>Ga0307433_1000139_pt1 | contig 64723 bp, 58 predicted proteins | sample SalMarWE160210MG_FD_202166 | JGI IMG/M metagenome (GOLD analysis project Ga0307433, IMG submission 202166) | Salt marsh sediment microbial communities from the Plum Island Ecosystem LTER, Massachusetts, United States - WE1603-210 | ecosystem: Environmental > Aquatic > Marine > Intertidal zone >...
TGAGGGTTATAAAGTGACAGACCTTCGGTCGAAAGAACGTTAAATGGTATTGTACTCCTGAACGTTGTTCTTCTAAAAAACCAAACCGCCGCAGCAAATAGTCTCCTCAGGCGCCGGCCTGACGAGTTGAACCAGTAGCGATTCATGGTGGGGGCAACGGAACCCACACCTGCTCTGCTATAGAGAATGGATTTAAGATAACTTCTAAACGGTTTCGGACTGCGGAGAGAGTTAAGTTTTCTTTGCCTTCTTCGGCTTTTTTGGTTTTTTGGGCTTTTTCGGTTTCTTCGCCTTAGCGGGCTTACTAAGTGATTTGCCGAAATCGCCGGTAAGCATAAAAGCTGCACCGACAACCAAACCAGCTACTACAACGGCAGCAATGACAATATACCATATTACACCCTGAATTGCTGCCAGCAATGAAGGCATTACACCTTTCTGGCCTGCTATGGCTACAATCGCTGTATAGATAAGCAGCACTAACGGTAAAATCAAAAGCATTCCGAAGGTGTTACTCTGGACATCGGGTTCCGGCTCAGCATCAGGATAAGCTATTGCCGCTGCCTCTGATATGGGCTGTGGGGCAGGCATTTCCTCTTCCGGCAGCATTTCCTCTACCTCGGCGGCGGTGAGACCCGCAGCAGTGCTTGGCTCAGCTGGCTCTTGGCCTTCGCCCTCGGCTGTGTAAATTTCATCAAGTATCCCGCCTAATGAAGTGTCATCGGCCTGCAACGAAAGGTCCAGTAGGCCCGAGCCGCTGCCGAAAGAATCCAAATTTACATCTTCTTCAATCTCCTCTAATGAGGCTTCAGGTGCTACGGTACCGGTTGCGCCCAATATACCCGTTGCGTCTACCGTTTCAGCCATCATATCCTCCGTTATCGGGTAATCCTTGTCTGTTTCTCCGAGCACGCTGATTCCTTCACTTGTGATAGCGGTGTCTTCTTCGGTCAGCCCGCTTTCTGCCGCTGGAGTTCCGGTCCCTGTTCCGGTTTCCGATGCCAACAAAATCTCCTCCTCCGATGCCTGCTCCGGCTGAGGTGCCTGTTCTTCAGAGACCGGAACCTCCGGCACCGGAAGCTCCTCGGAAGCCGGAGCAGCCGTCTCAGGCGATAATGCTTCAACCTCATCTACCTTAAACAGCAAAGTTGAGCCATCACGAAACTCATGTAATTTGCCCTGCTTTATTAACTCTTTTATCTGGTCCTCTGTTTTATTGAGCTTCTCAGCAGCTTCCTGTAATGAATAGAACATGCCAGCCATAATCACTTCTCTCCTATAACCCAAAACCTTGCTTGCGGGCTTTTTAGCCTTACAAACAACTTATCCATTCTTCGTCCCTTGAGGACCACGAAGGATAAATGTGATTCTCTATACTAACTATTCTATATTTATTATCGCCAATATGCAACCTTTTTTTTAATAGAAAATGCCGTAAACCCCGTTAGAAAACAAGGTTGGGGTTTAGAGCTACGTACTTTTACCCTGATAAACAGCGGGCGGGCAAGCCCTCACAAAGGGCAAAGCTTTTTTCTAACTGGGAAACCCAGTTAGAAATCCCTGATGTTATCGGGGAGATGCAGGACTGAGCTTTCTCTCTAACGGGGTAAATTGGCCTGTCAAAAGCACTTTGAAAACGCTCTCGCCTCGAATTTTTTGCCCTATTGCAACATTGGCATACTTCATGTAGAATGGTTTTTAGAGTAGTCTTTTCAACATACGTGTTCTGCTTATACGGGGTGTAGCTCAGCTTGGCTAGAGCGCCTGCTTTGGGAGCAGGAGGCCGCTGGTTCGAATCCAGTCACCCCGATTATTTTCATACCTTTGTAAATCAATCAGTTGTAAGGGTTTCTCTTTCTTAGGCCGGTGGGTTTTTCATCGAAAATAGCCGCACAGAAACGGAAAAAAGTGATAATTTCTGTGCCTTACAGCCGATAATATCTCTGATGGCTTCTTAAAAAAAGATACCATATAAAGTATGTTTGAAATCTTGTCGAAAATCTTTGGTGAATCAATTTTTGGGGATGTGTCTTGGAAAATTGGGTGGAACTTTCATTTCTATGTTGCAGTTTTTGATAGTAAAGAATCAAAACGCGAATGGTCAAAAACAAAATAAGTAACATTTGGGAGAAATACGCATCTCCCAAGTTGCAGACGAAGCTCGGCATTGCATTTTCGTTATTGGCTATACTCATTTCAGCAGTACTTACTTTTGCTTCATACCTGAACTCTCGAGCTAAATCTCGCGAGGACATCCGTCAGCGTATTCGCGATACTGTCGGCATTGCAGCTTTGCAGATAGATGGCGACCTGCATGCAAAACTATTAAGCCCTATTCAGGAAGGCAATCCTGCTTATATACAAATCAAACGTGTCCTGCAGAGGAGGTGGTCGTAATTGAACCAGAACACCATGCCGGTATTAATAGTTGAAGACGATGATATCGACCGGATGACTGTTAAACGTGTGTTTAAGGAGCTTAAGGTTCCAAATCAACTGGTCTTCCAGTTTAACGGTGAAGATGCCCTGCAATATTTAAGAAACGCAAACAGCGAAAAACCATGCCTGATTTTTCTGGACCTGAATATGCCCCGAATGAACGGCTGGGAATTGTTGGAAATTATTCAAGATGATGAATCGCTGAGCAATATTCCTGTCGTTATTCTAACGACATCCGATAGCGAAGAAGAGCGAAAGAAGGCTGAACAATTTCGTCCGATTGTTATTGGATATATAACAAAACCAGTACAGTATAGTGAATCTGTAAAGGTCATTGGCGGCCAGCTGGAAAAACTGAATCTTTTGCAGTTTGAAAATGCCGCTTCCCGCGCTCCGTCGCCATAGCTATGGAGCGTCGGCGACTGAATTACACATCGCGACCGAATGGTTCGTATGAGGATTGTCAATTGCCGCCGGGCGTAGGCAAAGCTGCCTACTCCCGGCCGATTCTCACTTTAGATGACGATGTCCCTATAGCAAATTGACTCTCATTTCAACGGTTCAAACCCAATCCACTATTCTTTGATACTTTCAGTCACAACGACATTGTTCGGATGAGTGGCAATTCTGTATTTTTTACCATCGACCTTGTCGGTCACTACAATTGCAATTCGAGATTCATCAAGGTACTCTATCGTGCCCGTAAGTATTCCGATGGACGGGAAGATATATTCCTTTGCTTTTCCTGCTTCATATAGTTTCTTAAGTATGTCGTACATATTTTATTCTCGCACAAACAAATTTACTTTTTTGGAGGCCCAAGGTCGTTTCCTCCGCTAACAACTGAGAAGTAACTGTGGACCAGATTTTTCTTCGTATTTTCATCAAAATTAGAGTTTCCTAATTCTGCGAGGGCGATAGCCTGAACCGACTTCAAAGTTTCGCTGTACAGCTTACCTACGTCATCATCCTTTATAGCACCATTGGCCTGCAGCTCACTAATACGGTAGAGGGCTTCTCGTAGTATCTGAAGGGTTTGACTCCTCTTGGCAAGGTCGACTATTTGAGTATTAAATTGAAGCGCAATGTTTGCATCCACGCCTTTTACTCCCTTAAGCGATGCGCTAATGTAGTCTGCATATGCTTTTGCCACGTCCGGAGCTGGTTCGGCCACGATAGTAATATTGGAGAGGTTGGGCTCTTCACAAGACGCCCGCACTCGCACATATGCCCCACGCCTCGATGCATCATAGTCAATCACCGAAATGTCATTCGATGTTTTGAGTGTCTTGTCTATTGTTCTGGTTGGTGTACAGCCCATAAGCACCACGCTCGACGAAAACAACGCTAAAAATAGTAATTGTCCTTTCATTTTCACATCCTTTCTCTTCAAGTCTGATTCCTGAATATGTGATTTGGCCGTCAAACCCATAATCCGTGGTTTGATTCCCATGTTCGGGCTTGTCTGCTCAGCGTCGTGCCTTACAGTTGCCTGCCCGAATAAATGCCTCCCAATAGCCGCCGACATACTTGTTCCCGCCTTAATTGGTTTTGCGGCTCACTATTTTGCCGGCTACATAGCCGCCTTGCGAAAGGCCGGTCAGTACGAGCAATGCGCCGTCTATATCCGGCAGGGCGCATTGTTGACTTGCGAATTCATTGTTCTTAATGAAGCTAACGACCCTCAGAAGATAGATTGCGGCTGCAATGAGTGTCCACACAAGCATCTGAACCTTCTTAAGGTCGGTTGCACCCTCACGATTCGCAAACAGGTCGCTGCTGTCCTGGTCAGATATTTCTTTTTTTCTGATGTATGATATAGAAATTCCTTTGCTGCTTGTTGTTGTGATGACCGACAGCCCCATCAGAATTAATAAGTTGCTTGGAACATCCGGCAGTGACGTCAGGGGTTTTTCTTCATACATGTAGCGTGCGGCAAACACTGTAACATACGCAAAGACCGTCAGGGCTGTAAAAACAAAGAATTGCAGCTCCGATGTGCTTAAGTTCTTATTGTTTCCACGAGCAAGCGCCCATGGCTGGCTGCTGCGCGTGACGAGGACGCTGATGCAATACATGGCCACTAATACAGCTACTCCCCAGAAATAAGGATTGGATAACATAACATGCCTCCTTTCACCTGATAATACATTTGCATGCCTTTGTGTATATGGGGCTGTCGGCGATAGGTCTTCTGACAACTAGTCATAAACCTTGATTATGTTCTTTTGTTGAGACATCTGTACGTCTTCAACATAAATTAAATATTTCACAAGCCGGCAATTAGTAGTTTCCGACTCACAACTTTGAAAATATTAGACCCTTTAATATTCTTCAATAGTTTTTTTGATGTGGTGTCAGATATTGACACCGTGCTGAACTTTTCCTGCTTCTAAATCTCACACATGAAGAATTAGAACCAGCATCTATCGTACCCGATGTGATAGTATATATTCCTTCCTGGCCATTCCTGATTTCAACATCGGGATTGTCATTACGAGGTTCAAAACTTTGAGCTTTTATTTCCTGCTCTGATACTAAGGCATCCTTAGAATCGCATACCTTAAGAAACACTCCGCTCATTGAAATAAGCATTACAAGAGTAATTATTGTCCCTTTCATCTCTATAACCTCCTTTCTCGCCCTTTCAAAATGTATGATAAAATTATTACAATGGCTCAGCGCCGTTAGGCGTGGCCAAGCCCACTACGTACCTGAACCTGCAAAATCAGATAGCATCCATAATATAAAGTCCACAAATGCGCAAAAACGTTACAATTTTTCTCTGAAAAATTTTAAATCTCCGGAAGATTACCCCCCCTCACGTCTTCTTGTCCCACTGCCCCGACTTGCGTCGGGAGACGCAGGGACAGGCGAAGACAAGAGTGGGGGCCGCTCTCTTGCAAAAAACCGTATTTTTTAGCCAAAACGGCGGAAAATCAATATTTCCCGTCGCTTTACCCCGTTAGAAAAAAAGCTCCGTTCCGCATCCCCCGCATGGCGAGTCCGCCTTTAGCGAGACCTCGCCTTTAGGTAGGCTATTGGTTCCCGGCTTCGCCTACTCGTCTGGGCGACGAAGTCTGACCGATGGCTACGCCGAGGCGAGCAAAACCGATGTTATGACAATGGCATTGAAAAGGCAGTGGATAAATATAGGCCGAAGCAGCGAGCCGCTCTTTTCATACGAATAGCCCAGACACAGCCCCAACATAAATAGTGCCGGCCTGTGCCCTGCGTTCTCATGTGCCATCGCAAATAATCCGGAGCTTATTAAAATCGCAAGCCATGCCCCGTTTCGGATTTCCAGGAAGGAGCGTATCACTGTCTGGAACAGGCCGCGGAAAAGCATCTCTTCAAGCACAGGCGCTATCACGACCGCAGTAATGATAATTAAAACTCTCAGTGACAGTTGCGAGTATTCTGCTATCGTTTTTAGCTCCTCGTGCGGGTCTAAATTAAAATCCGGCCCCAGGATAAGTCTTCCCAAAAATATCGTTACAAATACCGCTGCTACCATTAGCGGCCAGATTGACAATAGATTTACAACAGCAGCAAAGAAATCCCTGTGGATTGTTTTTACATTTAGGCCAAACCCTTTTAGCCCGCGGGCAAAACTGGTCCTGACTAAAAAAATAATTACAGCTATTGTCGGTATCGCGCCAATACAGAGAATAAGATTGTCCCGGAAGGCCCCCCTGCTTTCTTGCGAAAGCAAGAAGGGGGGCCAATCAGACAAATCAGGCAGGAGCCATCCTGTAACTGTCGTCGCAAGCGAAACAATCCCATACCAGATGAAAAAGGGGATAAATGGAAAATAAAGGGGCATATTATTCCGACGAGGTACCGAGTCGGATAAAGCATTTATGCCCAGAGATGTATTTAGCAGCCAATAAGTCAATAACGTTAGTCCCGCTAGGCAGATGATAATCTCTGGTATGCTTATGATGTTTTCAAATTGTTCGATAATCTCAAAAATATTCATCACTTCAATCTTTTTAAGAGCCTTGCCCCATTAGACTTTACAACAATTTCCAATGGGGCTTGAAACTAAAGCCCTCTTGTATTACATTATCTGTATCTTTTCAAGGATAATAGATTATGGATATATTCCGGATTGAAGGACCTGTTCGACTTTCCGGCAGCGTTACTGTGAACGGCTCAAAGAACGCCTCTTTGCCGATAATGGCTGCAACTATTTTAGCCGGCGGCAAATCAATCCTCTCAGCCGTACCGCATCTTTCTGATATTTCTGTGTGTAGTCAATTGCTCGCAGAGCTGGGCTGTAAAGTAACCAGGAACGATAACGGCGATTTGTGTATAGATTCAACGGTAATTGATAATCCTGTGGGCGGCTATGAAATTGTTCGTAAGATGCGAGCCAGTATTTGCATACTCGGTCCGCTGCTTGCTCGCTGCGGCAGAGCTGAGGTATCACTACCCGGCGGTTGTGCGATTGGCTACAGGCCGGTTGATATTCATTTGAGAGGACTACAGGAACTTGGCGCAAAAATCCATATTAAAAATGGCTATGTTATAGCCGAAGCAAAAAATGCTTTGACAGGCAAAGGAATTTTTATGGGTGGGCCGTTCGGTTCGACAGTGCTCGGTACGGCAAACGTCCTCACAGCCGCAACCGTGGCAAAGGGCCGAACTGTTATCGAATCAGCTGCCTGCGAACCGGAGATAGCCGACCTGGCAAATTGCCTTAATAAGATGGGCGCAAAGATAACGGGTATCGGCTCACCTCGACTGGTTATCGAAGGGGTTAAACAGCTACGTCCGGCCGAATACGAGGTTATTCCGGACAGAATCGAGGCCGGAACATTCATGGTCGCCGCTGCCATTACAGCAGGCCAATTACAGATGCACAACTGCCGTCTCGATGATATGATGGCTGTCGTGGACAAATTAAGAAATATCGGAGTAACTATTGAGGCAACCAATGACGGGTGCATCGTCGCCCGCAATGGTTCCATAAAGCCGACCGATATTACCACCCAGCCATATCCGGGCTTTCCTACCGATTTGCAAGCACAGTTTATGACCCTTTTATCCCTTGCCGAAGGCAATAGCATCATAATCGAAAAAATCTTCCCTGACAGGTTTATGCACGTTGCCGAGTTAAGCCGAATGGCAGCCGATTTGCGAAAGGAAGGGCCGACCATCATTGTGGCCGGCGTTAAAAAATTAATCGCTGCTCCGGTAATGGCTTCGGACCTGCGGGCCTCAGCAGCATTGGTTTTAGCCGGATTGGCCGCTGAAGGAACCACAACCATCAACAGGGTCTATCACATCGACCGTGGCTATGAGAAAATCGAAGAAAAATTAAATCCAGCAGGTGCAAAGATAGTTAGAGAAAGTGTATAATTTAATGTCGGTGTCAGCAATTTAACTAAATATATGAAAGGATTGAAAAATGAAAACTGCAAAGAACACTACCTTCTTTTTTTTGCTATTACTGTACCCATTAGTATTGCTCGGATGCAGCCAAAAGAGCGCCGAAAACGAATCCATCAATGACGTTAAGGCCGAAGCAGAAAAAATGGACGCAAATCAACTCAGGTCAATGGCAATGAAATATAAAGATGCCCTTGAGGCCAAAAAAGGTGAGATTGAAAAGCTGGTTGCCAAGCTCAGGAACATTCCACCTGCTGAAATGACGGATACTAAAGCAAAGGAAATAACAGAAGGGATAAACAAAATAAACCAGTCTATGTCAGCACTTAATGAAAAGTTTACGATATATTACAATAAGCTGAAAGAAAAGGGTGGCGATACCTCCGGCTTGTAAATCTAAGCAATAAACAGGACAATACCATTACGCTCTATTCGGAGGTCACATATGAGAAAATCTATAGCAGGTTGCTTGTGCTTGTGCACGGTAATGTTGTTTCTCGCCGGCTGTCAAAAAGCTTATTACAAGACAATGGAAACTTTCGGCTATCACAAAAGAGATTTACTCGTAGAGCGAGTTGAAGATGCCCGTGATGCGCAGGAATCGGCCAAGGAACAGTTTCAATCAGCTTTGGAAAAATTCGGTGAAGTTGTAGACTTTCGCGGTGGTGAGCTTGAAGAAAAATATAAAGAGCTTAAGAGCGAGCTCGAAAAAAGCGAGTCGAAAGCCGGCTCTGTCAAGACACACATTAAAGATGTCGAGAATGTGGCAGAAGCACTATTCGATGAATGGAAATCCGAACTGAGCCAATATACAAATGATAGTCTGCGCCGTTCAAGTGAGAAAAAACTCAATCTTACGCGTCAGCGATATGAGCAGCTTATTGGCGCCATGAAGCGCGCGGAAGAAAAGATTGGCCCCGTGTTAGCCGCTTTTCGGGACCAGGTTCTTTTCCTTAAACACAATCTAAATGCCCAGGCAATAACATCCTTACAGGACGAACTGGCTTCCGTTGAGGCAGATATCGAGTCACTTATCAAAGAAATGGAAGCTTCAATCGCTGAAGCCAATTCCTTCATCAAAGCGATGGGCAAAGAATAAGATTGCTGAACTTTACAAAACGCAAAAATTTTGGTTAAAGCTTGGAAAGGAAAAGACAATGAAAACCCCACTTAAAATTGTGTATGGCATCCTGGCTGTCATTGTTATTCTGATTATCCTGACTGTTACTTTAGTTCATCTCTTTGGCAATCGGGCATTGAAGGCAGGAATCGAGGCAGCCGCGACAAAAACCTTAAATGTAGAAGTGAGCGTAGGCGATGTGGATCTTTCGATTATGGGCGGAAAACTCAGCTTGCAAAATCTCGTAATTAACAATCCTCCCAACTACCAGCATACGAAACTACTTGAACTAAAAGATGCCAGAATTGCAGTTAACATAAAGTCTCTTTTAAGCGATGTGGTCAAAATAAGAGAAATCAAACTTGATGGTGCAAACGTTGTCCTTGAACAAAGAGGTATTTCCAGCAACAACATCCAGGATGTTATAAAGGCAATTCCTGCCAAGGATAAACAACCGTCTGAGTCATCCGGCAAAAAACTCCATATTGACACTCTCGAGATTACCAATGTAACAGTGAAGGTGAAATTGCTGCCCGTTCCCGGAAAGGCAGACACCGTTACGCTGAAACTTGCACCAATCAAAATGACCAACTTAGGTGGTGACAACAAGTTAAATACCGCCGCTTTATCCAGCAAGATTATGTTGGCTATTACCGACGGGATTGCCGAACAAGGAACAGGCGTGCTGCCAAAAGAAATAACCGGCCCTTTAGCATCGGAACTTAAGAGAGCTGGAGCTTTAACCGGCACTTTGCTTGAAGGAAGCAGCGAAGTCCTGGAAACTGGGAAAGATACAGGCAAAGAAGTATTAGAGAAGGGAAAAGATTTGGAAGAAAAGGCAACAGGTCTCCTGAAAGGACTATTCAAGCCAAAGAATGAGGAATAATCTGGTCCTACCGGTGCCTGGCGAACTTGTTATATTGCATTGTTAGTTCCTGCTGGTTTCACCACATTTAGGCAATTGAAATGGGCCGGGTAGGATTCGAACCTACGTAGGCTTACGCCAACGGGTTTACAGCCCGTCCCCATTAGCCACTCGGGCACCGACCCTGGTAATTTATATCTTAATACTTGTATTTTATCTGCCAATTGTCAATATTTAGTTCTCAGAAAATTGTGGTAGGATTTTTCTCGGCTGGTCCTAAGGTTAGTTTTTATTCCCTCAGAAGAATTATTTCTAACTGGGCAAGCCCGGGCTTTCTAACTGGATTTACGGTGATATCCAATCGCCGTCCTGGTCTAATTGATACTGCTCAGGGAACAAACCGGACTTCGTACCAATAACGGTGAATACCAGTGGATTTGTGCTTGTTACGCTGAAAGAAAAGTCATTGCCATCGAAGTAGGCACCGCTCAAATCGCCCCTCCCAAATCCCAGATTATCCGCCTCATCAAGCCAAAGACTTTGCGGCGTTGTTACCGAGCCACTACATCCAGCGCAATGTGCCCTTATTGCGGTCGCTATAGTACCCATCATTGTTCTTCCTTCCGACCACTTGGCCGCAGAGGTTCGACCGCGAAGAATAGGAATTGCCAATGCAACTAGGATGCTGAGGATGAGAATCGTGACCATTAATTCAATAAGTGTAAAACCTCTTCCACTTCGCATATTTCCACGATAGAATTAGATAGTGTGTTTGAAACCCACACTCCTTATTTTGCTCGAAACCTGATTGTATTCACATCCTATCGTTTATCGTCTAAAATTGCAAGAAAATTCTTTAAATTTCGGGATTATTTTAGGCAAAATGCTACTGGCAGGCTAATCTAACCCCATCAGGAAGTAGCTTTTAGCGTTGTTGAAGCATATATTTTCGGCCATTTTTCCCAGTAAATCCAAATCGTTCGGCAAAAGTCCGGCTTCAACATCATTTCCGAGCAGATTACAGAGTATCCTTCTGAAATACTCGTGTCTTGGATACGACAGGAAACTCCTTGAATCCGTCAGCATCCCAACAAACCTGCTAAGTAAGCCCATTTTGGAAAGCACGGTCAGCTGCTCCCGGATTCCGTCCCTTTGGTCGAGAAACCACCAGGCAGAGCCGTATTGAATTTTGCCTGGGGTAATGCCATCCTGAAAATTGCCTGCCATAGTGGCGAACAAGGCGTTGTCCCTGGGATTCAGATTGTACAGAATGGTTTTTGGCAACTCGCTATTTTTATCGAGTGAATCGAGAAACCTGGCTAATGGCCGGGCTATCTCAGCATCACCAATTGAATCGAAGCCGGTATCAGGCCCGAGGGCTTTGAGCATTCGTGTGTTGTTGTTCTGCAGCGCACCGATATGAAGCTGCTGGACCCAGCCGGCTTCGTAATCCATCAAAGCGAATTCAAGCATCATTGCCGATTTGAATTTGAGACGCTCTGAGCCGTCCAGTTTTTTTCCTGACCTTATCTTGTCAAATATCTTATTGATTTGGCTTTCGGTATAATCTTCTGCATAGGCGGTCTCTAAACCATGGTCGGAGAGCCGACAGCCGTTTTCATGGAAGTAGTAATGACGCAGGCGGATTGCTGTAATGTATGAACGGAAGTTAACTATCTCGAGGTTACAAAGCATCTCAAGTTTATCAATCCATGCGTTCAGAGCACAAAGGTCTCCAACAGCCATCGCTTTATCTGGACGCCACGCAGCGTGGACCTTGATTTCAAAGCCGTCTTCTCGAATTTTTTTATGATGTTCCAGCGAATCGAGGGGGTCCTCCGTAGTGCAGAGAAGTTTTACATTCATTTTGCGTAAGAGATTGCGGACACTAAACCGATGCGTCCTTAACTTTTCGCTGCAGGTCTCGTAAATCTCTTTTGCGGTATCGGGGCCCAATAGTTTATCATCGATACCGAAATAACGCTTAAGCTCAAGATGCGTCCAGTGATAAAGCGGATTTCGCAGGCAATATGGGACGGTTTCTGCCCATTTCTCGAACTTTTCATAGTCATCGGCATCACCGGTGATATATTTTTCCGCAATACCGTTGGCTCTCATTGTCCGCCATTTGTAATGGTCGCCGTAAAGCCACGCCTGTGTGATGTTATCGAAGTGATGGTCGGCGGCGATTTGGTCAGCCGGCAGATGGCTGTGATAGTCGTAGATAGGCATCTTTTCGGCGTGTTCGTGATAAAGAGTCCTTGCGGTTTTGGTTTGCAGGAGAAAATCTTCAGTTAAAAACGGTTCAGCCATTTTTGTACCTACTGATTCATATTTTTTACTCTTGCCACCAAGGCACAAAGACACAAAGTTTTAATTTTTAATTATTTCCTATCTACTTTGTGCCTTCGTGTCTCCGTGACTATGTACTTTTTTCGCTTTGGTCGGGTTTGTGGGCGGGCTTTTTGAACTGTGCCATTTTCTGGGCCCAGTCAGTCATTTCGCTTCTGCTTTTTTGCAGCCGTTGTGATACCTGTCTTGGCTGTTTCTTTTCCTCAATCCGCATCTTTCGCTCCCAGAGCGCATATGCGAGCCACGCAACCGCTATAATCGGCAAAGCAATCAGCATAAAAATCTTGTACATAGCGATATTCCTTACTTTTGAATTTCCCTAACGAGATTAACTTTTCTCCGTCTAAAATACCAAATGTGCCTTATTGATACAACCTCTATCAGCAGCTTTTCTTGAAATTCCCCCATCAGGCCGTATATGTTGAAGCGCTGGTTTGCCCGCCGTGGCCGGTCCAGTTCGTGTGGAAAAATTCGCCTCGTGGCTTATCAACCCGCTCGTAAGTATGCGCTCCGAAATAATCCCTCTGGGCCTGCAACAAATTTGCTGGCAGGCGGGCACTTCGATAACCATCGTAAAAGGCAAGGGCTGAGCTCATAGCCGGCATCGCAATACCCAGCTTTACTGCGGCATTAACAACCCGCCGCCAGGAGCTCTGGCCTTTATGCACAGCTTTTTTGAAGAAGGGGTCGAGCAGCAGGTTTTCGAGGTTTGGATTTTTATCGAATGCCTGTTTTATTTTACCCAGGAAGGCCGAGCGAATGATACAGCCGCCCTGCCATATCAGGGCGATGCCGCCATAATTTAAGTTCCATTTGTATTCTTTCGCCGCTGCACGCATTAGCTGATAGCCCTGGGTATAGCTTATGATTTTTGAGGCGTAAAGCGCCTTTCGCAAATCCTCGATGAATTTATCTTTGTCGCCTTTGAATTTAGCCCTCGGTCCCTTGAGGATTTTAGATGCGACGATACGTTCTTCTTTTAATGCCGACAGACACCGGGCAAAAACGGCTTCACCTATCAGAGTTAGCGGCTGACCGAGATTTAGGGCCTCAATGCCAGCCCATTTACCTGTGCCCTTTTGGCCTGCCGTATCAAGGATAAGGTCAATGACTTCATTTCCGTCTTCGTCTTTGTAGGCGAGGATGTCCCGCGTTATCTCGATAAGATACGAATCAAGCTCGCCTTTATTCCACACGGCGAAAACCTCGTGCATCTGCTGATTGCTCATCCCGAGGCCCTGTTTCATCATCTGGTATGTTTCGCAAATCATCTGCATATCGCCGTATTCGATACCATTGTGAACCATTTTTACAAAATGACCGGCCCCGTTCTCACCGACCCAATCGCAGCACGGCTCGCCTTCAGGCGTCTTAGCGCAAATGGCCTGGAAGATGGGCTTGACGTGCTCCCACGCGGCAGGCGAGCCGCCGGGCATCATTGACGGCCCTCGAAACGCCCCTTCCTCTCCGCCGGACACACCGGTGCCGATATAGAGTTTGCCCTTGCTCTCGACATACTCGGTGCGGCGAATAGTATCTGGAAAATGACTGTTGCCGCCATCAATGATGATGTCACCGTCTTCAAGATGTGGCAGGAGCTTTTCGATAAAATCATCGGCCGGCTGACCTGCCTTTACCATCAGCATTACCTTGCGCGGTCTTTTTAAATCTGCGACAAGCTCTTCGATTGATTTGCAGCCGATGACATTTTTGCCCTTGGCCCTGCCGTTGATAAAATCATCCACCTTCGAGAGAGTCCTGTTAAAGCACGCAACCGTAAAGCCCTTGCTTTCCATATTAAGGATAAGGTTCTCACCCATAACCGCCAGACCAATCAGCCCTATATCTGCCTGTGCCATATATTTATCTCCCTTTGGTTATTGTTTATGCTCGTTTGGAATTGTTGGTATATATCCGCTGGATAATCTATAAAGTGTTTCTCCGGCGTTGTGAACAACTAAAATACCCTTGTTCTCCTTATTTTCAAAATTGCGTATTTCAATATGGTCCGGCTCCATAAACCCGAGATTGACCTTTCGGCAAAGCTCTCTGCTTATTCCGGTTGCAAGCGCAACATTGATTCTCGGTTTCTCGTCGCCATCGACATACCTGCCGATGCCCTTGACGTGCGTTGAGTGCGCGATAACCGCTCTCGGAATATCGCTGAATTCGTCCATTCTATTGAGGAAATAATCGCGTGTATGATAACCGATTTTCTCGATAAATCTGCCGTGAGTATAAGAGAGCTCTTTTATATGCGGAGCGTATATAATCAGCGTACCGCCGTCTGCGACAATCGGTTCGAGCTTGTACATTACCTTTCCGGCCAGCCATAAATCGTCGTACATCTTCGGTGCAATGCCCAAGACGGTTTTATAGGCGTTATCCTTGTAAATAATATGGACGTCCTTTGATAACTCGGCTGCTTTTTCCCACGTCTCTGTACAATCGCCGATGAATATCCCTTTGAGATTATTTTCCTCCGCCACTATGGCGAACAATTTATGCGGCATTTTTATAAACGAAGCTGCTTTTTCAACTACCTTTCGCGTCGGCGTCCAGATATTTCCGTTTATTACCGGGTTTGTTATTACTGCACCGAGCCAGTGAAAGAAGTTTATGATTTTCTCACCAGCGATTCCGGGAAAGATATATTTATGACCACCGGAGAAACCCACAACTTCGTGAGGAAAGACAGGCCCTAATATAAAAAACTCATCGTATTCAAAGAGCAATTTATTGATAGCTACGTCAACTTCTTCACGAAAAAGGCCGTCGCTGAGCTGCTCGATTTCATGTGCTGAGATTTTTCCGATAGAGGTGAATGTTTGCGGCTTTTCCCATTCGTGGTTGAAAAATTTTACCGAAGCGTACTTGCCTTTGCGCTGATCTATTGTAATTGTTAATCTCTTGCAGAATTGCTCTTCCGTTAATGGCTGATGCGTTCCGAGTGCGACCAAACAATCGATGGCCTTTGCCTTTTGGCCTATACAATCGTAAATGCCTTTGAATATGTCACCGATGGGGCCCGAACGGGTGTTGTCGGGGATTATCAGCAGAATTTTTTTGCCGGCATAGTCATTTTGCTCAAAAAACTCGACTATTGCCTCTGAAGCTTCGTTATTATCAATGAAACCATTTTTGTTTTGTCGCTCAATAACCATTCGACTCGTCGTGCGTATCGCGTATGTCGTATTGCGTGAAAAAAATTTCTATTTCTCCCAGGGTGGCTTTCCCGGCAGGTATGTGTCAAATTCAGCGATTAGTTTCTGTTCATACTCGCCGGCGTATTCGCCGTTGATGAACTTATCAAACGCCTCATCATGAAATCTCTTCCAGGATTCGATTTCATTGCCCGGATTAATCGGATAAAACAAAGCCTCGTTCGCCCTGGCTGCTTTCATATCTCCGGGCGCATCGCCGACCATAAGAATATGGTTCTTTTCGTACTTGCCTTTAGCAGCGTATTCGAGGTGCTGGGCCTTTTTGCCCATCTCCTGCCCGGCTATAACTTCTGTGTGCCTGGCGATATCGTGCTCTTCCCACTCCCGCCTAAGCGCCTCGTTGGGCGTAGCGGAGACCACGATAACATCCGCTATCGGCTGAATTTTCTCTAAGCTTTCCCGCACATAAGGAAATGGCGGCATTGCCTTGACGATTTCTGCTATTGACCAGTTGACCCGCTCACTCCAGGCAAGTGCAAGCTCTAATTCAGCTTTGGCCTTGTCGTCTTTTGTCTCAGCTATCGCCTGTTTCAGACCGTCATTGCTAAGCAAACTATTTGGGTCATCTACCCAGGCAAAATAGTATGGGTATTGCGGAACTTCAAAGTTTCTTGCTTTGACCATAGGATGACCTGGCAAAAGCTCTGCGATTATTCTCTTGGCTGTTTTATGCCTGTTGCCGCCCCGCGTTTTGGAAAATAAATCTGCAAATTCCTTGCACTCGCGCACCGCCTGGGCTACCGGCTGCAGGCCGAAATAGCCAATCATCCACGGGCAGAAGCATTCCCGCTGCTTTATCCCCATCGTATCAAAGGCACAGCCATCTGAGTCAATTCCCACAAAAAAATTCTTTTTGGGTTTGAAATCTTTTAATGGTTTCGCCGGTTCAATATCAGCCATCCTATTCTCCTATAAACCATCAATCTTATGAATGAACATCTCAAACGCCGCTGAAAGCCGAGAAGCCGCCATCCACAGGGACAACAACTCCGGTAACAAACTTCGCTGCATCGCTTAATAACCACATAACGGTTCCGATTAGGTCTTCCGGCTGGCCGAATCTACCCATTGGCGTATGCTCTATAATTATCTTACCGCGGTCGGTCAGCTTACCGGTCTTGCCGTCTGTCAGCAAGAAGCGGTTTTGTCCGGTCAGAAAGAATCCCGGTGCGATGGCATTGACACGAATATCTTTCGAATAGTTCTGGCAAACATACACTGCCAGCCACTGGGTAAAATTGCTCACCGCTGCTTTTGCTGCTGAGTACACAGGTATATCCGTCAGTGGACGAAATGCGTTCATGCTTGATATATTTAGTATTATACCCCGGCCCTTTTGGGCCATATCTTTAGCTACAACCTGTGTCGTAAGAAACATACCGAGAAAATTCAAATCAAATACGGAGCGTATCGCCTCAGCCGGCAAATCAAAAAAAGACAAATCCTCTGAAGTGGTCGCTTCTTTCCTATTGCCGCCGGTGCCATTAATTAAAATGTCGATTTCGCCAAGCTCAGCAATGGTTTTTTCATGGGCACGCTCCAGACTATTTTTATCCAGCACATCACATTGAACCGCAATGGCTCGGCCACCTTTGGATTTAATTTCGTCAGCCGCTTTCTTTGCATGGGCCTCGGTTAAACTCAATACGGCGATTTTTGCACCGGCTTTGGCAAGTGCCCTGGCCATCGTCCCACAGAGAACCCCGCCGGCTCCGGTAATTACGATAACTTTTCCTTTAATGTTAAATAGCTCTTCCATCGCTATCCTTTCCTGCGGAAGCGCAGAACTGTTTACCCATCCACTACATATACTTCGGCAATTTTTTCTCTAACGGCTTTCGCTCAAATCTCATAAATACAGGCAAGCCGTCTTCTCCAATGGTAATGGGCGCTTCGCCCTGAACCAAAGGCCGAACGTAATCACGCATCGCATCAGTGATATGATTGCCACTATCATTTATAAACTCTTTCGGCACCTTCTTTTCGCCGTTGGCCACGTCTCGCAATTCTGCCAGTCCGGTGGTGCATTTATATTCTTGTCCGCCGAAGCCTTGACGAAGGCGGATTGGCCCTTTTTCACGGACCAGAGTTACCATTTTCCCGTTGACGCCATCCAGCGCGCTCTTTACTGCCATCTGGCCACACATATAGGCCTCATTAACATCGGTCAGCGACGCAAAGTGCATAGCGCTTCGCTGATTGGTGCCGAGCAGATTCCATCGGGCTTTTATTTTGACTTCCTTTTCAATCACTGCCTTGAGCATAGTAGCTACACCGCCTAATTGAACATGGCCGAAACTGTCCCTGGCGAATGCCCCTTTGTCAGCGGTGATATATTCGCCTTTATCATTCTTAAGTCCTTCGCCGGTAACGATAAAGACCCTGCCTAATTTTTTTAGTACCTCGTTGACATCATTGACGAGCTTATCGAATGAAAATACCGCCTCGGGCATATATACAAGATGAGGTGCGTCCTCATCGCAGCGATGCGCAAGACCTGTCGCCGCTGCTATCCAGCCGGCATTTCTTCCCATCACTTCTAAAATCGTGCAGGTATCCGTGGTATAAAGTGCTTCTGTATCTCGCCCCGCCTCCATTGCGCAGGTTGCGACATATTTTGCAACACTCGGATAGCCCGGACAATGGTCGGTAAAGGCCAAATCGTTATCAACCGTTTTCGGAATACCAATACAAACCAGCTCGTAGCCGGCATCGGCAGCTAACTTATTGACCTTATCGGCGGTGTCCATCGAGTCGTTGCCGCCGGCATAGAAAAAGTAGCGGATGTTATGGGCCTTGAAGACATCGAGGATTCTGTCGAAATCGGCTTTGGAATCTTCGAGCGATTTTAGCTTGTATCTGCAAGAGCCGATAGCTGCTGCAGGTGTTTGCATAAGTTGCTCGATAGTCTGCGGCTTTTCAGCAGAGAGAGCAAACAGCTCCTCGGTTAATACGCCCAATATACCGTTGGTTGCGCCTATTACGCAGCCGATTTTGCCTGATTTCATTGCCTCCTGGACCACGCCGCAGGCGCTCGAATTGATTACTGCGGTCGGCCCGCCGGATTGTGCCACTATTGCATTAGGTTTCGAATTCATTGAAATTGTCCCGTTAAACCTATTTACTGTTGACTATTAGCCATAGACTATTTATCATTTTTAAGAAGAAATTGTCAATAATCAATTGTTTGCCGATGTAGCTCAACGGTAGAGCACGGCTTTCGTAAAGCCGGGGTTGTGGGTCCGATTCCCACCATCGGCTGTGTGAATCTTCAACAAAAATACAAATCGCTTCAAGAAATACTCAAGAAACTGGGGAAAGTCATTGTTGCATACTCCGGCGGGGTGGATAGCACGTTTCTATTGAAAGCGGCTGTTGATATGCTCGGAACTGAAAACGTCCTGGCCTGTATAAGTGCCGGCCCTGCCGAGCCGTCCGGCCAATTACAAAGGGCCGAAAAATTCGCACAAAGTATCGGTGTGGAACTAAAAACCATCGATACGGATGAGCTTGGCGACCCAAACTTCACCGCCAATAAGGCCGACCGCTGCTTTCACTGTAAATCCCGCATCTGCAAAATTCTTCTCGATATCGCCAAAGAGCAGGGATTCGACCATGTTATCTTCGGCGTCAATTATGACGACCTCGACGATTTTCGACCGGGCAATCGCGCGATGAAAGTCTTTGGCATTCGCTCACCATTGGCAGAAGCCAAACTCACAAAAGACGACATTCGCCAATTAAGCAGAGAAATGAATCTACCTACTGCGGATTTACCATCATCCCCCTGCTTAGCTTCGAGAATCGCTTATGGTCTGGAAGTTACCGAGCAACGACTAAGACAGGTCGATGAAGCAGAGCAGTTCTTACGGTCTTTAGGTTTTATTGAATTTCGAGTCCGCCATCACGATACCGTTGCTCGAATCGAGGTCAGCTTGCAGAATATCGATAAAGTTACAACCGAGCCGACCCGCTTAAAAATAGTAGAGAAGTTAAAATCACTCGGCTTTAAGTTTGTAACCATCGACCTGCAGGGCTACCGCACCGGCTCGCTGAACGAAACGTTGTCGGACGAGGAAAAGCAAAAGCACACAGGTAAAAAGTAAAAATGCTATCCCCAGATTTCCTCACCCAGTACCAGCCCGAACGTTACGGCTCAGACTCGCGGATTTTTTGCCTTGCCTGTAACCGGTGGTTCAAAGCTCTTTCTTCTCACCATCTCAACGTATTCTACAAAGCCTTTGGTGTAATGAGACATTTTGAATGTTTGATAGAAGTTCTCATTTGCTAAGAGATTAGTCATCATCTCGTCAAGGATTGGGGTTATAATGTCGCGCCTTACGAAGCCTGATTTCGCTTCAATGAAATGCTTCTCAAAAATGTTCAAAACTCTAAGGTAGGCCCATCGCTGCTTGGCTGAGTTATCAAGATCACTTCTAATTTCTTTCTGGTAGAACAAGTTCTCGTAGATATCTAGAACATCTTTGTCATCGACGGCCGCTTGGATGATCTCGTTAAAATCATCTATCAATGAGCGATAGGAACTCAACGCGCTCTCGCGCCGGCTATACCATAGAGCCAGAGTAGATATAAGAAGAGCGATAATCGAAAAGATCAGACTCAAATATTCCATCGTTGATTTCCTTCGAAACTATTTATTATATGGTTCCATATAAAACGCCGGTGAGATAGAAGCCGGCGACGACAGATATAAATCAAAAGTTAAAAGTCCGCGATTTAGAGTATTATAGCGGGGATTGGGGGGAAAGGCAAGAGAAATTTTCGATTTCCCATCAACCATAAGAATATCAGGTTGCATTCCCCGGCATTTTGTGTTATAAATATTCATCCGTAATCAGTGGCAAATAATAAGTGTATGTAACGGTAGAACATATGGAAACAACGGAATTAAAATCAGCGATATCGGAGTTGGCGGCCCGGATTGAAAAAATCCGGGACTGGCTTTGACTTGCCCAGTAAAAAATCGCAACTACAAACGCTCGAAAATAAAATGAGCCAGGCGGGATTCTGGGACAATCCCAACTCGGCTCAGTCCGTTGTATCCCAGCTAAGCGCACTTAAATCGGTAATCGAGCCGGTGGAAGAAATTCTACACGAGATTAAAGATGTCCAGGAGCTGTTTGAATTAGCAGCCGACGAAGATGAGCAAAAACAGGTAGAAGAAGACCTGCGAAAACTTGTCAAAAGATGCGAGCAGGTAGAATTGGCCGGCCTGCTATCCGGGCCAAATGATATGAGGAGCTGCTTTTTCAGCATTCATGCCGGTGCAGGCGGTACGGAAAGCTGTGACTGGGTGAATATGCTGCTTAGAATGTACACACGGTATTTCGAGCAGAATAAATACAAGTTCCAGGAGCTTGATATCACTCCGGGCGAAGAGGCTGGGATTCGGTCGATAACGCTGCGCGTCAGCGGCCCTTTTGCTTACGGCAAACTTTCCTGCGAGGTGGGTGTGCACCGCCTCGTGCGGATTAGCCCATTCGATGCAAATAAGCGTCGGCATACGAGCTTTGCAGCGGTAGACTGCATACCGGAGTTTGATGAAGATATTGACGTTGAAATAAACGAAGAAGACCTCAAGACTGATTTTTATCGAGCCAGTGGTGCCGGCGGGCAGCATGTAAATAAAACCAGCTCAGCGGTGCGGATTACACATGAGCCGACCGGAATCGTCGTGCAGTGCCAGAATGACCGAAGCCAGCACAGAAACCGGGCTGAGGCAATGAAAATGCTCAAGGCCAGGTTGTATCTGCTTGAACAGCAAAAACGCGATGAGAAAATAGCAAAACTTTACGGCGACAAGGGAGAAATCGCCTGGGGGAATCAGATACGAAGTTATGTCCTGCAGCCATACCAGATGGTCAAAGACCATCGAACAAACTTTCAAACAGGTAATGTAGATGCGGTGCTGGATGGTGAGCTCAACGGATTTGTCGAAAGCTACCTGCGGCACAAAGCAAAAAATAAAACAGCCACCAATTAAGTAAAAGTAAAAGGTCAGGAAAAAATGAAAGCGATTATTGATGTTAAGATAAAAACGCAAAAGACTGATTTCAGCAAGTGCAAAACAGACTTACTCGCGATAGGACAATTCTCCGACACCAAAGCCCTGGATAAACTGGGTGCAGAGCTAAACGCTAAGCTCAATGGTGCCATCGAACAATTGCTCAAACTCGGTGATTTTAAGGCAAAGCAGGGAACCACAGCAATTGTTTACGGCAACGACCGGATAGCCGCCAAAAGGGTCCTGCTGGTCGGGCTTGGTGACAGGAAGAAAGCCACTCTCGATACGGTTCGCATGGCGGCTGCTAATGCAGCGAATAAGGCGGTGCAGATGAAAGTAAAAACTCTCAGTCTGGCGCTGCATCGGGCATTTGGAGGGAAGTTCGATTTGTCCGCAATGGGGCAGGCTATGGCTGAAGGGACATTTTTTGGCAGCTATCGCTATGATGAGTTTGTCACTGCCAGCGATGATGGACGAGCGAATTCTCTCAGCGTTGAAGTAATAGATTCTGATTCGGTAAAAACAAAAATACTCAATACTGGTGTTGCCAGAGGGGTTATTATCGGCCAATCGCAAAGTTATGCGCGGACTTTGTCGAATCGGCCGGCCAATGTAATAAATCCGCCAGCCCTTGCAGCAGAGGCAAAAAAGCTGGCAAAAACTACATCGGGTCTAAGCTGTACTGTCCTCGATGAAAAGCAAATGGCTGCAAAGGGTATGGGCGGTGTGCTTGCCGTCGGTTCCGGCTCTCAAAGCCCTCCCAGATTTATTATTTTGAAATATAGCTCCACCAGTAAAACCGCAGGCAAAAAACCAACTGTAGGCCTCGTCGGCAAAGCGATAACTTTTGATTCCGGTGGCATTAGCATCAAGCCGGCAGCTCATATGGATGAGATGAAATTAGATAAGACAGGTGGAGTTACTGTATTAGGGACAATGAAAGCGGTAGCTGAGCTGGGACTGCCACTCAATGTATATGGAATCATTCCCTCAGCAGAAAACATGCCGGGCGGGACAAGCTATCGGCCGGGTGACATCATCACGACTTTCAGCGGAAAAACCGTTGAGGTGCTAAATACCGATGCCGAAGGAAGAATGCTGCTCTGCGACGGACTTGCTTACGCTGTCAAGCAAAACTGCGATATTATCATTGACATAGCGACGCTAACCGGTGCCTGCAAGATTGCTCTTGGCACGTATATGGCTGGACTGATGGGCAGCGATGAAAAACTGATGAAACAATTACAAACAGCTGCGCAGAAAAGTGGAGAGAAACTCTGGCCTATGCCAAGCGGCGATGAGTACGCCGAGGAAATGAAGAGTAAGATAGCAGACCTCAGGAACATCGGCAACAAATGGGGCGGGGCCTGCACCGCAGCGGCCTTTTTGAGGCAGTTTGTAGGTGATGTAAAATGGGCACACCTGGATATCGCCGGGACAGAAATGTCTGAAAAGGCCACAGAATATACAACGCAAGGCTCAAGCGGATTTGGTGTACGGCTGTTGACCACCTCTCTTATGAATCTGGCAGACTCGTCTCGGCGCTCGTCACGGCGGAGCATGCCGTAGCCGGGAAGGCCGAGCCGTAGCCAAGAAAGGAAAAATAAATAATGCCGGTTATTAAAGCCAAGAAAAGTCAAAGTACGAAAAAGCAAAACAAAAATATAGATACCGAACGCATCGAAAAGGCGGTCACGGAAATACTTTCAGCAATTGGTGAAGATGCCACACGTGAAGGACTAAAGGATACGCCCAAGCGAGTAGCAAGGATGTACACCGAACTTTTAGCCGGAATGTGGCAGGACCCCAAAGAACATCTTCACAGTGTCTTTACCGAAAGCTACGATGAAGTTGTCTTGCTGCGTAATATACCTTTCTATAGTATTTGCGAGCATCATCTGATGCCGTTTATCGGTTTTGCTGCTGTTGCTTATTTACCTTCCGGAGCGGTGCTTGGCGTTAGCAAGCTGGCCCGTATTGTGGACTGCTTTGCTCGGCGGCTACAGTCGCAGGAACGGCTTACCTACCAGATAGCTGATTTTATAATGAGTAGCTTAAAATCTCGAGGCGTCGCAGTGGTGCTGGAGGCCTCGCACAGTTGTATGACTATCCGAGGCATAAAAAAGCCCGGTTCAATGATGGTAACATCGGCGCTTCGCGGCTTATTCAGAAAAGACCCAAAAAGCCGAAATGAGGTTTTGAGCTTAATGCATATCGCCAAAGAATAATTAGGGCTTTGCTTATGCATAAAACAGCAAGGCACGTACGGTTCTCGATTAATCCTTTTTTGCCGAGTGATAGTGACGGTTTTAATTCGTATGCCTCTATGCCGGCTGGGGAAGGATTATCACTATTTTTTGAATTGCTTGTGGAGGTAACTGGTAACGTCGAGCCGGCTACAGGATTCGTTGTTAATGTAACCGATATTGACAAAACCGTTCGCCAGTTCGCTGTACCGCTCTTTGCCGGACGAATAAGAGAGGATTTTCGCCAAGACAGGCATATCGGTTTTTTCCAAATAGCTGAACTATTAAAAACCGCCTGGGGCCAATTAGCCGACAAGTTTGGCTCAGCGAAGTTGAGCAAATTATCTTTGAAGTTGACTCCCTTCAGGAAAGTAGAAATTGATTCAGAGGACACAAAGATGTTTTATTTTAGTGAGAGATTCGAGTTTGCCGCGACGCATAAGCTCTGGAACGAGCAATTTAGCAACGAGCGCAACTTTGAAGTTTTCGGCAACTGCGCAAATCCTTCAGGCCATGGACACAACTATATTGTTGAGGTTACTATAAAAAAACCGATAGGATGCGACAATTTTTGTGTTGCAGATTTTGAGAAAATAGTGTATAATGACCTTATAAAACTGGTTGACCATAAAAATTTAAATACTGATGTTGCGGAGTTTAAAAAGACCAATCCCACCATTGAAAATATTGCAGCTTTTGCATGGAATAAACTCGCTGATAAATTTAGTGATGTGCAGCTTCACTGCGTTACAGTCTGGGAAACCGATAAAACGTATTGCTCGTATTACGGACATTGATTCATAGTAATCAATATTCGAAAGAGCTATTAATTTATTCGTCAAAAGCGGAGACAAACAATGTCTGGTTGGAAGCGAAATATAGCTATCCTCGTTGTTCTTCAAGTCGCTTTAGGCTTGGCATATCTGAGCTCAATCCCACGTATCTATATTGATGAGGCCTGGGATTCAGCGTTAGGTTATAATCTCGCTTTTAAGGGTTCACTTAGCCATCCGTTTGTTGAAGGTTTTGGCGGGATGCATATTAATTTTGTACAGAATAGGGTTGTTTTGCCTTTTGTTTGCGCTGCAATCTTCAAGGTAGCTGGTTATAGTATTTTAACAAGTCGTATTGGCTCGCTGATATTCGGCATATTAGCTGTTGTTAGCCTCTATGCTGTAATGCGTCGATGGTTTGGTGAAAAGCAGGCTTTCTGGATTTGCATAGCAACTATTATTCACCCGTGGTTTTTCGAAGTCAGCAGACGTGCCCGGCCTGAAATTTATTATACAGCATTGGCCTTAGCCTTTTTGTGGTTATTGATGGTTTTTTTTGATTCCGGTTCACGCCGGATGGCTTTCTTTGCAGGGGTGCTAGCGGGTTTATTGGGTCTGACACATCCCAATGGCCTGCTCTTAGTATTTTCGATTGGTTTGGCTGTACTTTTTTGGCTTGAGACTAAGTCGCTCGCCCGATTATTTCTATGGGCAAGTGTGGGGCTGGTGCTAGTTATCCTCCCCTATATCATCTACGTTCTTTGGGCTATACAGGACCCACAGGTTAGCTTCATTGAGCAGATGCAACCCAGCTTGGTGCAAAGACCAATTCTACATTCTGAAATTATTCGCTGGAGGGGTTTTTTACGGTGGCCTAAAGGTGCTCCGCTTGCCGCCGTCATGCTCATTTCCTGGATTGTGGCATGGTATCGGTCATCCTCATCCGAAAAAATTCTCGCTACTATTATCCTAATTTTTGCATTTCTGCTGTCCTTTACCACCGTTAATCCTACCGGACGATATCTCGTTGCAATCGTTCCCTTCTCCAGCGCTTTGATTATCCGATTGATATGGCGAATTATTACAGGTAGCGGCGTAATTTTGCAAAATTGGCACAAAGCTCGTTTTGCCATTGGTATGTGTACGGGATTTGTTTATTTATCAACGTGTATTGCGGCTATTGGGCTGATGTTTTACCACCTCCGAGGAGCTGATTTCACCAGAGTGGTAAACCGCATAGCATCGGTTGTAACTCCTGACAGCCGAGTTTATATCGACCCAATATTCTGGTTTGGTAATGAGCAGTACCAATGTGGACCGTGGCTATATATTTCCGAGAATGAACCTATTACAGTCAAAGAAGCTATTAATTGGGCTTTCAAATATCGTTTTGATTATGCAGTAAGGGATGCCTGGAAAGTTACCACCCCTATAGGAATTGAGCGGCCGCCCAGGTCAATGCCGGACTTTAGGAGTGGCAAGCTGTGTGACCATATATGCCGCATATTTGGCACCAAAATAGACGAATTCTACGACCCTTATTACGGCCCAATTGAGATATACAAGCTTAATTGGAATAAAAGATTCTAACATTAGCAGCGAAAAACAAAGTAATCAGGCCCTGCAGTATTGTCCAAAGGGATTTAGGCCATAAACATACAGAGAACGGATATAAGAGGGATTTTTGAGAAATCCGTCCGATAAAAAAGGCTTTTTTGATTTTGAAGACGAGTTATGAACGATGAACTTGTCCGCCTTTGAGAGCGTATAATCTTTTACCCCGTTAGAAAAATTATTTCTAACTGGGTGAAGGGTAAAAACCCTCCCGACTTTTCCAACGGGGTTTACGCAAAATCGGTAGTATGGATTCATCGGAGGAATGCCCTAATTAAAGCTATGTTCTTTATTTGCCGATACTTATGCTATACAAAAGCTGTCGGTCATCCCGCACCAAAACGCAGCAAAACAAAATAAGTCCACACGCACTTATGGCTGGTAAGTAAGATTGTGGTTTTCGTGCGGGATCGGCTGCTGAAAGAAGCCCTCACAGAAAAGGCGAATACAAGAAGGTTGTATCTGCGTTTTTGGCGCAGCCGACGGGGACGGAGTCTGTTAAAAATTGATTGTCGATTAGTAATAATTGATTAATAATAGACCTTTTTGATATGAAATGATGCTATCATAAGGAGAACAGTGAAGGCACTCATTACGGGTGGCGCGGGTTTTATCGGTTCTCATCTGGCCGAACGGCTACTCAAGGATGGTCACCAGGTAACCGTCATTGACAATCTCAGCACCGGCAGCTTAAAGAACATTGAAGCTTTCAAAGCCAGCCCGGATTTTAATTTCGTTGAAGGGGACGTCCGCAATACTGAACTGATGCTGACTCTTGTAGAGCGAAGCGACGTCGTATTTCACCTGGCTGCGGCCGTCGGTGTCCAGCTCATAGCTGACAGGCCCGTACACACGATAGAGACAAATATCAGTGGCACTGAGGTAGCGCTCGAAGCGTGCAATAAGTTCGGCAGGAAAATCCTCATTGCATCAAGCAGCGAAGTCTACGGCAAAAACGAGGCAGTGCCTTTTCGGGAAGATGACGACATAGTGCTCGGCAGCACAAGTTTGTCCCGATGGTCGTACGCCTGCAGTAAGGCAATAGATGAATTTTTAGGCCTGGCTTTCTATCAACAGTATGGTCTTGGTGTTATAATCGGCAGGTTCTTTAACACAATCGGGCCGAGGCAGACAGGCCGATATGGAATGGTGGTGCCCCGTTTCGTTCAATGGGCGTTAAGGAACGAGCCGGTTTTAATTTACGGAACAGGCAAACAAAGGCGATGTTTCTGTTTCGTGGACGACCTTGTGGAGGCGGTTATTGAATTGATGAATTGCAGCCAGGCCGCAGGTAAGGTACATAATATCGGCTCCGTTGAAGAGACCACAATTGAGCAGCTTGCTGATAAAATTATTGCTCTGACGGCCAGTTCAAGCAAAAAAGAATTTGTTCCCTACGAGGTTGCCTACGGAAGACCCATTGAGGACATGATGCGTCGGATGCCTGACCTGGAGCGAATCAAAAAGACTATCGGCTGGCAGCCGAAGACAAGCTTGACCGAAACGCTGCAAGTGATTATTAATAATGAAAAGCTCCCGTGAAAAGAGAATAAATACATAGGTATTACTTTTTATTTCCCGCACAAAGAGGTAGAATGTTGTGAAAAAGGCGTTCACAAACAGGGGCAGAAATGAGTGAATTTTTCAAAAAACGTAGGATTGTCGTTACTGGTGGTGCCGGCTTTCTCGGCAATTTCGTTACCGAAGGTCTGCGAAAGCGCAACTGTAAAAACATTCTTGTACCAAAGATTGAAGATTATGACCTGGTAAACCTCAAAGACATCGTCAGGATGTATGAAGATATGAAGCCGGATATTGTTATTCACCTGGCGGCGGTCGTCGGCGGTATAGGCGCCAATCGTGAGCATCCGGGCGAGTTTTTCTATAAGAACTTAATGATGGGCGTTCAGCTAATAGAGCAGGCACGGCTCCGCAATATTGAAAAATTTGTAGCAATCGGCACAATTTGTGCATATCCAAAATTTACTCCGGTACCTTTTAAGGAAGAAGACCTCTGGAACGGATACCCCGAGGAAACCAACGCGCCTTACGGACTGGCTAAAAAGATGCTGCTTGTGCAATCGCAGGCATACCGGGCGGAATATGGTTTTAATTCGATATTCCTGCTGCCGGTGAATCTTTACGGCCCTGGTGACAACTTTAACCCTGCCTCAAGTCACGTAATACCCGCTTTGATAAAGAAATGTGTAGATGCGATTGACAGCGGTGCCGACCATATTGACTGCTGGGGAACAGGAAAAGCGTCACGAGAGTTTATTTACGTTGCTGATGCTGCTGAAGGGATTCTCCTGGCCACCGAGCATTACAACGGCCCCGAGCCGGCCAACATTGGAGCGGGATTTGAAATAACCATAAAGAACCTTGCGGAGAAGATTGTAAAATTGACCGGTTTTAAGGGCCGGATTCACTGGGACAGTTCAAAGCCGGACGGCCAACCGAGGCGATGTCTCGATACTTCGAGAGCCAAAAAGCTTTTTGGCTTTGAGGCAAAAACGCCATTTGATGTAGGCCTGAAGGCAACAATACAATGGTATGTATCAAGTCACGGGCTAATGTAGAACGTGTGTCCGATAATTAAGGCCAGGCAGATAATTATAGGAGTTGTCTCTGAAGCGTGAAGTGTGCGGAATAATTTGCCGATGAGAGGGATAGTATGAAAGAAATTCCTTACGATACTGGGATGAGGTTGCAACAGCGATGGTCAGCGAGGCGACACCGGTCGAGCAGCCCCGTGGCAAGGAGTTTGAATACCGCATTATCGCCGTGAACAAGGCCGGCGAAGGTGAACCGAGCAATACTGCGATGGTTGTTCTGTAGAGTCGCAGTGCTGAAGGTGCAGAGCGAACGTCTCTGCGCCTTCGGTGGAATCTTCTTATGCTGAACGGTCTGCTTAGAGAATAAAAGAATGCGAAATGAACTTATTGAAGCTGATTTAAATAATGAATTGAGCGGCTACGTGGTCCAAGCTAAAGAAAACGTTGGCTTTTTTGACTATCTGTTCGGTAGCTACTTAGTTGCTATGTTAGCTACGAACTATAGTCCTTACAACAACCTATTGAGCACTATTGGTATGGTCATTCCCCTATTGTTCCTAATTAGTCTAATTGTCAGCCGATACACGTTCCAGCGTGAGTTTTTCGTACTTATCGCTTTGTATCTTTGGATTCTATTAGGTTCGGTGCTGTCGGATTATCGAGCGGCGTCTTTTGGCGCTACATTTTACATTATGAAAATTCAATTTGTTATGGTGATAGTAGCACTTCGATGCAGCAGCCTCCAGCGTGTGCGTTTCTATCTGGCCGTCGCTGCGATTGGCATTACCTTTTTGGTAGTTCCGAGTTTAGTCAGTGCAAGGTATATGGGCCTCGAGGAAAGACTGGCAGGGACAGTAGGTCAAGCCAATGCACTGGCTTCGTGGACAGCCCTGTCGTTTATAGCGTGGCTTTGTTTATTATTAACAGTAAGAAAAAAGTGGAGGTGGGTACTTTTTCCAACGATGATGATAATTTCGGTGTGGGTACTTTTACTGACAGGTTCTCGAGGCGGCTTTGTAACGGCTATGCTCTCTGCTGCTGCAGGTAGCTGGTATGTGTGGCGACAAGGTCGATTGTCTACAAGGGTTTTCTTTACTATAGCGGTTGTCATAATTGCGGTGGTTATTTTGCTTGCTGCGGCAAGGCTTCCGATTATGAGGCGACTTGCGGGTTTGCCTATTGCTGTTGGAATTGAGACCGGCTATACAGGCACTGGGCAAGAAACGAATATAGCTCGACTGCAAATCGCCAAAGACGCTTTGAGAGTTTTCTATGACCATCCTATTTTCGGTGCCGGGTATGGCACTTTCCGGGCATATTCGCAATATGTATACACGCACACAACACCTTTTGAGTTTCTTTTCGCCACCGGGATAGTGGGTACATTTTTGTACTATTTCGTAGTTGTCAGTGGCTGGCGAGTTTTAGGCAAGGCCAAAAAAATGAGCATGTATAACCCTGAAATCAGGCGATACGCTGACGTAGGGCGGATACTGATTATTACAGAACTTGTAGCAGGATTATCGCTGCCAACTCACTATTCAAAGGCACAGGCAATAATCTCAGGTGCATGGCTGGGCATAGCTTGGTATATGCGTTCCTGGATTAACAAACAATTGGAATACCAATACAGCGATGAAACTGACTTTGAACTTGGTTCCCATTTTGCCAGTTAATGCGAGATGGCATTTTGTTTATCCTGCAAGTGGAGGCCTACCACTGATACCTTCCTGGTGCTTAAGTAAGTTGAAGTAAGCAGCGCTGAATTTATTTCTGCCAGTATTAGAATTCTCGAATAGGTGTTTTCGGTTGCACTTATCGACCTGAAAAGCCATGTTGGTAAGCAAGAGAGGGCATTGAAACACGCCTGGTGTTCTGTGGCATGTCACCAAGTCGTAACGTTGTTTGGTTTAGAAATGATAAGACAGGGATAATTTTAACGGTGGTTTTTTAAAGTAGCCATTGATGAAACTAAATCCTCAATACATACTTATAGCCGATTATGTTCCGCTTGCCAATAAAGGGGAAGAAGCAATAATCAGGGGCATTGAGGATATGCTCCGAGATGAACGGCCGGTCAAAATCGGGCTTTTTGACAACGTTGAGGAGATAACACATCAGGATAATATCACTATTTTCCCCAGTAGCTGGATTTTCTGTGTGTCAGGAAAAGCACTTTCGTCTGTTCAATATCATTTTAGAAACATCCTGATCTCACTTCAGATGCGCCTCGGGTGTTATTCCAAGCTGACTAACCTTATATCTTCTTCAAGCCCAAAATACCGACCGCTTCAAGATTTTTTCAAGCGGAGCGAATATATATTGGTGGGGCACAACGGTGTGTTTGGAGTTGAGTCCTGCGGTATAATTCATCTGACTAAAAAAGCAGGCAAGAGAGTAGGTATCCTCGGCTCGGGCCAGGGGCTTCCCCTGCGGGGTCGGTTTTATCTGAAATGGCTTTATGCGCGAGCAATGAACGAAAGCGATTTCTGTGTTTTCCGTGAGCATCATTCATATGAGAACATGAAGCAGTTCAGTCGCGAACCGGCTAAAGCGGTTCTGGCTCCCGATCCGGCTTTTGCCATGCGACCTGCCCTGACGGAGTCGGCGGTGGAAGTTCTGAATTCTTACGCCCTCTATCGGGATGCCCGGCAAGCGGGCAGAAGTATTGTGGCTGTGACGGTGAGAGAAAAAGGGATTACCTACAGTCGATCATTTTTAAAAGCTGAACCATCGCAGAAAATCGGGGTACACGCCGAATTTGTTGCCAAAGTCCTGGATTATTTAATCCAGCAGCGAAATGTGTTTGTATTGTTTCTACCACATGCTATAGAACGCGATAAAAGTGACGTAGATACAGCACGCCACGTAGCAGAAGCAATGACCTGCGAGCCACAAAGCTATGAGATTGTTCAAGAGGATCTGGGTGCGCGGGTGCTAAAGAGTATCATTCGCGAATGTGACTTCGTAATCGGCGAGCGGGCTCACTCGATTATTAGCAGTGTGTCGGTTACTACGCCTTTTGTGGCATTGACTAATACGAGTGACTTCAGGACGCACGGCATCATTGGGCTAATGTGCAGGTGTGAGGAGCAGATTATAGATATGGATTTTCCTGACGTTGAGCGGACACGTGTTAAAGTGCTGAGTATTTTTGACCATCGACAGGCCATTCGCAAATGCCTGGAGGATACCACCAAAGACCTGTCAAAGCGGCTTGAGGATGTCTCGGCAATGATCAAGGGCGGGTGATATTGGGCATGAAGTTGACCGAAATAAACGTTTCATCCATCCAGGAGGTTGTTCGGCGTCGGCTTTGCATATCGTGTGGAGCATGTGTAAGTGTGGCACCGGCCGGCAGTATGCGCATGGCTCTGGATGAGAAACAAGGCATCTTTGTCCCTGAATTTATTGACCGGTCCAAGGTTAGCGGCCGGGGTGTGGAGTTTGCAGTTTGCCCGGGTAAGGGATTAGCTATCAATGAAATGTCGCGGGGACTTTACGACTCAGCTACTTATAATATTTTTGAACTCGGCCGATACCGGCAGGCCCTGGTTGCCCGAACCACAAATCCGCTGATTCTGGAGAACGCCTCCTCGGGCGGGGTAATGACCCGCATCGCGTATTATCTTCTGGAGAAAGGACTCGTCCAAGGAGTAACCAGCGTGCGGTTTATATACGGCTCTGCAGGGCCGAGGACTGAACCGTTTATTGCACGGAGCTTAGAGGATTTGATTTCCGCCCAAGGTTCAAAGTATTGCCCGACCACCACCAACCAGTTAGTGCGCCAATGTAAACAGGCAGGTGGTCGTTACCTGTTTGTAGGTACGCCTTGTCAGGTGGGGGCGCTTCGGTTGGCGATGAAGGAAGATAAATCTCTGCTGGAGGTTTTTCCCTACACTATGGCAAATTTTTGCGGCGGTTACCGCGATTTTCGGAATCTCAATGAGATTCTGCGGGTTCGTGGGGTTGACCCTGCCAAGGTGACTTTTTTCCGCTTTCGCGGTGGTGGGCAGCCCGGCTCAATGCTTGCCCGTACGAACGAGGGGCAGATAGTTTCTGAACCGTACCCCTCATACGTGTACTATAGGGTGGCTCCGAAGCAAAAACGCTGTTGGTACTGCGTGGACGCTACGGGTGAATTGGCAGACTTTGCATGCGGCGACGCATGGATTAAGCGGTTTTTACAAGATGAATACCCGTGGTCAATCATCCTGGCTCGCTCGGAGTTTTCTGTGAGAATCATCAATGAGATGGTATCAGAGGAACTTATGAAGACCGAGCCGGTTTCGGCCGAGGAAATCATAGATTCCCAGCGGAGCAACATTACTTCGAAAAAATACCGCCAGTACGAACGTGTCCGGGTTTCGCGGTTGCTGGGAATTACCATGCCTTGGTGGGACGTGGAATTGCCGCGTGGTAAGAGCAGTTATCTTCGTGAATTGCGCGTTCTGCTTGGCAAGACACGATTAGGGTTATGGTTACACAAAATCAAATATCATACCAAGAGGTACTTAGGGCTTCGATGATATGAGCACGAAAGCTCGCCAGATGGCAAATTTTCTTAGTAGCAACATCACCCTGGTGGTTAATGCTGTAGTTTACATCCTGCTTATCCCGGTTATAATCCGGCAGCTTGGGCTGGGCGGTTACGGCATAGTAGCGTTTGCTATATCGATTGGTTCGCTCGTGCAGATTCTGGGCAATGCTCTTTCCGGTGCTACTGCCCGCTATCTGACACTTAGCTATGCCCGCGGGGAAAGCGAAAGCGGCTCATTATACCTGAGCAACACATTGGTAGTTGTGGCCGGTGGTGGCACTATAATTGCGCTTCTGACTTATACTTACGTCAAAGTTTTCTCCGAAAATGCGACAAGTATGCCCACAGGATTTGTTGAAGTTATTCTGCTGTCGATTGTGATATCGGCGATTGCGGGCGTCTTTAGCACGGGTAACTTCGTCAAGGAAGAATTTGTCAGCCGCGGCGCGATTGACAGCTTTTCACGTATTATTTACGGGTTGGTCTGTGGGTTACTTCTTCTATATTCCAAGCTGGGTATGTGGTCGGTGGCGGTGGGATTAATTATAGGAGCGGTCATTCGATTGAATCTTTTTCGCTGGTCGTTCAACAGACTGCTGCCGGATGTCCAGAGTAGGCTGAACCTGGTGAGTAGTAAACATATGCTGGAAGTGGGTGAGTTTGTGGGCTGGATGCTGCTATCCTTTTGCGGTGGTTATATTATTTCCAGCGGCATGATAGCGGCGGTGGAAAAATGCGTTTTGGTGAACAATCTGGGGCGTTATATGTTGGCTGTCAATGTCAGCCAGTTGCTGTATCAGGGTTTGGGGTGCCTGACGGTAGTTACCTCGCCGCCCACATACAAGCGAATTGCGGTGAAAGACTATCGTGGGGCTACGTATCAGGTAGAAAAGTACCTTTTCCTGGCATTGTGTTTGGGCATACCCATGCTGGTCATACTAATTCTGGAAGGGAACAATATTCTTCAGGTGTGGCTTGGAGAATCAACCCCACCCAATATGGGGCTTTTACTGGTTGCAGCGGGTATTTCAGGTATTCTGACCGCATCCAATATTCCTATCAGCGTTTTTTTGGCTGGAATGGGAAAGGTGCGGAATTACGGGATAGCTACATTATTAGCGGCATGTGCAGCGGTTACTGCTGGTGTTATTATTTTACGGACAAATCCAGCCAGACTGGTGTTGGTAGCGGCCCTGCCAGGTTTGGCAGTAATACTCAAGAACAGCACGATGATATTTCTGCACCGCAAGTACTTTGAATTTTCGCCGGGCCGAAAGCTGCTAATGAAAGTGAGCGGACTGGCTCTGTTATTTGTGGTCACATTTTTCGTGGGCTGGTGCGCGAAGACACTGGTTACAGGTAACTCGATTTTCCAGCTGGCCACTCGCTTAGTTGCGATTGGCTTGCCGACAGGCATATTCTCACTTTTTTTGTTAAGACCAAAACGCAAAAAAGAACGCTTGACTGAGCACCAGCCAAAAATGGGTCCGTAGAATAAGGGTTTGTGAGTATAGATTCTTGCTGGCGCGGTTGGTCGGGCTTTGATACTGTGGAAAGCCAGCCGGTGTAATGCGAGTTTAGAAAGGAGTGGTCAGCGCTATCAACACTGAGAAAAACAAAAAAGTACTGGTTTTTTTTGGTTTTGTCACTCATTTTGGCGGGGCACAACGCTCAACGGTATTACTCTGCCAGCAACTGAAACGATTTTATGATGTGCACGTAATAGATGTATACGGCTCGTGTGAGAAGTATATGCGGGCTTTGGCAGAGAGAAACATTAGTGTCAGTGTGCTGTTACCTAACTCCAAGAGTATCTACATTGGGTATACTGATAAACCTGCTCGAAGGATACTCAGGGCGGTCAAGCAATTGCCCTGGTTTTTAGTTTTGTGTAAGAGACTGCGAGAAGTCGTAAAGCGGATAAGTCCGGCGCTGGTGTGGGTCAACGGTATTAAAGCCCTTACCTTTCTGGCTTTGAGCGGTGCGGTCAAGCAAGTGCCTGTGGTGATGTATGCACGAGGATGGTATAAGGTCTCGCAGCTGTCGTGGTTCCGGCGGTGGCTGATACGACATTATCCAGACTGTGTTCTGGCTGTATCGGGCCCGACAAAAAATGCGCTGCAGCAATGGTCAGTGGCAGAAAGTAAAATTCACGTAGTGTATACGACTATTGACTTTGAGGAGCTATTACGGGAAAGCTCGAAAGAACTTGTGGGGCCGGCACCGGGTATAGATAAGTGTTATAAAATTCTTGTTCCGGGTCTGCTGGCAAGGACTAAAGGCCAGCATACTGCTATTAAAGCCGCATCTTTGTTGAAGCAGAACAGGCGGGATTTTGTAATGTGGCTGGCCGGCGACGAGAGTGTGGGTGATAAGCGTGGATACAAAAACAGTCTGGAAGAACTCATAAAGAGCAACCAGCTGGAGGAAAACGTATTTCTGCTGGGATGGCGGAGCGATATTCGGTCGCTGACCCGCCTGGCGGATGTGGTGGTATTGCCTACTCATACGGAAGGTTTTCCTCGCGCGGTTCAGGAGGCAATGGTATTGCGTCGACCAGTGATTTCAACACCTGTTGGTGGAATACCCGAGCTTATTATTGATGGCAAAACGGGACTTCTTATGCCGGTTGATGATGAGAATGCACTGGCTCGGGGGCTTGAAAGACTAATGTCTGATAAAGAGTTATCCCGCCGGATTGCGGAAAATGCTCATAAGCATATGTATGAAAATTTTCATACCGACAAGCAGATAAGTTTAGTACGTCGGGCTCTTGAATCTGAAATTGGAAAGAGACAAGTGAAGAAATGATGGTACACAAATCTTTAAAAATACAAATCTGGTCAGCAATCGTAATTATAACTGCGGCGCTAGCGATTTTGGCGGCAACATCAAGCAATGGTAATGAAACCCAAGAGCACAATCAAGTAAAACAAGCGTCAACCGAACCTGTAACTTGCGAAAAACCCATTATAATCTGGTATCACCATGTTTACAAAGATCCACCTGCGGCGCTTAGGATGGCACTTTCTTCTGGGCTGATTACGCACGCCATGGTACAGACCCTACACAGAAAAGATGGCGAGCGCCAAAAAATGGAATTGGTTGCTAAGGCAATCAAAATAGTGAAGACTTCCGGTGTGAAGCTTATATGGAGTCGGCCTCTTTGGGCATTGTACGGTATCGAAGACAGCAGTGCGGAAGATTTGTTCGATCCGAACTATTATATTCAAGAAATCGAGGTATTGCGGGCCGAGGGGCAGGCCTTTGGGGCTGATTTTGTGGCGCTGGATGCCGAGTCGTATGCCCACGCACCGGTTAATAAATACCTTAGAGGCAAGAACAGGCTGAATACGTATCAAAGGAAGCGATTGAGTGCTGCGGTTGAGCAGGTAATCGGGGCTGTTGGGCAGGTAGATTTTCTGTGTCCAGGGGGATCGATATACAGCCAACATCCTGCTAATACTCTCGGCAGGCTCGGCAAATGCAGGATTTCAGGATTCTTTTACTACGGTAACGAGGAAAGACGCAGGTCGATGAGATTTCCTTATCATATTGTCGGTATCCACGTGAACACAACCCGGGAGAATAAGGAATATCCGCAACTGCCTTATTACTATGTTTCTGAGGTTTTCACACAGTCGCATCTGTGGTCAGGGAAGAAAGGCGTGTTCATATATCCGCATGACCGTAAAGGTCTGGCCATAGCAAAAAAACTCGTGGCTTATTCAAAGCAGTTGCCGGTTAAGAACAATTTAGGGCAGAATTAAGTCCAGGAAAATCCACAGATGAAGATAGCTATATTTTGCGATACAAAGTTTCTTACAGATGGTAAAGGAAATTTCTATACTCGCTCCAATTTGCGCAAGTCGATGTTGTATCCGATCGCCGACAGGTGTGAAAAGCTGTACATTGTCTGCCGCATCCGAGAAGGTGATTTGAGCGATATCGCCGTGGAAGATGTGATTAAACATCCCAGGATTGAGTTTTTGGGTGTGCCTTATTTCCGGGGGTTTTTGGGGTGTCTTTTTGGCAAAAAACACATTCTGCCTCAGGTCAGAGCCGCTGTGAGTAATGCGGATGTTTGCATGTTGCGTTTTGGGAGCAATATATCGCATCTGGCGATTCCGGTAGTGAAGAATATGGGCAAGCCCTCGATAGGCCATGTAATCGGTGAGTTTGACATGGAAATCAGGGAGAACCCCCGGCATGTCCCTTTTCCTGGCCTTAGACAAATAATAGCCCATTGGATGTTAAAGAGAAACAAGGCAGCATTTGGGGCTTGTGACATTCTTTGTGGAGTTACAAAGACTATTGCGCGAAAATATGCACCGCCAAATAGACAGGTCTATCAATTAATAGATAGTTGTCTGAGTGAGCAGTACTATTTTGAGCCCCGTCGTAGTGAGAGCAAAAATATAAGGGCTGTCTATGCGGGCAGGATTATCAAGTTCAAGAATATACAAAGTTTTCTTTATGCGGTTGCGAAACTTAAATCTGAGGGTTTCAATATTCGCACCATAATAATCGGCGAGGGAGATTATAAGCCCAACCTGTTAGAGTTGGTAAGCAGTCTTGGTCTAAAGGATGGAGTTGAGTTTACCGGTCGGATCGAACCCAGACGCGAGCTATGGGAAAGATACCGGTCAGCCAATATTGGTTTTTTGCTCAGTTTCTCGGAGGGATTACCGCTAGGAGCTGTGGAGCCGATGTCGGTCGGATTGCCTCTGCTTGCCTCGAGGCTGGATTATATTAAAGACATTGTAACTGACGGGGTCGAAGGTTTTCTTGTTGACCCGGCTAATGTCGATGAGATAGCAGAAAAGCTGAAAATTCTGGTGACACGACCAGATATTAGGAATAAGATGGCTTTGGCTGCTTATGAGAAGTCAAAGTTGTTCAGCGCTGAGAGCCAAGCGGTAAAGCTATTGCAGATGGCGGATGGACTTTGCAAAAAAGTTTAAAGAATTGTCTATGACACGAAGCAGAAGAACGCAATTTGAAATCATCAACACAATGCGGAGGCCCGTTGTAGCCTTGTTCAGTATTGTGCCGAAATACCTGGCGAGATTTCTGCTCAGAACTTTCCGATGGTCGGATGGCTTTATCGGCTACGGAATTCGGTACCTATGCGTTAAAAGACTTGCAAAATCATGTGGCAATAAAGTATTGATTTCCCCGGGATGTATCCTTCACTGGCTTGAGAATTGCGAACTCGGAGAAAACATAACGATAAATGCCTTCTGCTATATCGATGCAATTGGGGGGGTTAGAATTGGTGATAATACACGTATCGCACATAGCTGTTCTGTTATAACCGGACAGCACAGATATGATTTGCCGGGCAGAACTATTATCGACAGCGGATATACGACAGCAAGGATTTCCATAGGTTCAGACGTATGGCTTGGGACGGGTGTTGTCATTTTGCAAGGCGTAAAAATCGGTGATGGTGCGGTTGTGGGTGCGAGTTCGGTGGTCACCAACGATGTCAAACCTTACACTGTAGTGGCGGGGATACCGGTTAAGCTCATTAAAAGGCGTTTTGACTCAGTCAGCGAAAATAACATTCCTCATCCTCAACAATAAAAAGACATAATCAGCCTGCCAAGATAAAACATCCTTAAAAATCCGACAATGACAGGGCAAAATAAAAAAACTAAGATCTGTATAGTCACCACAGTAGATTCGTCTTTGTATGTTTTGTATCCTGATTTTTTCCCTTTGCTGAGGGAACAGGGGTTCGAGGTAGTTGGAATTTGTGCTGCTGGGCCGTGGGTCGAAAAAATCGAGGCTCAACAAATCAAAGTAATTACTGTGCCGATGACACGCAGTTTTACACCCTGGCAAGACTTAAAGTGTCTTTGGAAATTGTACCGCATCTTCAAGTGTGAGAGATTTGATATGATTCATTACAGCACTCCCAAAGCGGCTGTATTAACAGCTCTCGCAGGGCGGTTGGCGCATTGTCCGGTTTTGGTATATACCCTCCGGGGGTTGGGGTACAATGCTTTTGGAGGAGCCAGAAGAAGACTTGGAATATTTTGCGAGAAGATAGCATGTCGATTTGCCGACCGTATTATTTCCATAAGCCCGTCCCTTAAGCAGGAAGCCGTCAAGGAAAATCTGATTTCGGCCGATCGTATCGAAATTCTTGGTGCCGGAAGCAGTAGGGGCGTAGATTTAGATGAATTTCAGCTGAACGAGACGAAGACGGCAAACGCTCAAAAAATAAAGCGAAGTTTGGGAGTTGGAAACGATGATTTAACCATTGGTTACACCGGTCGCCTGACCGAAGAAAAGGGCATAGTAGAACTTGTCAATGCCTTTACCCTGCTAAGGGAAAATTATCCTAATTTGCATCTAATACTGATAGGCCATACTGACCAAAGAAATCCTTTTTCTCAAGGAACGCTTGAGTTGCTACATAGAAGTGAACACATACATGTAATCCCGTTTCAAGACAATATGCCTGATTACTTAGCGGCGATAGATATTCTGGTTTTGCCAAGCTATCGGGAAGGTTTTGGGAATTCACTTATTGAAGCTTCTGCTATGCAAGTACCTGTTGTGGCTACTGATATTTCTGGTTGCCGGGATGCAGTGCGAAATGGAGAAACCGGGCTTCTTGTTAAACCACACGACACAATGTCTTTAGTGAAAGCCCTAAATGAATTAATAGAGGATCGAGCTAAAAGGACTGCATTTGGCAAGAATGGCGAACAATGGGTCAGAGGGAATTTCAATCGGAAAGTTGTGTGGGCAAATTTAATTGAAGTTTATGAGCAAATGCTTGATGTACAAAGTGTACAGAGGTGATTCTTGAACAGACGTGTCATCTTGGGCTGAGATACTATGAAACAGTGTGAAGCTATTTTTTGGCAGTGGCACGTGACTGGAATATCAGATGGCGAAAGTGCGTTCTGACAGAAAGATGAACCCCGTAAAAGTCGCGGTTCTATGCTCGACCGATCTATCATTTCGAGCATTGCTTTTACCACAAATGACCGCCGCTAAGCAAGCGGGTTACGTTGTGCATGGGATTTCAAGTAATGGACCGTACTTTCGGCAACTCAGGGAAAAGGGATTTATCATGTACCCCGTGACATTAAAACGGTCTATAAGCCCTTTCAGTGATATGGTTGCCCTTTGGAGGATGTATTGGTATTTTAAGTGTGAAAGATTTGATATTGTTCACACCCACATGCCCAAGGATGGTCTTCTGGGTCAGCTCGCTGCCAAACTTGCGGATGTGCCAATCACAATGAGCACGGTGCATGGGTTTTACTTTCATGACAATATGAAGCCCTGGGTGAGACGATTCTATATTGCGATAGAGTGGATCATTGGGAAGTGTTCAACAACCCTGCTATGCCAGAATCCCGAGGACATAGAAACCGCGATAAGGTTAGGTATTTGTAAACGTGACAAAATAAAGTTACTTGGCAATGGTGTTGATTTGTCAAAATTCGCCCCGTGGCGTTTTGATGCCGACTTTAGACGAAGGAAACGAACCGAGATTGGTGTTCCGGAAGATGCGGTGGTTGTGGGCATTATTGGCCGATTAGTTCGGGAAAAAGGCTACTTTGAGCTTTTCGAGGCTATGCGAAATGTAATGGCCGTAAATAATAATGTTTGGCTGGTAATCATCGGCCCCGAGGAGCCAGAAAAGGCAGACCGAATTTCAACAGATTCCTTTAGCAGATTTGGTATCGAGCACCATACTCGTTACCTGGGTCTACGTAATGATATGCCTGAGTTGCTCGCTTGCTGCAACATCTATACGCTTCCTTCCTGGCGTGAAGGTTTTCCGCGGTCAGCGATTGAAGCTGCTGCGATGGGTTTGCCAATAGTTGCGACGAACATTCGTGGTTGTAGACAGGTAGTTGAGGATGGAGTGAATGGCTTTCTGGTACCGCCTCAGGATAGCACAGCACTTAAAAACGCGATTACAAAGCTCGTCGAGGATGACCAGCTCCGTGAAAAAATGGGGCATAGCGGTTTTCTAAAGGCCCGGCGGGAGTTCGATGAAAAAACAGTTTGCAGGATAGTTATAGATACATACAAAAAATTATTAGCAACAAAAGTTAAGAATGCGAGAGATGAAGGAAAGAGAGGACATGTCGTGAGCATCTGGTGACTAAAACCCTTATGCAATTTGCGTGGGGGTCAGGGAGAAGCTTCGACACAAAGAAGAATGAAGAAGCAGTTCGATTTTTTTGGTGCGGTGGTTCAAGTTGATGTGGGCAGACGATTATGAGTGATGGACAAAGGATACAAATTTTGCCGATGAAAAGCGGGCATTTATCAGAGGTGGCACAGTTACATATAGAGGGAATTAAGGAAGGATTTATGCATTCGCTGGGTCGTAAGTTTGTCCGGCTCCTGTATCAGGCGGTTATTGAATCAGATAAGGCATTTGGGTTCGTTGCTGTTAGAGATGGGAAGGTGTTAGGGTTTATAAGTTGTGCCGAGAATACAGGTGCCGTTTCTAAGGTGGTATTAAGAAGAAACCTCTTCAAATTGCTGTGGGCATATCTGCCTAAGATGCTGCGGCTGAAGAATATAAAGAATTCAATAGAAACGCTGCTCTACTCTGTTCGCAGGGGGAATGATTTGCCATCTGCTGAATTACTGGCCATAGTTGTTGCTCAGGAAGCACGTGGATTGGGTCTTGGCAAGAAGCTTGTTGAAACCAGCTGTAACGAGTTTCGAAGACGCGGCATAGGGGTGTTCAAGACAATGGTCGACGAACTGTTCCTGTCAAATGACTTTTACAAACATATCGGCTTCAAGCCTGTTGGTAAATATTGCCATCATGGAGATATGCATAATACATATGTACTGGAAATTGAAAAACGGGAAAATGGAACATGCTAATTAGCGAGTCAATAATAACAAATTATGGCAAACAATATCTTCACCCTCTTGAGATTTCTGTTGCGACCTGGATATGCCTCTGGGACAAATCTGGTTGATAAATACCAGCGGACTTTTGCTGAAGTGGTTGTAGGTAATAGTTCATTACCTACATTGGCGTTTTGGCGCGGGCGGGTTGCACTGTGGACCACCTTACGAGCCGCAGGCCTGAGCAAAGATGACGAAGTTATACTTCCCGCATACACCTGTGACATGCTGCCCGTTGCGATAAGGTTTGCTGGCGGCCGGTGTGTGTATGTTGATGTTGAATCCGGGCGATTCAATCCTTCAGTGCAACAAATCGCCGATGCTATCACTGAAAGAACACGTGCCATTATTTGTCAACATACATACGGCGTTGTCCAGCCGGTACGAAAGCTTACATCTTTGATTGCTAGTCGGCCGATAACTCTGATAGAAGATTGTTGTCAACTTATTTCATCTGATTACCTTTACAACGGCATCGCAACCGCTGGCGATGCAGCATTTTTTAGCACACAGTGGAGCAAACCTTTTTCAACCGGGCTGGGAGGTATGGCTGTTTATAGCAATAGAGAGCTTTATACTGAGGCTCGAAATATCCTTGCGTCGTTCTCACGAAAGCAAGACCGACAGCAAAGCCGGTCGCTGAGCTTGCAGTTGCTTTTGCATAAATTGACCGTCCACCCACGGACCAAGCCTTTAATTGCTCGGCTCTATCGTTGGGCGCAAAGAAGCGGTATCATTCAAGGCACCACTACCGCCGAAGAGTATGGTGATGATATTCCCTCAGGCTACCTGGCCGGCGCGATAAATGTTCAGGCGGTTTTAGGGATGGAACAGCTTAGCCAATGGAGTGAAAACGTTGAACACCGCCGTATGCTGACGGAATTCTATCTTGAGCGTCTGCCTGAGTTAAACGTGGATGTCAGCGGTTTGAAGGCCGGTGCAGACAATCCAGTGCTTTGGGCAATTCCTTTATTTGTCGAAAATGTTGACGAGATACTTGGCCGAGCTGGTAGAGCTGGACTACCCATTGCCAGCTGGTTTGGTCCACCACCGGTGCATATTGTCCCCCCTACAGCTAAACGATATGATTATCATATGGGACAATGCCCAAGAAGTGAATGGATGGTTGCCAAAGAAATCCACTTAGAGACCTCGCCAAAGATAACGCTCAAGCAGGCGGAAAAAGCCATCGAATTGATACAAAAATATGCACGTATAGCAGATTTCTGATTAAGAGAGATTTTTATTCTATGGATGTCAAAATTGTCAAGACGCCGGACTCCGGATGTGATGCTTTTGTACTTGGCAGACCAGAAGGAACAATATCTTATCTTTCAACTTGGAGCAGGGCAGTTGTGGAAGCCACGGGACTGAAGGAGTTTTATCTTGCAGCTTTCCAGGGCGAAGATGTTTGTGGTGTTCTGCCATTGATTCATATCAAAAGTAGATTATTTGGAAATCAGTTGGTTTCGCAGGCCTTCTGCAATTATGGCGGTATATTGGCGCAAAACGCGGATGCGCGTGATGCTCTGTTCAACAAGGCGGTCGAATTAGCAGTCGATATTGGTTGTGAATTTATCGAATTGCGAAATATCAACCTGCTGCCTTATGAACTGCATTCGGTTACAAACAAGATATGCATGCATTTGCCGCTCACAGCAGACCCTGAGGTTCTGTGGAAATCTTTCAAGCCTAAAGTCCGAAACCAGGTTCGCAAAGCCGAGAAAGTAGGTATTCTGGCTGGCAGCGGTCGTCTGGAGCTTTTAAACGATTTTTATCGGGTTTACACGACCCGCATGCGGCAATTAGGAAGCCCATGTTTTTCACGGAAGCTGATGGGCAGCATATTGGAACTGTTTCCTGATAATAGTCGTATATTCGTTGTGCGCAAAGATAAACTGACGATTGGGGCTGGTTTTGTTACTTTCTATAATGGCTTTGTGGAGATTCCATGGGCAGCGACACTGTTGCAATATAACTCTCTTTGTCCCAATAATATGTTATATTGGACAATCATAAGGCATTATTGTATTGCTGGTGCCCGATGGTTTGATTTTGGAAGATGCACCATTGATAGCAGCACCTATAGATTCAAAAAGCAGTGGGGTCCAAAACCCGTTAACCTTCATTACCAATACTGGGTAAAACCGGGACACGAGTTGTCAATACCGGATCCTAACGATCCTAAATACAAATGGAAGGTTGAGATGTGGGAAAGACTGCCTTTGTGGATGACACGTGTGCTTGGTCCCTACATCAGTCGGAACCTGCCTCGATAGTAATTATCAGATTTTGGGAGATCTAAGGGGCAAAAATACCGGTTAAGCCTGCCATAGACCTATATTACTCAGCACATCGATGGCGGGACAGAATTTGAATGTTTGCAGTAGCTTTTTCAGTCTAATCTGCCCATTCTTGCAGTGATAATAATGCCTGAACTTTCTGTATGCAGATAATTCCCGTATCTTTGGGAGTACCGGGCCAACTTCATAGGGGTGGATGTAAAACATCGCTGGATGACCTTGCTCATTGAGTTTTGAAAGAAAAATCTTAGTAAGCCACAAAGGATAAAGTCGAAAGTATCCGCCGCCGCCGAAGGGGAAGCGTCGCCCGAAGAGTTCAATTGTAGACATTGGAAATTCTATCAGGCCGTTCGGCAGCGTGTGTGTCGAAGGTTCCGCACCCTTTATCCCATAAACATCATGCAGCCCAAATGGATAGATACTTGAATCATAAACAAAACCAAGTTCCTTTAACATGTCCAGTGCCCATATTGATTCATTCGTAATCGAAAAGTCAGGTGCCCGAAAACCATAAATTGATTGACCAGATACGTCCTCAAGCTCTTTTTTGGCCGTGCTCAATTTCTCTTTAAATTCCTTCTTTTCGATGTCAAAGATGCGAAGGTGCAAATAATTGTGGCAGCCGATTTCGTGACCGGCCTGAGCAACTTTCTTAACCAAGCTGGGAATATCGCGAGCGAGTCTGCCAATGAAAAAGAATGTTGCTTTTGTCTCTACCTCATCAAGTATTTCGAGCAATGTGTTGGTATTTTGCTCGATTTCCCGCTTTTCCTCGGATTGATTAATATATTTGTTGGGTATGTGAAAGCTCTGTACGTTTGATTCGACAAAACCCTCAACATCAATGGAGAAAGCATTTATAACAGGTTTTTGAGACGCATTCTTCAAATTTGCCTCCATTGCGTTGGCTTAACCTGCCTACTACTCTATACATTACATTAACATCATGAAACTAATGCCGCGTCCAATATATAACAAGCAACAACATCGGTCAAGTAGCATGAAGGTCGAGCAAAAGAATTCAAGGTACAAAAAAAGTAATTCTTTGCAAGCATAGCGGGAAAAAACCATTAGAGTAACTCAGGGATAAGCCTTACCAATATTCCGGCAAAAATTAACGTGGTTTGGGCAAGTGCATAATATTATTAAGCGAATCTCGGACATTTGCATTTCGCTGTTGGCGATAACGATACTTTTGCCAGCTTTTATCATTATAGCCATAGCGATAAGGCTAACAAGCAAAGGGCCGGCGATATTCAAGCAAGAAAGAGCAGGCAAAGATGGTAAACCTTTTATTTTTTACAAGTTCCGCACGATGAAGCTCAACGTTGAGCCGTTTGGGCCGAGTCCAAAATCCGCAAAGGACCCTCGGCTGACAAAGATTGGCAGGTTTCTGCGGGAATATTCACTTGATGAGCTGCCACAATTGTTTAACGTATTGAAGGGTGATATGAGTATTGCTGGCCCTCGGCCATTATATCTTTCGCAGATGGCAGAATGGAGCGAGAGACAGAAAAAACGCCTACTTGTTAAGCCCGGCCTGACGGGCCTGGCGCAAATATCAGGGCGAGGGGAGTTAACACACGAAGAAAAACTCGAGCTTGATGTTAAATATGTCGAAACCAAAACATTATGGCTGGACCTTAAAATGATTCTGACGACAATCGCTATGGTCTTTCGGCGAAAAAGTATCTACGAAAAGAGATATTCGAAGACCGAATATACCCGAGGAGAAGGCGAACTGTAGGTTATGTAACGACTAATGGCAGTAAATTCAATGAGAACGGAAATAACTACTAAACCAAAATACCTAACAAGAATAGAGCAGTTAGGGTATTTAAGCGAACAGGAAAAAGCCCAGTTAAAGAAGGTTACCGATAAGTTTGCGTTTCGCAGTAACAACTATTATCTATCGCTTATTGACTGGGACGACCCTAACGACCCGATAAGAACAATTATAATTCCACATACACGCGAGCTTGACCTGTGGGGCCGGCTCGACCCTTCTGATGAAAAAGCTTACGCGATTATACCCGGCCTTGAGCACAAATATAATTCCACAGCACTTCTTTTAGTTAGCAACGTCTGTGATGGTATATGTCGCTACTGCTTCCGAAAACGCGTTTTCATAGAACCACAGAAAGAATATCTGCGAAGCCTGCCGGCTGCGATACAATACATAAGCCAGCATCATGAGATAACCAACGTTCTGCTGACCGGCGGAGACCCACTGACGCTAACAACCTCAAAACTTGAAAATATCATCCAAAAACTAAGAGAAATCGAACATATTCAGATAATTCGTATAGGAACAAAAGTGCCTGTCTTTAACCCATATCGAATTACCGAAGACCCAGCTTTGCCAGAGATGATAGAAAAATACAGCACCAATCGCAAAAAAATATACGTGATGACCCATTTCATTCACCCACGGGAATTGACAGATGTATCGGTTCAAGCAATTCATATCTTGCAAAAAGCAGGGGCTATAACTGCAAACCAAATGCCTTTGATACGAGGCGTGAATGATAATCCACAAGTTCTGGCTGATTTATTGGCAAAGCTTTCTTTTATCGGCGCGGTTCCTTATTATATTTTTCAGTGCAGGCCTGCTCTGGGCAATAAGGCATATACAGTGCCGGTTGAGCAAGGATACGAAATTATTGAGCAAGCTAAATCTCTGGTATCTGGTTTGGCGAAAAGAGCCAGATTTGTAATCTCGCATTCAAGTGGAAAGATTGAAATCATCGGCTTGACCAAAGATTACGTCCATTTCAAATACCTCAGGGCTGCAAATGACCGGGACAGCGGGCGTTATCTGGTTTTTAAACGAAATCCAAATGCTTGCTGGTTTGACGATTATGATGAGGTTATCAAAGACTACCCCGTGCACTTACCTTATCGTTCCTATGGACCGGAATAAATTTGTTTTTCAAACTCTAATTATATAGTATTGCAGCTTTTGTTTATACCCCCCCTCCACTGCGGGGGGTTATTTCTTATCCAGCCAAAAACGTTATGGATAAACATGTTAAAATATCGGTGAAAATCGGTGCAGCTCTCCTGTTGCTCACATTTTGCTGCAGAACTGGTTTTGCATTAGAACCTGATGAGATTCTTGTGCTCACAAATGGCAACAATGCCGCATCTGTACGCATTGCCCGATATTATTGCTCAAAGCGAAATGTGCCGAAGGATAATATCCTTAGTCTGCCGTTGGGGGCGAAGCTAAACGATACTATCTCCAGAAACGATTATGAAAAATCCCTTGCTGAGCCGATTCGCAAAGAATTGCTCACACAAAAACTGCCTGGCAAAATTAGATGTCTGCTGACGACCTACGGTATGCCGTACAAGGTAGAGGGACGAGGACCATTGAAATACCTCGAAGATAAACTCAAAGGGTTGAAAAAGTCAGTTGAGCAGGAAAAAAACACACTTAAACAATTAGAGGATGCTAATCAAGTTAACTCGCCTAAACACAAGCAGGCAAGCCACAGACTGGCTCAACTGCAAATCAATATCGACCGTATCAGCGGCAAAGAAACAAGCGCATCGGTGGACAGCGAATTATCAATAGTTTTGGCTGGTGATTACGAGCTGTATCGATGGCAGCCAAACGTTCTAAAAAACAATCTGCTGGGTCTAACTTTCAATACGCTTATGGTCAGCCGTCTTGATGGGCCGGATTACAACATAGCCAAAGGCCTCATTGATAAAGCAATAGCTGCAGAGCAAACCGGCGGATTAAAGGGCACCGCCTACTTCGATTCACGAGGTCTTACAAAAGATGATTTATATGGTCAATTTGACCGGTCTCTGCGGGATTTAGCGACCCTTACAAGACTGCAAACAGATTTACGCGTTGTAGAAGAGACAACGAAAGAGCTTTTCACGCCTGGTTCGTGTCCACAGACGGCTATTTATTGCGGGTGGTACAGTTTGAAAAAATATGTCGATGCCTTTGATTTTGTCGATGGTGCTGTTGGATATCACATTTCAAGTTGGGAGGCAATAGACATTCGTGACCCAAACAGCACTCAATGGTGCCCGGCCATGCTTTCTGATGGAATAACCGCTACTCTTGGCCCCGTGGCCGAGCCCTATCTTCACGCATTTCCGCTGCCGACAGCATTTTTCTCTGAGCTGTTCAAAGGCAGATGTCTTGTTGAAGCATTCTATCACACTAAGCCGTTTAATTCGTGGCAGTTGCTTTTGCTCGGCGACCCTCTCTATACGCCTTTCAAACCTGTAGTGAGCTTGTCGAACCTAAAAACGCCTGAGAAAAACTAAGGGCATTCGATAAGATAGATAAACTACACACCCCCTATTACCACTACGTGCATTTTCAAATTTACACACTATTTGCCGGCGATGGTATTTGCTATCGCCTGAGCGAATGATACCACCGCCATAGGACTGCTGGCGGTTATTATAAGCCCGCTTCTTTCAACTGGAGCCCCGGTATATACAGCACCAGCTTGTATGAGCCGGGCTCGTTCAGACGATAAGCTGGTTGCCCTTACACTGTTTAGCACACCGGCATTGGCCAGAACAGTGGGAGCGAAGTCAATAGCTGCCAGAACTTTTCTTTTAGCCGCCGCCTCACGAGCTATATTTATCGCTGTAGGATTGTTAAAATATTCAACTATGACTCCGGGACCGCCTACGAAGATTACTGCATCATAATCATCAACTCTCAATTGGTTCAGGGACAGTCTCGCCTCAGCCACCTTTTGCAGTGCGCCCCTTATAATTCCCGTCCTTGTGCTCGCTATCATCGTTCTTACTCCGGTTTCCTCAAGGATACGAATAGTCTGAAAAAGCTCATCATCGTGGAAATCCTGGCTTGCGGCAATCAATACGGCTCTTTTTACTGTTGTGCTGGTTTGCTCTGTAGCTGCCGGCGTAACAGGCTGAATTACGGGGTAACCAACGCTAATTATATAAACCAGCTCCAAGTCTCTTGGCACTTTGCAGGCTCTGCTGACGTCCCTTGTATTAAAACCACCGATTTTTACAGAGCCCAGGCCCATGCAGACTGCCTGCAATTGGATATTTTGGGCAACGTGTCCTGCCTGAATGAGCATATACTTTCTGGCGTCACCTTGGAACTGGCCTGAGAGCTTCTTCGCAGAACCGGCAACGATAATATCGCAGGGCGCTTCAAGTACCGCCTGCTGCATAGATACCGCAACTGCCAGAGTATTTCGGATATCCTGCTGGTCTATTTGTTCCAAACTATGCTGCTCTGGCTGATAAATAAATACTCCATTCTGCGTGGCAAAATAGAGCTCTATCGGATTAGTTGCCCCCGCTGAAGCTGCCTTTGGCAAAGCTGTTTGTTGCGCCGTTATGCTCGCGCCTGCCCAGGCCAATTGGCCAATCTCCGTATTCTTTAGCTGCTGGCTGGTAAAGTGGCGTACTATTTGTTGTTTGGCCAGCGCCTCCTCTAAACTCATTGGACCTATCGACCTCGGCTCGGCAAGTTGAAATATTTTACGAGGCAAAGGCCGAGAGCTGCGTTGACCAAAGCAAAGGACTGTAAAGCCGGCCAGGATTAACATGAGAATTGTCAGACGTCTCATTTTATCAAACCTCCAAATTCGTTTTTATCCGCCGTGGCGGATTGAATTGGCAAATCGCAAACTATTTGTATTATACACCTAATTCGGCCCTTTATTAAACTTTATTTTTGGCATATAATCTTTATTTTATGGTTTTTGATTGCCTATTATAAAAGAAAATTATATTAAGAAATACAACATATTTGGGCGATTTTAATGGCCTTATCACGACGGCAAAAACTAACTATAGGCGCATTGATTCTTTACTGGCTTGTACTTTTTACTCTTGCACACGTACCCATCCCGCAATTGGTTTTCAGGGCTCACGTATCCGACAAAAGCCTTCATTTCACTGCCTATTTGATTTTGGCCTTTCTGTTCTGGTTTGCAATTAATCCTGAGCGCAAGGTAAACTGGCTCAGAGCTTCGGCATGGTGGGTACTTTTAGTGCTCGCTGGCTACGGAATCGCCGACGAAGTGCTTCAGGACTTATCAGGACGCAGTTGTGACATCATGGATTATGTCGCAGATTTAATCGGGGCTATTACAGGCCTGATTTTATTTTCATTTTTTAGCTTTTGGCTGGCATTGCTTATAACAACGAGTGTTGCCATCTTTGCTTTAACAAATGTTGCACGGGCGAACCTGGCGGACCTGATACCGGTTACAAACGCGATGTTTAATTTTCTCGCCTACGGCTTTTTCACTGTCGTGTGGATTCAATGCATATATCTTTTTCTTTCACCGAAAGCGCCCCCACTCCTTGCTTCCGCAAGGAAGCAGTGGGGGTGGCTCATAACAGCATTGGCACTGCCGATGCTTTTCCTGTTGGCAGTCAGGGTATTTTCCGCAATTCTCGGCAAAGAGTTTGTGGTACAGGACGTAGTTCTCTCTATTGCAGGAATCGTTACCGCCGTCTTTTTAGCTTATCTGCTCACCTTATTCCGCAGGACTAACGCGTAATATCTCGTTTGTTTTCTCATCGCCACCACGGCAACGTCATTGCGAGCGAAGCGAAGCAATCTAAAAAATACTTAGCCCCGCAATTTATTGCGTGGGTTACATTTATTATGAACTACGAACTATGAACAATGAACTACTTCAACGGCCAGTTATACGGGCAATAATAGAGCCATTCATCAACAAATAAACGTAGGTCGTTATAGTCAACGATATTATCTTCGTATAGGTCAGCGGGTATGTCACTGCCGGTAAGGAACCAGTATTGTGCGAATCTTGCAAAGTCCTCGAAATCGACAAAGCATAACGGCCCTCCCGGCCAAAAGCCGCCTAATACTTCATAATCACCGCCTTCTGAATATGCTGCATCGTGTTGGCCGATTGTGCCTGTAACTACATACTGCCCGCCGCTGCTCGTACCACCGCCACCGTCTATCGTACTCCAGGTAATACTATAATCAGCGTATCCTGTTGCAACTATCGAAAATAGAACAAATAATGAAATCCACCTGTTTCTCATCTTATTTTTCCTTTCTGTGCGATACTCATCTGAGCAACAATCGCTTCCAGTTTTGCCAGCCTTGTTTCCAATGCCATATTTTGTTTGTGAAGCTGGTCAATATAAATATGTGCCTTCTCCAGTTCTTCAACAATACCCCTGCGATGGGCACCGACTTCAACGATTTCCCGGCCATTCTCATCGGTCATCGCTTTTGGAATCGCAGGAAGGTGCTTGTTCTGCCACATAAATTCTGAATGTTTATCAATAGATTCCAGCTCATATCCCGGCTTGAAAACATAATCAGCATGTAACACCACGCCTCTCTGCCAGATCGGACCCTTGACGTCCAACGTGCCGTTTATCTCTACAAGTTTACCAGCAAAGTCGCCGTAAATAAGAGGAGTTGCTGTACTGGTATTTGCTATATACAGTTTGTTGGAACCGGTTTCATCGTATCCTGCATCATGACCGATAAAAACATTGCCTTCGCCTATCGTGCTTGAGTAGCCTGCCCCTACCCCTAAAAATGTATTGTAAGAGCCTGTCGTGTTATTGTAACCTGCCAATTCTCCTGAGAATGTGTTGTCATGGCCTATCGTGTTATTGTAGCCTGCCAGATGTCCTGAGAATGTGTTGTCATGGCCTGCCGTGTTATTGTAGCCTGCCTGACCTCCTGAGAATGTGTTGCAATTGCCTGTCATGTTGGAGTGGCCTGCCATATATCCTGAGAATGTGTTGTCAATGCCTGCGGTGTTGGAGTAGCCTGCCCGACAACCTGAGAATGTGTTGTAATAGCCTGTCGTGTTATTGAGGCCTGCCTGATATCCTGAAAATGTATTGTAGTTGCCTGTGTTATTGGCTCCGGCCCCGGGTCCGACTGATAGGCTGCCTGTGCCGGAAACGGAAAGCCCGTTTTGACCGCCAATCTCGTACGAAGCGCTGGTGTTGACGTTTCCATTAAAATAACCGGCGTAGCCGTTGGGGCTGTTTGTCATGCCGTAAACACCGTAATTTGTTCCACTGCTGGATGTTGCCTCGCCCCTAATGCCGATACCGGAAGTGCCGGCGGCTGTACCAAGTACGCCCTTTCCGCCCGATGTATTCGAGGCAACGCCCATGACAGCGGGGTTGACGTTTCCCGGTGTCTCGCCGTAAACTCCAATACCGGCATCTCCTGTGGCCTTGCCCCAAACGCCTTTGCCGCCGTAGCTATTCGTAGCCAAGCCATAAACGCCGGCTCCAAATTTGCTCAGCGACTCGAAATACCCTCCATAATTCGTTACATCCCCGCCGGTTGTCGCCACGCCATAGACGCCGTAGCCGGAGGCATCGCTATTGGTGGCAGCAATAGTCCCGCCAGAGCTTGACCCACTGATTTTAACATCGCCCGCAACTTCCAGCTTTGCGGCTGGAGTTGTAGTTCCAATACCGACATTGCCATTCTCAAAAGTGAATTTCCCGGCATCGTCATCCAGGGTGAAAAGGGTTTCATCGCCGTCACCACTTTTGTCTCCGATATATATCTGGGCCGTCCCTGTATCCAGATAAATATTACTTCCTTCGCCTTTAACGTCTAACTTGCCTCTTGGAGTTGTACTTCCAATACCAACTTTGCCGGATGGGATTGAATACATATCAACACCGGAAACTTGCCAGTCGCTGTCAGCGGCGGCGGAGGGCGTTTGCCAGGTTGCAAGACCGCCGGCATCTGACGTCAGTACCTTGCCTGCTCCGGGCGAGCCGCCGGTAACTTTGACCTGGCCATTTACTTCCAATCTTGCACCCGGACTTGCCGTGCCGATACCGACATCACCGTTTGAATTCATTCGAACTTTTTCACTGTTATTAACGTTCAATGTGATTGCATTTGCTCCTCCAAAAACATTTACTCTCATGGCGCCGCTTCCTGTTGGCGTCCCTTCAATATCTACATTGCTGTTTGTGCTTTCTGTGGATAATTTTAATGCCTGGTTGGTAGGGGCTTTAACTTCTAATTTATAGTTTGGAATCTCCGTGCCGATGCCGACGCTGCCGCCGGCATAGACCCTTCCCTCGAAGTACCCTGCATAGCCGTTGACGCTTTCCGTCCTGCCTCGGACGCCGTAGTTCGTACCGCCACCGGAGGTTGCCCAACCGAAGATGCCTGTACCGGTGCTATTGGTTCTGCCTTCCAGCGCAGCATTACTATTGCCCATGCTGGCAATCTGGAATAATCCGGCAACACCGGTGCCGGATGTGTAGCCTTTAACCCCTGTTCCACTGTCACTCCATCCGAACACACCATAGCCGCCGGTGGTATTGTTGATACCAAAAACGCCACTGTTTCCTGCAGCAAAAGATTCTCCCTGCACCCCGTAGCCGTTTTGACCGGTGCCTTTTATCGCGCTGCCTGTACCGGCATTGGTAATTGAAAAAACCGGACCACCGCTGCCTGAAGCGATGCCGACATAAGGCAAAGTCAGACCAGCACTATTTAACGCATATGGTGCCGGTGTAACTTCCTGGCGAGGCGCAAGAACGGTATATATATTTGGGTCGTTCTGGTCGCCAAGCCGAACGCCAATCTCAAGCCAGACCGAATTTCCGTCGAAGACACTGCCGAAATCCAATTCCACCGTAAATAAGGCGTCGATGACATCCACATCAGGTACGTTAACATCGCCGCCTATCTGATTACCAATGATAACGTTAGGGTCATCAAAGAGCTTGAACTGGAAGTCATACAGGCCGTTGGCAGCATAATTGGCGTCATATAAATGCCCTTGGTACGTAAACGCCGTACCCATCGGCGCCGCCTCGCTGACTCCGGCCTGACACACTACCAGGCCCAAAGCCACAACCAGAATTTTTAACATTTTCGTCGTTTTCATCTTTTCACCCTTTCAAACCTGTCCCCAAGAAACTTGTACCCGCGAAAGCGGGTATCGGGGAACCATTAGTATTTCACGGCGCACACTATGCGCACCGCTATCTTTACATGAAACTTTGCAAAAAAGGCCCAAAAATACGCATTTTCTCCTCCGTCTTTAATACTCGTAAAAACCGAAATAATTGGATAAATTGTATAACCTATGCGTTTAACTATCAATAAAATTTATGCCGGAATCCGCAATTATGGTCAAAACAAAATCCGCGTAAACTTGTCCCGCCGAAGTTTTAACGACGGCGGACGGCGACGCAGATTCTTTCCCGCCCCAGCTTCTTATAAAAGATTTGACAATTGCTTTAGAAAAGCAACTAAATTCCCTCCGCTAAAATCTGCTTCGTCCAATCTGTGTTTTTCCCAAAGGTCATAAATCTTTTCCTCCTGAGTATTCATTTGATGTGTTTCGTAGCCAACCTTTTGACAATCTTTTGATAATAGAATCAAATCCTTCACAGGCCCTTCGTTTATGAAGGTAATCTTAACGCACACAGGTTGTTTATCTTTCCGCCTATTACTGATCTGGTCGTTAATCCAGTGCGCCTCAGCATCTTTTATATCCCGTTCCTCACCACTTCCAATTTTAATCTTAACCATCTTTTATTTAATCCTTTTTAACAGGTTCTTAAGGTTTTTTAGAAAATCATCATACAGAATTATTTCTATGTTTTTAAACGAGCCGTTGAGTAACTTGAAATCGTCTTCTTTAGCTTTGCCCTGAACTTGTGAACTTGTACCTGCGATAATATAACCTCTGGGCTTTATGACTCGAATATTTATCCCTTTGCTGGTCTTAATATCATTTATGAATGCGTCTTTATGACGTTCAAGTAGCTCAATGTAATTTTCAACCTGCGATATAGCTTTGCTTATTTCAACGGACCAATAGTAATTATTACGACTTGTATCCTTGTTTAAAAGCAAGGTATTTGGCTTCTTAATCTCGTATATGTCTAAGTACTCATAAATGTTAACGAGCAGAAAATCCGGATAATCACCTGTTAACGAAATGTTCTCTTTATCTATAATTTCAGAGTAGTTAGTATTGAACAGCAAAATATGCTCTTTTAGAAAAACCTGCCAATCCTCCTCCTTTTGAGCGTGACCTTCTCGCTACTTTGCCTTTTCTTATTGGCTTGTTCTAATCCCTTACTTGCCTCTGATACCTCTCCATCCTTCATAAATCCTCTTTTGTCACCCTGTAACCAGCTGCCATACGTTGTGAATGTAACCATATATCCGAGCGTTTTTCCCATTGGCGTCATCTCTTTCTATTTAGCCCCCACCCTGCGTGGTGGGGGTTATCTTATTTATTTACCTACCCTGCGCGGTGGGAATTATCTTTCTGGAGTGCTTTGTTCGCCCTATTCATTAATGTGTGTCGAAGTCGTTAAACTTTGCGCCAGATACGACAGCTATGTAGATTTCCAAGAGGGCCTGTTTTAAGGGATCGGACTCGCCGACATATCGAACTTCCATTTTCCGTATTCTGTTTTTGGCCCCTTCATAAGCCTGCCTAAAATCCTCCTGGGCAAGAAGATCCCTCCGGGAACCTTTGATTCCGTACGATGCTTGGGTCTTACCTGTTTGCTCTCGCGCCAAGTGCCATGCGAATGGACAATCATCCGCTTTGCAGACGTGATATTTCAATCTCTTCTTTATGCTTCTCTTTGTCCTGCCGGCATAAAGGTGGACTTGGTTCTCAGTAAACAGGTACACGCCTCCGACAGGACAGCCTGAGGGGACTGTGCCGATTGTAAGTGGACTCATCGACATCAGGTCATCGTACTTCCTGTGAAGACCTTCGATTAGGGCTTTGAATTTCTCGTCCATATTCCTTAGCGAACAACATAGGCTTATTAAAGACACTCGCTGTTTTCTGTGCACTGTCCCCAGCCATTAATAATGGCTGGTACTATTATTGTCCATTATTGCCCCTATTATTGTCGTCATATTTTTTCATAAATTTGGCGGACCTGGCCGGTATTCTGAATAAAGAAAATTTTACCAAACCTATGTTCAATGCTGATGTTCTTAATCGCTTGAGCGTAGTTTTCGTGGTCGATGACTGTGACTTCATTCAATAGCGCAAGCCAAAGTGGCCCATTGACCTTCTCACATTTCTTCTGTTTTTCTTTGACCCGATCAGCCAAAATTACCTCTGCGTTCATAGGGATATAAAGGTTATAAGGATTAGTATTCTTATTCCCAATTGTGCCATCAATCTTTCTTCGTGAGTTATCACTGCGTCGAGTGACAAAAATCTCAACCTTCTCATTCGCGATATTTGTTTCTCTTGAATCACCCACTTTAGGCCGCTCATCAATAAACTTTCTTAGAGAACTGTAAAGCTCCTTTTTGTATCTTCTAGGATTTTCCACTGGACCATATAACGTCAACCAAATATGTATTTCATCCGGAATGCAGTGTTTTAACTTTGAATCGAGCTTATCGCACAGGTCGGCGATGGAGCAATCTGCAGTGGTGCGATTCTGAATAGTCCCATCAGAGCCAAAAGAAACTGGCGAAAGTGTCGTAATTTCAACGGCTGTGCGTTCTCCTTCAATCTTAACATATATGTCTGGTGGATCTTCTCCCTCCCAAGCTTTTACTTTATCCGGTCCTCCAAAATATTTTACTATGGAATCTTTTACAAATTTCTCATCTGCTCTTAGTACTATATCTCACTAAATCCGTTCTAAAACATAACGCCACCCTCACCGGCGCATGACTGGTTCGCCAATAACAATTTTCAGTCATTAACATCTCACCTTTATATAATATTACCTCCAGCCCAATTTTTCAACAGAATTTCCCCTAATCCATCGCAAATAAACCCCAAAACCGCAATCCCCGTCAAACCAAAAAATCAGTGTCAGTCTGTGTTCCAGTCCGCCTGCCTCGGCGTAGTTCCACAACGAAGACGGGTGTCTGCCAGTGCCCAACAAAATCCGCGTAAACTTGTCCCGCCATAGTTTTAACGACGGCGGATCCGCGTTAACCTGTCCTGAGCGCAGTCGAATGGCTCCGTGGCTCATAATACCCAAAACCGCAGCGTTGTGGAGTCCTGAGTCTAATCGAAGGGTCTTACTCCGTCAACCCCAAATCGTAAATACTCGTCTCCTGTCTCCTGTCTTCTGTCCAACTCATTGACTCATATACGCTTCACAGTTTATCCTGAGCGACCAGTGGTGAGCATGGTCGAACCATGTCGAAGGGCCAGCCCGCTTTCGAGTCACGCTTGTCCGCCGACTTGTCCGTCGTAGCGTAAGCGACCTGTCCTCCGAAGCCCCTTAGGGCGAAGGATAGAAGATGGAAGCTTCAAGCGAAGGCGGAAGTAACGGCCTTCGGCCTATGCACTTTGATGGTCCAAAAATCCTTCTAATTTTCGCGCTCGTACTGGGTGTTGCAGCTTACGGATTGCCTTTGCCTCGACCTGTCTTACGCGCTCACGCGTAACCTTGAAAATTCTGCCGACCTCTTCGAGTGTATATGTATATCCATCGCCGATACCGTATCTCAGCTTGATAATCTCCCGCTCACGGTAGGAGAGAGTCTTTAGTATCATATCGATTCTTTCCTTGAGCATTCCCTGCGTAGCCGTTGACACCGGCGAATCGATAGCATCATCTTCGATAAAGTCGCCGAAGTAGCTGTCTTCGCTTTCGCCGATAGGCCTGTCGAGACTGATTGGGTGCTTGGAAATATTGAGCACCCTGCGTGTCTCTTCCATGCTCATAGCAGCTTCCTCTGCTATTTCTTCTATTTTCGGCTCTCTGCCGAGTTTCTGGTGCAGAGTCTTGCTGGCCGTCCTCAGCCGGCTCATCGTCTCTATCATATGCACCGGGATACGGATTGTTCGTGCATGGTCGGCGATTGCGCGTGTAATTGCCTGGCGAATCCACCATGTAGCGTACGTGCTGAACTTATATCCTCTGCGGTACTCGTATTTATCTACAGCTCTCATCAGGCCGGTATTGCCTTCTTGGATTAGGTCCAGGAAGCTGAGTCCTCGGTTGCGGTATTTCTTGGCGATGGAGACTACCAACCGGAGGTTTGCGCTGGAGAGCATCCGTTTTGCGTTTTCATATTGGTAGAAGATTTTTTCCATCACGCGCATTCTCTTATCGAGTTGTTCTGGTGTTTCCATAACCAGCCCTTGCAGCCCTTCCAGCTCTTGTTTCATTATCTCGATGTCTTCGCCGGCTATTGTATTATTTGGCCCTGTGGTTATGGTCTGTTCTAACTGGTGCATTTTTTGGCAGATACCGTGCAGTTTATGTTTCATAGGTGCGATTCTGCTGGTTCGCAGGCTCATTTCTTCGAGCAGCGATGCGATTTTTCGCCTGTTTCTGTGCATCCTTTTTAGATATTTTGTCTGTGTGGTAGCATCTTGTGTTTTTACTGATTTGGTAAACAGCTGCTGGTTGATATTAAGCAGTTTATCTACGGTTTCGCAGTTCGGCGGCATACGTTTTTTTATTGTGTTTTTTGCCAGGTAATGTGTGGTATTGGTTTTAAGGGTCCTGTCGAAGGAGAGGTCTCCGTTTTGCACCTGCCGCAGCAGTTCGAGGGCGTTTTTTGCGCAATAGTCCGATTGCAGCATTTTTCTTCTGAACGCCATTTTTGCTATTTCGATTTTTTTCGCAAGGCTGATCTCGTCAATTCTCGTAAGCAACGGTATCTGGCCCATTTGGGTCAAGTACGTGCGGATGGGGTCGTCGATGCGGCGGGCGGATTCTGCGACGAGCTCCTTTTCGAGGATTTCGTCTTTCAGGAGCTTCTCCTTATTCTCGTCCAAAGGCGATTCGTCCTCTTCAAATCCGAATTCTCCCTCCCCGCCTTCCACTGCCTTTTCGTCCTGCTGAGATTCCACGTCGGCTTCTTCAAGCAAACGGATTCCCATCTCGTCCATCGTCGCCAAAAGGTCGTCGAGACGGCCGGGACTAACGGCCTCGTCAGAAAGGTCCTTGTTCAATTCCTCGTAAGTCAAAAACCCCTTCTCCCTGCCTTTTTTGATGAGAGATTTCAGCTGGGCCTGAGGGTCCTTGATTTTAGTGTTCTCCGGAGCCGCCTTGCCGGCCTCGGGTTTGGCTTTCTCGGTTTTGGCTTTCTCGGGTTTGACTTTCTCGGCTTTGGTTTCGGCTTCGATATCTTTTTTGCTTTTTCTCGTTCGTTTCTTTGCCACGATTGGCACCTCATTCAAATTACGTTTTCTATTAATTATTTACGGTCGATTATTGCTTTTGGTTCATAGTTTGCCACGAAGGCACTAAGGCACAAGTTAACACTGATTAATACAGTTCGTTTCCTATTAATAATCTACTATTTATTACAGTATTTGGTTCATAGTTTCCGCCTTCGCTGAAGTACCTGTGGCACAAGCTACGGCGGACAAGCATAGTTCATTTTTATTTCTCTTGTGTTGGCTCAAACTCAAACGGTTCCGGCTTGTTTAATAATTTCTTTTGTTCGGATATAAGCCTTCTTTCCACCTTTTTTGCATCCTCTGCCGGAGGAAGCGCCTCGGGTCTTATATTTCGTTTTACAAGAAGATTTCGAACTTCCTGATTGTTCCTTACGTGTTGAAGCGTGATACGTTCTTCAGTCCGCATATCATCCCGTTTGATAGTAAAATTTGTGATTTCATTGGCAAAATCCTTGGCCTTGATTGTGATTGTCGGAAGAAAGTCGGCCAGAGGACGACCTTTTGGGACTTGCAGGCGGCCTTTCATCTGCTCTGTGGATTTTCCATCGAATAATGCTCTATCTCCTTTGCTTCGGATTCTGCCGAAGCTCTGGTCATCACCGAGCCGCTCGAATATGATTCCAGAAAGCTCCTTTTCCGAAAGCGTAAGTTTCCTGCGTGCGGTGAGCCGTTCTACTTCGGCGATTCGTTTTTCTATGATTTCCTGCTTGCGGGCCTGGACGGCAAAGTAGGTCTGGGCAAAAGCAATTTGGTCTTTGGATGGGTCGCCGTTCTGGGCAATTAGATAGCAGGCGTATCGAGTGAGTGCGATATCGTCGATTTCCCGCTCTGCTCCTAAACCAAGAGAGACCATTTTCGTGATATCAAGAAAATGGTCTCCCATCTCAAATCCGGCGTTTTTGCAGGCGGTTTTGGCTTTTTCTATAACCCTGGCGAAGTTTTCCCATCGGGCGTATCCGAGCAAATTCTGCAAATCGCGTGCGAGCCAAAACTCCGTGCCGATATCAGTGTCCTTATGCAAGCTATGCTCGAAGTTGCTATGAAGCCGAATTATTGTTTCTCTTTTCATTTTACATTCCTATATCGCTTATCTTTTTGCCACGAAGGCACTAAGGCACAAGTTAACACTGATTATAGCTCCTATTTTTGCCACAGAGAGCGCAGAGAACACAGAGATTATTAGCCACGAATCCACACGAATTTTCACCAATCAATTGAGCAATAAAATAATTCATAAATTTAGCCGCCTTCGCCAAGGCTACGGCGAGCCTCACTTTTTATATTCGGCGGCGTGGTAATCACACAGCCAAAGGTAATGGCCTTCCGGCGTCAATATCTTTTTCAGGCCTCCCCAATGCTGATGAGGGTCCACCTCATCCAACCATTTCCGCAGCGCCCTCAGGGCCGCTCCCTCAGCATGTTCTACAATTCCTTCTGCGCCGAGTTTCTCTGCAAGCTTTATTTCCCTTAAATACTTTTCATCTTTTATTTTATTTGCTAGTTCCTCCATAAGTTTTATTTGATGTGTCAGTTTCTCTGCAAACTTAGCACCCCTTACTCTAGCAATTGTTTCTCCATACAAACCTGCTGCTGCACCGGCCACAGGCGCTGCATATTTAATTACGTTAGCTAACTTGACTATATATGGCCCCATAGTTCTAAGCCACTGCGCCGGTTGTTTTATTTCATATCTTCCGCCTTTTATTGTGGGATGCCAGTTGCCCGGCTGCTGACAATACAACTGTAAAACAATTTTTTGGCCGAGAATAATTTCTAACCACCCTTTTTCGTCTTTAGGTAGGACAGCAAATACATTCGGACAGTGTGATTCTTCTAATTTTTGTAATGCGTTGAATAAGCTTGTAAATCCACGTTGCATAAGAGCACTTAATTCTCCCAACTCTGTATGGATGGTCGTAACTATTTTTTCATCGCCTTCTATTACCACAGTTTGTAGAGTATCAATACGCTTGATCACTTCATCATTCGTCTTCCAGTGCAATCCGAATAGCATACCAGGCACTGAAACATTTTCGAAGGTCTCCGGGCACTGTATCTCTAATGCAGGTTTAACTTTTTCAACTGCCTTTTCTAACTGAGCGAAGTCAAACTCATGAGTACATTTTTTATCATCGTGTCCCGGACATGGCATCGTCCTTTTAATTTTAAGGCCCGGAAATCTTGCTAATGTCAATTCCAGACCATTTCGCAGCAGTACAAAAAAGTTTTGCGGTACCGGCCCACGAACAGTGAGTCGCAAATATCTGTCGTGTGGATATGCTTCAACTAATCCTAAATGACGTTCTTCTTTGCTATCTGTGAATAATGCCCCTAAGCGCCAGTGAGTATGCGTTGTAAATCGATGAGACCTCGCTATAAACCATGTTGGTATGCCGGCAGGGACGCTGCTTAACTCGAACTTCATCGATATCTCTTTACAACCCTCTTTCTCCTTAATTTCGTCCCATTTTTTCTCATAATCCGGCGGGTCCAGCGGTAGCCGTTCTACTACCAAGCTTATTTCCCTGTTTTCCAAGGTCCTGTATGATAAATCAAATCTCTCCATCAATCGCAAAAAGTGTCCCCGAATATTCTCGTCAATATCCGGCCAAAGTTCATCACTAAGCTGGCGTGTAAAAACCCCATCTCTTTCGATAACTTCTTTGCTCTCTAAAACTTTGCTGATTGCTTCAGTTACCCACTGCGGATTCAAAATCACCAAATCGTTAAGCTCCTCATCCTCCCTGAAATACAAGATATCTCCAAGCTCGTGCAGCCATTGTGCTAATACCCTGGCACCATCTTTCTTAACCTCATGCTTATCCATCAAAGCAAAAAGCTCTTTTGGCGGAATGTAATGTTCTTTTTTACCTCTAATCTCATTCGCAGCATCGAGCCAAGATGCCGGCCACTGCTCTCCCATCAAGGGCAAATCCGCTGCAACTTCTGACAGTTTCTCGCGGAAATCTTCAATTCTTTCTCCAGTCTTATTACTAACCTTATAATGACCTGTAATCTGCGGATATTTTTTTCTTAAATCGTCTAACGGCAAGTCCGCATCACGTTCATCTATATGTGCTGCCACAATCATTACGGGTGAATCAGGAGCTTTAGCCTGGATTCTATCAAGCCAGTTATAAAGCTTGCCTGCCTCCCAGCCGTGCCGAGTGTCCCAGACCAATACAAATAGCGCGCGGTTGGTCAAAAAGAACTGATGGGTCGCGTGATATATCTGCTGGCCCCCAAAATCCCATGTATTTAATTCTATTTTTACATCTGTTTCAGTCGGATGCGCTAACTCCAACTTCTCCACGCTAATTCCATGGGTTGTTTCCAGGTCTGCAATAAATTTCTCGCCTCTAAGTGACCTCAATAGCGATGTCTTACCCACACCGCCTTCACCTACAAACAGAAGTTTCGATACCCATTGCTTTTTGGCTTCTTTTAGCTGCTCCCGCAGATATGCAAGGACGGCCTTTGTTCCCTGCTTTACTACCTCCGGCGGGGGTGATTCTAAGGGATTGCCTTCCAGATAGAGTCCTGTCAGGTTTTTCAGCTGGCCGAGTTCAGATGGAAGGTCAGTAAGCTGATTGTCGGACAAATTGAGTACTTCAAGGTTTTTCAACTGGCCAATTTCAAGCGGTAGCTTTTTAAGCTGATTTCTCTCCAGATCGAGTATTTCTAGGTTTTTCAACTGGCCGAGCTCAGGAGGCAGTGGAGTAAGCTGATTTTCGGCCAGAGAGAGTATTTTCAGGTCTTTCAATTGCCAAATTTTAGCGGGTAGCTCCTTTATTTGCTCTCTGGATAAATAAAGCTCCCTATCTTTTTTTTCGGCTGCTCGTTCTATAATCTCAAGCAATTGATTCTTATCCATAATCAATCGTATCTCGTGAAGCGTGAAGCGTATTTCGTAAAAAATTCAAATATCAAAAACATTTTGGATTCCTGCCTTCGCAGGAATGACAATTAATAAGCGACCTTTATGTCATACCGATATTACGGCGGTTTTCCTTTCTGGCGGACTCGGTAACGGATTTCAAATAACTCTTCGAGTCCTTCTTAGATTTTAACTGCTCGATTTTCATTCTGGCCCGGCAGCTTAACAAGGCGTCAACGGCATCTCTTAAACGAGATTCGAAATTGCCCTTCTGCTCGCCGGCAGACTGTAACTGCGTGATGCAACTGGCAACCTGCGGCGATTCCGTCTTTGCAAGAATATCTGTCAACTGAGGTTCGAGATTACCATCCAAAGTTTCAAACAAGATAGAAGCAATCTGCCTTAATACCGGAACATCAAAGTTCTCAGGTGAGACTTTTTTCTTAACGGTCTTAAAAAGCTTCGGCTCGTTGAGCAATACTTCCAAAATTTCCCGCTGAGCGGTTGCGGAAAGGCCTTCGCCAAAATCTGCCTGTGAGACGGTCTGCTTTTGCATATCGTAAGCGGCGGTTCTTGCGGCTGTTGTGACTCTCTTGCGTAATTCAGCGGTTACCTGCCTGCTGTCAAGGCCAATAATGCCTGAGAGCCGATTGATTAGGAGGCCTCCTTCAATAGTATTGAGCGAGCCGGCGTAGAGGCCGGTAGCAACTGTCTGCAAAAACTCATCGATGGCAGCTTTTCGGCCTGCAAGGGTATCATCGGAACTGAATTTTTCTGTCAGGCGATTCCATTTGAACTGCAGGACATCGACGGCATTGTCGAGTAACTGCTGAAATTTCTCTTTGCCATTAGCGAGCAGGAAATCGCATGGGTCTTTACCCTGCGGGACGAAGGCGAGCTTGATATCTATGCGCTGCGACAGGCAGACTTCGAGTGCCCGATTAGCGGCCTCGATACCGGCGGCATCACTATCGAAGAGCAAGATTACCTTTTTTGCGTACCGGCGCAGGAGACGGCCCTGGCCGGCTGTAAAACTTGTGCCCATAGCAGCGACGACATTAGTGCAGCCGAGCTGGTGCGCCATTATACAGTCGGTATAACCTTCGACGACGACGGCGGTGTCAGTCGAGACAATCTGGTGTCGGGCGTGCTCGAGGCCGTAAAGAGAATTGCTTTTATCGAACAGGGCGGTCGTGGGTGAATTTATGTATTTTGCACCCTGCTCGCTCAGCGTTCTTCCGCCGAAGCCGATTACCCTGCCGGTGACATCGGTAATAGTGAACATCAGGCGATTAACGAACTTGTCCGCCATGCTCTGATTTTGA
>Ga0307433_1000142_pt1 | contig 64335 bp, 51 predicted proteins | sample SalMarWE160210MG_FD_202166 | JGI IMG/M metagenome (GOLD analysis project Ga0307433, IMG submission 202166) | Salt marsh sediment microbial communities from the Plum Island Ecosystem LTER, Massachusetts, United States - WE1603-210 | ecosystem: Environmental > Aquatic > Marine > Intertidal zone >...
GAATATAACAATTATATTTATACCAAATTAACAGCTTGTACCTCAAGGAAAATCTTTAAACACCCCACTTCATACTCCAGCGCCACATGAGTCCAAATAATCTGGTCGCTTGTGTAGATAACCTCTTCAGTTCACAAGAGATACAAGGGATTAAGGCATGGATGCAATGCTAAAAATAAACAGGGCCTATACTGAATCAACCGGTATAGGCCCCCAACTGGTACAGTACCTTTAGCTAATCAACCCACACCAAGCTAATCATTATTCCGCAAGCAGTGGAAGATATAATCTGATGTCATCAATGTACAGATCACCTGCACCACCGGGCTGTGTGTTGGCTCTATCGCCGACACCAATGGTCATCTTCTTGATAGCCTGTGGATTCACGCCGGTAAAGTCGGCAAAAGGAATATTCCACTCTGCCCAGCTTGGTGTAGCTGATGCATTCGGATCCGGATGTGTAATAACCGCACTATTGCCGGTGCTATCCTCAAGAACTACATACATCGGCTCAGGAACATTACTTTCTATTCCAACGTCTTGTGACTGCCAATCTTCTGTAGTTGTGCCGGTTATAGTAACGTCAGAGAATTCAGCCACGCACGTGGCACTACTGTCGTGGCTGCAAACGATTAAGCCAACATAGACATCCACAAGCATAGGCATTGTATCTGACCCCAGTTTTACCCAGTTTGTTCCGTCCATTGAGGTTTGACCTGTAAACGTGTTTCCGCTGCGGGTCAATCTCACCCAGATGGGAGTTCCGACATCAATTTGTGCATCAACATCACTTATCTCGCCCTGCGAAATACGGCGCAGGAACTGAGCTTCATACATAGGCTGTATGTCCACCATCGCATGTGCAGAGTCGGGTTCCAGCGTCTGTCGAATCATCACTCCTGCCTTGGCTGATTCGTGGGTGTCAGTCATGCTGACTACCCGTGCAGTTATGCTTCCAGCACCAGAGAGCCGCTTGTAGGCATAATGGAAGCTGTCAGACCTATTCCAGATATCTGCACCGGCGCCGGTCATCGTGTAGGCTGCTTGCCCCTCAGGGGTGAAGCTGCCAACAGATGCCGATAAGCCTCGCAGCCACAACGTTAAGGACTCAGCACCATCTACAGTCCAATCCTGCGGAGCTTCCCACGTTCGTTGAGCCTCAGAATAAAGTAGTGTCCCAGCCTGTTCCAGGTCTGTCCCCTCGTTTACAGTACCATCGTTGTCGTAATGCATGTACATGGATTGAGAGCCACTGCGAACTATTTTTTGCTCCGCGAACGGTGGATCAAAGTGCCCTACTGTCATGCCGGTATTGTTCACATAGTAGTCTTTCCATGTGTCGTATATCCTATTACTAGTGTCGTTATAGTCTTCAAAGTCGTCCACTACCGTAAAGTTGGCTACCGTAAAGCTCCAAACGTCGCCTTTCCACGGACTATTCGGGTCCATATCATTGACCTCATCGACCCGCCAGTAATAGGTCTGGCCGAATTCGAGAAGGCCGGGAAGATCACAACTGGTAGCGTCCTGGTTTCGACTCGCCAGAACGCTGCACGTATCGTTGTCTCTGCTGGCTTCGTTGACATCGTTTAAATCTGCTCCGAAGTACACATCATGCTTAACAGCATATTTTCCTTCGGTCCAGCGCAGGATAGCATCGCGGGGCACGTCTATCCGCCCATCTGTCGGGTTAGGATTACCTGCCTCCTTATCGGCCCCGAGTACAAGCAAAGCGGTTCCCCACAGACTGGGATTGTGGGGGGGAGTGGTCTCTATATACCAACTCACCTGTGTGTCCCGACCACCACCGTCGTCATCGTCGTCAATCACTACGTCAATCCCGATTAACTGACCAAGTTGCGGTGGCCCGCCTATCATAGTCAACCACGGCAGCTTGATTTCAAAGAGATACCCAGAATCGGTTGTGGCCACTGCATATTCCAAACCCTCCAGCGCGTTCTCCGTACTGTTTCGAAAATACCATTCGACAGGTGTTTCTACCTCTCCGTTGTTCCACCTAAAGCAGTACTGATAGTCATTCTTATCATCAGTAGAAGTACCTTTGCTGTTGTCCCCGTCGATAAAAAACTCAATACGGTCATCATCCCAACCTGAGCCTGCGTCTGAATCTTGCACCAAAGCCTCATCATTGACATCGATTAGTACGTACAGATATTCCGAGTCCCAAAGCGCCCTCCAACTACCGGAGCAATCGTCGGGCGAGGAGGGGTCACTTCCCTCCAGGGTTATGGTTAGGAACTGTTCTGTCGAAAGGAACCATACATTGTCTACAACACCGTCGAGAATCGGCTGTTGAGATCCCGCGGCCGGAATCTTAACGCCCTCTTCATCTGCGGACACATAACCGGCCAAGCCCAGCACCAAAACAAAAAGAGTCAGATAAATCGTTCTTCTACACATGTCATACCTCCCTCAGAAAAGATTATAGTAATTACGCGTTGGCCACATACTAAAACATAAATTATTTTCAGCTTCCAGCAAATGGCAGATATAAAACTCTTATTTCCACTGGATTTTCATTTTGTTGAAACAAACTTTTATAGACTTGACTCTACCTCCTGCTTCTTGAAGCCAACATAAACTGCTAACCAAAGTGTGAAAATCCTGATTCTATGGTATAAGCCACAAGCCTCCCTTAAAAGACATGAATTTTCTCACCTCATAGAGCCAAAAACCATAGAATACAACGATTATATTTATACCAAATTAATCCTGTATATATCAAGGAAAATCTGTAATTGATTATCCTGCGTCTTGGGTCTTGAGTTTTGCTATCGGAATCAAGTACAATTGTTCCGGCAATTGTTCAACGTTCGAAGAAAACCAGAGGTATTAAGAGTTTTGATCAAGAGACAAAAAATACTTATAACAGGACGCGTTCAGGGCGTCGGCTTTCGGCCGGCTGTCTATAGAATTGCGCAGGCACTCGGCCTTACCGGCCTCGTGTATAATGACACCAAAGGTGTTACAATCGAATTGCAGGGACAAAAAGAAAGAATTGCCGATTTTTTAGCGCATCTTCAGTCTCAGGATAAACCGCCATTAGCTGATCTAAAGACCTGTACAGCCATAAATTTACCTATCATCGACGGAGAAGATAAATTTATTATCAAGACAAGTGACACGCAAGGTTCCGCTTTATCGCAGGTTACTGCGGATATCGCTACCTGCCGGGACTGCCTTGCCGAACTGGCTGATAAAGAAAACTTCCGGTATGGCTATCCTTTCATAAACTGCACTAATTGCGGGCCGAGGTATTCCATCGTCAAAAACATTCCATACGACAGGCCAAATACAACGATGTCGGTATTTAATATGTGCGACAGATGCGCTGCTCAATATACCGATGTCACTGACCGGCGTTTCCACGCTCAGCCGGTTGCCTGCAGCACGTGCGGGCCAGAAATCTGGCTGACCAATAGCAAAGGCAAAACAATAAAAACAGGAGCTGAAAAAACTATAGCTGAAGCCGCCCGATTGCTTCGCGCCGGCAAGATTGCCGCCATAAAAGGAATCGGTGGATTTCACCTTGCCGTCGATGCGCTTAATGAAAAAGCGGTCAGGAGACTTCGACAGCGCAAAAAGCGAGACCATAAGCCCTTTGCTGTAATGGCCGATTCAATCGAAAAAATAAAAAAATACGCCGTCGTGAGCAAATCGGCTGAGAGGCTTTTAAAAAGTCCGCAAGCCCCGATAGTTTTACTGCCCAAAAGGGGAAATTCGGCTATAGCCCCATCGATCGCCGAGGGCGTTGATACCTTAGGCTTTATGCTGTGTTATGCACCGCTTCATTATCTGCTCTTTGCGCAGGGGATAGAGGTTTTAGTAATGACCAGCGGCAATATATCCGACGAGCCGTTAATTTGTAAAAACCAAATTGCTCTGGAGCGGCTCGGCTGCATCGCCGATGCCTTTTTGTTGCACGACAGAGAAATCCACCGGCAGGTTGATGATTCGGTGGTGCATTTTATAGACGATAAGCCGGTGCCGTTGAGAAGGGCCAGAGGCTATGTCCCGACGCCGATTTTTATGGAGATAAATTCTCCAAAGGATATATTCGCAGCGGGGTCGGATATGAAAAATACCTTTTGTTTTGTAAAACAGAATCAGCTCATCTGCAGCGAACATATCGGCGATCTCGAAGATGCGGAGGTCTATCACCATTACATCGATTCAATCGAGCACCTGCGAAGGCTGTTTGAAGTCGAGCCGAAGGTCGTTGTTTGCGACCTTCATCCGGGTTATTTATCCACGCAATATGCCAAATCACTATCTGGTACGCAGCTTATTCAGGTTCAGCATCACTGGGCGCACATTGCATCAGTTTTGGTCGAGCACGGCCTTTCCGGCCCGGTCATCGGCATCGAATGTGACGGCACCGGCTACGGCACCGATGGAGCCATCTGGGGCTGTGAGTGTATGATAGCGTCGTTAGAGAAATTTGAACGATTCGGCCACTTGGCTTACTACGACTTAGCCGGCGCTGATAAGGCGAGCAAAGAAGCTATAAGACCATTGCTGGCGCTTTTAAAAAAAACCTACGGTAGTGATTTTAAATTAGATGAATTTATGTGGTTGCTTGAGCGAATAAAGACTACCTCGAATAATAATTCAAAACTCAAAACTCAAAACTTAAAACTAATTTCAGAGCAGCTTGTCAAAGGCGTTAACTGCGTAAAGACGTCCAGCCTTGGCAGAGTTTTCGACGCAGTTGCTGCAATGTTAGGCTTAGGCAACTACAATCATTTTGATGCACAACTACCGATGGCTCTGGAGGCAATCGCCGCCGATGGAATCGAGGAATATTACGACTATGAATTTATAAAAGAATCTGGGGGGCCGATGCAGCTTGATTTGTCTATGATGTTTAGACAGTTGGTTGATGATGTTAAGAAAGGCCATGATGCAACTGTTTCTTCAGCTAAGTTTCACAATACGCTTTCCATCGCCTTTCTGGCGATGGCTAAACAAGCAAGAGAGAGTACAAAGCTCGATACAGTTGCTCTTAGTGGCGGCGTATTTTGTAATCGGTATTTGACGAATCGTTTAATAAGGCAGTTGAGGGAAAGCGATTTTCGCGTATTGTTTAATCGAGAAGTTCCTGCCAACGACGGCGGCTTATCCATCGGCCAGGCTGCAATAGCCGCGTATCTCGTCGCTCGTGACTCGTTGCTCACCTGACCTGCGTAACCGAAGGCGAAACACAGGTGATTCGTGATTTGTGGTTTGTGGTTTGTGGTTGGTTAAGCGTGAAACTTTATTGATATTTATGCCTCCTTGTCACTCCCGCGCAGGTGGGAATCCATACATTCTAAAAGTTTGAAGAATATCCAAATTTATTTGTAATCGCATATAAAGTCACCCATTCAAAACAACGATAGATAAATGGGAGATTTTCACTTTGTAAAAGTAATCCATAACTTTTTATATATTAGGTGGGTAAATATGAATTGTTCAAGAAAAATTGTTATTTTATGTGAGATATTAAAAGCAGAGATTGAATACATCGAGCGGTTCTTTAAAGGCATAAATGAATGGAATGAGTCGGTCGTGGAAAAACTCGATGTTTGGGAGTCTGACTTGGAGAAGAAAGACGACGCCTCTGAATATGATCGGGAAGCTTTAGGAGATGAGCACTACATGGTAAGTAAAACAAGGAGAGTCGCGTATGCAACCGTAGGCATTCCACTATTTGCAGTTATCGAGAGCTTCCTCCGTTCTTTATGCGTAATCATAGGGATTAAAATAGTGAATAAAGAAGGAAATCCGACTGACCGGCCAAACTATGGCGACTTCAGGAGCCTGATCGAAAAAAATGCCAGGATTAAATTTGACGACATTCCATGTTTTGAAAGTGTTGACCGTACCAGAATATTATGCAACTGTCTCAAACATTCCAATGGAGTTGTAAGCGAGGAATTTGCTAAGAATTTTAGTCTGATCGAAGGTGATGAAATTAGGTATGAAAAGGAAGACTGGAAAAAGTTAATTGAGGACTGTAGTACCTTTGTAACAAGTCTTGCCGAAAAAATACAGAATCATGTATAGGCAGCTCTCTCAAATTCGGTTTAGTTTTCAAAGACCGCACGGGCTAAAGCCCGTCATACAAACTCTACCCTCTTATTCTTACCTTATCTTCTTCAACAATCCAGAGATGTCCTTCAATCTTTTCTTTGGAAAACAGGCGTATTGCGCGTCTAAAAACCTCAAGCACATGGTGCTTATCTTGTTGGTTCAATCGCATTACAATAATGCCGGAAAATTCCGCAGGCCGATACGTTCTAATATCAGCAAAATCAGTGTCCAGTGTTATCAAGACACGTTTTTCTTTTCGGCAAACCTTGGCAAGATTGCTATCGGAAGTTCCGATGAGGTCTTGCCCGGATACGGTTATAGCATCGTATCCGGCCTGCTTAAGTAACTCTGCCACTTCTACCGGCATATTTTCATCAATTTTGAAATTCATAGGCAATTTTACACCGGCATGGATACAATACGTTCACGTGCAAGGTCCGCTGCATAGGAAACAGCCGCAAGAATCGATTCTCGCTTGAGCGAGGAGTAGCTACGTAAAATTTCCTCTATAGAAAGACCTGCTGCTAAGTTGTCAAGGACAACTGAAACCATGATACGTGTGTTCTTAATGCAGGCATTACCGTGGCAGACTTTCGGATCAACAGTAATATATTCGTGCCAGCTCACAATCATTCTCCAGCACTTTCAATATTTTTGTATTGTGGATCACTATATGTTATTAAGGATAGCTTTTATATGTTTCTGTGTCAAGCGATTTCTGCGGAATACCATTTCATGCAGATAGCTGGATTCATCGCCATTTGAGATGGATTTAAACTCTTTCAAACCAAAGATTGACCGGGAACGTATCAAACAATAGAATGTATGAAAAATTTATAACACTGTTTTAATATTGAATCGAGCGACCCATGCTTCGCCTTTGGCTACGCAGGGCAGGCGAGCGACGAGATACGAAAATGTGTTTGGCGATACCGGCAAGAATAGTTGAACTGGAGAAAGATAACGCGGTTGTTGATGCGATGGGCAACCGCTGGCGGGCTAAGACTACACTGCTGCCGGAAGCAAAGCTCGGTGATTTAGTGCTTATACATGCCGGCTTTGCTATTTCGCTGGTTGATGAAGAAGAAGCAAAAGAAACCTGGGAGCTTCTCGCGCAAATCAGTAACTTCGAGGAAACACCGAATAAAATCTCAGGATAAAAACAAACAATTTTCGCATTTTACGCAATACGAGATACGCTTAACGAGATACGAAACCATGTCACGTGAGATGATAGCTATTCTGGATTTTGGCAGTCAATACTGTCAGTTGATAGCCAGGCGTGTTCGCGAGCATAATGTCTTTTCCCGTATTTATCCTGCCGGTATAAAGGCTGAAGAGCTGTCAAAGCAGCCGGTCAAGGGTTTGATACTGTCCGGCGGGCCGGCAAGCGTTTATAACAAAAACGCTCCGAAATGCGATGAGAAAATCTTCGAGCTGGATGTGCCGATTTTGGGCATCTGCTACGGAATGCAGCTTGGCTGTAATATTTTAGGGGCCCAGGTCAGCCCTGCCCAGAAGCACGAATACGGCAGGACAAACCTGTCGATTTTAGATAAAAGCGATTTGTTTGCAAACATGCCGGACTCAACTTTAGTCTGGGCCAGCCACGGCGACCAAATCGGACAATTAAACAGAGACTTTATCAAACTGGCAGAGACAAAAACCTGTCCATTTGCTGCGGTAAGGCACAAAAAGAAAAAATTCTTCGGCGTCCAATTCCATCCGGAAGTCACGCACACACCCAAAGGCTCGTTAATCTTGAGAAATTTTCTTTATGATATTTGCCGCTGCAACGGCGAATGGAAGATGAGCGACTTTGTCAGCGAAACAGTAAAGGCTGTTCGTAAAAAGGTCGGCAGCTCCAAGGTGATATGCGGCCTGAGCGGCGGCGTCGATTCATCGGTTGTGGCTTCATTGGTCCATAAGGCTATAGGGGATAACCTTATCTGCATCTTCGTCGATAATGGTTTGTTGCGAAAGAACGAGGCTGAAAATGTTGTATCAACCTTCCGTGATCATTTTCATATAAACTTGCATATTGTAGATTGGTCAAAGCAGTTTTTAACCGCTCTTACCGGCGTGACAGACCCACAAAAGAAGCGAAAAATAATCGGCGCAGAATTTATCAAGGCCTTCAAATCGGAGGCCGACAAGATTTCCGACGCAAAATTTCTTGCCCAGGGAACACTTTATCCAGACGTCATCGAGTCCGGCTCAAAAGACGGCAACCTCGCAGCGAATATAAAACTGCATCACAACGTAGGCGGCCTGCCGGCTGAGCTGGATTTCGAGCTTATTGAGCCGTTGCGGGAGCTATTTAAGGATGAGGTTCGGCTGGTCGGCGAATACCTCGGCCTGCCGGAGGACGTCGTCTGGCGACATCCCTTCCCCGGCCCAGGCCTGGCGGTCAGAATTATCGGTGAGGTCACTACCAAAAGACTGGAAATCCTGCGAGCAGCGGATGAGATTCTGATTGATGAAATTCAATCAGCAGGGCTGTACAGAAAAATATCTCAGGCCTTAGCGGTGCTTTTGCCCGTCTCAACGGTCGGCGTAATGGGCGATGAGCGAAGCTATGAAAATGTTATTGCAATCCGGGCGGTTGAAACTTCTGATTTTATGACTGCTGATTTCTCGCAGATACCTCACGAAGTGCTTGGCATTATGTCAAGCAGGATTATAAATGAGGTTCGCGGCGTCAATCGTGTTGTATATGACATATCGAGCAAGCCACCGGCGACAATCGAATGGGAGTAGTTTTTGTACCAGGCAGTAGGCATCAGTTCATCAGGATATCAAAAGGCAATATCCGTTTGTTTTTCCTGGTATCCTGATTTGCTGATAATCTTCACACCGATGTCCTAATATCCTGATCTTATTTCATCACTGCTTATCAGAACATCAGACGAATATATACACACCACCGAACTACTCTTGAATTTGCTTTTTACGATACTGAATATAGGCTTGACGCATCGCCACGTAAGGGTCAATTGCAGCGGATTTAAAATCCTCGTACTCTCCGATATGAAATGAGCCTTCGTTGGTGACCTTTACGCCGGAGATACCAATAGAGACCTCCAAGGGTTCCACATAACGCGCCGGATTGAGAAACTGGTCGCCCACAAAGCCTACCGTGTCCCGTAGCGTCGATGGCCCCAGCAGCGGCAATACAATATATAAGCCGTTTCCAAATCCATGTACGGCTAAAGTCTGGCCCAGATCTTCCTCGACAGGCTCCAGCCCCATTTTGTCTCTTGCCGGGTCGCCAAAACCCAGGATGCCGGATGTTGTATTGATAAGGAACCGCTCCAACTCTCTGTCAGCGGATTTGACTTTTCCCTGGAGATGGCAGTTGACGAAACGAATAGGTGTAGTCAAATTGTTGAAGAAATTACGGATGCCGATACGAATCGGCTGCGGTGCCACATCTCTGTACACCTGAGCGATAGGCTTGGCCACCCAGAAGTAGAGTATGTCATTGATACCATACATCATTCGATTCAGAGGCTCCAGCGGGTCCGCCACTTCAACCATCCGCTTGGTAAGCTCCTCGTCCAACAAGTCAAATTCGTCATCTGCAAGTCCCTTGTCAGGTTCATCTGAAGCCGACGAGACACTGTTGGCATCGGTAAGCGGTTGTTGTTCGTTCGATGAAGCTTCCACAACAAGGCCGGAAGACGGAGTTTTTTCAGAAACCGCGCATCCCACAGATGCCACGGCCAAAATGACCAAAACCACGTTTAGTAGTCCCACATTATCCTTATTGGTGATCATGTCCAGTCCTTTTAATGCCATTTGATCGTCCTCATTCTAATTTCTCAACTCTCTTTACCAAATGGTTGGACTAAAATCAATAGTTGTGGCAAAAGGGTAAGGGCGGCAAGCAGCGCAATAAACATAGCTAAACTGGTCAGCAGACCAAAATAAACAGTAGGGATGAAACTGGATAAAGCCAGGATGGAAAAACCTATGATAATAGTTACCGATGTATAGTACATAGCATGGCCAATACTTCCATGGCATCGATGCATCGTAGGCAGGTACTTGTGGTCTTTCTGAAATTCATCTTTGAATCTATGGATATAGTGAATCGTGTCATCGACGGCAATTCCCAAGCCGATAGCCGCGATGGTTATCGTCATCATGTCGAGAGGAATGTTCAGCCAGCCCATTACGCCGAGCACGACTAAGATGGGAAGCACATTCGCAAGCATTGCAATCAGAGCTATTCTCAACGACCTAAATAATATCAGAAACATCCCCGTCAACACCAGCACAGTAATGCCTAATGTTAGAATCTGGGAACCAAACAGGTTTTGAAGCATGTTATTGTACAGTACCAATAGGCCGGCCAGATGAACACGTCTCTCGTCAATATCCAATTTGCCGGTTAGATCTGCCTTGATTTTCTTCAGCAGCTCGTTGCGTCTCAAAGACTTCTCGGAATCTCTTACCCGCAGCCAAAAGCGGACCTGATTGTGCTCCACCGAGACGTAAGGCTTAACCAGCATAGTCTTGAATTTGTCCGGCGTTTCACTATAAAGCAGTGCGAGGTCAAAACTATCTAAAGCCTTGCCGTCGTTTAGTTTCTCAGCGACGCTTAACATATTGGCCAATGATAACACCTTGCCGGTTTCCGGCAGACTATCAAGATAACGGTGCACAGCCTTGACGCGGTCCATTTTTTCAGCGGTAAACCAGTATTTCTCGTCCGTCGCGGCCTCGTCAAATTCATCAAACTCATCGAATATGTCGCTGCTTTCCGCTTCATTCTGCCCACGCGGACCAGCAAGTGGTAGTGCGTTAGGCTCCTCAAAATCTACAATGATATCAAGAGGAGTAGTTCCGCCTAAATGTTGGTCGATTACTTTCATGCCCTGGTGAATCTCAGTGTTTTTCTCGAAGTAATCGATAAAACAGTTTTCTACATCAAGCCTTGATATGCCAACAAGGCTGAAGATAAAGATAAGGCCGCTGATAATCATGATCGGTATGCCGTGTGCTTCGGTCAATTTGGCTGTGACGGATGTGACGGAAAATTGCCACTCTCGTTTAACGGGGGGCTTATCTTTGGGCATCAGAATCAGCACAGCTGGAAAAATTAGAAAGGTCACAATCAGCGATACAAACAGACCGACAATCATCATCCAGCCGAACGTGATGACCGGTAAGATGTCACAAAACACTAAAGACCCAAAACCGGCAACCGTAGTTAGCACCGCATACACACAAGGCTTCAGCTTCAATCGGACGGTATCAAGAATTAACCGGCGATTAGGCTCCTGGGGACTCTGGGCGAGCAGCTCTCGATATCGCACGATTAAATGAATAGAAATAGCCATGGTGATGATCAGTTGCAAAGAAATAAAATTGGAGGATATGACCGTTACCTCCCAGCCTAACCATCCCAACAGACCAAACATGCAGATTGCGGAAAGCACACAGCAGAGCAATGGCAGGAGCACCCAGCGTTTTCTCCTGAAGATAATGCCCAGCGTAATAACCAGAAAGAGCAAGACTCCAAGACCAAACACCTTCAGGTCATTTTTAATGAAGGCAATCATATCGGTCGCGATCATACTGACGCCGCCAAGAAACAGCTCGGCATCGCTGCGATATTTGTCCATTATCGATCGTATTGCTGTGATATCCTCACGACGCTGCCGCCTCATTGTGTCTCTGTGTTGTTGAAATTGTTCGAGAACGCGCTTCAGCTCGGCACGCTCATCCGGGGTTAGTAAGCCGGCGGCTTTTCTCTGCTGCAACCGGTTGCGCTGCTCAAACAAATCGTGATAGACATCGTCGTCCGGGAAATTAATAAGTAGTGCCGTGGTATTTAAATCCGGACTGAGCAGCAGATTTTGATAAAGGGGACTATCGCGAAATTCTATCCTGGCCAGCTCTTTGTCAACTGTCGGCGATTCGAGGGTGGCAAGATCTGCGGTAAGGTCCTTGAGTGAGACGTGGCAACTTTCCAGCAGAGGGACGTCCAGAATGGAAACCACCGATAGGACATTTTCTATAGACCTCAAATCATCTCGCATTTGAGCCAAAGTGGCCAGCGCATCTGGCGAAAACAGGTCTCCTCTGGGAGTATATGTCAGTACCAGAAAGTCATGCTGTCCGTAGCGGGAGTCTATCAAACGTGAGTAACGCAGGTCCTCATCATGCTGAAGAACCAGCGTCTCTGCGGAAGCATCCAGTCTGAAACGTAGAGCCTGAAAGGAAAAAACAACAGCAACTGCGAGCATACAGAGAATAACTATCCGGGGATGCTGGAGGAGCACTCGGTCGAAAAATAATGGCGTCACAGAGAAGTATTTCTTCATATACCGGTCCGATTAAGCAGCTTTGTGGGTCAAGACTCTGGCGGTTTTCCCAATTGAGAAAGGAGGTCCTTAATGGTGCCGTTGCGAAGGATGTCATCAAATTGCGCCCGATAAGTCAAGAGGATGCTGACGCCCTGTATTTCTACATCATAAGTCTTCCAGTCCCCCTTTGGCGGCCCCGTCTTGCGAAGCTTATACAGCATGTTTATCTTTTTGTCCTTTGATACCAACTCTACGGGGATGTAGATAATGCGTTCCTTCTTCGGTACTGCGTTTTTGAATAGAATTGTTTCATTCGTGTAGAGCATGACCTTTCTCGTATATGAATGTACCAGCCGTTCGGCAAAAAGCTCTGTGAATTGCTCACGCTGTGACGGGGTAAATTTTGGCCAATGTGTCCTGCCCAATGCGAGCTGTGCCATTACTTGGAAATCAAAGATTGGACTCACGATTTTTGTGACTTCTTCCTCTTTCGCTTGCTGGTCTGTATCTTTTTTCTTTATAACCGAAAGTATGGCATCCCACTTGGCCTGCAACAGCTCTTTCGGACCATTCGGATCGTTAGGCTCGTTAGGACCCTTAACATCTGCATTAACACACTGAGCTGCAAGCAATAAAATTAAAATGGGATACCATATACATCTCATTGTTCACTCCTTTTTACTCTGCGAAGCATCCGTAATAGACGGGTTTGTGTCTCTGCGCTAATCACAATTGTACCGAAAGGCTGGGAGAATTCAAATAGAAATATGCTATACATTCATCCCCAAGACTTTGGCCAATTTAGTAAAACCGCTTGTATTCTCCTTCATGGCAGGCCAACTCTTATAATACGCCTGCATGTTCTGCCGATTACCTGATGACTCGAATAAAGACAGGTGACAGCTTCAAGCCCGCCACAAGAAAAGTCGAAGGGCTCAGCTCGGAAGCAGGCTTATAGAGACAGGAATTCATAATTTTTGCCTGAATTATATGCTTTTTCGTCATCTCTGAGAATACGATACGCTTTAAAGCATCCCACCCCCACGTCTTCTTGTCCCGCTGCCCCGCCTTGCGTCGGGAGATGCAGGGGTAGTCGAAGACAAGAGTGGGGAGGCAATCAGATGTAAAAAGAGGTGTCCTATAAAAAGTTTTCTTGACAAATCTGCTAAATTTTGGTTAATTATAATAAATACGATTAGAGCATTATCACGCGGAGGAAAGTGTAATGCGTCTGCTTTTAAAACAAAAAGAGGCCACGGCCAAGGAGTTTTTATTCACCGAAGGCCCTATTTCCATCGGCAGAGGGTTAAACAGCCACGTTTTATTACCTGACAGAACGGTCTCGAAACAGCACGCCGTAATATCTGTTACCGACGACGGGAAATGGATAGTAACAGATATGGATTCAGCTAACAAAACATATCTAAATGGCAAGCCAATCCACAAAGCCGAAATCAAAACCGGAGATAGTCTTCACATAACGGATTTTACTATTGAAATCAATCTCGAAGACAAACCAGAAGTCAACCAGCAGAGTCAACTGGAAGACACACTTAATCTGGAAGCATCGCTGGCAATACCAGTTCACGAAACCGTTGTAAGAAAACCGGATGCCGGTCATGCGCCGGCTATGAGACTGCCGGCCAAAAGACTAAACGATTTTTCGCAGGCTACCGAGGCCATCTGTGAAACTAAAACGCTTGAAGAATTACTGCTGACCTTATTGAATATCACGCTAAAACAATTTAGTGCATTTCATACATGGTGTGCATTGAGAGAACAACCCAACGGCCCTATGACCTATCATGCAGGTAAAAGACGGGACGGCAAAGTGGTGGAGCTAAGCAGCCTAAAACTTGGTGAAAAAATTAATCATGCGGTCGAAAGGGGTCAGTCTATGGTCATGCCGCGAGTTGCGGCTGATGTAGAGGAAAAGGCAAGAATACGCTCGGCAATGATAGCAACAATTAGGCGGTCCGCCGGCTGTTACGGCGTCTTGTATGTTGACAATGCTATGGTGCATGAACACTACAGCCTAAGCGATTTGGATTATCTGATGCTGCTGGCAATGCACACAGCCGCAGTACTACAAAACCTCTTGAAGGAATGAACAGAAAGCGCTAAACAGCCGGGCAGAAATGTGCTATATGCCATATATTCGGCGGCAATGCTGGCAGTTCTGTTAATAAGCCACTTTATTTTTTCGCTGAAGGATGGAAGTTTTTTCTCTGGTGAATTTTATTCCTCTGCCTGTCACTATCTGGTTTTGTTCTCTGACGAACTCAATGTATTGCAGTAGCGCCCAGGCACTGTTATCCCACCTCATCTGATAACCTCTCTGGTGGGCCTGCCTTTCCATAATAAGTCTCCTGCCCTTGTGAAACACGACATAATCAAGCGCTTGGGCTATCTGTTCGACAGAAGGCTCATCAGGGTCAACCAATATACCTCTTGCATACCTGCCCCTTACAACACCCGGTGGACATCGTTTATTCGAATGAATCAACTCCCTGGCGTACCGAAACTTTGTTGCAATAGCGACTCTACCTGCCCCCAGAGTATCGGCTAATATGCCGCTCGATATCTGCTCCATATTAAGATATGGCAGCACCACCACGTTTGTCGCACCGTAAAGCTTCAGCAAAGCAGCCTCATCGAGAAAAGTATCGAGAAAGACAACATCACATTTATCACAGTCCACTGTCTTGAGGTCATGCGCCTTACACCATCGCAATTTACAATCTTCAAGAGCCTGATTTATTACCGCTTGACATTCTCGGTAGGGCTGGCCACCATCAGCCCTAACAAATTCGGGGTGAAACTGTCCTGCTATTAAATAGACTATATTTTTTCTCTGACTTTCCGTACAGGACTCTTTCAGAAACCTGCCGTAAGCTCGTATGCCATATTGGATCCCTTTGTCCGGAGAAAGAAGTCCAAGCGTCGTGATGAGAAAACGATTTTCCAAACCAAGCTCCTTTTTTATCGCCAATCGGTCGTATTGAGAAGGATGCTGCATTCTGATCCCGTGGTCAATATGCTTTAGTTTTGAATGGTCGATTCCGTAAGCCTCGGATTCAAGTATGTCAATAGCACTTTCCGTGGTGACAATAAGTCCTTCACTAAAATTAGCAAGCTCTTGTACGATCCTTTTTTTATGAGGACCCGGCTCATTGAGGACCGTATGCAAATAAACTAACGTTGTCAGCTCCTGCTCGCCAAATTCTTTTGCCATTTCAACAAAGTTTGTACCCTGACCATCATTTCCATCCTTGTCCGGGTCAAGTCCATATTCGTGTTGTAATATAATAACGGTAGGATTAGCACTTTCGCGTGCACGAGTTATTATATTAGTCCTTGTATCAACCCAGGATTGTAGATTATATTGGTCTATGATAAGGTCCACAGGAATGTCATATCGACCATTATTATTATCTATAGCCGCCACTCTTATATGGCCGACTTCGGCTGTTAAGTGCTCCAAGGCGGTGGCTAAATCACGTGAAAACGTCCCTATACCGCATCTCCGTGGCGGGTAGGTGCTTACTATCCTAATGTTATACGGCATCGCGAATCCTGGGTTTAAGCTTGCTTCTTGTTGATCAAAATTTTACGGATTTATACGCAGAAATCAAGGATTTTCTATTTGTTCACAAACACAAAATCCCGATACATAAACCCCCCAATAAATTGGGGGGCTAAATATTTTTGTCCTGTTGCTATGTGATTTGCTTTGTGCTTTACTATTGTCTTATGGAAAGTAGCCCTTTTGATTTATCGGGCAAAACTGCTTTAGTTACCGGCGGCAGCAGAGGTATCGGCTTAGCCGTGGCAAAAGGCTTAGCTCAACATGGAGCAAACATTGCAATTATCGCCCGCACGGAAAAACAGCTTAAGCACGCCCAAAAGCAAATCCAAGCTGAAACAGAAAAACACGTCTGGACCTATCCATTTGACCTGGCTAATACAAATGCAATAAGTGCACCTTGGCAGGATGTACTAAAAGAAACAAAAGGCGTTGACATCTTGGTTAATTGCGCAGGGATAACCCACCGAGCACCGGCTGAGGATGTTGAATTGAAGGACTGGAACCAGGTCATTGATGTAAATCTGACCGCCGTATTTGCACTTTCGCAGGTTTTTTGTCAGCATCGAAAACAAATTGGAGCTGGCGGCAAGATTATCAATATTGGCTCGCTGATGTGTCATGGGGCTCGGCCTACAAACACGGCTTACGCATGTAGTAAAGGCGGCGTGATGATGCTGACAAAGTCATTGGCTGTGGAGTGGGCAAAATATAATATTAACGTCAATGCGATCGGGCCGGGCTATATCACCACCGACCTCACCGCTGGCCTACAGACCGATCCGAATCTAAACAAATGGGTCATCTCAAAAACTCCACTCGGCAGATGGGGTCAGCCGAACGACCTTGTCGGAACGGCTGTTTTCTTAGCCTCAAGCGCCAGTGACTTCATCACCGGCCAAATTATATACGTTGACGGCGGCTGGCTGGCCTTGCTATAAAGACAACCCCGCAATTTATTGCGGGGTTTCTTCTGCCGCGAGGTTAAATACATCAAATGGCGGGCCATACTGGCGTATGTAGTATAGAGAATAAGAACGCTCGAAAACAAACACGGGCAAAAGTATAACAGTACCAATATAAGGTATCAACAAAAGCATACTTACACAGCAAAGGCAGCAGCCGATACAAAAACCGAGAGCAATAATCACACCAATAGTAATCGCTATTACAATTCTAAAGAGGGCGTAAAGCGCAAAGCGAGCTTTGTTAGCAGAAAGCAGGTTGAGAAATTCCCGCCAGGCGGTTACACAACGCGTTGTTCGTAAAAACATAATCGGCAGCACAAAATCCGTCGTGAATCTTTTCACCAGCCAAAAAACAATCGCCAGCACAATAAAGACAAGCCCTGCCGCAACAAGACCCGGTACAGCCCAGACAAACGTCGGCTCGGACAATATTGCAAACAAAGAAAATGCGGCCATAAGACAAGGCAGGCCAAATGTTACAAAAGCCACCAGTCCCACTACAATTCTAAAAAGAAACAGACTGCCGGCGTGTTCACGGAATTTCGTCCATGGTACTTTGACTTCAGCCTTGTTTTGAGCTACGCAGTGCAGGAACATAAATCGTCCTCGGCTGCTAAGCCAGGTGAACAGAACCCATAGAACAACTATGACCAACAGGACCATGACGCCCACAGGAATAATCCAGAACAGGTTTTCTAAGACAAACTCTTTTGCCTCTTCGGCTGCTTGTCCGAAATCTTTATCCATATGCCACTGAGCCCTGTTACCACCACCTCCGCCGCCTCCGGTGCCGAGATAAGCCAGCCACGCGCAAAAGCCTATAACGAACCATTTGCCCAGATCGAACGGCTTGAAAAGGATTGTTTTCACTCTCTCAAATGCCGGGCCGAGAGGGTCAATTACACTTATTCTTGTTATCTGCTCGGCAGTCATAATAGACCTCCAAGATTAAAAACGCTCAACAGGTACAGCTAATATACATCGATTCTATTTGTTGATTGTGACTTACGCTTTGGATTTTTCTAACTGTTGTTTTAGTTTACGAAGCTCCTTACAAACCGGCCAGTCGGCAAAAGCCAGGAAAAAGGCCATAATTATGTTCGCTATTGGCACAAGCATCAATAAACCGAGTGCCCAACTATAACCAGCCTTGGAGAAGATTTTGCAGAAGATCAGTACCTTGATGGCGATCGCCACCAGGCTTACGAAAACGATGAACATGATTAACAGCACTATGAACATCGGGGCCATCTCCGGACAATGACGAGAGATGCAAATAGGTTCAACCATATAATTTCCCTTTCAATTGGTTTAGAAATTAACTTAATCAGTGATACTGCTCTGAACGTTGGGTCTTTAATATAAGGAATCAGCACCTTCTTACAAGGAAAATTTGATTATGCTTTGTCGAAAAACCGGCAGTCTGCCTTTTCGAGCTCACAAAAATTTTTTGAAAATTTTCATTTTTTTTTGTTGCATGAAGCTTTTGTGATGGATATAGTGTATTATATAAGTAATACAGTAATACAGAATAGGGGTAAAACGAAATGCTACTGGAAATTGACCACCGCAGCGGACAACCAATTTATCGACAGGTAATCGAGCAGATACGCCAGCAAATTATGGCAGGGCAGTTGGTTGAAGGAGAACAGTTAATATCAGTGCGCGACCTTGCGGCTCAACTTAACGTTAATCCGATGACAATAAGCAAGGCGTACGCCCTGCTTGAGGTTGAAGGGCTGCTGGAAAGACGGCGAGGAATTGGGCTGTTTGTAGCAGAGCTGCGTAAGGGACAGAAGGAGCGGGTCAAGGCCAGGCTGCTGGAAGAGATTCTGAGAAAGGCGGCATTGACAGCAGTACAATTTGAAATATCTGAGGAAAAGGTAAGCCAAATGCTCGCTAACTTATATAGCAAATATAACTCAAGAACAAGGAGTTACTCTAATGAGTAGTAAAGACCCAATAGTTCAGATGCGCAGGGTCTGCAAAAGATTCGGAAAGACAAAGGCTCTTGACGAGGTTGACCTGCAGATTTATCGAGGCAGAATCATAGGATTACTGGGGGCCAATGGAGCCGGCAAGAGCACACTGCTTCGACATATCATTGGATTGTACCTGCCGGATGAAGGACATTGTACTACTTTCGGCTGTGAAGCTGGAAAATTAGGGCCGATGCAGTTGGCGCGGATCGGATATGTTCACCAGGAAGGCGAGCTTCTCGACTGGATGATGGTCAAGCAGCTAGTCCGCTATGTCAGCACATATTATCCCAATTGGAACAATGAGCTGGAGGAAAGGTATATCGACGACTTCGAAATTTCAACCAAAGCACGTGTCGGGTCCTTATCGCCGGGGCAGCGACAAAGGTTAGCGATACTGCTGGCAATAGGTTTTGAGCCGGAGCTGCTTATACTGGATGAGCCGGCCTCGACTCTGGACCCGATAGCACGGGCACAATTTCTTGATCTACTGCTGAAAATTATCCAGGACGAGAACCGCGCTATTATCATTTCGTCGCATATTCTAAGCGATGTAGAGAAGGTTATCGATCATGCAGTAATTATGAAGGAAGGGCGTATTCTCGTAGATTGCAGCTTTGACCAATTGCAGGAGCGATTCAGCCGGGTGCGTATAAGCTCTTTGAGCGGAGAGCTGCCGGCTGAGCTGCCATTTAAAAACGTGGTTAAGTGTCAGCGAAGCAATGGAGAGGCGATACTGACAGTGAAGGATTATTCGCAGGAGCAAATTGAGCAGGCAGCACAAAGTTTGGATTGTCAAATCGAAATACAGCCATTGTCGCTGGAAGAGATATACAAAATTGTCGTCAGTTAAAAAGGTTGTAAAAGATGAATATTTTAACTGCTAATTTGAGGCATCTTTATCAACGCCGGGGTCTTTGGCTGTTTTATGCATTCCTGGGATTACTCGTGCTTTTAAGTATCATGGCGGCTTTGGGCAATCCCAGAGCAGGTAAAGGACAATTCATATGGTTTATTGCGATAGCATTTCTAATTGGGTTTATCACAGTGGCGTTGGCAATAGATGTCCTGACTAAGCCTTTTTCTTATTGTTTGCCTGGTCACCGAAAAACCGTAAGAAGACTTATATTCTGGATAGGGATAGTGATTAGCTTCTTAGGGTCGCTTCCTTTTCTTGCTTATCCTGGTCTGCTCTCGTGGGAACCGTTTCTGATGCTTTGCTCAGCATTTTGTGCAAATTTGATTTTCTATTGGCTAGGGGTAGGGCTTGCTTTTATCAACAGAAACGCGGCTGCTGCCATAGGATACTTATGCTTTGCCGGGTTTGCAGGCATATTCTTTGACCTGCATATAACCTCGGAAAGTGCCATTGTACTATGTCCTGTAGCAGTTATCTGCGTCGGGCTTTTGACCAGTATTGTTGCATGGTTTCGGTTGGGCTATGAAGGGCTGGCCCGGCGATATTGTGATGTGCTGTGGGTCAGTTTATTCGATGCCTGGAATCGCGACAAATTACAAAGATATCGTAAGACAAGGGCAGCCATTAAATGGGACAAAAAACTCAAAACACATCCGAATCCGTGGGTGGAGAGATTCTTTCTGGGCCGTATGCAAAAATATGAATTCTTTCGGACAGGACGATATATATGGGGCGGATTATACACCACATTTGGAGTTGCGATATCGCAGTGGAAGGGAGCTTTGTCAGGTGTGTTTGTGGCTTTACCGGTGGTTTGCTTTTTGGGTTATATGGGGCCTGGGGCAGTAGTTGTGTTCTACATTGTGCCTGTCTCTATGGTAGCGTATGTACGGTTACCTGTTTACTCAAGCATGCTGGTCTGGGGTGGACGAAATGAAAGATTCTTTACGGTAATGATACTGGCCGCTACGACTTCGGTCCTGATTACCGCGCTGGTAACCATCATAGCAGCTTTTTCTTTGCCATTAGCAGCAATTATGCCGGATATTACATTGCGTGGCGGCACATTTACCTTTCATGCTATATATATAAAACTTTGTTTTGTTCCTTTGCTTATGATACCAATTGTTTTTACTATTCAGTTGTTCTTTTTCAAAAAGCCATATTTTGTGATAGTAACAATTATGTTGCTATTCATGCTGCTCTTTACAGGAGGTTCCCTGCTAAAAGCATTAAGTACGATGATTAACCCAATTTATCTTGTAGTAGGTCTGCTGGTTTTGAGCTGGATTATCTTCGTGGCGGTTTTGTATTACATCTGTAAACGACGGTGCCTGGTTTAGTGTTATCATTGTTCTAAAACGGACCTTTACTCAGGCACTTCATTTAAGATTAGTTCTATAACTTTTGGCACTATCTTTGCCATCTTTTCGGTAAGCTCGGTTCCACAGTTTATATCTTCGGGCTTTACGCCAAATATAACAACTTCCTCGGGGGCACAGTTAAGCTGTTTTGCCATTAAGAGCGTTTCGATGAGCCCAAACTCGTGCAGGGAAATGCCCTGATGAAGGTTCTTAGTCAAATCTGCTGCGGTCATGCGTAAGATTGAACCCGGCTCCACATCAGCTTGAACTGCATCTATAACAATTACTTTTTGGCGGTCGCATATAAAATCGATAAGGTCGGCCCCCGCCGTGCCGCCATCCAGCAGCTCAAGAAAGCTCGGCAGCTCTATCTTTTGGAGTTCCTTAATCACGTGTGGCCCAAAGCCTTCATCCCGCAGCAGGATATTGCCAATCCCCAAAACCAGCACTGGACAACGTTTTCGTTGAGATGCCTTAGTCATCTTTGTATCTTAACCCGCGCTCGGTTGAATTTCAACCACCAACGGGTCGGCCTTACAGCCGCGTAGTACCATGTGCACCGAGCAGACCATTTGAATAACGGCTTAAAAAGTCTCGCTGTCGAGAGTGTGAGGTAGTTTTTCGAGTGGGCAGCCGGTGCATCGTGCCCTCGGCCTACAAAATTCTTTGCCGACTTTTACCAGTAGTGCATGGTACTCATTGAAATGTTGGATATTCTCGGGAAGATTTGACTGAAAAACTTCTCGCAATTGCTCGTAATCAGCACCCGGCTCGATTAGTCCGTGCCGAATGGCGACTCTCGCGGTGTATGCGTCCACAACAAAGATAGGTCTATCAAAAGCATAAAGCAGGATCGAGTCGGCGGTTTCACGACCGACGCCTTTTATTCCTAAAAGCTCGGCTCGTAATCGTTCGGTATCAAGGTTTTGAAGATTTGACAACCTGCCGTCATAATTCTCAAAGAGCCAGTTTAAGAAACTTTTGAGCCGTTTTGCTTTTATATTGTAATAGCCGGCTGGTCGGATAAGCTCAGCGAGCCGCGGCAGGTCCAAGTGATATAGTTTTTCGGGGATTAGACAGCCAGCGGATTTTAGGTTCGCTATTGCTTTTTCAACATTAGTCCAGTTAGTATTCTGGGTCAGGATGGCTCCGACGATTATCTCAAATTGAGTCTCGCCGGGCCACCAATGCTGAGGACCAAATCGTTCAAAAAGTAATTGGTAAATCTCGTTCAGTGTCTTTTCTCTCACATCTGTCTTATCGGCACATCCCGAGCCGGACTAACTCGTGCTACGTAGCGAAGGAGCTTCGCTACTAAGGGGCAAGCCGCCCTACTGCCTAACTGCTTACCGCTCTCACGGTCGCGGCTCTGTTACGTTCGCCGGTAACATCGAATCTATGGCGTTATCTTTTCCAGCTTGACCGTTGGCGGCTCAGCGTAGTCGTGCCATAAGCGTTCGGCATCATCAACTTCGATTGTGCCTTCGTGCACGTAAAGCCGATACTGGAAAATAAAATCTTTGCCCGGCTCCATCTCCCAATCGCCCGCCGGAGAAGGCGTAAAACTAAAGAAAACATTACTCTCGAAATCAGGCCAAATACGCATAGGTTCGGGGTGCCGGAAGTTCTGCGGGTGACTGAAATGCGTGATACCGGCCCACTTGCCTTTTATGGCTCCGGCAGTATCACACCAGCGCGCCCGTGTACCGTTGCCGTCCTTGCGAGTTTTTCCTTCACTGGTCAGATACTTGGCGTTTTCGCCTTTCCACTCACGGGCGGCGCGATAGCCGAATCCGCCATATCGATATTGCTCTTGAATCAGAGGCTTATCAGCAACGCAGCGTTGAGTGGACTTGAAATCAATCAGCCAATATCCCTTCTCAGGTCCACCAACATTATACACACGAACATCCCAGACCTCCCTAAGTATTACTTTTTCTCCCGCCGAAGTCTTACGGGCAATGTGCTCGTGCTCAGCGGAAAAGCCTCCGTAAACAGGTCCCTCAGTCGTCGAAAGATACTTTGTAAACTGCACCGTCCCAGTACCGTCGCCAAGGTTCCAGAAATCAACGTGCTTACCTTCATACAGCGTGCGCGTCCAGGGCATCCAAATCCCCATGTGATGTAGATGGTCCGGCGGATGGATATCGGTCAGCACCGCACCGGCTGGTGACCAGAGTGGATGAATGAAGCCGCTACGGTCATATAAGGGCCTGCATACTTCCGGCACTTTTCCCATGTCTTTCGGAGCCGGCACAATACCATGATTATATTGCAGGATTTTTGCGTCACCTTGCTGGAGCACCAGCGTCTTATCATTCTTTACCGCTTTGATAAGGGATGCTTCTTCCGGCTCAGCCTTGACAAGCTCATAAATACGCTTGTCCCCTTTATCTGTCGTGCCGGAAAGAACCCACCAAAGTTTTGCAGGCTCCGGCTCAACTTGTGCAGGGACAATTACACGCTCGGAACTCTTGACCTCTATCAGCATTAGCCGGCTCTGAGCAGGGTCTTGAACTATTCCCTCGAGTGCTACCGATACCGGTATATCGATTCGGCTGTATTCTCCTGCCTCGACAGTGATTTTCGCCAGCGGTTCGACAGGGCTAACAGCTTCAGTAACTATAGCAGCGCCGAAAACGAGGATAAATGTCATAATAATAAGGCTTGTTTTACAACTTTTCATTTTAGGCTCCCTTTCAAATTAAACTATTCTGAATAAGTGAGCTAAACTTTGGTCCATTCTCCGTAGTACTCCGAAGGATGAAAGTTCCTAAAGTGCTGCCGTAAGGCATCCTGTGGACTAAAATTATAACTTTACACTTTAGGCACTTTAGCTCACTTTAGACACTCATGGATTGCTTATCCCTTAACACAGATCAGAGGCTCAAGTTTAGCAACTTTCTTGGCAAGCTCAGCTTTGTCGGTGGCGTCAACAACATCGTTTACATCCTTATAAGCGCCCGGGGCCTCTTCGGCAATACCACGATTAGATGCACCTCGAACGATAATACCTTTTTGGGCAAGCTCTCTTAAAACATCCTTGCCAAGCCATCTTTTTGTCGCCTGTTTTCGGCTCATAGCTCTGCCGGCACCGTGACAGCAGGAACCAAAGGAAAGTGACATACCTTTCTCCGTACCAGTCAGTATATAAGATGCGGTGCCCATAGTACCGCCTATAAGAACAGGTTGGCCCGCTTTTTTAAGGTCAGCCGGCAGTGACGGATGACCCGGTCCAAAAGCACGAGTGGCCCCTTTGCGGTGCACATATAACTTTTTTGATTTCCCGTTCACTGTGTGCTCTTCAATCTTGCAGGTATTGTGAGATACATCATAAAGCAGACGCAGATTACTCTTTGGAAAAACATCGCTGAAAACCTGCCTGACTAAATGCGTTAGAACCTGACGATTCGCCACAGCACAGTTAATACCGCATCTCATCGCTCCCAAATACTGCTGGCCGACTTCGGAATTAATCGGTGCGCAGGCCAGGTCTTTCTCCGGCAATTCTATTCCCATTTTCTGAGCCGTCTTGACCATCCTCGGAAGAAAATCGGTCGCTATCTGATGGCCGAGTCCTCTGGAGCCGCAATGGATGCTTACAATAATATCATTTAGACGCAGACCAAAAACTTCGGCGCAATTGGTATTATAGATTTCAGTGACTTTTTGTACTTCCAGATAATGGTTGCCGGAGCCGAGTGTCCCGACCTCGTCTTCCTGACGTTTCTTGGCATGATCCGAAACGTATCTTGGTTCAGCGCCTGTCATTCGTCCATTTTCTTCGGTACGCTGGAGGTCATCTTTTGTTCCATAGCCATGCTCAACAGCCCATTGTCCCCCTTCTCGGAGCATTTCGTCCATTTCCCTTCCGGAGAGACGAAGCTTGCCTCTGCTGCCTAAGCCGGCTGGTATGCGTCGAGCCAACAGATCTGCGAGCTTGTTTCTTAAAGGCTCAATATCATCAAATGTAAGGCCGGTACATAGCGAGCGGATACCACAGGATATGTCGAAGCCCACACCTCCTGCGGAGATGATGCCGCCCTTGTCTGCGTCAAAACCAGCCACCCCCCCTATCGGAAAGCCATAGCCCCAGTGCGCATCAGGCATTGCGTATGAAGCCCTAACTATACCGGGCAGTTTAGCGACGTTCGACGCCTGCTCAAGAACCTTTTCGTCCATATCTTTTATGAGCTTTTCATCGGCAAAGATAATAACCGGCACCTGCATTTTACCTTCGGGTTCTATGTACCACTGGTAATCAGAACGTCTTTTTAATTTCTCGATATTCAATTCGCACCTGAAACAGAAGTCAGACGTCAGAAGTCTGCTTTCTGTAATCTGTTTTCTTTCTTCTGTCTTCTGTTTTCTGTCTTCTGAATTCTTTTAGTAAAATTATACATCTACGATACACTGTACCAGCCAGTTTCCGCTTTTATCCTGCTGCACCTTCAAATCCGCGTATGTTGCAGCTTTGACTTCCACAGCAGGACTATGTTTTTTCAAGTCTATCTGTTCGCCCCAGGCTTTAGCCTGAAGGCGCTGGTCTTTAATACTGATATTGAATTTGCCGAACAGCATGTGTCGGGTCGCTATCTCGTAGATCAAAGCATTTAACCAGCTTATAAAGAGCAATTCATCGTCCTGCTCATGGCAGTTAATCTCGACCATTTCTTTTGGTTCCACCGTTTTCAAATCAGTGATAACCGCTGTCAAAGCCATAGCAGCCTGACTGAAAGCCTCTTCTTTGGTTGGCCCAAAACCGCGAATGCCCATATCAGCCGGATGTGAATAATGTTCCCAGTACGTTCTGCTCATAAGATTAACAAATGAGTTGATTGGCGGATTAATTGATTGGTAACTAATTCGTCAATTTACTAATTCGCTTCTCTGTTGCCTGCATTATTGTCGGGTCAGGGACAATTGGAATATCTAAAGACTGCCGTTTTATTTGCTGAAGGGCCTTGCTGCACCGAGAATTCAAATTATCCAGCACATTCATAAAATTGATGTACGCTTCATAAGGCGAATTAAAAGGATTGAAATATTTATGCACATCACCATCGGAAAACCATTTTGTGCACATGTAATAGAAATGGTCGGATATCTGCAGCTTTCTCCAGTCAGAGATTATTTCTTTGTCGTTTGTACTTTTGACCTTACTTTCCAGTTTATAAAGCTCACTAAGGGCGTTTTGTTGCATATGGTTGCCCAGCCAGGCGGAAAGATCTCTCTCAATATCAGCCCAGCTTATAGTGTAGGGAACGTCAATTACACCAACCGCGTCGTAGGCGGCGACCACCTCAGAAGGCGTCTTGAAGTCGTTGTGCGGGTGCTTTAGAATTTCGTCCGGCAGATGCCGCATAAAATTGAATATCCCTGTATCGGCCCATTGATGTTCGCCAAAGGTTTCGTAATCCATAAAAAGGTTCACCGTATAGCCGTTACCGTTGACGGCGTTGACCCAGGTAGCAAATCTGTCAGCATTAAGAGGCCATTGGCTCCAGGCTCTATTGGAAAACCTGAAAGCTATATCATCACTAAGACGGTAGTTTTTCAGCAGCAACTTCAGTCTGCTATCACTAACCGGACGGTACACGAAGTCGGGGCTTCTATAGCCCATGATATGGTCCGCACCTTCGGTCAGTATTGCATCGAAGCTATCCATCTTACCAATAAGCTCAGCTAAAGCATTGTTATAGATAAGCTCAGTGTTTCTGAAGACACGAGGTGTCTGGCCGAAGAAATGCTGTATAGCCTGTCTATGAGACTTAATCTGCTCGATAAATTCATCCTGCGAGTACAAAAAGCTTAAGCTGTGGAAATAAGTTTCCGTGAGGAACTCCACACAGCCGGTGCCGGCTAATTCCTGAAAACTGGCCAGAACATGCGGAGCATACAATTGTAACTGCTCCAGCAATACGCCGGTTATACTAAACGATATTTTAAATCTGCCTTGGTGCTTTTTGATCAGCTCAAGCAACAGCAAATTTGTCGGCAAGTAGCACTTGTTTGCGACCTTTTTACATATCTCGGAGTTCTTTACATTGTCGAAATACTTGCTGTCACTGTCGAAAACGGTATAGCGTCTCAGCCTATAAGGCTGATGTACCTGAAAATAAAAACACACCGACGCCATAATACGTACTCCTTTTTGTATTAGGCACCCCCCTGCTTTCTTGCAAAAGCAAGAAGTGGGGTTTACAGCCTGTACAGAGAAACCAGATTTGGCTACCTGCGAAAATTATACTCAACTGAAAGGCGCTCTGCAACTTCAAAAATATATGCGTAGTCTCAAATCCGCCAGTGGCGGATAAGGCAGTGAAACGTTTACCTATGTATCATGCTGCTACCGCCGAGGAAATTAGAATATATCCAAATATGTTTCAATCTCCCAATTAGTAACCTGCTTTTTAAATTCATCCCATTCCTTTGTCTTTACATCAATATATCTTTCAAACAGATGTTCGCCGAGGGCCTGCGGCAGAATTTTGTCATTTTTCAGTGCATCCATAGCTTCGGCCAGTGATGTCGGCAAAAGGCCGATATTTTTCTTAACCAGACTTTCGCCGTCGAGCTGATAGATATTTTCTTCGACCGGCTCTGGCGGGGCCAGGTCATCTTTGATTCCATCCAGTCCTGCCTTTAGCATAACCGCAAATGCCAGGTAAGGATTACAGCTTGGGTCGGGACATCGCAGCTCTATTCTGGCAGCTTCCTGTTTTTGCCCGAACCACTTGGGCACCCTCAATAATGCTGAACGATTCATAGCAGCCCAGGTAATATACACCGGGGCCTCGAAGCCGGATACCAATCTTTTATAGGAGTTGACGGTGGGACATAAAATTGCACACATTGCATTGATGTGCTTTATCTGTCCAGCAATAAAATTACATGCGATTTTAGACAGATTATATTGGTGCTCTTTGTTGTAAAAGGCATTTGTTTTCGTCTTGATGTCAAACAAACTCTGATGAACGTGCATTCCGGAGCCGGGTTTATCCATTATTGGCTTCGGCATAAACGTGGCGTGTAAATTGTACATTTGAGCAATCTTCTTGGCTGTGTATTTTAATGTCACAACCTTGTCTGCTATATCCAGACAGTGTCCATAGTGAAAATCTATTTCATATTGTCCGAAGCCGACCTCGTGATGAGATGCTTCAACGTCAATTGCGAAATTCTCCAGAGCTGCGATTATTCTTTTTATGACCTTGTACCCTTCGTGAGAAGAAAGGTCAAAATAGCTGCCGTAGTCTATGGGCGTAGTCCTTTTTGGACCATCGACTCTAAATAAATAGAATTCCGGCTCCGGCCCAACGTTATATTTATAGCCTTGGTTTTCTGCTTCGGCAGCCGCTTGTTTAAGGATAAATCTTGGGTCGCCGCCGAATGGTTTGCCGTCTGACCGGTAGATATCACATATCAATCTTGCTGTTTTACCATCTTCGGTCAGCCAGGGTACAACGGCGTAAGTTGCCGTATCGGGCACAAGATATAGGTCGCTCTCCTGTATCCTGGCGAAGCCTTCGATGGAAGAGCCGTCAAACCAAACCCCATCGGTTAGGGCATCTCTTAATTCTTCAACCGGTATGATAACTTCCTTTATAACGCCCAACAAATCAGTGAATTGAAGGGTGATAAATTTTATTTCATCCTTTTTCACCTGCTCTAAGACCGTTTGAATGTCCATTTAGATTTCCTTCTTGCAGATAGTTTCGCTTATATCATATTTCGATTGAGCTATTCTGGCCTCTGTGGGAAAAACTGCAAGAGAAATTTCGAAGATTCAATCTATTCAGTGGGAAAATGGTATGCACAACAAACTCTCCATTAGTAAATAGGCGATGCAGAAAATTCCTACAAAAAGCACAGAAAGATCAAATCTTTTTTAATCGGAACTGGACTTTTTAAATGTGAAATTATGGGTGTTAGAGATGATTCTTATTGTTTTAATCTTCTCGAAAAGGAATATAACAATAGGGGGGTTGGTTTGAGCTTTTGCGTTGTTGGATCGACTTCAAATCCCATAACTTCCAAGACTACCACACCAAGTAATACTTTATCTATAAAATCAGATATCCAAACATCAAAGGGTGACTCTTTGCCTTTGAGCTTTATCCATGCTCTGCCTCTCGATATTTTTATGGTTCCTGCCCCAGTCTTAACTTTTTCTTCCGTAAAAGGTTTGATTCCCAGCGCATCGGCAAGTTTTTTAGGCAAAGTAGTCAAACTTGCTCCGGTATCTACTAGCGCCTTTACTTTCTTGGAATGTTTTTTCTCTAAATCACTAACCTCAATATTAATCCACGAGTGTCCCATTTTATACAACCCTATGATAAATATTTAAGCCTTTATTACTCGAATTTACAAAAAAAGATCAACAAAGTCAATCTTTTTTAATCCATGTTTATTTTTTGTTAAAAGTGAATCTATGCTAATTGGCGTCGATTATTATGGTGTCGCCTTTAATAAATTCCCTGGGGGTTCATTACAAAGTTTCTCTAACTCACGGATGGCAAATTCGTGTTGATCATGTGTCTGTTCAATTCGGATATAACAAGTCTTAAGCCTGTTTTATTTGTCACAAGCCGTAAAAAATAGGTAAGCGTTCACGGGAAAACCGCATTTTTGTCATTGCGAGCGAAGCGAAGCAATCTAAAATCGTACGTTTTTGAGATTGCTTCGGCCTAAAGGCCTCGCAATGACACAAAAACGCCTTATTTTCTGTGTGAACGGTTACGTGAATAGTAGCTCCAGTCATTCCCATGGACTATTTTATGTCGTGTTTCATCAAACTGTACAAGCCTTTCCCTTTCATAAGAATAACCCATGCTAATCCATTTATCCCCTTTCGGTGGAGCTATTTTGTGCAATAGATCCAACTTGTAAAGCAATGACTCCCGTTCTACTTTAGATTTCAATAAGTCCTGAATTTCGGCATTGAGGAGGTCTTTATATGATTGTGTTTTATAAGCTCGAAGTTCGATCTTTTTCCTTTCAACGTAACACTCCCAAGACCACGGGGAAGATAGCGACGTGACAGTTAAATAACCATAGACGCACGCATCTAATATACTGTGAGCGAATACTATGCATGCAGCGTCAACCGAACTCTGGGCTGTGTTTAAAGTATTCTGCAGAAGTTCAGGCAGCTTTTGCTTAACAATGTTGATGTATTCATCAACCTTATCGGGCTCTTTTAAAAAACCGGACAGTTCCCCCGATTGGTACATCTGAACAAATATTTGCCAGTTTGCTTCCATCTGCCTTTTAGCTCCGGCATGTAGCCCACTAGTAGCCACGGTATAAAAAGTCGACAACCTGCCCAAAAGGGAAACGGTGGTGGCAAATACACGGCAGAGTTCCTTTGTTGCTGGATCAATGTCCATTTTGACTCACCTCTTTAAATTTATATTTTATCGAATTCGAATTTGTGTTGGTTGGCATCGACTTTTACGGTGTCGCCTTCGGCGAATTTGCCGGCTAAAAGCTCGGCGGCAAGAGAATTCTCCAATCGCTGCTGAATCGTCCGCTTCAAAGGCCTTGCACCATATACAGGGTCATGGCCTTCGTCCATAATCTGCTGGCGAGCATTATCAGTAAACCGGAGCTTTATCTTCTGGCTGTTAAGACGCTCAGTTAAATAGCTCAATTGAATATCGACAATCTTTTTTAAGTTGTCTTTTGTGAGCATATGGAAGACGATTATTTCATCGATGCGATTTAGAAATTCGGGTTTGAAGACCTGCCTGAGAACATCTTTAACATGGGCCTCGATTTCCCAGTCGGCGCCGGCCTCTTCGGTCAGCTTTTGAATCTGCTGGCTGGCAATATTGCTGGTCATAATGATAACAGTGTTCTTGAAATCTACGGTTCTACCTTTTCCATCGGTCAATCGGCCGTCGTCGAAAACCTGCAATAGCACATTGAAGACATCCGGATGGGCCTTTTCAATCTCATCGAGCAAAATCACAGAATAAGGCTTACGGCGAACCGCCTCAGTCAGACGTCCGCCTTCCTCGTAGCCGACATACCCAGGCGGTGCGCCGATGAGTCGAGCAACCGAGTGCTGCTCCATAAACTCGCTCATGTCAATTCGCACCATAGCATTTGGGTCGTTGAAGAGAAAATCAGCAAGAGCCTTGGAAAGCTCGGTCTTGCCTACACCTGTGGGACCAAGAAACAGGAATGTCCCTATCGGCCGATTCGGGTCGCCCAGGCCCGCCCGGTTCCTCCGCACCGCGTTGCATAGAGCGCTTACTGCCTCATCCTGGCCGACCACGCGCTTTCTGATAAGCTCCTCCATCTTCATCAGTCTTTCACGCTCACCGCTCAACAGCCTCGCCACCGGTATCCCCGTCCATTTGGATACGACTTCGGCGATGTGTTCTTCGTTTACCTCGTTTTCGATTAGCTTGGTCCCGTTAGATTTGGTTAATTGGATTTCTTTTTCTTGAAGCTCTTTTTTCAAATTGGCAATAGTTTCATATTTCAAACGGGCAGCGGCCTCCAGCTCACCTTTACGCTGAGCTTCTTCAAACCGGGTTTGAGCATTTTCGATTCTTTGCTTTAGCTCTTTTATCTGGTCAATGTCGAGCTTTTCACCTTCCCAGCGTACGGTAAGTTCTTTATCCTGATGTTGTAACTCTGCCAACTGCTTTTCAGCTTTTTTTAGCCGCTCTTTGCTGGCCTCGTCGGTTTCTTTTTTCAGTGCCTCGCGTTCAATTTGAAGCTGAACAATCTTTCTGCGGATGTCGTCAAGCTCGGCAGGCAGCGAGTCGTTTTCGATTCGCAGCTTCGAGGCCGCCTCGTCAACCAGGTCTATCGCTTTGTCGGGCAGCCATCGGTCTGTTATGTAGCGATTGGACAAAGTCGCAGCGGAGACGAGAGCTGAGTCTGTGATACGAACGCCATGGTGGGTATCATATCGGTCCTTTAGGCCGCGAAGGATAGCTATAGTCTCTTCAACACTCGGCGGGTCGATTAGAATCGGCTGAAAGCGCCTCTCTAAGGCCGCATCTTTTTCCACATATTTTCGATAATCGTCAATCGTAGTCGCACCGATGCAGCGTAATTCACCGCGTGCAAGGGAGGGTTTTAATAAATTGCCCGCATCGACTGAGCCTTCGGCTCTGCCGGCACCTACGACAGTATGCAGCTCGTCTATAAAAAGTATAATTTGGCCTGCAGCACCGATGACCTCTTTCAGCACTGCTTTGAGCCGGTCCTCGAATTCACCTCTGAATTTGGTACCGGCTATCAGTGCTCCCATATCCAGAGCTATGATTCTTTTATTTTTCAGACCTGTAGGGACATCGCCTGCGATTATCCGCTGAGCAAGACCTTCGACAATTGCGGTCTTTCCCACGCCCGGCTCGCCAATCAATACCGGATTATTTTTCGTTCGGCGGTTGAGAACCTGCATACATCTGCGTATCTCTTCATCTCTGCCGATAACAGGATCGAGCTTGCCCTTTCGGGCCATTTCCAAAAGGTCGATGCCATAACGCTCCAGAGCCTTGTATTTGTCTTCCGGGGTCTGGTCGGTTATCTTCTCGCCGCCGCGAACATCTTTAAGAGCATTCTCGATCTGCTCAGGCGTAATTGAATTAAGGCTTAGAATCTCTTTGGCGTCACTGGGAACCTTCGCAAGCGAAAGAAGCAAATGCTCAACACTCAAATACTCGTCCTCCAGCGCATCGGCTCTATTTTGGGCATCCAGAATGATTTGATTGAATCCGGGGTCCGGCATAATTTGACCACTACTTTGACCTTGCGGCAGACGGTTAAGCTCGCTTTCTATCATATCTTTAAGTCGCGAAACATTAACGCCGATCTTCTTTAAAACCATAACCACGACACCGCTTTCATCGCTGCAAAGAGCACTTAACAGATGCAGCGGCGACAGAACGGTATTCGATTTAGCCATTGCTATCTGCTGTGCGGTCGCTAACGCCTCCTGAACTTTCAATGTAAATTTGTCGAATTTCATAATCTAAATTCCTTCAAATCCTTCTACGGCCCGGCCCTTCGCCGGGAATGGCACAAATTATAAGGTATCTTCTAAAATTTATGAGCAAAAACCGTGCCCAAAACGTTTGAAATGATAATTTCAGCCTTAACAAGCGGTTAAGGTCTTCTGTCCTCTTCTTCCGTGTGCCAATTTGGCAGATAATCATAATAAACAAATGATATCAACTGTGATTACTCTTTGCGCCTCATATAGTTGAGCCAGCTTATGGATTCAATATTTATTGGCTCAGCCAGAGCCATGAACCACATCGGAAAATCCAGCAAAAGTGCTGAAATTAAGTACAAATTAAGTACAATTGGACTACATCAACATATAAATACACATCCGAATATATTAGCAGTTTCTTTTAACAGAAACTGCTAATATCTAAAAATTATTCGATTGCATTACTATAGCGCTGCTTAGATTTGCTTCATATTGATAACCCTTTGTTTTATAAATACTTATACTAATAATGTTAAATCCTAAATCCTAATTTCCAAATCCTAAATTCATCCTTCGTAGTGCCTAATCTGCCGAAGCGGCTGCAAAGGCTGGAACTACGGAGAACGGACAATCTCTAAATCCGAATGACCAAAAATCCAAACAGCCCAAATCTGCTAATGTGCAGTTTTTGTTTTTGCCGCAAGGCATCCTGTGGAGAAAGTTTGGATTTTGAACATTTGATATCTTGTCCCTTAGGGATGAATTTAGAGTCCATTCGACTTGGTTCGACTCTTTCGACTACGCTCAAGACAGGTTTGCTCACCACAGGTCGCTCAGAGCCTGCCCTGAGCTTGTCGAAGGGACAGGTTTAGGATTTAGTGCTTAGAATTTTGATTCAAAAACCGTATCTTCCAGCGCCAAGTGGCGCTGTAGTAGTATTATAGCAATTGTAATTAATGTTGTGCTTTGCATAAAGGCCGGCAAGCCGTCCCCAAGCTGCGCCCTTCGATTTTGCTCAGGGCAGGCTTGAGGCTGACATCCATCTGTGCCAAACACATAAAACGCAGTAATTTAACGCAATTGGTGTGAAAAGGTCAGAAAACTTGACTTAAAAGCCAAAGAGTGTAAGGTTTAACCAAGCTGTTGAATAATTGGCATGCTCTGTCTTGCCAGGTATGGCTTGGGAGATTCGTATTTGTAATGGATAGAAGAAGAAACACCTGGTCGACGAAAATAAAAAGGACTGTTACTTCGGTTCTGCCCGTTTCTAAAAGGCGCAAAGGACGGTGCAACAACTGTGGGGCGTGCTGCAAGCTGCCTAATATCTGCCCCTTTCTGAAATACAGGCAGGATGGAAAATCGTATTGTTCTATTTACGCTATTCGTCCGCTGAATTGCAGAAAATATCCAAGAACCGAATCTGAGCTTATCACTGCGGATACGTGCGGTTATAGGTTTGAGTGATTTCGGCTGTGGTTACCGGTTATTGGAGGTTAATATTTGAATTTTCCATTTAACCGATTACCACTTAGCCACTTAAAAGCAAACAAACTACCAAGCAGTAACAAAGTCCCCGTTGCCGGTTCCGGCACAACTGGTTCATCCGGAACAGGGATCAGCATAATCGGAAGCTCCGGTACAGGGGCAATTACAGTCGGAATTTCCGGTAAAGGTGAGTCCCACAATGGAACTTCAGGAGAAGGCGAAACGATCTTTGGCACGACCTTTCCCCCACCTCCCATCAACGGAGCATTATTTCCTATTCCGTTAATGCCGCCGCCGGCATGAAGCTGAGCCCCACCGCTACCGCCGCCTCCGGGAGCACTCATTTTGGGAAGCATTGCTTCATATTCGGTACTCTGGAAAAAGGCAATAATAATTTTCGGCTCATTAACCTGGGTAATAGTGCTGCTTGCCTCAGGATCACTGACATCACCCAACCAGCAAACGAATCTATAACCGGGTCTCGGAGCCGCAGTCAGAGCGATTTCCGTATCCAACTCAAAGTTATGAATCCCCGGACTTGGTGTTATTGTACCACCCTTAGCAGGTATCGGCTTAATGATAAGCGAAACTCCAGAAGCTTGATCTGCCTTAGGCGGACTCGCCCTGCCCAAGCCACCTGTAATGACCACGATGGCTAATATTATGGCACGCAGTCCAAAAAATATATGACCACGTCCCCCCATAAAAACACCTCCTCTTGCAACGGTCTTAAACCGTGCACCGGGGGAGGCTCTAAAATTAAGTGGCTATAGGTTCTTTCCGTATATATTAAACCAAATCGCCCATCAAAAGTCAAGTCTTTTTTATAACACGCGGTTACCCACTTTGCATTGTTGTCAGCAAATCAGCCTTTTTCGCCCGATAATGCGATTCTCTGCTCCGGATTTGGCACAACATAACCTGGTTCAAGACAACGACAGAATATCATTCAAGACGTTTTCTATAAAGACGCGTCTGTAGAGCACCTTTCCAGCCTGTCCAGTCCGATTCGCCCGGCTCATTCTCAATCGCTGTCGTTACCTGGCTCACCTTGGCATCTAAATCGTCAATATAATAGACCATAAAGGCCTCCGGCATTGCCGGCAGCTTCGGCGAGCCGAACTCATACTCGCCGTGATGCGAAAGGATAATATGGCCAAGTGCATCCAAGACCTGCTTGTCAATAGTTACGCCTTTGGCCGTCAAAGCAGCAGCCTTTTTGTCCATCATAAGCAGTGTCAGAGCAATATGCCCGATCAACTGGCCCGCATCGGTATATGTAAAAGCCATATCGTAGGCAAGCTCCTCGGTTTTACCTATATCGTGAAGAAAAATCCCAGCTAATACCAAATCCGCCTGCACCTGCGGGTACAACGGCAATATAGCAACTGCAACACGCAGCATATTATGCGTGTGCTCCAGCAGTCCGCCTAAGTAGCCGTGATGAATTTTTACCGCGGCTGGAGCATCGCAAAATTTCTCCATAAGTTCAGTGTCAGCCAAAAATTCACCAACCAAAGCCTTTAACTGCGGATTTTTGATTTGGCTGACAATCTTTTTTACCTCCTCGAACATCTGCTTTGTATCTTTATCCGTCCGCGCCAGAAAATCCTCAACATTGACCTTGCTTGCATCAATAACGCCAACGCTATTAACAACGATTTGCAGGCTGTTTTGATAAAGCTCGCTTCGTCCCTCGATATGGATAAAGCCCGGTTTCGGCAGTGCCGTGTAAACTGCCTCAGTCGCCTGCCACATTCGGCCGTTCAGTTGGCCGGTGCGGTCGCACAGGTGCATCGCTATATACAAATCGCCCCTGGTGGTGCTTCGTAAAATAGGATCTCTGACCATGTAAATACCATCGATTGCCTCTCCCGGCTCGATCTGGTTTATGAACTTATGTACCATTTCTGCTCCATTAAATTGGTTAAATGGTAATTGGTAACTGGTGATTGGCGTTCGACTTTACCATTTAACCAGAAACAAATCAACCATCGTCTAGTTGTCGGTTAAGGCCTCAAACTCTGTTTACACCACGGACAATAATTCCAAAATGATGAATCTACCGACCAGCCGCACTGGCCGCAAACTTGCGGAAATGGCCGAATCTGCCATCGCTGTCGGACTTTCCGATGACACCACGGGCAATAACGCATAAATCGCATAAGTTTTCCGTTGCAGTATTTGCAACGTGCCTGATAGTGCACGCCTTTTGTACGCACGGAGCTCGGCGACTTAAAGCCTGGGCCGTAACACCAGGGGCAAAAACGCCACTCCGGCAAAACGCCCTTATGACAACGTGGACAAATGTAACTGAATTGGCTGTTTTTGTCAAAACGGTTGTGTTCACCGCCGCACCATGGACAAATCAGCATACTTTCAGCTATTGGTTCGCCACATTCCACGCATCGCAAAAGGATAGGAAAGACTTTTTTGTATCGTTTGATGAAGGCTTCGCTTCGTATCTTCTGCCAGTCACTTTTTTTTCTGTCAAGCGATTTTAGAGCAATTCCTTTCCTCAATGATTTTGGAGTCGCTTCCAGCAGAGCCGCCAGCATCTGCCCTGCGTTGTCAAAACGCTGTTCAGGGTCCACGGCCATCGCTTTTCGCATAAACTTTACAAAAGCCAAACTGGTTCGTTCGCGCAGACGTTTGTGACCTCTCAGCGGCCAACGAAAAGGCCAACGCGGCAGAAAACCTGTGATAAATTCGTAAATAATCAGCCCTGCGGAAAAGCAATCGCTGCGATAAGTCGGCCTGCCGTATGCCTGTTCGGGCGCGACGTAGCCGGGAGTACCGAAATCATCAACAGTTGCCATCCGTCCTTTGAGCTTCAGACAGATACCGAAATCGCCTAAGGCGGCTCTGCTGTCAGGAAACAGAAATATATTTGCAGGCGTGACATCGCAGTGCACCAACCGGTTGCGGTGCGCGTACGCAAGACCGTCAAGAACCTGACTCATAATTAATATAATCCTGCGGACGGACATGGGTTTTGAACGGTCGGCCAAAGTCCCCACACACAACTCGGTGGCCAAAACGGCGAAACCATCAATGATGTCAGCGTTTTTGACCGGCATTATATGCGGATGACGCAATTGAGCAACCAGCCGAACTTCCCGAAACAAGCCCTGATTATCGCGTTCGCCGTTGACGCCTATCTGAGGAATCTTTAAGGCTACGGAAATATCTTCTATGCAATCTTTAGCCTTCCAGACCTCGCAGCTTCCGCCTACACCTAAGCGTTTTTCCAAGCGATACTTGCCCAGACGTCTGCCGGCAGCCAGATTTAAAGCTGACGTTCCGGAAGTCGAAACCTTACCATTTTCGATAGCAACACCCATCCCGAAATTCTACCCTTCTGTTCCAAGTAACTGGTCAGTGAACATATTGACCGGGATCTCCTAAACAACTCCTAAAATAGTCAGAGGTGAATCAATGAATTTTATCCTAAATAAGGGAAACTTCCAAGAGTATTTGTAACAATTTTTATTTTTGCCAGCCTTTTTCCTACAGAGCCAAAGGCTAAATTTTCTAACAGCGCTTGCAAGCATTCTGATTTTGGGCTATAAAGCTTACAAGCAAATTTAATATGCAGTCTGTAAGTCGGCTGAATTCGGCTGGAATCAAAAATGGAAAAAAGGATAGTAACATCGGATGGCCGCACAAAACAGCCTTTAGCGGAGGTTTTCGGATTCCCAATAAATAATTCATCCAAGGAAGCCATCCGCTACCGTAAACACCGACTTTGCCCGTTTGGTAATCGAGTGCCAAACTGCACGAAAGACAAGGCTAATAGGCCACTCGGAGTATGCAGCATATACGATAACAGCAATGTGGTTATCACGTGTCCAATAAGATTTCGTGAGGACTGGATTATCGCTGAGGATGCAGCATCATTTTTCTTTCAGTCTGGCAGCAAGTGGACGACGCTTACCGAGGTAAGGTTAAAAGATAAACGTGGTAAGTCCGCTGGCAATATCGATGTTGTGCTGGTTTCCTACGATGATGCCGGCAAAGTCACAGATTTTGGTGCACTCGAAGTGCAGGCAGTTTACATATCGGGTAACATCCGCAATCCCTTCGAGGATTTCATGAGAAATCTATCTCAAGGACGTACTTTTAATTGGTCAGGTCGTCCGAATTATCCAAACCCGGACTATTTGTCTTCCTCACGTAAACGATTAGCACCTCAGTTGATATTCAAAGGCGGTATATTCAAGGAGTGGAACAAAAAGATTGCGGTTGCACTTAACCGTGGATTCTATGAGACTTTACCCCGTTTTCGGGAAGTGGCGCCATCTGAGGCCGACATCGGATGGTTTATCTATGATCTGGTAAAGAACAAAACAGAAAATAGATTTAAGCTTAGGCACTGTAAAACTATTTTTACAAAGTTTGACGAGAGTTTGAAAAAGATTACTCATTCTGAGCCTGGAGATATTTCCGAGTTCATTGAGCAGCTCCAAGAAAAAGTGGATGAAAAGCTTGATGAAGATGAACAGCCCGATATGGAGACGATTGATGCGCCATTCTGAACAAAGTTGTCAATTGACATTCTTCGATACCGCGCCGCCAAAAGATCACGTCATCAACGTTGCATCTGTTAAACAGCGAAGTCCATTTCGTTACCCAGGGGGCAAAACATGGCTTGTGCCGCGGATCCAGCAGTGGCTGGAAAACCTTCCTTGGAAACCTTCGGTTTTTCTGGAACCTTTTGCCGGTGGAGCTATCGTTGGACTGACTGTGGCCTTTGAGAAACTTGCAGAAAAGATTGTACTTGTTGAACTTGACGAACAGGTAGCTGCTGTTTGGACAACTATATTAAGTGACGATTGCAATTGGCTGATAGGTCGTATTTTGTCATTTGATATGACTATCGAAAATCTCCGCCGAGAGCTTGCCCATAAAGTAACATCCATCAAAAGAATCGCCTTTCAAACGATATTGAAGAACAGAACCTTTCACGGTGGAATAATGGCTCCTGGAAGCGGCCTCATTAAGCATGGCGAGAACGGTAAAGGCATCAGATCCAGATGGTATCCTGAAACCATTGCACACCGAATCCAGGCAATCTCAAACATTCGCGATCGAATTGAGTTTATTCGCGACGACGGAATACAAGCTATTATCTCATACAATACCCATAGACAGGTTGCAATGTTTATCGATCCACCCTATACCATCGCTGGCAAAAAAGCTGGAACAAGGCTTTATAAGTATTTTGAATTGGACCATGAACGCCTTTTTGCAGAATCTTCAAAAGTGCAAGGTGATGTTATTTTGACATATGATAATGCTCCGGAACTCGCCGGACTCGCTTTTAGATACGGCTTTGAAACACGCACGATTTACATGAAGAATACTCACCATGCAAAAATGCCAGAACTATTGATAGGGCGAAATTTGAACTGGCTTAAATGAAAGTGGTGGGGCGAGCCCCACCCTACACAATACAATTCCTATATAAGAATACAAAATATGAGAGACGAAATATGCGATATAGCCGGATGCTGATACCAACTACTAAGGAAGTTCCCGCCGATGCGGAGATAACCAGCCACAGACTGATGATTCGAGCGGGTCTTATCCGTAAACTCGCCAGCGGCACATACACCTATCTGCCGCTCGGCTGGCGCAGCCTGCTCAAAATCATAGAAATCGTTCGTAAAGAGATGGATAGAACCGGCGCACAGGAAATTTTAATGCCATCGGTTCAGCCCATCGAGCTGTGGCAAAAAACCGGACGAAATGTTGATTATGGTGAAACATTAGCAAAATTCGAGGACCGTCATAAACGATGGAATGTATTATCGCCCACCGCTGAAGAAGTGGTGACAAACATCGCAGTGAATGAAATAAAATCATATAAACAGTTGCCAATAAACCTTTATCAAATCAGCTTCAAATTCCGTGATGAGTTTAGGCCACGATTTGGTGTAATTCGCAGCCGCGAATTCATAATGAAAGATGCCTACAGCTTCGATGCCGACCCTGCAGGCCTGGATAAATCATATAAAGCAATGTACGATGCATATTGCAGAATTTTCAAACGTTGCGGGCTGCGGTACGTCATCGTGGAGGCTGAGGTCGGCGAGATGGGCGGCTCCGGCTCGCATCAGTTTACCGTGCCATGCGAATCCGGTGAAGATACCATCGTCTATACTGAAGACGGTTCCTACGCAGCAAATCTCGAAAGAGCAGACGTCGATCCATTGCCGAAAGACAATGGACGACGTTTAGCCGGTACCCCTGTGGTGCCGGTAGAAGTCCCGCCGATGCAGGAAGTCCATACTCCCAATATCGGCAGCATCGAGTCCGTCTGCGCCTTTTTGAAAACTCAGCCGAAAGATATGATAAAGACGCTCATTTTTTCCTCCGAAGGCGACACAATCGCTGCATTAGTGCGAGGCGATCACGAGTTAAATACAGAAAAGCTCACCCAGACCATCGGCGGTGGACACGTGGAATTGGCCGATGAAACAATAATAGAAAAAGTCACCCGTGCTAAAGTCGGTTTTGCCGGCCCGATGGTAATAGCCCAGAAAGTCCCCAAAATGATTATCGACCACGCGGTGGCGGCAATGGCTGTTGGAGTAACCGGCGCGAATAAAACTGATTACCACGTTAAAAACGTTGTGCCGGGCAGAGATTTCCCGCTCGAAGGCGATAATATTATTGTTACAGACATCCGCTATGCCCAGGAAGGCGATACATACAACGGCAAAAAGCTGCTCTTTAAAAAGGGCATCGAAGTCGGACAGGTATTCAAGCTCGGCACCAAATACAGCACGAAACTCGGTGCGAAATTTCTCGACGAAACCGGCAATGAAAAACCCTGCCTCATGGGCTGCTACGGCATCGGCATAAATAGAATCATGGCCTCGGCTATCGAGTTGGGCAACGACAAAGACGGCATTATCTGGCCGATCTCTATTGCACCATTTGAAGTGATTGTTACCTGTGTCAATCAGGAAGAAACAAACGTTGCTCAGACAGCCGAAAAGATTTACCGGCAATTGCTCGATAAAGGTATTGACGTCCTGCTGGACAACCGAGACGTACGTGCCGGAGTTAAATTCAAAGACGCAGACCTTATCGGCATACCAGTTAGAGTCACCGTCGGCCAAAAGTCTCTTGCCGAAGGGAATGTAGAAATCAAGCTGCGGTCAGAACCCAAAAGCCAAAAAGTAACGGTTGAGAAAGCTCGGTCTAAGATAATCGAATTGATTAGTTCATTGAAAGAACAATTAAAAGTATAGTACCCGATTTTAAAATGTTGCGAATACGAGATTGCCACGCTCGGCTATGCCTCGCTCACAATGACACCAAGTGCGACATTATGTCATTGCGAGGAACTTGCCCCTTAGGCGCGAAGCGACGAAGCAATCTTACTAATAGTCTGTCAAAATTGTTTTTTGACTTGTCATTCCCGCGAAAGCGGGAATCCAGAACTATTAACAGACTGGATTCCGCATCAAGTGCGGAATGACAATCTACCTAATCGAATTTGACAGACTAGTAGGGCATAGTAGAAAATTTACATAATGCTGGAATAAGGAGAAAATCCTATGGATAACAATAAAGTTCCAAGACGCACCTTTATCCGTAATTCTTCTCTGATAGCCGCAGGTGCAATCGCCACTGCACTTGCTAAAAAAGCCCCGGCTCTGAGTATAGATGAGGTAGAACGCATCGTAAAAAATGAGAGAATCAAACAGTCGGTCAGCAGGTGGTGCTACGGCAAGTTTTCGCTGGCTGAGCTTTGTACCATCGTCAAAAAAATTGGCCTAAAAGCAATTGATTTGCTAAAGCCAAATGATTTTCCAACCCTTAAAGAGCATGGCCTTATCTGCTCAATGATAGAAACTCACGGTCTTACCAAAGGTATAAACAGGAAAGAGAACCATGCTGAATGCCTTGCCAGTATTCGCTTGGCCATCGACGCTGCGGCTGAGTACGGATATCCCAATGTCATCAGCTTCCCAGGTAATCGAGCCGGTATGTCAGATGAAGAAGGGATCGAAAACAGTGTCGCGGCTTTAAAACAGCTCGTCGGCTACGCTGAACAGAAGAAGGTGACAATATGTCTGGAATATCTAAACAGCAAGGTCAACCACAAGGACTATATGTTTGACAATATGAAATGGGGCGTGGAGGTGTGCAAAAAAGTTGGGTCGGAACGTGTAAAAATCTTGTATGACATCTACCATGCTCAGATTATGGAAGGTGACATAATCCGTACGATTCGCACTTACAAGGATTACATCGGCCACTACCACACAGGTGGTAATCCGGGTCGAGGCGAAATCGACGAAACACAGGAGCTATACTATCCTGCCATTATGCGGGCCATTGCCGAGACCGGTTTTACAGGCTATGTCGCGCATGAGTTTGTCCCGAAACGCGATCCAATCGAATCTCTGGCCAACGCCGTGCGAATCTGCGATGTATGAATTGTGAACCCCGCAGTGCCATACGGCATCTTGATGATAAACTGCGGGGCCAAATACAAAAAAATATTTAGCCCCCCAATTCATTGGGGGATTCAGAAAAAATTAAGATCGAATGTGGGACATTAAAGAGCCTAAACCGGTGAAACTAATTATCGGCATTCTGGCCGCTGACCGCCAGTGTCTGCTCGCTGCGATGGAGGTGATAGAAGATAAGTTCGACAAAGTCGACCTCGCAAGCGATGTATGGCCGTTCGTTCAGACAGATTATTATAAAGACCAGACCGGCCCAAATATCTTGAGACAATTCGTCAGCACCGAACATCTGATTGACCCGGCTTTGTTAGTTAAAATCAAGCACAAGACAAACAAGCTCGAGCAAAAATTAGCAGCTCGATTAGGACTTCCACTACCCAGGCCGGTCAATCTGGACCCAGGCACAATCGAGCCTTCAAAACTTGTCTTAGCCTCAACAAAAAATTATTCGCATCGTATATATATCGGCAAAAAAATGTACGCTGAGGTAACGCTTATCTTCGATAAAGGCTATTGGCGTCCTCTGCCATACACATATCTGGATTACAGACAAGAGTGCTATTTCGAGTTCTTTGAGAAGGTAAGGGCCCGATTATTGGAGCAGCTAAAACACCAGGCGCAACAAAAAAAGTGGAAATCCCGACTTTTTGGTTCTTCGGAGAAATAACTTTGATTACATTAGCAATAATTTTACTTATCGCCTCATTTGCTCTTTCGACTTTTTTGACAGCCATTGTAAAAAATTTAGCCACCCGCATCGGCTTTGCTGCATATCCATCGGCTGACAGGTATCACAAAAGGATTGTCCCCCTAGGGGGTGGAATCGCTATCTTTGCTACGCTTTTTATTTTCATGCTGGCTGCTACGGCTGTGATAAGATTTGCAACCAGCCGACTTGATTCGCTGGCACAAACCGCTAATATCACCCCTTCCGACTTTTTAGGTAAAACGGATGAGCTTTTAACCATACTGCTCAGTCTATCTGTTCTATTTGCGCTCGGCCTATGGGATGACAAAAAGCATCTTAGCCCATTTTTCAAACTGGCTGTTCAGTTCGCCGTTGCAATCGCTGCCGCTATTTGGGGTGAGGTCAGAGTTGAATTATTTATTGAAAACAAAATAATACAGACTTTCCTCTCGGCAGTTTGGATAGTCCTGATTATTAATGCCTTTAATTTTCTCGACAATATGGATGGTGCTTCAGCCGGTATTGCTGCTATAACAACTGGAATTTTATTTTTTGCTGCCGCCATGAGTGGCCAGATTTTTGTCGGCGGCCTTGCGATTGTTTTAATAGGGACACTGCTCGGCTTTTTGGTCTTTAACTTCCCGCCAGCCAAAATCTTTATGGGTGATGCAGGCTCGCTGGTAATAGGCTTTTTCGTAGCACTTCTGACTTTGCGCACAACATATTATCACGAAGCACAAAGCGGTCAATGGTATCCGGTCTTTATGCCGTTAGTCGTCATGTCAGTGCCGCTATATGACTTTATCAGCGTGACGTTTCTGCGTATAAGCCAGGGTAAAAGCCCCTTCATCGGTGATACTCAGCACTTTTCCCATCGACTCAAAGGACGAGGCCTATCCGATAAACAAACAGTCCTGACACTATATCTGGCAACGCTTTGCACCGGTCTTGGAGCAACTTTTCTGTATCAGGTTAATCTGGCTGGCGCGATTCTAATTTTTACTCAAATAATTATGGTATTAGCCATTATTGCTGTTCTTGAAGCAACCGCCAGAAATAAACTAAAGCAATGATTGATTCGACCTTACCCAAAAGCAAAAGCCAAATTATCATCGAACATATTTTACTTGCTTTCTGTCTTTGCGTTCTTGCGCTTCGCACTACGTTTACTGAAGGACCTGGCGCATTGTCATCCTCCCTGCCTGGTAACATAAGCGATGTAGTCTATAGCCTCTCCGTGTCAGGGGTACTGATATTCTCCTGTATTTTTTACTTTTTGCTGGCTTTCTGCCGCAAGAGATTTTCATACCGAGGCAGCGGCATCGAATTTGGACTACTTTTGTTTTGCACGGCTTCCATAATCGCCGGCTTTGCAGCATCAGATAAACGCCTTGCCATAACCAATGTCGTTATGATTTTTACACTACCTCTCACAGCCATATTGTTGGTACAAATATTAGATACACAGACAAAAATAAAATTAGTTCTTGTTGTCATCGCTGCTTTAGGCGTGGTGTCAGCATGTCAGGGTACTTATCAGTTTCTCATCACCAATCAAGCAATGATCGACCAGTATGAAGAGGCTCCACAAACTTTGCTCGAACCGCTCGGCATAGAGCCGGGCAGCCTCCAACAATTTCTTTTTGAACATCGCCTTTTCACCAGGGGAATTCGCGGCTTTTTCACAACGCGAAATTCTGCAGGCTGCTTCGCACTGATGGCAAGTTTCGCGGCTATTGCCTTAATTATTGATAAATTAAAAAGTCGCGGCGAGAAACAACCAACAATAAAAAGCACAAAACCCCCAGTGAAACTGGGGGCTAAACATTTGAACCCGTATCTTCTTACCGGCGGCATGGTGATGATTATTAACATCTGTGGTCTTATCCTTACCCGCAGTAAAGGCGCAATTATCGCCTCACTCTTTGCTGCAATTCTATTCATTACATATCTTTACCTGGGCAACTGGCTCAAATCACACAAAAAAATCATAATGATTGTTTGCTTACTGCTGGTCATCTTATGTGGGTGGCTGGTCATCTCGTATGGATTGAAGCACAACCGACTGCCGGGTGGCAGTGGTATGCTCGTCAGATGGCAATATTGGCACGCATCAGCCAAAATATACGCCGATCATCCGCTCACCGGTGTCGGCCCGGGTAATTTTACACATTTTTACCCGCGATACAAACCCGCGGAAGCTCTGGAATCAGTCGCAGACCCACATAATTTTTTGCTTAATATTCTAACTCAATACGGCCCCATCGGCCTTGCCGGATTCTTAGCTATGATTCTAATCCCACTATGGAGAGTGATTTTTCCTACCCACATAATAGAAGACAGAAGACAGAAGACAGAGGACAGAAGGCAGAAAACCATAATATTCTTAATTGTCATATCGGCCGCCCTGCTACTCATTAGGCCGATGATTTTGTCTGAACTAACCGCAGATACTCCGGAGCTAATGATTTTTGTTATATTGACCATGTATATAGCGCCGGTACTGACATTCATTATTGGTTTTTTGCTTTTGAGCGCTCCCTTATCAAAAAATCTTAAATCCGAAATCCGAAATCCGAAATTATATTTGTCTATCCTCTGGTGCGCTATTTTAGGAGTACTTTTGCATAACTTGATAGATTATGCCATTTTCGAGCCGGGCGTATATACAACCTTTTGGGCAATAATGGCCTGTCTTATTGCGATAGATAATCAGCAAAACCAGCAACCTCCAATCGCTCTAAAAGCCAACCTTCTTACAAAAGCAATAGCAGCAGTAGTCACCTTAGTAGTAATAGGAGTCTATATCAGCTTTGTATGGTTGCCGGTATCTAAAAGTACAGCCAAAATCAAAAATGCCTACAGCGCTCTATCCGCTGGTCAGTTTATACAAGCACACGACTATTTAACTGCCGCTGCCGAAGAAGACCTGTTAAACGCAACTTCCTTAAATTTAAATGGTCGGCTTTATCTACAACACTATAGCCAGACAACTGTGCCTGCGTCACCACAGATGCAGGCAGGAGAAAAACAGCTAATCCTGCTTAAGAAAGCTGAACAGTGCTTTCGGCTGGCGATTGACCGCAATAAGGCAAACTTCAAAAACTATGAAAAACTAAGCACCGTCTATGAACTGCTCGGCCAAACTCAAGAAGCCTACAACTGGTGCTTTAAGGCGGTACAACTTTATCCGAACGCAGGCCGACTGCGATTCAAATTGGCCAAATTAGCAGAGCAGCTAAGTAAAACCGATATTGCCATCGAGCAATACAGAAAGACAATCGAGATTGAAGATAGCTTCCGCCGCCAGTTTAAGATAATGTACCCGGGAAGAAAGGAAATCGTCAGCCGGCTCGGCGAAGAAAAATACCAATTCGCAATCAAAAAGGTAAAAGAACTTTCTGAAAAAAGCGGTTTGTGAACCCCGCGATAAATCGCGGGGCTAAATATTTAGCCCCCGGTTTGACCGTGGGTTTTATCATGGATTTATTTCAAACTTCACGAAATGCCCTCCAATACGTCCTCCGGGATGTCGAAGTTTGAAAACGTATTTTGTACATCGTCGTGGTCTTCTAAGGCCTCCATCAGGGAAACTATCTTCCTGGCAATTCTTACATCGTTGACCGGCACCGTATTTTGCGGCACCATCGAGATTTCAGCCACCTCCGTAGGGATTTCTCTTCCTTCCAGCACCTTCTTTAATTCGTCATAGGCTTCCGGATCACAGATTATCTCATAAACCTTGCCCGTATTTTCCATATCATCCGCCCCTGCCGACAAGGCAAGCTCTAAAAGCTGATCTTCGTCGGCTTGGTCGGCACTTACTGTGATGAGTCCTTTTTTATTGAACATCCAGTTAACGCAGCCGGTCGTTCCGAGCGAGCCGCCGTGCTTTTCGAAAATTCTCTTGATTTCCGGCGCGGTTCGATTTCGGTTGTCCGTCAGTGCATCGACCATTATAGCCACTCCGCCCGGCCCATAGCCTTCATAGAGCACACCTTCAAAAGTAGTTCCCTCCAGCTCGCCGGTCCCTTTTTTAATTGCCTTTTCAATAGTATCTTTTGGCATATTGGCTGCTTTAGCCTTATCGATGGCGTAGCGTAAAGCCAGATTTGCAGACGGGTCACCGCCGCCGGCCTTGGCTGCGACAATTATCATTCGAGCTACTTTGCTCCATGTCTTGCCGCGTTTTGCATCCACAGCCGCCTTTTTATACTTTATTCCCGCCCAATGTGAGTGACCTGACATACCTACTCCTAACCAAAAATTGTAATTGGTTAAATGGTTATTCCAATCACCACTCACCAATTACCAGTTATTAACAACTGGATATTATACTTTATTTGCTTTTGGAAGGAATCTTTTTCTTGGAACTTTTCCCCGACAAGCGGATCTGGTAGCTTTAGTGTTTTGCATGAATTGTTTAGCTGTCGCCGGTATTTATCCTTCGTAGTATCACTTATACGTAGAAGGACGGCGACGGTCTTGTAGCTGCCATCCGTTGTACATCCTTCATAACGACAGAAATCGGTAAGCCATAGTTAAGGAAAGAACTAAAAGAACTATGAAAAAAATTGTTACAATTGTTGGAATCTTTCTCGTCCTGCTTACTGTAGTGTTTTCCACAGGGGCTGCTCCAATCGATTCCAAAGATATATCAGCCGACATTACCGAGTTGAAGAAGGAAGTGCTGTCACTTCGTGAACGTATCAAATCCCTCGAAGAGCGCCTTGTCAATGCAACTATAATCGTCCCAGGACCCAAACCAAAGATAGACAACTCCATCATCAAGGTTCCGGAGGCACTCCACCGGCACAGATGCATACCAAAAGGATGGCAACAACGACAGTTCAATGGACATTTATATTACGTAATTCCTCTCGATAAAAATATTATAAACTTTTCAAGACGTTTGGAAAAGTAGTGCTCCGGATATTATCGACGTGGTATCGAGATAAAAAAAGCCCCTGTGATTAACCCAGCGAGAGTATTCCGGTATCTACCTTTTTTATTGTGTTTGAAATACTCGCCTTGCGTTCCACAGGGGCAAGCTAAATTTTTAGCGGCTCTTTCCTTTTTATCTTTAGCCCTCTTCTTGCGCTGCCCGCATTACGATCTGACTTGTGTGCGAAACTCAAAGTTAGACAAGGCAAGGTTCAAGCTAATATGACCGGTTTGGCCATTTCCCAGAGCCACGCTTTTTTTCTCTACTATAATAAATCGGCACAACTGTTTTTCAATCTTGAATATTTTTCGGTGTCACCAAACCTGCCAACTTGGCACGCTTTAACACTGGGAAAGATGCGATGAGTTTTGTAACTTTTCACTTGTTTTCCACTCCTCGCAAACTCTGAATCGACATATTCAATATTTTGATTAGGAACGAGTAATTTGCCCCAATTAACCCCGATAATGAGATAAAGTCACAGTCAGAGATTTTTTGGGGGATTTAGAAATAATTCTATTTTCTTTGCTTTTTACAGTCAAAAAACCTAAACTATCGGCAAAACTCATCGTATAATCAACGATCCACCTACGACAATATGCTTATGAAATTGACAGCTTTGGATAAATTGAAATAAACCGGAGGTCCTATGAACAGGCTTTTTAGTTTTGTAAGCGTTCACACAGAAAATAAGGCGTTTTTGTGTCATTGCGAGGCCTTTAGGCCGAAGCAATCTCAAAAACGTAAGATTTTAGATTGCTTCGCTTCGCTCGCAATGACAAAAATGCGGTTTTCCCGTGAACGCTTACTTAGTTTTTTTATTGTGCTAATTACACTTTGTGCATTCTCCCAAACACAAGTTTTGTCACAAACCCTCGAAAGAGCAGAAGTCCCTGTCGAGCATACATGGAAGCTGGAAGACCTTTATACTTCAAATGAGGCGTGGAACAAAGCCAAGCAAAAATGGGCCGCTCAATTTGATAATATTCTCAAGTACAAAGGCAAATTGGCAAACTCGGCATCCGAGCTACTTGCTTGTTTAGAATTCAACAGTGACATATCAAAAGAATTTGATCGTCTGCAAAGCTGCGCATCTATGAAATCGGACCAGGACGTTCGTGATTCAAAGTATCTTGCTATGAAGCAGGAATTGCAGCAGCTTGTCACTGACTACAGCTCCAAGGCGTCATTTATTGAGCCGCAAATCGCCGGTATGGACAAACAAAAAATCGATGAGTTTATCGCAGAAGAGACCGGCCTAAAAATCTATAAAATGTATTTATATGACATACAGCGAAGAAAAGCTCATAAGCTATCAGAAAAAGAGGAAAAAATATTAGCTGAAGCGGGTCTTTTAGCCGACGGCCCATATTCGATATTTTCTGTCTTCAGTAATGCAGAGCTGCCTTTTCCTGAGATCGAGTTAAGTGACGGCACTATGGCCAAATTAAACCAGGCCGGCTATGCCCGTTACCGGGCACTGCCGAATCGTAAAGACCGCCAAGCTGTCTTTCAGGCATTCTGGAGCTGCTTTAGCAACTTTAAGCGTACTTTCGGCACACAGCTTTACGCACACGTCAACAAGGATATATTCTACGTCCGCAGCCGAGGTTACAAATCCTCACTTGAAAACGCATTAGACAAGGATAACATCCCGCTTGAGGTATATTCATCACTCATTGAAAATGTTAATCATAATCTTGATTCATTTCACCGCTATCTGAATTTGAAAAAACGAATGCTGGGTGTCGATACATTAAAGTACTCGGATGTATATGCCCCGGTGGTTAAGGATGTCGAGCTAAAATACACATTTGACCAGGCCAATAAGCTCGTGCTCGACGCAGTGAAGCCGTTAGGCGAGGATTATGGCCAGGTTGTCAAAGAAGCCTTTGAAAATCGATGGATAGATGTTTATCCGACACCAGGCAAGCGCATGGGTGCATATTCCAACGGCAGCGCTTACGATGTCCATCCTTACATCCTCTTGAACTTCAATGGCCAATATGATGATGTAAGCACATTGGCTCACGAATTAGGCCATACCATGCATAGTTTTTATTCCAATAAAAATCAACCGTATCCGACAGCCGATTACTCAACCTTCGTCGCAGAGGTCGCTTCCACTTTCAACGAAGCTTTGCTGATTAATAAAATGTTGAAAGAAATCCAGGATAAGGATATTCGGCTGTCACTACTGATGAATTATTTGGATGGAATCAAAGGCACGGTCTTCAGACAAACCCAATTCGCTGAATTTGAATTGCGTATCCACGAAAAGGCCGAGCAGGGAGAGCCACTAACAGGAGATGTGCTAAGCGAATTGTACGGTGACATCCTTAAAAAATACTATGGCCACGATAAGGGAATCTGCCACATCGAAGATCTATATACGGTTGAATGGGCATACATTCCGCATTTTTATTATAACTTTTATGTGTATCAGTACGCGACATCTTTTACCGCATCTACAGCTTTAGCAGAAAAGGTTTTAAGTGAGGAAGAAGGAGCTCTTGAAAAATACATTGAATTTATATCTGCCGGCGGGTCTGATTATCCAATTAACATCTTAAAAAAAGCGGGGGTGGATATGACCGGCCCTGAGCCGTTCGATAAAACCATAGCGGTAATGAATCGGACTATGGACGAAATCGAGGCAATTTTAGAAGGGCTACCGTCACCGCGGGGGTGACGGCTAAACGTATTGCGTGATTGTCTTGGAAGCGCTCAATCTGCCAATGGCTCTGTCCTTGTCATAAGCCTGAATTCGACTACGCTCGACAGCTTCAACAAGGGTGGCTATAGTCTTGTCGTATGTATCCCGGTCAACCCAATATGGTGTTCCGTCTTTACCTCCATGGGCAAACGAGTATCGAGCAGGGTCTTCATACGAAGGCTTGGCTCCGTAAATCACCTCTGCCACTAAAGCCAACGCCCTAATTGTTTTAGGCCCTACTCCTTCCGTGGCTAAAAGTTTCTCATAATTTTCAGGCTGCCTATCGCAAAGTTTCTGCAGGATTTTTTCCAGGTAATGACTCCGCGAAAAATCCTCATGGATTACGGGATGGTACTTAAATTCGGTATCTTCCAATTTCAAAAAGGTCAGTTGCTCTCCTTTTAACTTCAAGCTCACCATTTTACTCAGCTTAGATGAATGTTTACGTAGAATTTCGATATCCTTCATTAGTGAATGGTATCCTGACGAGATAAATTCTACATTCAACTCTCTCGTGCTTTCGCTATCGTGGGCGGTAAGATTCAGTGACGGCTGCCGTTTCGCCGCGGTGACAATTCCTGTATGAGGCTCACAGACAAGGTCTTCAATATTTTCGGAAAACCAATGGTAACGTCGAGCTGAGGCGTTTATCTGGTTCATTCCCTGCTGAACTACCACCCAACTGCCGCTTCTGGAAAAGAAAAAGCTGTGGTGATAAATCTGATAGCCGTCCTGAATTAAAGAGCTATCTACCTTAGCGCTCATACGTGAGTTATAGACCAGGTTGTTAGCGCAACCATCGGGTAAGCTCAATCTATCCGCCCAGGCCGTAATCTCTTGTGGTGTTTTGCGTGAGGTTTTACCTTTTCCGCCGCAGATAAAGATACCCAAGTCTGCTTCCTGGCCCCGTATAGCTTCTTTTAAGGCAGCGGTCAATATTGTAGTCAGGCCTGAGGCATTCCAGTCGAAAGCCAGGACTGTGCCCAACGACTGAAACCATACGGGGTCTGCGATTCTGTGGATGAACTCATCGGGGCCAAACTCAGCTACGAGCACTTTAGTCATTTCTCGGCCGAGTTTGACCATTCTCGTAAACAGCCACCTGGGACACCTGCCGGTATCTAACGTAAATGTAGCAATTCCCCTCTGCATAATTTGAGTTTACGCTTTAACAGCAACTTAGTCAACCATGGTTCGTAGCCGCTCAGAGCCGGGTGGTGTGCATTATTTACTATCGGGAAATCTCAGATATGATGGGGGCACGTATTCCGTCAGCCAAATACCATCGGCAGAAAGATAAAACTTACAACCATCGTTGTACATCTGGCCAGCCTGTACCCTAAGGATTATCGGTTTACCGTAGCGTTGGCCAACCTTCCTGGCTGTGGTTGCGTCCGGCGAAAGGTGCACATGATGTCGTCGGCCCTTTTGCAATCCACCTCGACAAATTGAATCTCAGAATCTTCAAAAAATTTTGCAGGAATTTCAAAATGGGGGTATTGGAAGAGCCCTGACATCCAGATGAATGCAGTAGTGGTCAGCTTGATTATATGTGGGGCTCCGGATGTTGCAGAATTGGCTTGCCAATTACCGAGTCACTTATTTTGCGCGTGGTATTGGCCATTTCCCTATTTGTCTGTTCGGCAATGGCATTGAATGAGTTTTTGGTGATAACAAGTTTGTAAATAATAGGGAGTCTTAAGATTATTATAAACCCTCTCCATTAAGGGACATTACCTTAAGACTCCCCCTTGAAACCAAACCATGATAAAGGTTTTCTCCGATTTAATGGTTATATATTTGTTTGCCAATTAACTACCAGAGTACTGTCCTTTCGACGCTGACACTTCTGATAAACATGCTGCTCGCGTTACCACCAATACCATCAAACATACCAACACCAATAAATTGAGCACCCGCGTTGACTCCATAGGGAGTAGTAATAAACTGGTTCTGACCACCTACAAAGTTTTGAACTACCATTGCAGAACCCAAATTACCTACTCTGAACACATTCTGCGAAAAGGCTGTACCCATGTCTTGATTCTGCGTCCCTAAGCTTAAATAACCAGGTAATGTTTGTGATTGGGTCCCTACAATAGATGCACCTTGCTCATAACCATAGTTACCAGCCAGACCGGAAACAGTTGAACCTTGAATTAGCGAACCAACTCCCATTTGTACGGTCCTAAGAGTGCCAGAACCATCGATAGTTTCTTGGAAATTGGCTATCGGCACCGCAGTTACACTAAACATTCCACCAATTCCTGCTCCTGTTAGTATGCCGTCATTGCTTGTGTTAATAACAAATTGTTGGCCTTGATCGATTTCTGCAAAAGTCCCAGAAGGCAGCAAAAGGACAATCGCTATTGTGATTGCAAATCCCTTAAGCATTCTTGAAACTCCTATTCTTCACATTTTTAATTTGTTTCGTTCTACATATATCGGCTAACCGCAATCAAAACAGCCGGGAAAACTAATCACGATTGTCTTCTTTTTTTACCATGTTTTTCCAGGCTTTTCGAACTTCCTGGCCAATCCGACACAAAATACATTCTGATTAAAGGGAGCCCTGAAGATATCTGCCCTTTGCTAAGTCAGGGTGCGAAACTTGAGGGCTCCCAGCAACATCAATAGATGGATGATCGATCGGCTTAATAAACTACTTGAGACTGAGCTGTAGTAACCACGGCGCTGCTTAACGTTGAAGGATTCGAGCCAGCAACACCATTAACACTTGATGTCTGGTTAAGTCCTACGCTAGATGCCTCTGTTACTGATCCCATTGCATTTACACCGTATTGATTCTGAGACAAAACAGCGTCGTTAACGGCAGATCCAGATCCTGCACCATCAGACTGTAACAGAGCTTGTTGTCCTACCAGGCCAAGGCTTTGCTCCTGAGCCTTCGGACTTACACTATTACCGACAAACTGGTCTTGAGAACCAAAAGCATCAAGAAACGCACTTACGGTCATAACACTGCACGTTCCTGCGGCCGAAACACTTTGATCAATTTCACCAACTTGTGTCTGAGTACCTTGTGTCACACAGCTGGTAGAGCATGCAGTATGAGTATTTAAAATCCCCAATGCTTGAGTAACGCCAGCCGTGGACGTACCATGAAACAGGTTTGCTACGCTACTCATGCCGGCGTTTGTGGAAAACAACGGATCACCAACTAAAAATTGTTGTTGATGATAAATGCTACCGATTAATGGCGACGCTGGAGGTATAATCATAGCGAAGGCACCGGAGCAAACAAACAGAATAACAGCACCCGAAAATAATACTTTCTTAAGCATTTTTAGAACTCCTTTTCTTTGTTTCAATTTTCACATTCCCTTTTGACTGCTAATCACACATTAGCAATCATAAAAACTAAAAACCCCTTTATTACGCGATACAAAAACCTATTTTATTTGCTGCAAATTTACCTCCTTTCTCCCCCAACAAGCCCTCATATTAATCCTCCTCCTGCTGAGGGTCATAACCAACACAAAGATTTAGTGTATTATTAGGTTCTGCACACGCTGGCCCTCTTGGAAACCTGCCAGATCGTAAAGCTCTCGGCTCATATCAACTCCCGCTTTTTTTCGCCCCGTTGCAGTCGGCTGGATATGTTGTTCCGTTTGTTCTTTTGTCACGGGCTGCATGGGCTGCTTCACATGGATTCTATCGTAGAAGGTCTTAGGGATTCTTCTTTTTATTAAAGCCGCAGGCCAATATCTATAACCCTCGGCGCTTACCATAGCTTTTCCCTTACCTTCTGTGACTCCGCTCGTCTTAGCCCCAAGGAAGGAAAGAGAATAACTGGTATGGCTATAGGCCCCGGCTGCTCCAGGGAAAGCGAGAGTGGAGCCGACAGAGACACCTTTCATGCCACCGGATATTAGCAGGATATCTACATCCCACGGCAGGGCTTCTGCTATCGCAGCATCATACACTTGATCCCAATTGCGGTTCACGTCCCCTTCCAAGCTTACTCTTCCGACGTAAGCATAACCTGCTCTTGTAAGAAGCTCTCTACCTACGTTGGAGTCAATAAAGACTAATATAGGCTTACCTTCGGGTCTGCGATCACGAATCAGAGCATTTGCTATTTCAAATCCTCTACCTCGATGGAAATAATCAGGTCCGCCCAATACAGCACGTACACCATTAAAAATGCCTCCAATAAGATCGAGTGGGCCGCTATAAGGCAAAGCCTTTAGAACGTTTTTAATCTGTTTCATATCATCGGGGTCGCTGGGATCAAATGTCCGTTCATACACCAAATCATGACTGCTTGGTCCATTGGGAAAGTATGCCTTTAGAGTCCCCCATCCTCCATGCTGCCAATAGGGCAAATAAGGCGGGACTACAGAAACTGGGGGAACTTTGTACTTAACGTTTGAAATTGATGTTGTACTAATGTTGGCAACAGCTCCTGAATTCGACCCTTCACTGTAGGAAAAAGCATCGGCATCACCACCCTCTGCATCGGCACTACCACCTATACCAAGGGCAGCAGAATCGCCACTTTGTGCACTAGAATAACCTGGTCCATAAGTACTTTGAACCTGGCTTAGATCCGTATTCAGCACATCATTAGTATTTATTGTGCCACTTCCATACACATACTGAGCACCTGCAAACATCAACAGCATAGGTACTAAAGCTACTATTATTGTTCTCCTTAAATTACTCATAGCCATCCTCCATAACATAAAGTTCGTTCTTCCTTTAACTTGCATTAACATTATCAACTATAACCGCAAAATAATTTTCATCATCTTTCCTCCTGTTCTTTTATGTATCCTTACTTTGCAAGCTCGATTGTCTATTTACACTCCGTCACTTCATTACTAACATCGGCTGTCCGAAATAGCTGCATATATGTCTGGCTTAATTCTATATCCAAAAATACAAGCCGTTCATCTGCTGCTTGTCATAGGCTCAATAATCGTTATAGTCCAGCAGGTCGATAGGAATGCACATTTCCCTGATCACCTGAAGTATTTCTGCCGCAAGCAATCGATAATCGTCTAAACACATCCAATCCGAACGATGATAACGACTTCCATCGGCTGCATTTATCGTCTCAACAATTACCTGGTACGCGCTAATAATGGCATCCTCTATTTCTGAACTGGGATTTTCCTGATAAGCACCAATAAGTCCGAGTGTAGCAAATATTGTATCTTCAATATCACCTCTTGGCAGGCCGCTCATACCATCACTATCATGGTCAAACTGTCGGTAAAAACTTCCCGCATAAAGTTCATCGTTTGGTACCTGTTGGTTCAAAAGAATTGTTGGTAGGTCCTTTAGCTTCTTCCTATGATTCCAGCAAGTAGCTTCGGTTCCGGAAGTATCAAGGAGCGTATCATCTAATTCTCCTGTTAGCGCCAGAGCCCATGTAGCTATCCCCAGTACCATCACTGGTGAATCAGAGCTGTCATTATCAATTTGGGCTAAGTAATTTATTAGTTCCCTCCTCCAGACTTCCTTATCCTCAGTATCCACATAGTAAGCTGTAATTACAAAATATGCTAAGTTGAACACCGCAGTAGATGGTCCAGCGGATGCAAACTGAGAGATATAATCCTCGGTCCCATCAACACTATTCTGCACATTTTGATAAAAATCACATAATGCCGTCCACCAGGGATTCTCGTTCGGGTCGCTGCTTATCTGGCTCAAGCGAGCTAAGGCAAAAAGCTCGTCGCCCTTGAAATTACTCGAAGCGATAGAAAGGATATTTTCTCCAGCCAATTCGGCAGAAATCTTATAAGCATTATCTCCAATCAGCTCGTATGCGCTTACCCTGCCGGCAATAATTGAGCCGGTGAAATCAATTTCATTTAATCCAACCGCCCCATCTTCACCTAATCTATCGGCTACTATCTCGATTGTTTCTTGAATACCTCTGTTAATTGTTTCTTGCGTCGAAGCAAAATCTTCCTCAATAGTCTCTTCGATCAAAGTAACCTCATCGTTAATTACTTCCTCGATCAAATCAGTAGCTCTATCAATTTCGCCTCTTATCTGAGCAAGGGCATCTTTAATTGTTTCTCGAGCTTGAGCAGGATCATTGTCTAATGCCTCTTTAATACTCGCAATAGCCTCATCAATTGCGTTGTTGATCATTGCAATTGCTTGATCTATTGAATTGTTGATTTGTACCGCCTTGGCGGGACTCTCACTAATTAACGTTGCCAGCATAAAGAACAATAGAAACAAAAGTATTCTTTTATTCGTCATTTTACGTTCCTCTTCTAAGCGCTGAGCCAACTAAAACAAACGTTAAACCTTTTCCTTTCTCTTGCCATGCTTATCTTCGCCAGGCATTTTAGCGATGAAAGTACACATTTTTTATGCTAAGCTCACGCATACTCAGAAACCACATCCTGCCAATGTAAAGTTTGTGTCAAGCTATACAAACCTCCAAGAAAAAGGAGCTGGTAGGCTACTTAAAGTTATTCGATCAAATGCTCTTACACACGCATCTCTACTCACCAGATCCTCCTACTGTACTTGCTTTTACGCCTGTAGTAACAGCGAGTAAAGCAAACAAACATACGAATACACTAACCATCGACCGTTAGGCTGTGACTTTCTCTTCTCACCAGTCCTAACGGTACGGAATTATGGGAACTTCTCTTTCAGGCAAGGAATTGTGGGGACTACGTAATTTCTGTTTAATGCGATATCCACAAGGTAAAATTGCCCTTATTTCTCAATAGGAACTCTATATAACAGAGAAAGACTTGGAAAAAACTGGTGGAAGGGAAAACTTTAGCCTGATAAATTTCACAATTCCTTTGTGAATTATTGATTGTACGTAAATACAACTGACTGAAAAAAAGATGGTTGTAAATCACATATAAAAACAAGAAGAATGCGATTTAGGCTGAACAGGAATAATCATAGAACAGTAGAATCTGCAAATATCAAAATCTAAAAAATCCAACGGATTTTGATATGTATATGTTCGAGGCAGCTACCGCATCGTAGAATAATTCATCCTCTATGATATGTACTTTCAGGCAGATGAACTAGTCCCATCGCAGCAGCTTTCTTGATAAGATCAATTAAGTTATCGACGTCAAACTTGCGCATTATATGACTACGGTGCACTTCAATAGTCCTTACTGAGCGGTGAAGGAAGCTGGCTATTTCCTTGTTACTCTTGCCATTAAGAATAAGACGTAAGACCTTCATTTCAGTTCTTGTAAGTGGTCTGACTACCCGTGGAATATCGTGCTTGGATTGTCTTTCGTCCAGCAAATCACCCTCTTGTTTGGTGCCGCGCGAGCCTTGCTCAAATTCAGCCAATCGTCTGCGCAGAACTTCCAACTCCTGGAGCAATTCAGATTTGCTCTTACTCTCCTCCGATACCATGAGTCTTTGCTCCCTAATCTACGCCCATTATCCCTCGCTCCGTTGGCGCTTGGAGCACGATTCAACACATCAACTTGGCTTGCGCTCACTTAGTTGCTTAATAATATTACTGATATAAAAAATATTAGATTCATTCGAATAAGTCAAGAAAAAAATGGTTTATTTTAGCCAATATAATTAATATTTAATCCCTTGTCGAATCGTCTAAACGCTATTAAAATACCCCTTAAAATTCCTTACATCAACCAGCTATGAAGTTGGCGGTATGGAAAAAGGGAGTAAAAAAGGCATTAAAACATGAAAAAAAACGCTTTATTACTGATCATAGGGCTATCGGTCGCCCTACTTGAGATGGTATCACGCCAAGCTCAATCCATTCAAACACATCATGAAACAGCCAATCCTAATGACACGATAATATATAATCAACCAACTTTGCCAATCGATAATCGCGTTAATGACCAGATTTGCCGATTGACATTGCAGAAGGAAGAAGGTTTCTCAGATGTTATATGATAGTCCTGCGATTCCTCGACTGCACATTCCGGCGTACAACCGTTGGAACAAGTACCTCCACACTGTAATTGTTAAATTTACATCTTATCTTTAGTATTTTAAGGGCGATTTTACTGCTTTAAGAATAAACCTGAATTAGAGTAAAGGAGAAATTTATGAATTCTGAAACACAAAGAATCTCCATCAAGGAAAAAGTCGGCTACAGTTTGGGTGATACGGCATCGAATCTGTTTTTTCAAACTTTCATATATTATATGCTTTTTTTCTATACGGATGTGTTCGGAATCACCGCTAAGGCGGCGGGAACTATGTTTATAGTTACCAAAATCTGGGATGCCGTTAACGATCCTATGATGGGTATGATTGCAGACCGAACCAGCACCAGATGGGGAAAATTCCGTCCCTATTTAATTTGGGGTGCCATTCCATTGGGTGTACTTGGAGTATTAACGTTTACAACACCCGAACTCAACGATGCCAGTAAGCTTATATACGCTTACATCACATACACATTTCTGATGATGGCATATACGGCTGTTAATGTACCCTATTCTGCAATAATGGGTGTCATGACATCAAATTCTCATGAACGAACCACGGTCTCCTCTTTCCGATTCATAGCTGCTTTTGCCGCACTGCTCTTCGTCCAATACTTCATCCCAACAATGACCGATGGCGCTGTTAATCCCGCGAAGAGCTGGCAATTGACTTATACCATTGTCTCCGGATTAGCGGTGATTCTGTTGTTTATTGCGTTCTTTTCATGCAAAGAACGTATTCAACCTCCCAAGGGACAAAAAACCCCAATCAAGCAGGATCTTGCCGACTTGATTTCCAATAAGCCCTGGGTATTTATCGGTGCCGCAACCGTCTTTCAGCTCATTTTCCTTTGTATGCGAGGGGGAAGTACGATGTACTACTTCCAGTATTATGTAAAAGACCAGGAAATAATGTTGTTTGAAAAAGCCTTTAGTTTGTCCTATTCAAAGTTATTTTCTTTATTCACGATGTCAGGGACCGCCTTTACAATTCTCGGGGTTGTTCTAACGAAACGTATCAGTAAAGCCTACGGCAAATCATCAACTTATGCAGTCTTTTTGGGTATAGCCGGTATAACTTCAGCACTCCTCATTTTCTTAGGTCCACAAAGTATCGCTCTTATGTTTGTTCTCAATTTTATTACATCGTTTGCGGTTGGGCCCGTATCTGTTCTGCAGTGGGCCATCTATACGGATACGGCAGATTATTCGGAATGGAAAAAGGGACGCCGGGCTACCGGGCTTGTGATGTCTGCCTCGCTATTCGCGCTTAAGTTTGGAATCGCTCTTGGAGCTGCGGCTACTGCATGGATACTGGCAGCTTATGGTTATCAGGCTAATGTTGAGCAGACTGCAAATGGATTGTTTGGTATACGTATGGTTATGACCGTTTACCCTGCTATTTTCGCCATGATCGGCATGGTTCTTATGTTCTTCTATCCATTGAAAAAACATCTGATGATGCAGGTCGAGACTGAACTGGTCGCACGTCGTAAAGAAGCTCAAAATGATTGAAGTTTGAGAAAGTGATGACTATGGCAACAAAAAAACTGATAATTAGCGGTGTACTGTCTTTAGCGGTCTCTTTTTCTGTTGCTGTTGGAGCCAACAATTCCAATATACCCGCATTGAAGGATGCGTTTAAGGATGATTTTCTTGTCGGGGCCGCTCTGAGTCAAATGCAGATTTCAGGTGAAGAACCCAATGCGATTGTCCTGGTTGAAAAACATTTTAACTCCGTCACCGCTGAAAACGTTATGAAGTGGTCTCCCATACATCCCGAGCCTAACAAATATGATTTTGAAGCAGCCGACCGTTTAGTGGAGTTCGGCGAAAAAAACAAGATGTTCATCATAGGGCACACACTCGTGTGGCAACAACAAACACCACGATGGGTCTTTCAGGACCCAAACGGCGTCATCGCGGATCGCGAAACAATATTGGCGCGCATGAAGGACCATATTTTCACAGTGGTCGGTCGTTACAAGGGGCGCGTCGGAGGATGGGATGTCGTTAACGAAGCCATCGATAACGAAGGCCAATTCCGTACAAACAGGTGGTATAACATTATTGGCGAAGAGTATGTGGCCAAGGCCTTTGAATATGCTCATGAGGCTGACCCAAACGCTGAGTTATATTACAATGACTTTGATATGTGGAAGATTGGCCAGGTGCAAGGTGTGATTAAACTGGTTAAGGGCCTCCAAGCCAAAGGTCTGCGCATTGACGGCATCGGTATGCAGGGACACTGGGGTCTGGATTATCCGCCGCTCGATGAGCTGGAGGCTGCTATCATTGCTTTCTCTGAGTTGGGTGTAAAACTGATGGTCACGGAGCTGGACATCTCGATTCTTCCCAATCCCTTCGATAATACGGGGGCCGATATCGCCAAAATGGCTGAATCACGCAAAGAGATGAATCCGTATGTCGATGGCTTGCCTGATGAGGCACGTCAGCAACACGACCAGCGTTATGCCGACATATTTGCAGTTTTTCACAAGCATAGGGACAAGTTTAGCCGTGTGACTTTTTGGGGCGTTCATGATGGACATTCGTGGCGCAACTACTGGCCCATACGAGGACGCATTGATTATCCGCTCTTGTTCGATCGGCAATACCAACCCAAATCAACCTTTTTTGCAGTTATTAAAACAGTGCAGAAGTAGGGTGTGCACCGCACACCGGAAAAAATGATGGACGCAGAAAGTTATGATAAAAAGATGCACACAACAAACCTTGATAAAATGGTGGACAATGCCCAATCTACTCTTGCTTGTCTTATCCTCAGCTTTAGCGTTTGGCAGCTCACAACAGCAATCTAAGACCTTTGCCGGAAGGCATACTGCGTATCAAAATCCTGTTATCACGGGATTTTATCCGGACCCAAGTATTTGTCGCGTAAGCGATGATTACTATCTGGTCACAAGCTCGTTTGAATATTTTCCCGGTGTTCCCATCTTTCATAGCAAAGACCTTGTTCATTGGAATCAAATTGGTTATTGCCTGACACGGAAAAGTCAATTGCCCCTCGATAAGGTTCGAGCTTCAGGCGGCATTTATGCACCGACTATTCGTTACCACAAAGGTACTTTTTATATGGTGACCACAAACGTAGATGGCGGAGGCAACTTTTATGTCACTGCCAAAAATCCTGCAGGTCCATGGTCCGAGCCGGTTTGGCTCGATCGTGATGGCATGGACCCATCACTTTTCTTTGATGACGACGGTAAGGTTTATTACACACGGCACGAAGGTCAGGGCGACGGCTATATCGCTCAGAAGATGCTCAATCTTGAAACAGGCAAACTCGAAGGTGATTTGAAAAAAGTATGGGATGGTACTGGCGGCATCTGGGCCGAAGGTCCTCATTTGTACAAAATCAAAGGTAAATATTATCTGATGATTTCAGAAGGCGGAACCAGCTACGACCATGCGGTCACTATCGCACGCAGCGATTCTCCATGGGGACCGTTCGAGGCCGATCCAAACAATCCAATTCTCACCCACTGTAATCGTCCCAAACATCCGATTCAGGCACTCGGACACGCAGATTTGGTCGAAACTCCTGATGGCTGGTGGCTGGTCTGTCTGGGAATCCGGCCCAAGGGTGGCCGTTTTCACCACATAGGCAGGGAAACATTTCTCGCACCTGTCACCTGGAGCGATGAAAACTGGCCTGTAGTCAATGGCAATGGCACACTTGAATTGACATTGCCCGCACCGAAACTGCCTCAGCATACCTTTGAAGAACCGCCCGCCAGAGATGATTTCGACGGTGACAAACTGGCTCTGCAGTGGAACTTTCTGCGAAATCCGTATGAAGATGATTTTTCTCTTACTGCTCGGCCTGGGTATCTTCGACTCAATGGCTCAGCCGTGACATTTAACGACCAGGACTCACCGGCTTTTGTGGGTCGTCGCCAGACGGATTTTAACTGCGTAGCTTCAACGCTGCTTGAATTTGACCCTAATAGCGAAAACGAAGAGGCCGGCCTTGTTGCCCGCGCATTTGACCGATTCCACTATGAAATTGGAATCACACTTAAGGATGGTATTCGCAAGGCCTTCTTTAGAAAAGTCGTCAGGGGCGAAATAACCGACCCCGTGAAATATGTTGATGTACAGCCTGGGCCGGTGATACTGTCTATCAAGGCGCTGCCGCTATCTTATGAATTTTCCTGCCAATCGTCAACAGGAGCTCGCAAAGTGTTAGGCACTGCCCTGACTAAGGATTTGTCCGTCGAAATAATCGGTTTTGAACGAGGGATGTGTTTTACCGGTGTGTATTTTGGAATGTACGCAACCGGAAATGGAGGCAAGTGCACAAGCCCGGCGGATTTCGACTGGTTCGAGTACATAAATAAATAAGGAGGAAAGTCAAGTGAAGGATAGTGAAAATTCACAGCTCCTTCGACCAGGCTCAGGACAGGCTGCCTTGAAAGATGTATTTAAGGACGATTTTTTCATTGGTGCTGCCCTCAGTCTGAACCAGATTTCCGGCAATGAGCCAGATGCTATGGCCCTCGTGGAAAAACAATTCAACAGCATCACGCCGGAAAATATTCTAAAATGGGAAGAGGTACATCCGGAGCCGAACAAATATAATTTCGCCCCGGCTGACCGTTATGTGGCTTGGGGCCAGAAGCACAAAATGTTTATAGTCGGGCACACGCTTGTCTGGTTTTATCAGACGCCGGACTGGGTGTTCCAGGATGGTGCGGGCAAACCGCTGGGCCGCGAGGCGCTGCTTAAGCGAATGAAAGAGCACATCTTCACCGTGATGGGCCGTTATAAAGGCCGAATCCACGGCTGGGACGTCGTCAACGAGGCTATTACAGCGGACGGGGATTATAGAAAATGCAAATGGCTCGAAATTATCGG
>Ga0307433_1000144_pt1 | contig 64107 bp, 56 predicted proteins | sample SalMarWE160210MG_FD_202166 | JGI IMG/M metagenome (GOLD analysis project Ga0307433, IMG submission 202166) | Salt marsh sediment microbial communities from the Plum Island Ecosystem LTER, Massachusetts, United States - WE1603-210 | ecosystem: Environmental > Aquatic > Marine > Intertidal zone >...
CTCACGGGTTTATTCCTTTCTTTCACCTTTATTCTATTTTAACTATCAATCTCATAATAGTCACGTACGTAAAGCGCGTACGTAAAGCGCGTACGTAAAGCGCGTACGTAAAGCGCGTACGTAAAGCTCATACGTAAAGCGCGTACGCGCTTTACGTATATGGTTTTGAGCATCAAGTATCAAGAGTCCGCCGTCAGGCGTCCTGTGGAGAGCAACAAGAAAAAATTTCACTTGAAAATTAACACTTAATATTGTATAATGTGACACCAAATTTAGTATTTAGTATTTAGCATTTAGTATAGCATGTCACGGTTAGCGGATATTAAAAACAGATGACGGAAGACGGCTTGTCCTTCGTAGCACGCCTGCCCAGCCCGTTCTCCGTAGTCCCTAAGGGACGAAGGGTGAAAGTGTACGGCGGGCAGGCTTTAGCGAAGATGGAAGGACAGAAGTTTATCCACCTCTGGCGGAACATAAAATAGCAAAATCTTCACCCAAATGGCGTAATGGGCTTGGCCATCCCTGTCGGGAGCCATCCCCTAAGATTATGTGGGAATATGAAAATGGTGCGAGGTTTCGCACCCTACGTTTTATAATGCCGTAAGGCATGGCCAAGTCCATTGTCGAGAATCCTCTACAAACCTGCTGCGACGAGCGCCTGTCGCGACGAGTCGCAGACACAGCGGGCAGCACGGCGAGTCGGCCCTATTTTTATGCAAAACAAAGCCAATTTGCTTAAGGACAAAATTAATGAAAAGTTCTTTGACACAAAGGATTAGGAAAATATACGACTTCGCAGACCTGCTGGAAAACAAACCCAAACAAAGCCAATCTCGAATGCGTGGAATTAGCCTTGCTTTTTTCAACTGTATTTGGTAAGCTGCTGAAACTTAGAGTTTTACCCGCCGGAGGCGGGCTTGGAACTGCAGCGAGTCGAAAATTCTTGAATTCCTGAATAAAGGAGATTCTATGAAAGTCCTATTTATCTGTTTATTGACGTTTTTGCTTATCTCCATGGCCTCTGCAGCGGCTCAACAGAGCGACTCGAATGAACCTGTTGAAGGCTCGCTGAAGTCCGAAACACTGGACATATACGTTATCGACACCTGCGGAGGTAAGGCGATAATCCTGCTGACGCCCGCCGGCGAGGCAATGCTAATCGACGCCGGCTATCCAAGAGAAGACGACCGAGACACTAACCGGATCGTCGAGACGGCTCAGGCTCTCGGAATCAAACAATTCGATTACATCGTGGCTACCCACTACGACGCCGACCATGCCGGCAACATCCCACAAGTGGACGCGAAAATACCCGGGCGGGTCTTCGTGGACCATGGCGAGGTTCTGCCCACGGCAAACGAAAGGGATAAAAAGAAATATTACGAGCCATACCTCGAAGTGATTGGCGAGCGAAAACGCATGTCGGTCAAACCCGGCGACGTGATTCCAATGAAAGACTTGAAGATTACGGTCGTTACTTCAGGCGGTGACGTGCTCTCCGAACCTCTGCTGCAAGCCGGTCAACCCAATGAATTTTGCGACGCAGCCGCCAAGCCGGACTATAAAGATGAATATGACAATGCTGGGTCTGTGGGATTGCTGTTTGAGTTCGGCGGATTTCGTATGCTCGATCTGGCCGACCTGCTAAACACAATTGAGTATAAGCTCATGTGTCCAAATAATCCGATCGGAACGGTGGACCTGTTCATGGTGAGCCATCACGGCTTTAAGGTATCAAACTCTAAATTTTTAGTTCATGCTCTGCGACCGAAAGCAGCCATAATGAACAATGGAGCACGCAAGGGCGGCGAGCCGGAGGTGCTGGACATCCTCAAAAGCTCACCCGGCCTGCAGGACATCTGGCAGTTGCATTACTCCATCCCAGGCAAGGACAAAAACGCACCCGAGGACTTCATCGCCAATTTGGAGGAAAAGTGCGAAGGCAAACTAATAAAGGTGTCTGCGCAGCGTGATGGCACCTTTACTGTGACGAATACCAGAAATAATTTCTCAAAAACATACAAACCGAAGATACATTACGAGCCGATTGAGTTGGATTTTGATATTCCCGTTTCGGTGGGCAAGAGCGAACCTAACGACTGAGAAATCCGATTATGCGCGGCCCAAGAATAAGCACGGCAATCACAACAGAGCCTATAGCTGAAATTAGCACCGCACCAGCCGCGACGTCTTTTGCTCTTCCAACTACCGGATGAAATTCATCGGATGCCACGTCAGCTAAAAATTCCAATGCCGTGTTCAACGCTTCTGCCATCCAAACGGACATGATTGCTATGACTAACCAGCACCATTCTGCCTTTGTAGTGTGCAATACGGCCCCAAAAATAAGGACGAGAACAGACGCCGTGGCGTGGATCCAGGCGTTGTGCTGCGATTTAAGCATTAAACCAACGCCATAGAACGCGTTTCTAAAGCTTCGTATTCGGCCTGTAAACGAGAATTTTTGATCCATATTCTTCCAACCACCGGATGTTTAAGACATATTTCGGCTCTTTTGCTTTCTTTTAAGGCGATAGAATAACTCATCCGCTAAATATTATATCGGAATAAATTGTGTCCGGATTTAACGAAAAACCCTGTGGCAAGCCACAGAGAATTATCAAGTTAAAGATTTGCAGGAAAAAAGGATTTTAATGACTCAATGCTCTGTTGAAAAGTCCATTTGTCATTTCGACCGAAGTGAGCGTAGCGAACGGAGTGGAGAAATCTGCTAAAGGCTAAAGCAAATTTCACTTCAATTTCTTCTCTAACCCTCTGCAACTTGGTATGCTACCCCTGCCGTAGATCCTTCAACAACGCTCAGGACAGGGGCGGGGGCTAAAAGGACAGGTGCGAGAATGTATTTGATTGACCGTCGTGCGGTGGTTAAAAGACCCGCGCAACCATATTTCCTGCGAGGGACATCAATAATCAAGTTTTGCCTTTTTTTTGCCGGTTCGTTCGGCGACGACGTTTGCCATTGTAGTCCAGAGATACAATCAGCAACGGCTCAATAACCATCCATGAATCGTCCGGCTCAACTACGATGATCCGGCGTTTACCGACAGCCACCATCTCCGGGTGCGGTACATCAAGCGACCGACCATCTGCAAGACAAATACTGAAAGACTCGAACGGCCGACGTAGTAGAGCTTCACGAATACCTTGTATATCCATTCTTTATTCCTATACTTTTAAATGTTTTGGTGTAGAGCAAATGCTAAAAACCCCGCCTATGCGTACATTATGATAACCGTTGTTTGGAAAGGCAAGATAAAATGAAGATTGGCGATTTGTGAATGGTAACTGGTAATTGTTAATAGAAAATCAAGTATCAAAATGCTTTGTAGAAAACACAGTATTTGTCATTTCGAGCGAGCCGAAGGCGAGTCGAGAAATCTACTTTTTGCGCAGATTTCTCCGCTTCGCCCCCGTGCTTTCTGCTTGCCCCTGCGTCTTACGACGCAAGGCGGGGCAGCGGGCGAAAGCAGAAATGGACGCTTCGGTCGAAATGACTTATAATCAACTACACATAGCATAGTCAATAATAAATTAACTAACCAGCACCTTCTCAAACTCCGCTACCTTTGGTGGTTTTTTGCCTTTGCCGGGAGTGATTTTATGGCCTTCTTTTCTCAATAGCTTAGCATGTGACTCGACGCCGCCGGCGAATTTGGGGTTTAGGCTGCCATCGTCCTTGATTACCCGCCAATAAGGTGTTATCCGCTCCCTCGACTGCGCTCGGGACATGTTTTTGCCGTTTAGCCGATCTTCCTCCGCTGCCTCGGATATTATCCGCAAGAATATACCAAGTGTCATCGGGCAAGTTGAGTCGGCATCCAACTTTTTCGTGTCATTTTCAGATGTCCTATTTTTAGTTATACAGAGTATGGCTCTCGTCTGAGCGGCTCGTCTCTGCGAATTGCTTCACCGAAGAGGGAGTGTGCCGTAGCCCGATGCGTCATCGCCGGGATGGCTTACGCCATTACCAGCTTCCGCCGGCACCACCTCCGCCGAATCCGCCGCCCATACCTCCGCCGAATCCGCCGAACCCGCCGCCGAAGCTGCCTCCACCGAACGAGCCGCTCCTTCCATAGCCGCCGTGCCCGCCAAAGCCACCTAACATAAACGGCAGGAAAAACCACCAGCCCATCCCCCTGCCGAGACCACCAAAAATAATCAAAAGGAAAAATATAAGAGGTAAAAAACTGCAACAAGGAAGACCTACTGTCCTGCGTCTCTGCTGAACCGGTACAGTCTTAATTTTTGGCATGCCCGTTAAAGCTACACCGGCCTGCTCAGCGATCCTCTGGACAATCTGTAAATTGGCCTGGTAAATTCCCCCGCCGTAGTCCCCTCTTTTCAGATACGGCACGAGGACGTCTCTGCCGACTCTGCCGCAGTACTGGTCAGTGACAAAACCTTCCAATCCGTAGCCGACCTCGAAGCGATACTTCCTGTCGCTCTTTGCCAGGACGAATAACATACCGTTGTCTTTGTCCTTTTGGCCGAGCTTCCATTTCTCCGCTAATCCGATTGCAAAATCTTCAATCGGCACCCCGCCGGTAGTTTCCACCGTCAGAACGATATATTGCGCGCCGGTCTTTTGCTCCAGCTCCTGCAGGACGCCGTTTAGAGACTGCTCATCGGAGCTGTTTATCACATTGGCATAATCCTCGACATAATGACGAGGAATGGGCAATTCGGTCTGAGATGAATCTGCCGTACCAACGAAACAGATAAGTAGCAGTACTGCTGTTAGGTTAAAGAAAGTCCGTCGCATTTTAACTAAATTTCGTATATATTATTATACATACTGTGTTCCAAGTGGGGCATATGCCTCCCGGTAACCTAATACTTAATATTACGCGAAACCTTATACGATTTTAGCATAAGATGCAAGCGGTTGTAGGTGAATCATTTGAGTCCATATTTCTTTTTGAAGTAATCATAAGCTTCATTGATCTTTTTCATTTCTTGCTCGGCAATTTCTTTTAACTTGGGTCCAAGTTGGTGGACTTTATCTGGATGATATTGAACTGCAAGTTCTCTATAGCGGTGCTTAACTTGCTCGGGGTCTATACGACCATTAAGGCCAAGTATCGATCCATAGTATCTTTCATCCTTGAATAGTTCCCGCTTGCCGGACTCTTCTGACCGAGTTCTCTCGTTCTCCTCTCGATGATTTTGCTCTTTCTCAGCTCGATAGCGATCATCCTCGCGATGTGCTTCTTCGCGACGCCGAAATTCTTCTTCCGACCGACGCTCCTTCTCCTGTTGTTGCCTTTTCTCTTCTTCAGTTTTGCGCTTGGTATCTTGAAATTTTTCTTCGGCCTCTCCTTTTGCTTTCTGAGTTTTATATGTTGTTGTCCTTTTGTGCAGGATCGAGTATGATACCACACCGAATAGAATCAAAGCACAAGAACATAGAAAAAGTACACCGCCCTGTTTATATTGATTTTCTTTTTTTTGAGGAGATAATTTATGTAGTGCTGTAAGTGTAATACCCGAAGCATCAGCGATTTTCTGTACGACCTGTAAATTGGCCTGGTAAATTCCCCCGCCGTAGTCCCCTCTTTTCAGATACGGCACGAGAACGTCTCTGCCGACTGTGCCGCAATACTGGTCGGTTATAAAACCCTCCAGTCCATAGCCGACCTCGAAGCGGTATTTTCTGTCGTTTTTCGCCAAGACGAAGAGCATACCATTATCTTTGCCCTTTTGGCCGAGCTTCCATTTCTCCGCTAATCCGATTGCAAAATCTTCAATCGGCACCCCGCCGGTAGTTTCCACCGTCAGAACGATATATTGCGCGCCGGTCTTTTGCTCCAGCTCCTGCAGGACGCCGTTTAGAGATTGCTCATCGGAGCTATTTATTACATTGGCATAATCCTCGACATAATGGCGAGGCATCGGCAGAGCTGCTTGGCCCAACGCCACTTCGCCAACAAAACAGAAAAATAACAATGCTGCTGTAAGAGAAAAAAGGATTCGTCGCATATCAAATCTCAAGCTCATCTACAATATCAGCTAATCTCTCAACGATGGTATAGACCGACTCGAAGGCACTTTTCATTTTAGCCTCGTCTAAGCGAATCTTTTCGTATTGCCATTTTGCTACAGTTACCAGAGGGTCTATGCCGATCCCGCTCCGGCTCGCTTCGCCGTGACGAGTAGAAAACTCGGCGCCTGCTTTTTTGAATGTTGGTTCAGCCTCATGTTGTCGGTCAATATCTTTCAGCCACAGCATCGCCCTTAGAAGCGGCGTCAAGCCCTTTACGGTGGATATTAGGATGTCACGGACGAGCTTGCGGTTGGCTGCTGCGGCAATATAGCCTTGTCTTAGTCTAATGAGCATCGCTTTAAGCTCCCGCTCACACTGAAGGCGGACATCTTTCTTTACCAAACTGAGCGATGCGAAAGGGTCATTGCCCAAAATCGTTTGGTGAGTCAACTGAAAGTCCAGAAACTCCACGCCGAAGACGTCGAGCGAGCGCTCGATATAAGCCGGCGTCATTAGAAGCGGCGCCGAGATTTTTTTCTTGTTCATGGTCTTAGCCATGCCTGCAATGGCGTCGAGCGAATTTACCGTCAGTTTGCCGAGCACGAGAACGGTGTTTATGTCACTTCGGCCGCTCTTATAGTCTTGTGTTAAACTGCTGCCGACCACCGTGACGCTCTGTAGATTGTCGCCCAGACCGGCATTGAGTTTCTCAGTAAACAGCGTCAGAGCTTCCCTAATCTGTTCAGGGACAGCGTCTAATTTAAGGCTATTTTCTTTTTCAGCCATTTATCGAACCCCTCAAGTTTTGACTAGATTTAAATCCTTATCGTCAAGATGCCTCCCGAAAGGGATCCCTTACGGGATTGTGGCATTACTTTACTCTATTTAAAAGACCGCCGCAACCCGTAATTAAATCAAAAGAAAATGTGAAAATTGTGTGTAACCGGATATTGTGGCAAATCCTTGTCATTGCGAGCACGTACTCGGAGGGTGGCAGCCTCAATCCTGCTTTAGACGGATTAGGGATGGCTTTCCCACAGGTTAATCACCTACAACTCAACAATCGTAAACTTATGGCCAGCGAAGCCGAACCATCGCAAACCTGTGGTGAGCAGACCTGAACCTTGAAAATCGAAATTGATCTGTAGAAAACAATGTCTCTTGTCATTTCCACCGAGAGGTGTCCTGTGGAGAGCGAACCGAAGGTGAGTCGAGAAATCTGCTATTAGTAGATTTCTCCGCTTCGTCCCGATGAATCGGGACTCCGGTCGAAATGACAGTAAGTCTTTTCTATAAAGCAATCATAAATCGCAAACTTGTGGTGAGCGGACCTGTCTTGAGCGTAGTCGAAAGAGCCGAACCATCGTCAATTGAAAACCTGTGGTGAGCGTAGTCGAACCATCGAAAATTGATCAGCATTTCCTTCCTAAAATAACCGCACCAAAGCCGAGAGGCAAGAGTAGGGACAGTTTAATTGTCTTTTTTTTTCTTGTTTTTGAATGTAATAATTAAGCCGCCTGCTATAAGAACCTGTATGAAAACCCACCTATAAAATCCACCAGAACCATCAAGTATCGTAAGTATTGCAGGCAACACAATAGTTACTATTCCCAACCACATACAAATAACCTGTTTTCTGTTCATAAGCCATATCTCCGCATTTGGTTAAACTCTTTTTCTTAATACCACCGCACCCAAGCATTTGTAGGGTATGCAGATTTCTGCATAACTATCCCTATACATTTTTCAGAGTATGCTACCTTACCAATTCGGTCGATCACGATTCCTCGTGTCACGTATTTCGTTTCTATCCTTCATTATCTCTTTGTTGAACGCGTAGGTGCACTTCCAATGCAGCTAAAAAATATAGAGGCCAGGTTAGAAATCCAATCAGGTTTAGTATTAAGATATATACAGGAAGAACCGCGAGTATCGCTAGCACCAAATTAAGCGTCCATATATGGTAGACAATTTCTCCTGTTGTGACTACTATAGTAATGTGACGAACGGCATCAAGTAAGGGAAAGGTACCTAATCTTAATTGAAATTTTCGCACATGCTTTTCATCTTTTAAGATCAAATTTACAGAATCCAGCGTATCCTTGGCGGAACTGTATAACCACAAAACTACAGTGTTAAGCTGTAAAAAAGGTTCAGATTGTGTCTTTATGTCCCATCCTAAGCGCAGCGCGAGTGTGGAAGTAAGGTTGTCGAGGCAACTCTGTGATAGATGCCCACAGAAACGGTTACACAGATGAGTAGCATATTCTCGGTCAAGACCAGTTTCAACCAATTTGTTTGCATATCGATCGCATACGTTCTTGATTGCATTGCCCCATGCTTGCTGCTTTCCGTCAATCGTGTACAATCGCGAAGACGATATTGTTTGATTGTATTCACGCATATTATACCAAATCTCTAAACATTCATTCTCTCCAAGGTAATTCTTGGTGAACATAATCTCAGATTTCAAATAAGGAAGAGATTTGTCATGGGACATGTCTCTTTCCGAAAGACTATCTTTCAATGCCAGGCCGAAAAGTTCCATCCATAGCGAACTCATCTCCCGCTGAAATAGGCCAGGTTCGACGTTCGCCAATAAAGGGTCAGACTTCGTCACAAATTCAAGGGTTTTTTCCCAGAGACCTGAGCCTTCCTTACTATCAAGACCACTTTTGTAGAAGATCACTGAATTGTAGAATTCCTGACATGCTTGTTCTACGCTAATCTTCCGCTTGATTTTGAAGACACCCTTTATTGACTCAGACAGTGAGTACTGTGTGTCAAGAATGATGTCTTTCATTGGTGTTGCTTTCATTATTCAATATCCCGAATCGTTCATTATTTGCTAATTAGGTCAAAAAGCTCGTCTGTTAATTCCTCGTCAAAGCTTTTCAATATACTTCTGCGTATCAAATTGTGCTCCTCAAGTGCTTGGATTTATTGATCCTCCTAACAAATATTCTCGTTTTATTGCATATCGTCCTAAAACAGGCCTAAATAGAGCAATAAGCTGATTATTTAGGGCAAATTAATAGCCGATAAAAAGATGAAAAGTATTTTTATTGGTCTATGAACATGTAATGTTGTGAATTTATTAAAATGCACATGGCTTAGAAGAAGCGACCGTAGAAAAATACAAAAAAACAAATGAAAAACAACGCGCAAAAAGAAGAAATATCAAGTCGTATTCAAGTATTATGTTCGGATTTGAGAGACTTCCGTGCTGATTTTATCCGGGGTGCCATTGTATTTAGGGCTTGTTGTCGAGCAAAAAACATACCTGATAAGTTCAAACCTAAAGATAAAGACCTGCCGGATAATATAGAATGCAGACTGCGTATTTCCTTTCGTACCAATCAACACAAATTCCATTTATGGAATGACCGGGAACCCCCCTATAACTGGCTGATTAACAATACCGGCCTGGCGGATTACACAGATATGTTGGGTGATATTTGGCCGGAGGGTGGTTATAGTTGGTTAGTTGAAAAACTGGAACACATTGAGCTTCTTAATAAAAAAGCAGGCAGCATTTGTGAATTATCAAAACCACTATTAAAAATAAAGAAATATCGCAGATATGCGGCTAAAGTAAGAGCAATTGTCCGGTGTAACGGTGGTCGATGGACTGATAGATCGAATGTCGATTGGTCTTATCCTGAGGAGATCGAAAAGATAGTTAAGGAACTTGAAAATGCTGTTGCTCAAAGGCTAGCAGAAACAGAGCAAAAAGCTACCCTTGACAAACCGGAAAAGGAAAAATGGTTCTTGAGATTATACCGAATAACCGTTACGAGTTTTTGGTATGCGTTTTGGGATAAAGTTCTGCGTAAGTGAAAAGTGTTTTGTTATTCGTTGATAAAAAAGGTTGAGATTGCTTCGCTGCGCTCGCAATGACACAGCGTCATCTTTCATAATGGAACGGCCTCACGCAGCACATGCTCGTGGATATAAGGATTGAGCGCTTTTTCTGTCACGACTTCCACAGGTCGGCCTTTCGGCCTGGCAATGACGAATGGTGAACCTGCCGTGAAACGGCAGAATAAATAAGAACAAGAACCCTGCCCACAGGTGGCAAAAAATAAGGACCCTGCCATGAATGGCAGGGCTAAACATTTCGGCGCCATGACCCCCTCCAAATTACGGCAACGGACGGTTTCGTATAGGGTCGTTCCGACCGGAGTCCCCATTTCTTCTTTCGCCCGCTGCCCCGCCTTGCGTCGTAAGACGCAGGGGCAAGCAGAAAGCACGGGGGCGAAGCGGAGGAATCTGTTCAAAATAGATTCCTCGGCTTCGCTCGGAATGACGTGGTAGTGAACTCCTGCCATTCGACAAACTCATGCCAGGCCTTGCAAGTGAATGACAATTGTGAACCTTCCGTGTCCACAGTCCACAGGATGCCTCACGGCAGACGCCTTATGGTGAAACGGCAGGCTAAATAAGAACTCTGTCATATCACTCCGCCAGAAAGATAACCCTGCCATAAAAATGGCAGGGCTAAACATTTTAGAGCAATGACAAAGGACCATATTAAAGCAACGAACGGTTTCGTACAGGGTCATTCCGACCGGAGTCCCCATTTCTGCTTTCGCCCGCTGCCCCGCCTTGCGTCGTAAGACGCAGGGGCAAGCAGAAAGCACGGGGACGAAGTGGAGAAATCTGTTCAAAAAGGATTGGTGGGGCAAGCCCCACCCTACCCAATGGATTCCTTCCTGCGCGGGGAGGTGACAAAAGGCGACCAGCCATTATCGATTGAGATAATAGGTAATACGATGGTGTCAACCTCACCTACAAACTCGACATGCACCCCCGAAAATATGCCAAATTGACAGCTATTTTCACAAAAAAATCGCAGCCGAAAAACGATTAAGTGCCGATTTTGACCGGTTTTAGCCATTCCGGCCTCTGGCATGAGTTTTGCTCATATTCACAATAGAGATTAAACAATGTGTGATGAACAGAAAAAGTGATTTCAAGACAATGTAATGGTTCCCAGCCGCAAAAAATGGCGGCTGGGGTCCCAAAGGAGGTGTTACTATGGCACTGGTACCTATTCACAAAAGACCAAGAAACGAGCTGGCACGGCTTCACGGTGAGATGGACGATTTATTTGACAGCTTTTTCAAAGGACTCGGCAGGCCCCTGACAGGCTATAAAGCCTGGCCGACGATTGACGTAGCCGACAAGGATGACGCAGTCGTGGTAAGGGCGGAAGTGCCCGGCTGCAAGGCTGAAGACATCGACATCTCCGTGTATGGCAACACTCTAACTATCAGCGGCGAAAAGAAAGAGTCCAAAGAGGAGAAGGAAAAAGGCTATTACCATGTAGAAAGCAGCTATGGAAGCTTCAGACGCGAAATAGCTCTGCCAACGGATGTAGATGAAGACAAAATTGATGCCGTCTGCAAGGATGGTGTGTTGTCCATAACACTGCCGAAAGCCGAGAAGACCAAGGCCGTCAAGGTCAAAGTCAAAGGATAAAAGCCAACCTATGCGCAGCAAAAATCAACCGGCCTTGGCTGGTTGCTAAATGACCGAAAAGGTTCCCGCATTGTGATAAACTTTTTGCGGGAACCTTTTTTTATAGTTGAAATCAGTAATAAATTGCTGTACATATTTACCCCGTTAGAGAAAGAACTAAGTTTTCTAACGGAGTTTACCTGGGGATGGGTGTGTATCACATTTTTCAGGATTGATATTGAGTAAAACTGTGGCTTCAATGCCAGCAGAGCTAACCTGGTCAGTTCTTGAGAGTGAGTAACTATACTTTTATTTGGGGTTTTTATCGGCTCGTCCCATAAAAAATAAAGTTTTTCAGATTCCTTAGCCGAATACTAATAGTGGGCATCTAGTAATTTATATCGAGTATATAAGAATCCACTAAAAAGATGGTTTTTTTCGGACGATCTCTTAAAATAACACATTTTCCGAAAGCCTGTGAAGCGATGTTTCTAAACGTGGAGAAGAGCTATGAGGACGATAGCGGTCGTAAATCAAAAGGGAGGCTGTGGAAAGACAACGGTATCAATAAACCTGGCAAGTGCTTTAGCTGAAGTTGGCAAAAAAGTTCTGCTGGCAGATATGGACCCCCAGTCGCACTGTGCTGTAGGTCTTGCCGTTCCAGAAGAGCAGGTTGAGCAGAGCATCTATGATGTGCTGATAAGCAAAAGCAGAAATGAGCCGTTAAGGCTGACGGAAATACTGTGGCAGATAAGCGACAGGCTGGAGCTGGCGCCGGCCAGCATCGACCTGTCCGCATTCGAGCAGCAAATGGCTAATATAGCCGATCGTGAATGCTGTCTGAAAAACGTTTTAGACGACGTGAACAGTGATTATGATTATACAATTGTCGATTGTCCACCGGCGGTGAGCCTATTAACCTTCAATGCTCTAAGAGCAGCGACCACCGTTATAGTCCCCGTTGAGACCGGTTATTTTGCGCTGCACGGACTCAGCAAACAGCTCGAAACCCTGAACATTCTCTGCAAACGATGCAGCCAGCAGGTACAAGTCAGGGTCTTGGCCAGTATGTATGACATAAGGACAAAGATGGCCAGGGAGATATTATCCGAGCTGCGAGCCCACTTCGGCGACAGGATGTTCAGAACAGTCGTCAATTTCAATACCAAAATCAAGGAGGCGTCGAGTTTCGGACAACCTATCAACGAATATGATTCTGCCAGCAAAGGCCAGAGAGATTTCCGCTCGTTGGCTGAGGAGGTTATCGGCTCGGCTGCGAGAGAGCAACACCGCCAAATCGTCAACTCCTTGGCCGACCAGCTCGAATCTATCAGCGTTACAGCTTCAGAACTGCTGAAGCAAACCAAGCCTGAGACGCAACCAAAGCAAGCCGCTCAGAGGCAGGCTCCACCGTCTGCGCAAGTACAAAATGTCGAGTATCCTTCAAAAATCGAGGATAAAATCCCCGAAAAGCCAACACCGGCAAACATAAATGCCAAGCTTTCCGACTACTATGGCGTCAATCAGATTGACGATGCCATCGTATTTATCACGCTGTATCCACGTGCAAGCACTGTGCAGATTGCCGGCGACTTTAACAATTGGCAGCCGACTAAGAATCCTATGAAAAGAGTCGGTGATAGCGGCGTCTGGCAAACAGAATTGAAGCTGCCCCAGGGCAAATACCGCTATCGTCTCGTAGTTGACGGCCAGTGGCAGCAGGACCCATACAACGAGCTGACGGAAGTGAATCCATTCGGGGAATATAACTCCATTGTTGAAGTAAAATAAGTGCAATATCAATCATGTCCGTTGTGCCAAATAGATGGCTAAACGAGGCGTAATAGTAGCTGCAAGAATCCAACAGCCTATTACATTCTACTGTACAAATAAACATGGGGGATAACCGCTATATGTACATATAAAACCTTCAAATCATCAGTAGAATGAGTGCTCAAAGCACACTATCGTCGAGATGCCTGACGGCACAAAGTATTGTGTCGCAATTTCCGAAAGTCCGCAGGACGCCTTACGGCGGGACACTTCGTGCCATACTGCGTATTGCAATCGTTATACTTCAATGGGTGTGCTGTACCTCTGTCTTTGCCGGCCCGGTCTATACTTATGGCGGAGAATTCAACCTGCGAATCCCTGCTGACCCAAACAGCAGCAAGGGATTAATGTACGATGCAATTGTAAATATCCCTGATCATTTTACTATTTACGACCTTGATGTGGGCATCGGTTTGACCCATAGCAACGTATTCGACTTAAAAATTTTTTTAGAGAGCCCTTCCGGGACAAAGGTTTGCCTGAATATGTATGACGTTGGTGAGTATTTTGCGGGTGAAGATTACATCGATACCATATTCGACGATGAAGCCGACATTCCCATCGAGATGGCCGAGCCGCAATTTACGGGTAATTTCAAGCCGAAGGAGCCGCTGGCAGCTTTTGACGGCGAGGATACATACGGCCTTTGGCGGCTACAGATATATGATGCGTATTACGCCGACACCGGCAGCTTGGATAATTTCAATATTATTGTTACGATTCTTGAACCCGCAACAGCGGTACTCTTAATATTCGGCGTTGGATTAGCAATGATTTTACGACCTCGCCGATGAACCCTCTGCAATGCAGAGGGCTAAAATTTTAATCTTCGTGTCGCTGCACGTATTTGATTTTCTTTTCTAATTCCTGCTCACTATAACAATATCTTTTGTCAAATCCTTTTGTCCACACCTTGTCGTTAAAACCGTATTTTCTAAGTGCTTTTGTCGCTGCTTTTTTGAATCGGCCGACCGAATAGCCGCAATTTTTATTGATACTTTCAACAACAATATGTACATGGTTACTACATACTGCTATTGCATAAACTTTTTGGCCGATTTCTTCCGCTTCTTTGAGAATTGCATTTTTAACTATTATGCGAAGAGTTTTAGAGATAGTTATTTTGTTATGCTTGAGTAGTGCTTTGTTGGATTTTTCTAATTCAGGATTTGCTTTTAAGGTGGTTCCATTTTTGACATAACCTTTTTTATTGCCTTGCAGCCATGTTCCGTATGTGGTCCATGTCGCCATAAAACCGATCATTCTCGCCATACCAATGAAATATATCTGTTAGCTCCTTGCACTGCAAGGGGTTTTAATATTATGCACCGCAAGGGGTTTTATTTTGTTTTATATTGTTTAGCACTGCCGGGGGTTGTTATGACCGCAAGGTGTTTTTTTATGTTATTATCAGCCCCTTGCATGGCAAGGGGTTCTTAATAATGTATATTGCAAGGGTTTTTTAATGTTCGGCATTGCAAGGGGGTTTTGGTGTTTGTACTGTTAGTACTGTTAGCCCCCGGCACTGCCGGGGGTTTTTATGACCGCAAGGTGTTTTTTTATGTTATTGTTAGCCCCTTGCATAGCAAGGGGTTCTTAATAATGTATATTGCATGGGGTTTTTTAATGTTGTGCATCGCAAGAGGGTTTTGGTGTTTGTACTGTTAGTACTGTTAGGGGGTTTTTAATGTTCGGCAATGCCGGGGGGTTTTTAATGTTCGGCAATGCCGGGGGTTGTTTAAAACTAACTAACGAAAAACAATTTTAATTTGCGTACTGGTAATAAATCAAATCCTGAATTATCTCTACGTCCCTATCCGGCACGTTCTAAGAGCAATTATCTGCCATCGTTTATCTTATATACTATTTGTTATGATTTTTGATCACTATGACTTACAAGCAATGTATTGATTTATCTCCATAAACTTCCTTGACCTTTTCTAAATGTTGTTTTGAAGCACTTTGTTCCATCCCTACCAGATACTCCATGAATTCAGATTTATGATTCAGCGAAAAGACCTTTGTTCCATAAGACAAATGTTCGCGCACTGGATTTTCTTCAAGATAACTGTGCATTTGGTTATCAATGAACATTGCATCGCAGTATGGAAGTAATACAGATACAATATTAATATCGGTTTCAAGGCCCTCATCAGGTGGTTTACGCATACCCGCTGCATACTTTCTTGCCAAGGCCGCAAATAGTAGCGATGAGATTTCCACAAACGGAACATACTTTAGAGAATCTGAATTCAAATACTCCATAACCTTATAACAAACATCCCTCTCATTGACTCCGTTATTCATAAACACGAATTTTAGAGACTGCAATAGACTATAAGGTAAAGAAAATGGTACCAGTATGTCATCCAGCGCGAGCTCCTTATCTCCTTGATATTTGTCTACCATTCCTTTTAATGACTGGCAATATGCCTTTAACACTACCTTTCCAAATCCTGAGCTTTCCTCCTCGAACCAGTCATCAAAGCTCTTATTCTTTTCTCGTTGCCAGCGTTTTGCCAAATTTTCCAGCCCTCTGCTTACCTTCCCTCTTTCCCCTCGTAGCCCTTCTACGATCTCATTACTGTGTTTCCAATCTATCGAGACAGTGAAACGTTCCTGCCACGCGTCTAATTTCCCATCTATTACCGATTGTGGTTCTATTTCGATTTTCTTCTCCGGTTGTCCATCAAGCCAGTACCGAGCATGTTCGCAAATCTGTTCTATTTTGATTTCGTCAGATGACTTGAATTTGACATCGCACGACAACAACTCATACATTTTTTTTAGTTCTGTGAAGTGCCTGCAAAGGGAAGATTCCTCTCGATGGAAACATGATTCGGGACACACAACAAGTTGCATATGGCACAGTTTGCAAAGCCTCTCGTACATCTCCAGCCAGTATCCATCATTATCATAAGTCCCTCCACATTCCTTCACTTTACTCACAGCCTTCATCATGTTTGAAATAACAAACTGGTCTATGTAGATTATCTTCTTTTTCAGTGTGGGCAGTGGATAAATACACTTGTCGTCTGTCCCATCAGGATAGTGACAGTCCTTGCATCTCCGCTTATAGCTCTGAGGCAGAATTTGTACAACGCCGAAACTTTTCTTTCTACATTTTGGACAATTCCAGTATGGGGATGATACAAACATTTGGATATACTATCTCCAAAATTTTTCAGAAATATCACTCATTCATAACACTGATGCCTTATTTGATATGTAATATATATCCCTTCTACACTATCGGAAAACCATGGATAGCCCGGTTTCATCATCATGCCATAATTCCTCTTTACCCCGTGAGATATATCCTTCCCGTCCATCGGTTGTCAAACACTTGACGAATTCTCTGCCTTGAATTATTTGATCCCATTTCGAGCAATTATCTCACGGGGTAAATTCTTCCCCTCCACAATATCATTGCACGGCCTAGCTAATGCCATTATCGGCTGAAATTCAGCGTATTATAATAGGCACTTTTTACTCTGCGACTTGTCCTCCGTAGCAACACTGCGAAGGGTGGAAGCGCTGCGTAGCACGTGTCATACCCATCAGGCTTCGGCTAAGGCCTACGCCGAGACGAGATAGTTGGTATTTTACCGTCGTTCGTATGTCGTCAACCGGCACGACAGGCGTACCGGCTAACCATCAACTGTCGTTCGTCCATCGGGTTCTCCCACCTTCAATGTCGGTCGAGAGCCTGAGGGGCGCTGAAACTCAATACCGCCTGTCCAGAGAGTACGACGGGCAGGTAAGTCCATTCCATAGGCCTTATCCCGGCGAGCCGGGATCAAATCAGTTCAAATGCGCAACTTTTATCCGCCTCTGGCGGATTAATATGGAAAATAAGGGTGAAGACAAATTGCTTGTTAAGCAGAAAAAGCAGGTGTGGTGGAAGGGGCCGGTTTAGTCTCTCCGATAGCGAAAAAGTGCTACATAGTATCTGTATTATTCGGTTTATCCAACATGATGATAATGATGATATGGAATCTTAGGTTTATGCTTCTGATGCATCTGAGCTAAATGTATACGACAGTAATCCTCATGGTTATAGATACTCAATATACACTTGCAGTTCGGATACATACATTTCCTGCCCTCAGGCGAAGTCTTTAATGCTTTTTTCATCTTTACTCCTTCATGTAAAATACCAAACAAAAAAAACCACAAAGGTTAGTAGTCTTCCTTTGCGGCTTAAAAGATTTCCTAATCTTTTGTATTTTATTTATTATACCACATTATTGGGCTTTGTCAAACAATCTCTTACTAATACTACTCTGCCCCCACTCTTGCTTTGCAAGAAGCTGCGGGAGCTGCGAAGTACGAGTCATACCCAATAGTGGGTATTTTTACGCAGTAAAACCGTCACGGCAGGCGTGCCAGCTAAACAATTGTTTTATTCTGTTCCCTGTCCTCCGTAATCCGTTCTTTCGACTTGGTTCGACTCTTTCGACGGAGTTTATCCCTTCATTTGCATTCAGGGCAGGCTCTGGGCGTAGTCGAACGGACTCAAGACAGGTTCGCTCACCACAGGTCGCTCAGAGCCTGCCGATGGGGCAGTATTCTGTGGCGGAGACAAAAACAGTGTCTATCCGTGTCTATTAAAATCCGTTTTTAGCCGGCTTCATAAATGGGGTCCCATACCATTTGGAACCCGGCGGACATGGTCCGAACTTTCGCAGAAGCTTGCTTCGATAAAATGTTCAGCTAAGAACATCAAGCTCATCCTGAGCATAGTCGAATGGGCTGGTAAAAACAAAATCTAAGTTAATCTGAGTCTAATAAAAACTCTCCGCTCTCTCTGTGAAATCTGTGGTAGGCTTTTCCCATATCTCCCACTTTAACATATTGTTGGCTTTTAAAAAGTGGTGAATTTTTATCAATTTCTGCCCAAAAAGCGCGCGATTCTGCAAATTTCCGATCACTTTTTGCAAATTTCAGCTCATTTTTGCACACTTTTTGACCTGTTTTTTCTTGTCTATTTTACCTAAGCCCCACAGTTTGAATGATGAACTGCATTTTTTGAACTGATATTAATTCTGCCCTGCGAAAATTTGCTGAAAAATACCAATTTTTTAAATTTGCTGTTAATTTAAATTTTGTTCTGTGTGAATCTGCATAATTAAATTTGCCGCTGTGCGGAATCCTTATCGATTACCTTTTTCTCTTGAGACTTTCTGAAATCGGATAGTTTCTTTTCAAGATTTTTATCCGTCAGCGCCAGAATTTGCACAGCAAATATAGCAGCATTTTTAGCGCCTGCCGACCCTATCGCCATAGTTGCCACAGGCACGCCCGGCGGCATTTGAACCGTGCTCAGCAAAGCATCTATCCCTTCCAATCCACCCCCAGAAATTAAAGGTACTCCAATAATCGGAATTGTGGTTCGACCTGCTAATGCGCCCGCAAGATGAGCAGCCATGCCCGCAGCGGCTATAATAACCTTGATTCCATTAATGGCTGTATTTTGAGCAAATTCAGCGGCTATTTCCGGCGTGCGATGAGCCGAGATTATCCGCACGAGCGGTTTTAAGCCGAAACCTTGAAGCGTATCAATACAGCTTTGCATTACATCCATATCGCTGTCCGAGCCCATTACCACTGCCACAGGAGATGTTTTTTCAGATGCCATTTGTTTTTTCTTCCTAAATGCTTAGAATATTTTGCAGTTCCAAACCATATCGTAATCAATATTAGTGGCTCTGCGCCACTAATGCAAGTGATAGGTGCCAAAATGCGAACCAGAAAACCAATTGTTGCAGGTCAGTTCTATCCAGGACTGTATAGTTCCTGTGTAGCTGAAATCGATGAATGCCTCGCGGCAAGGGCTGTTATTAAGTCACTGCCGGAAACAATAGTAGCCGGTATCGTCCCGCATGCCGGCTGGACTTTCAGCGGTAGCTTAGCAGCAATGGTCTTTTCAGCAATAAAAAAGTCCCTCGATCCTTCGACTCGGCTCAAGACAGGCCCGGCTCGTGACGGGCGGCATAAAAAAGTTCACCCCGTTAGAGAAAATTCTTCAGAAAATAGCCGTGATAAAGTCAAATTCTCTAACGGGATACATACGTTTGTGATATTCGGAACCGCCCACAGCTACTTCGGGTCAGTACCCGTTCTCGATGACAACGACTCCTGGGAAACTCCGCTCGGAAATGTGGCTGTTGACACAGACCTGGCTGAGAGGCTGGTAAATGAAAAATTGGCTATCAGCAGCTCTTCAGCTCACAGAGGTGAACATAGTATCGAGGTACAGATTCCCTTTATACAGCAGCTATTTCCCAAAGCACAGATTTTACCCGTAGTCGTTCCACCTAATGAGCAAGCGATCTTTCTGGGAGAAGCCCTTGGTGATATTATGAAGTCCAGAGCAGATAAAAAAATCGTTTGCATTGGCTCGACCGATTTGACGCATTACGGCCCGCGTTACGGCTTTACGCCGATGGGAACCGGCCAAGAGGCTCTGCGATGGGCCAGTGAGGTCAACGACCGAAAATTTATTGATTTAGCCTTAAAGATGGAGCCGCAAGCCCTGCTGGCCAGCGCCGCTGAGAACTACAACGCGTGTGGTCCCGGTGCAGCAGCGGCGGCTGTAGCTGCGGCGAAAAAGCTCGGCAAAACCACGGGGCTGCTCCTTGCACAGACCAGCAGTAACGAAGTAATGCTCTCTAAAATGGGCACGACAAGTGCCGATAGTGTCGGCTACGCAGCAATAGTCTTCTGATTTTTATTAGTAAAGATTTTCCGCTACGTTAGAGAATAACTATTGACAAAACAAACCTATCGTTGCTCCGTCACTAAAGCTATGGAGCATCTGCGTCTAAACTAAAGTTTAAGTAACCGTTCACGCAGAAAATAAGGCGTTTTTGTGTCATTGCGAGGCCTTTAGGCCGAAGCAATCTCAAAAACGTACGATTTTAGATTGCTTCGCTTCGCTCGCAATGACAAAAATACGGTTTTCCCGTGAACGCTTACAAGTTTAAGTTTACATTGGACGATATGTAGGTATGTACCACACCTAAGAAAGATTGGGTCGGGCACTTTTCCGTTCTGTCAAGATTCAGAAAAGAAATCGGCAATGGGATAGTAATTTATATGGCAGAAAGAGATTTGCCAATAGATAACAAAAATGATGCCGTGCCCGTAACTATCCTCTGAATGGCAAAAAATCCGCCGTATAAATCAGCAACTGAATTCTTCGCCCTATTGTTTTTTAATACAGGCAAAACCGCTCCCTGATAGTCGCGGCTCTGTTAAACCATAAAAACGAAATTTGGTCTTTCAATTGTAATAAAAATCAACCGGTATCGACTAATATATTGAAAAGGCTGAGAAATACCGGCTCAGAGCGGCTATACAAAAAGGAGATTTGCTTGCAAGTCATTGATTGGCAGGTAGTTGTGAAAAAGTACGGCCCTATTGTATGGAATACCGCATACAGGCTGTTAGGCAACCATGCAGATACGGCTGACTGCTTTCAGGAAACATTTGTCTGTGCTCTGGAAGTTTCACGGCGTCAGCATGTGCGACACTTCCCGGCATTACTGATTCGTTTAGCTACCGCCCGTGCGATAGATCGGCTGCGTAAGCGAATGCGTGAGCCAAATATCAGTGCTGATATGACCATTTGTACTACTGTGCCAGGCGATAATCCAGAGCCTTCTCAGCAGATACAAACACAGGAGCTGGTTATCGGACTGCGCAAGGCTCTATGTCAGCTTCCGCCACAGGAAGCACAGGTTTTTTGTTTGCGATATTTAAATAATATGAGCTACCGCCGAATCGCCAAAGAGCTTGGCATTAAAAACAGCACCGCCGGTGTATTACTGCACCGCGCCAGAACGAAACTACGAGAACTTCTTGAAAAAGCTACGGTTATATAAGAAAGGCAGGTGTAATAATGGATAATCCGAAAGATATTTTAGATAAGGCAATAAATGCCCTTGCAAATACGGATTTACCGCCTGGCCCACCACCAGAATTGACAGAGGCAACCGTAGCGAAACTTGCCGAAACTACAAGAAGCTCTCAGCAAGAGACCGGGACCATAAAGATCACTGACAGAACCAGATTGATAAAAGGTCCTATAAAAATAGCCGCAGCAATATTAATACTTATCGCAACCGGTTATGCTATTGGCCGACTTTCAGCCTCTAAAGCACCAGACATTGAACAGCTTCAAGCTGCTCTCGAACCTGCCATCCGACAAAACCTTCTCCAAGAGATGGACCGGTATTGGCAAGTTAGCCTTTCTGAAAGCTATGCACAACTTAAAGATGAGCTTCAGCAGCAATACCGTCGTGACCTAAGCGATTTTGCAATTCAGACCTTATCTGCTTCAAGCGCGGTGACCAACGACCGACTTCAGGAGCTTATTGATGCCATCAACGCCGCTCAAACTCAGGACCGCCGGTGGTTCGCAACAGCGCTTAGCCAAATAGAACATAACCGCCTGCAGGATAAAACCCAGCTTTCAGCCGGCTTAGAGACGTTGGCTCTGCAAACTGAAGACCAATTGCAGCGCACCAGACGGGATATGGTTCAGCTTTTATCTTATACCCAGCCCAGCAGCCAGATTCCAAACAAATCCAGAAATTCAAACAATAAATGAAAGGAGCAAACAATGAAATCTTTAGTCCGAACAATCACTGTATTTGTCGCCCTTAATCTGATAACAGCAGGTTATGCTTTAGCTCAGCCAGCGCCTACGCTTCCAGAACCACCACAGGTAGAGGCGGTTGAAATTGCGGCGAAAGAAGCACAAGAACGAGCGAAGGCCGTACAAAAACATATGGAATCTCTTCATCTGAATCTCGGAATGTCGTTGCCAGGAAGCGGTTCCGGCACAGTCCTGGTGATTCCAACCTCAGAAATGAAAGCAGAAGAACTTGTCACAATAGTAGAAGATATGACTGTTATGGCACGTATTTTTGACAAACAATTGGGGCAGGAGCAACCCAGACACATGTGGTTTTCCGGAGATATTTTCGGACAGAGCAACCGCCCGGCTGAAAACATCTACCTTCAGGGATACGGCGCTCTGTTCTTAAAGAAAGTGAACTTTCCACTGTCGCCTACTGCTGCTGTGCAAGAAGAAGAGGTTAAAACCAAAAAAGAAAGGGAAGAAGTTGACCCGGTCTGGGACCAAATGAGAAAGGAAATTTATGAGCCACAAGGAGACCGAAGGCGCAGACCGGAACGCGACGAAGAGAAATACGACGCCGAGCAGGTAAAAAACCTCAAAATAAATATTATCAAAGCACTAAAACACGCAGCAAACATGCGAAACCTGAAACTGGATGAGTCTGTTATCTTGTCGATCACCGGCAGCGGAGACTCGTCCAAAACATCAGGAATTGCAATTGCCGGAAAGGGCTACGGTGGTCAAGTCATAGTTCAAGACAAAAAATCTACCGGTATGAGAATAGTTACGCCAACTCCACTAAGCGATTTAGGGGCCTCCTCACACACGATGCTCATCATTCGTGCGAAAAAATCAGATATTGATGCCTTCGCCAGGGGTGAGTCGGATTTTGATAAATTCCGGCAGCGCGTGCAGATGTTTACTTGTCCCTACCTAAGTGGAGAAGCTGAATATGGAGACTCATACGATTACACCCGAAGCGGGCGAAGCCGACGTCGCTGAGCCAGCTTTTTTATAAAATGATTGATCGATAATAGAAAAAGTTGAAAATATTCGATAAACTCAGGCCGGGCTAAAATTAACCCGGCCTTTTTTAATCCATTGCCGAACAAGCAAGATAAACAGTCATACCCAACACGCAATTAAACATCGAGGTTCTGGACTTCAAGCGCATGCTCCTGAATGAAGTTCCGTCGTTTTTCCACATCATCACCCATCAATATACTGAAGAGCCTGTCGGCCTCGCCGGCATCGTCAAGACGTACACTTAGCATCGTTCTCGTTGCAGGATTCATCGTTGTCTGCCATAACTGCTCAGCGTTCATCTCACCCAAGCCCTTGAAACGCTTTATATCAATTCCTTTCCCGCCGATCTGCCTTATCGTTTTGCATATGTCACCAAGTGATGCAGCATCGTTAGTTTCCTTACCGTGGACAAGCTGAAACTTGGTCGGTAGAGACTCTCCCGATACGGACTTTTCTGGTTTTAAGAGAAAATCGTTTAGGTCCAATCTAAAATCGGCTTTTAGCTTATCATTTATTTGGTTGATACGAGCCAGCTCATGCAGCTCCTCGGCGTCGAATTCATCCATATCACTTATCTCATCCAACCTTTTTTCATAATTGTTGCTATTGTAATAAACTTCATCCTTTCCCTGCACACGGATAAGAAAAATCGGCAACCCACCTTTGGTCGGATTATAATAGTCCTTTACAAACTCTGTAAAGTTAATGCCGCGTCTTGATAAAACATTTATAATTCGTTCGGCATCAGCTAAGATTTTTACAAGAGCAGTTAGCTGTTTGTCTGCAACTTTACGAATTGTGCCTCTGCCGGCTTTGCTGCTTTTTCCGGTCTTATTGCGTTTCTTGCCTGCCTCATTATCTCTGATAAAAAGTTCTGTATCTTCAAGACCACGACCGACCATAAGTCTGCGCATCTGGCTTTCATTTATCATATATTCAGACTTCTTCTGTCCCTTAACCCTAATTTCATATAGTGGAGGTTGAGCAATATAAACCATCCGCTCTGTAAGCAGTGCCTGCATTTGTCTAAATAAAAACGTTAGCAGTAAAGTTCTAATATGGGCACCGTCAACATCAGCGTCCGTCATCAATATAACTTTTCCATATCTACACTTTTGCACGTCAAACTCATCCGTGCCAATACCGGTACCAAGAGCGCTTATGATGGTTCGTATTTCATCGTGCGCCAGCATTTTCTCCAGCCTGGCCTTTTCCACATTGAGAATTTTACCTTTAAGAGGCAGAATCGCCTGGATGTTTCTGTCCCGACCAGCTTTAGCCGACCCACCTGCAGAGTCGCCTTCCACTATGAAAATCTCTGTAGTCGTTTTTTCTTTGCTTGCACAATCCCACAACTTGCCCGGCAGATTAGCACCGCTGAGAGCACCCTTGCGTCGGGTCAGCTCGCGAGCCTTTCTTGCAGCCTCCCTGGCCGCAGCGGCCTGGATAGCTTTATTTAAGATGTGTTTAGCTTCAGTTGGGTGCTCTTCCAGAAAATGCCCAAGCTGCTCATTAACAGTCGTCTCAACGAAACTGCCTACCTCGGGATTGGTCAGTCTTACCTTTGTCTGTGCCTCAAAATGCGGATCGGTCAGCTTTACAGCTACTACTGCTGTTAAGCCTTCTCTTAAGTCGTCACCAGTGGTTGCCTGATTGCTTTTTAATAAATTATTACTCTTAGCATAATAATTCATCGTTCGGGTTAATGCTGTTTTAAAGCCGGAAAGGTGCGTTCCGCCGTCAATATTCCTAATGTTATTAGCAAAAACCAGAATGTTTTCGGTATAGCCATCATTATATTGCATCGCCACTTCACAGCTCATCTTTGCCTGTTGGTCCTCTTTAGCTAAGTAGATGACATCCTTATGAAGTGTATCTTTACCCTCGTTTAGATGTTTAACAAAAGCTTTAACCCCCTCTTCAAACTTAAATACCTCTTTCTTATTAGCTCTGTCATCACGGAATTCAATCTTAATGCCTGCATTTAAATAGGCCATTTCACGAATTCGCTTTAATAATGTATCATACGAAAATTCCGTATCGCCGAAGATTTCTTCATCCGGCATAAATGATATTTTCGTCCCGCGTTTTTTAGTCGGTCCAATTTCCTTCAGCGGCCCTTCTCTCCTGCCCCGGATACATTCGAAATGATAGTGTTTTCCATCACGATAGATATCCGCTTCAAGCCATTCACTTAGAGCGTTAACAACGCTGACGCCTACGCCGTGCAGCCCCCCTGCAACTTTATAACTATCCGTATCAAACTTGCCACCGGCGTGCAGTGTTGTAAGCACAACCTCCAAGGCGCTGATTTTCGCTTCTTTATGCTGCTCAACCGGTATTCCACGGCCGTCATCTTCTACCGTGCAACTGCCATCGGCGCAAATACATATACTAATGCTATTACAGAATCCTGCCATGGCCTCATCGATGGAATTGTCCAGCACCTCATAAACCAAATGATGAAGGCCTGCACTGCTACGATCACCTATGTACATGTCCGGACGTTTGCGAACAGCTTCTACCCCCCCAAGTATCTTTATATTACTTGCATCGTATTTGTGAACTTTCATGTAAACCTTCTTCGCTGTTTTTTAAGTAACCAATCTTTTCAATAAATAGAGGTTTTAAGCCTTTTTATGTGATATTGTGGGCAACAACGTTTTAATTCCTCAAGTATATCGTGGCTATATAACTGTAATTGATACATATAAGGCGGTGAATCCACATATATCTTAAGCTGGCCCGCGGAAATAGAATCAATTCTACAGTGCTCATAAATCTCAGATGGCAGAAAATTCCTCAATACTTCTGAAATGTTCTGAAATTGCTCATACTTAGGCTCTATTACATTTTCCATAAACTTGGTTAGTAATCCGTCCAGTCTAATTGCTGGAATAGCTACTTTATCTGAACGATTGGCCAATGTAAATTTACCTAAATTGTTTTGTCTGTAATTGATCATGGAAAATAAAAAAAATGAAAATTCAATAAAAACAGAATCTGAATGATTTTCCTCTGCCCATCTAAGTTACTGTTAATTTGACATCTAACCCAAGCTTATGGGCATTAGAACATAGAGGAAATCTGCTCCGCTTTTTATTAGCCCCGGCGTATCTGACTGTCCCAATTGAAGCTCAAAATCATCGTTTTGTATTACCCTCAAAGCATCAATCAAAAACTGAGGATTAAAGCCGATATCAATAGGCGTTCCACTATAATCGATAGGAACTGTAACCTGTGCTGAACCTGTTTCAGGTGCCCGGCTTGAGAACACCATCTTATCCTTGCTAATAGAAAGCTTAATGCCTCTTGATTCCTCGCTCGTTAGAAGAGCTGAACGTTTAACAGCGCTTAAAACTGCATCAGTAGGTAAAACCAGCTTGTTATTATAGTCTTTTGGTATTATTTCTTCATAATTTGGGAACTTACCTTCGACAAGAGATGAGCTTATTACTGTGTTAGAATAGCTAGATAGTATTTGATTATCTACATATCTAACTTCAATGTTACCTTTGTCATGAGTTGCAAGTTTATTCATTAATGACATTGTCTTGGCGGGAACTATAATTTTCCGTTCAGCAATCTTTTCAGCCACTGTTGAGGTAAAGCCGACTCTTGAACGCGCCAGCCTTCTTCCATCGGTAGCAACAAAATTAAGCTTTTTCCCCTTTATTTCCCACAATACACCATTTATTGCATATCTACTTGTCTCCTTAGCTGCTGCAAAAAGACATTGCTCAACACCAATCTTGAAACGGTCAAAGGGCAGTATAATATCAGCTTCTCCATCAAACTGTGGAACTAAAGGAAACTGCTCTGGTTCCTGTCCATAGATAGTAAAATGGCTGTCTGCGCCCGTTATTTCACAAGCACCTTCCTCCGTTGTAAAAGTCAGTGCGTTATCAATACTTTCACGTACAATACCATTTAACCTATCCGCCTGTACTAAAACATCACCACTTTCATCTATCTTAACCTCTGATATTAAACAGCTTATCCCTGTTTCTAAATCCGTAGCAGAAATCACAACGTCTTTTTCACCGGTTGATATTTTCACACATCGCAAGATTGGCTTTGGTGTACGTGACGGAACAACTGATATTATTAAACCCAATGCCTCTGCGAGGGCATCTTTATTAAAATCTACCTTCATTAAAAACCTCCTTAAAAAAATGGTGTGAAAAAGCCACTTTTTAAAAATACACGTTTTATGAGTTCATAGTCTATAGCAGAAAAAGCATAAAAACAATAATTTTTGTGAAAAAAACAATTCCTATTTACTCAGTAGATCGTATGTTACTTATCACCTTCAGTTGTAATTTTATAGATTAATATTAAATCTATGTAAAAATTTGTTATTAGAATTAATATGAACTATGAATTTGTTATGTTTATTTTTTGATTTATGCCAAAGTCTTAAATGCAAAGGAAATAAGTAATAAATATGGACAGATGGTAATAAACATTAGTAGTTAGATATATTGTTAGCAACTTGACAAAAATAACAGTTTGCTTTAATAAAATTGTAGATTCATATATTAAGTATGAGATTTCAATAGCTTTCTAACAATGTATTTAACAATATAAAAGAATAATAGGGTTAAGATGGGTAATAGAGTTAAAGATAGATCCTCTATAAAAGATAGATCCTCTATATCGGAGGAGAATTTTTATGTAGGTTTTGACCTTGGAAGTAGTTGCGTACATTATGTTGTTATCAACAGTAACAAAGAGGTTGTTTACTGCCCAAAGCCAATTATGCACTTTGCGAATCCTATTGAGGCCTTAAAAGAAGCATGGTGGGATATAACAAGAAGATACGACACCCGATTTATTAGAAATACATCTTTTGCAGGAAGCGCTGCCATATATTTCCCAAAGGTTTTCAATGAGGCAGCTTACACATACGACAGCATTGCAATACCCATGGGGGCGGAGATACTAGCGCCTAAAGCAGAATATATATTTCACATAGGAGCCAAGGATTCTTATTTTTTTAATATAAAAAGAGCTAATGGAAAACGGATAATTAATGAGTGGCGAACAGGAAGTAAATGTGGGGGTGGCTCCGGCACATTGATAGAAAAACAGTGCAGGAGATTATATCAAGAAGATATTCAAGATTTGCAGTTGAAGGGGGAAAAAACTACTAACTTTGAGCAAGAGAAAGAAAAAATAAATATACTCAGCAGAAGTAAGCAACAATTGCAATTAGAGAGTATGCTTCAAAGAGCTGAGTATGAAGCTGGAATGTCTAAAGAACCAAGTGAATTTTTAGCTCGATGTGGCGTGGTTATACAATCAGATTTGATTCATAAACAAAATGAGGGCGCCAAAAGAGAAGATAACATAGCAGGGCTTTTTAGAACGATAGCGAGAAACTACAAGATTGATGTCTTGGGAGCAAGAAGCTTCAAACAATCTAAAAATGATAGCAATGCAATTATTACAGGTGGAGTCTTCACTAACGAAATAATCCGTAGAAACTTAGAAAGTCTGCTTGGAATAAATATCATAAGGCCTAAGCATCATCACAGCATAGCTGCAATAGGCTCAGCTATTAAGGGAATAGAGCAGGGCAATAAATTTACACTTAATCTTGACCGTCTTGAGGAGGTTACTGAGTATGGCCGAGGGAAAAGGCAGTTTGCACCTGCACTTTATAAATCTATTAAGGATGTACATCAAAAAAGCAGATCGTTGAAGGAAGAGATAGAACCGGGTACGGAAGTTGTATTAGGAATAGACGGTGGCAGCACTACCACTAAGGGCACAATTGTTGAGTTAAAGAGTGGAAGATTACTTGATAAACTTTACATCAAAACTCATGGTGACCCGGAGGCCTCTCTTAGACGCGTCATTAAATACTTAAGCCGGCATAAAGAAAAAGTCATAGTTAGAGGGGTTGGCGCTACCGGCTCTGCGAGAAAATTGTATGAGAAGATGCTTTTAAGTAAGAAGAAAATTAAAGAGCTTTCAACCAAGGGCGTAGAATTAACAGATAGAATCACAGATGAAATTACATGTCATGCTCTCGGTGTAAAACATTATGATTCTGATGTAGATACAGTTTTCGAGGTGGGTGGACAAGACATGAAATTCACCACCTTTGCAGAAGATGGTACAGTCAAGCAGGCAAAGATGAATTATAGCTGCCAGGCGGGCTCCGGGCAGACTCTTGAGAATATGGCAGAAATTATAAATCTAAACGTGGAGAATTCTCTGCAGCAGGCTGCACTTAGAGCCGAGAGGGTTCCTATAATTGATTCTACATGCGGCGTATTTATGGAGATGGACGAAAACAGGCTCATAGCGGAAGGCTTCAGCAGAGAAGAAATAGCAGCCGCGATAATACGTGGTACAGCCGCAAGCTATTATTATAAATTTGTTGGAGGCTCTCAGCACGTCGGCAGGAAATGTTCTGCTCAAGGCGGCCCTCCCTTAGGAAAAGCCTTCCTTGCCGCCTTAGCACAGGTAACAGATAAAGAGATACAAGCCTATCCTCATCGTGAAATGTTTGGCGCCTGGGGCCAGGCTCTCGATATCATTGAAAATATCAAGCGCTTAGAAAAGCAGGGTAAAAAGTATGAATCAGCTTTCAGAGGATGGTCCTTAGTTGACATGTCTTTTGAGAAGCGAAAGGTGTCATGCAAAGAGCTGTTTAAGGAAAAGTCCTGCGGCATGAGGGATTGCCAGCTTGAGGTTTTCTCCATCGAGGACGATAGAATAATAACAGGGGGATTCTGCCCGAGAGGAAACTCCGAAGCTGCCGGCAAACCAAAAATAGACTACGTCGAAAAATATCACAAATTATATGAAAAATACTTCAAAAAGTACGGCTGTCTGCTTGCTGAGATTTCGTCTATAAGAGAAAAAGATGAATCAATTCGTACGGTAGGGATAAAGAGAAGCACTGCAACGCTTAGCGAAAAGGGTATCTGGAGTGCAGCCTTATTTAAAAATCTTGGTTTTCAGCCGGTAGTATCGCCGAGGAGCAATAAAGAAATTGCCAAGGTTGGAGTTGACAACTCAAGAACTGAGTTCTGCATAGCAAGAAAGCTCGTGACGGGTCATGCTGCTTTATTAAACGCCGACGAGAATGTGGAGTATTTATTTAATCCAAGCTTTATCGAGCACAGAAAAGCAAGTCCACCGGACTTGAAATACTGCATCTATACGGAATCGGAAGGTTATGTTTTAAACGATGTTCTTTCTCTCGATAAGAAAAAACAGATAAATCCAATTTTACATTTCGGTGACTTTGTACTTCTCGTTAGCCAGCTTAAGAAAGAGTTGGAAAGATTAGGATTTAGATTTACAGAAAAACAGATAAGGAAAGCCGTAAGAAATGCTGATAAAGCTGAAGATAGCTTCAAGGCCGAGCTTTACAAAGAGGGAGATAAATTCTTGCAGAGAATCGAGCAGTCAGGACAAAAGGCCTATGTCGGTATCGGCAGAGATTATGTCCTTCTTGATCCTGAGGCAAGCTCCAACTCAGGCGCTATGTTTTCTCAGGTACGAGGGCTTGAATACATACCTCAGATATTTTTAGAGCATAAGTTCAGAAACCTTTCGCTTGATGGAATCGTAGAGAATGAATTCTGGGTTGAGAGCGTCAAGATTCTAAAGGCACATTTATTCGTGGCTAATCATCCTAATTTGTTTGCTATAAGGATGATGAATTTTGCCTGTGGGCCGGATAGCTTAAAGATTTACCAGGAGGAAAAGATTCAGCGGTCTGTTAATAAGCCCTTGCTTACTTTGCTGACTGATGCGCAGACAAACAATGCGCCATTTGTAACAAGAACGGAGGCTCACGAGAGGGTTGTGAATCAAAGCCAGCCAAAGGCGCTGAGAATAGAGGATTTAAGTTTATGTTCAAACAACGGCAGTGCTGACAGAAAATGGCTTATACCGTATATGGGAGATGCCAGTTACTTAGCGGTGGCAGGGCTAAAGCATTTCGGAATAGACGCTAAAGTCCTTCCTACTAATACGCCCAGGGGCAATGAAATAGCTAAGCAGCATATTTATACGGAGGTTTGCCATCCCCTTAAGGGGGTTGTAGGTGATGCACTTGGCTTTCTTGACGAGGAAATTGAAAGAAAATCAAAGACATACGTAGAGGATAATTATCTTGTTATGCTGCCGACGACCAGCGGGCCGTGTAGATTTGGAAAGTACACGGAAATTTTAGGAGAGTTTTTACATCAGAGGGGCTTATCAAAGGTGCCGGTGATGGGACCATCTTCAGAAACAGATTACATTGATGTTCCGCTTCCGAGTGACTGTAGCTCGGCAGATAAAATCCGGATGCAGAAAATTTTGTTTAAGGCGATAAAGGCCTCCGACCTGTTGGAAGATACTTTTTTGAGATTTTACCCTTACGCTCTGGATAAGACATATATAGAGAGGCTCAAGAAAGATAGACTCAATGTGCTGAGTAAAGCGGTGGAAAAAGGCGCAGAGATAGCAGACCTTAGGAGATGGGGGCAGCAAACGGTATCTCTATTTAAGAGAATCGATATGCGAAATAGCGAAAGACTTCCTCTTGTTCTGTATATAGGTGAAATCTACATGAGACAGCATGACCCCTATACGAGCTTTGTGATTAGGCAGTTGGAAGAATCCGGACTGGAGGCAATAAGGGATCCAATTACTGATTGGCTGGACTACGTAAATCAAATGAACCAGAGAAATTCATGGCGAGATGCAGGGCTGGGAGTTAAGAGTCTTGATACAGCCAGGATATTAAAACATTCGGCTAAGTTTGCAAGGTCTTTTATTAAAGGCAGATATATGTCTTATGTTGAGCAAAAAATTGCTGAGCCGTTTCATGAGGTGCTCGACGGCAGGCATATTCTTCCTAAGCCTATGGAAATAATTGAGACCCTGGAGAAAAGACACGAATTTCATGGAAATATAGAAGGCGAATCTCCTCTGAGCACAGGGATTGCTTATTATTTTATGAACGAGTTAATCCAGCCAAAAGGCGATGCGTACGTTTCAGGGATATTCCATGTTGGCCCTTTTACCTGTATGCAGGAAGGAGTAGCAACGGCTAAAATAGAAGCGATGGCAAAAGAATTGAGGAAAAGAAAACCTGATTTGGTTTTTCCAATTATACATGCCTTTTTTGGGGATTCGGCGAGCGCAAATCTTGATTCGGAGATCGCTGTTTTCACCGAGCAGTGTTATCAAAAAAGAGAGATGCTTAAACAGAAGTATGGGCGAAAATAACAAAGTATTATCGTCTGCAATCGAAATCTCTGATATGGCCAAGCCGTTTTGTAAGATTGTTACATATCGTGGTTATTATGTAGGCTAACCCTTTTTATATCAAGATGTTAAAGGCGAAGAACGGCAGGTTTTCCTTGTGGAAAAATTGTTAGAAGAAATAGCAAAATACCAGACAACCTTGATAGTGGTTGGCAGAGAATTGGGATACAAAAATGCTTTGTTGAAAAGGTGCCGGGTCATTTCGACCGAAGCCCCCATTTCTGCTTTCGCCCGCTGCCCCGCCTTGCGTCGTAAGACGCAGGGGCAAGCAGAAAGCAAGGGGGGCGAAGTGGAGAAAACTGTTTAAAATAGATTTCTCGACTCGCCTTTCGGCTCGCTCGAAATGACAGTTATGGTGTTTTCAACAGAGAAATACAAGAAATAAATGTTTTTGTGTGGCGGCATCGCAAAGTCCCGCCACGGGCGGTTTGGGTACGACACGTTTTCTATTTTTCTTGCAATGATGATTGATGATTTGTAAAGTAAATAACAATTATGAAGTTACAGTAGAATCTTCTTGTTTCCTGGGTCGGTGCCCGAGAGGCTAAAGGGGACGGGCTGTAAACCCGTTGGCGTAAGCCTACGTTGGTTCGAATCCAACCCGGCCCATTATCGAAATTTCACGCCCTAATCAAATTCAAACATTTCCAATGCTGCGTTGCTCGTCTTAGATGTGGCGTCTATCTGCCAAGTTATACCAAGTGTACTTAATTACAGCGTTTTTACTGGGCTATCTGATGTGGTTAACGGCTCTGCTGAGCCAATAAATATTGAATCCACAAGCTGGCTCAAATATATGAGACGAGAGGATTAATCACAATTGGTATTAGCAGTTTCTGCTAACATAAACTGCTAATATATGCAGATATATATTTATATGTTGGTATTACTATCTCCGGCTGAACAGTAGAAATTAACAACTCGAAAAGCATTTGACTCGTCTGCTCAACTGTGATATACTTGTTTGTCGCCCTGGGGTCTTTTTGGTGTATTGTGGAGGATGGGTGAGGCCGTCACAACAAGGCCCAAATAAAAAAGGAAGGATGGTTATGTCGTTTCTAAAAAGCAAACACCAAATCAAGCTTTGTCCCAAAACAGACAGAATCAATCCGTCAACTCGCAAACACAGGTGGCTTTTGTTGTTGTTTCCCTTTATGGGTTTTGCCGCTCTTATCTGGTTCCTCGTGCGCGTAATTCCCAAGCCTTCACGTGCAACATATCCCTGCCAGCGGGTGGCGTTTCCACTGGCATCGGGTTTTATTGTCTGGCTGATGGGAATAATTGGCTCAGCCATCGCCTACCGAAAGGCAAAACGTGCGCTTGCGCGAGCACACTATGTCCTGGCTATAACCTGCATCGTCGTCAGTATCGGTTTTATCTGGGCGGCTATAAATAGCACCGATGGGAAAATAGCCTACAGCCACGGGCCAATCGTTGCCAACAGCCCAATAGGCGATGGCAAAGGCATCCATCCGGGCCGAGTCACCTGGATTCACGACCCCAATTCAACAAACTGGCATGGTCGAGGCTCGGCAGAACGCTGGTATTCCAACACCTGCACTGACCAAACGGTTGTGAATGAAATGCTCTCAAAAGCAATTCAGGCATTAACCGGCAAAAGCAGCGATGCCGCCGCTTGGGACGCCATATTTAGAAACTTTAACCGGCAAATGGGAAAAGGCTACATCAGCTACACGCCGGGCGAAAAAATAGCCATAAAGGTCAACCATACATTGATGCATTCTGCCAGCGCATCTACTATGGAGAAAACCGTGCATATCGACGGCATAGACAATTCACCTCAACTTGCGATAGCCCTTCTCAGGCAACTGACGGATGTTGTAGGCGCCAATTCAGGCGACATAAGCATAGGCGACCCGACCAGAATTATGCCCAATTACTGGTACAATATGGTCGAGCCGAATTGTCCGGGCGTCGTCTATTTGACAAGAGACGGCTATTCCGGCTCAGGCAGAACAATTGTCACCTACGACTACAATACGCCCTTTCATTGGAGCGACCCTTGCGACGAACACTGGACAAGGGTCTGGAGGAAAGACTATATCCCAACGCACTTTGCACAGGCAGATTACTTCATAAACTTTCCTATCCTTAAAAGCCACAACGACTCCGCAATAACCGTCGGTGGCAAAAATCACTACGGCTCTTTGATTAGGAATCCAGCCGACATCGGCTATTATAATATGCACCACTCAAGGGTGACCGAATCGCCGGGGATGGGCAGGTATAGGGCGATTGTTGACCTGATAGGACACCCAAAACTGGGCGGTAAAACTCTCTTGACATTAATTGACAGCCTCTACGCCGGTCGAAGCTGGGATTCCCAACCAATCAAATGGGATATGGAGCCGTTCAACGGAGACTGGCCGAGCAGTATCTTCCTCTCACAGGATAGGGTAGCAGCCGACTCTGTGGCCTTTGATTTTATGGACAATGAATGGGATGCCAGTCCCTACAGCATTAATGGCTACCCGCAGAAGTCCGGAGCAGATGACTATCTGCACGAGGCGGCACTAATTCCCAACCCTCCGTCCGGCGTAAAATATGACCCCAACAACGATGGAGGACTGACTGAGAGCTTAGGTGTTCACGAGCACTGGAACAACGCAACCGACAAACAATACAGCCGAAACCTCGATCCAATTAATGGAGCAGGTATCGAACTAGTAACCAAGCTGGGTCTTATCGGTGATTTCAATGGAGACGGGGTTGTAAACTTTAAAGATTTTGCCCTTCTCTCTGCCGCCTGGGCCGGCCGGCCCGGCGACACCGACTGGAAAGCTGCCTGCGATATATCGATTTCCAGCGATGGCGTTATCGACGAAGACGACCTTGCTGTCTTCTGCGAAAACTGGCTCAACTAAGCAAACATATTGAGTCGCATGGTTTTTTTCAAACACCGTAGCCGGTGACATATCGCCAGCCGTTTTTTTACACACTTGTATTATGTCGACGCGCCCACCAAACTGACCGATTGCCTCCGAGAGGTGCTGGAGTGGTTAAAGGGGACGGGCTGTAAACCCGTTGGCGTGAGCCTGCGTTGGTTCGAATCCACCCTGGCCTATTCTTTCAGGATTTATTAGGTGGGACTTAACGGATTAAATGACTGTCATTGCGAGCGAAGCGAAGCAATCTCGTCTATTCAAACGATTGGGATTGCCACGGCCTTTCAGGCCTCGCAATGACATTTACCATATTATTTATAACACAGCTAAGGTTGTAACCTGATACCAGGCGTATAATCTTTTAGGAAAAGTATTACTCTTGCTTTTTAGTTTTTAGCAGGCCCTTCAGCCCTTCCGTAACTTCTTTACCAACGTCTTCTGCATCTTTCAAGACCTTTTCGCCAACATCTTGACTGTCTCCAAAGATATCTTTGCTCAAATCTATGACCTTACCAAGAGTCGAAGACATCGTATCAATCATTTCCTTAGGCAGAACACCGACACCCTGTTCCGCTATCCCGCGGGCTATAGCCAGAATTATTTGTTCCGTCAGCTTTGCCAAATCCAGCTTGTTATCGCTGCCGAGGTCGGTCATTTTTATAATGGGCAGTTTAAGCGTTATGGTATCTGTTTTACCAGGCAGGGGTATTAATTTAACATTAGCTGTGATGTTGGTGATTTCAAGGGTGTCGATATACAGTTTTTTGCCGGATGGTTTGTCTTGTTTAGGCATCGCCTTTATTAGGTCCTGAAGGTTATTAGACAGGCCTTTTTGCTCAATAGCGAGATTTGCACCATCGAGCTTGATCTGTTTTATTCTGACCGTGTTGCTTAACAGTGACTTTGGATGCACCGCAACTGCGGCGTCTTTAAGCTCAAGAAGCTTTTGTTGCTGGTAGCCGGGCGGATTGTCGATAGTAAGATTTTTAAGAGAAGCTTTACCTGCCATTATCGAAAGGTCCGCACTCTTCACGTTGACTTTCACATTGAGCGCTTTGGAGCCTGCTGACTCGATAGCGATTCTTAAGGCACCGTCGATAAATAAGCCTGCTCCTACCACGAGTATGACGGCTATAATCAGCACCAATAAGACAATAACGTATATAGCTTTCGATTTCTTTTTCATAACATAACCTTTCAAGATAAGTGCTTATTGTTTTTTGTTGTTGTTAAAAGCTCATGCCCAGACCAAAGATGTATTTAACGTCGGTTTCACCGGAGCTGGGAGCAGGTGACGCATCGTAATCTAAAATCGCTTTGAAATTCGCAAAGAACTGTTCGGTAAAGTACGCTCGGAACTCCGCTGTTGTTGACAAATAGTAATCCGAGAGCTCACCAAGGCTCGGATAGTACGTTAAATCGTGTACAAACTTAATAGTTTTATTTATTTTCTTATCGAAGTTGTAACCGAGCTGCATTGAAAGCTCGCTGCTGGTGTCATTGGTATTATCGAATTTCTCATAGAGTGAGGCTAAGCCTGCTTCGGTCGAGAAATTCATATCTTCAGACTCTATCCATTGATAGCCGGCGCCACTACCGATAACTACTCGTCTGTCAAGCTCGGCAATACTGTCTGTTTCATATCGGCTGTCGAGGTATCCGTAAAGCTTCTTCGTAAAAAAGTAATCATATTTTGCTTTGGTTCGCCACCAGTCTTCGGTCTTTTTTTCTTTGCCGGTATCGGGGTCTTCCTGCTGACCACGGGCATAATCGGAATTGATAAATATTCGGTCCTGCTCGGTGCGTCTGTTGAGATTAACGCTTGCGTTTCGCTGGTCTGTTTTTGTATTTCCATGCGTAGATGTAAGGCCCATGGAAATATTGCCCGTCCATCTCGCTTTCGGCTTGGCCGGCGGATTGATTGAAGATAAATCTGTTATGTTAAATTCCTGAGCCGGCGATATGTCGGTTCCCTCTATGGAGAAACGATTCGGATCAGCCTTAAGCAATTTTTGGTTGATGATAGCTTCGTCCTTTAGATGGATTTCGATAGGCTCGTCACTGCTGATATTCCGCACCTGTGACATATCCACGGTTACTTCACCTGCCACATCGGATAGGAACACCAACTTTTCATCGACAAGCCGAATTATCTTACCGGTTAGCCGGTCGCCGTTGCTAAAGATAACTTCATCTGCGGTTGTCGTCTGGACAAATACACAAAAGCAAAGAAAAAACGCCGTTAACCTGCAAGAAAGGTTGACACTTTTCATTATGGAAAATCCTTCCTTTTAGATTTTGTATATCTGTAGCTACCCCCATTTGTTCCTGCAAATATGTTAAACGCCTTTTATCTGTTTGCGTTTTATTTTTGCGCCGAGTGGATTCAGTCTTTTTTCGATTTTTTCATATCCTCTGTCGATGTGATAAACCCTGTTAACTATTGTTATTCCCTCAGCGGCTAATCCTGCCAATACTAATGCTGCCGATGCCCGCAGGTCCGAGGCCATCACGGAAGCCGCCATTAGTTTTTCTACGCCGGCTACGATAACAGCAGGTCCTTCTTTGCGTAAATTGGCGGCCATGCGGTTAAGCTCCGCAACGTGCATAAATCTGTCCGGGAAGACCTTTTCGATTATGACACTGTTACCCTCGGCAAGTGATAGAAGGGCCATAAACTGAGCCTGCAAGTCTGTAGGAAAGCCCGGATACGGCTGAGTTGTAATATCGGCAGGTTTGACGCCGTCGCTGCACGTAACAACCACCCCATTCTTGCTTTCGCCTGCCCCCGCGTCTCCCGACGCAAGGCGGGGCGGCGGGCGAGAAAGCAGGGGGTCAATAGTTACGCCGATATGTCTTAACCTGTCAACGACAGCCATCATATCGTCGAGTCGGCAGTTTGTAATTGTTATCTCACCCGCAGTTATAGCAGCGGCGACCATAAATGTCCCTGCCTCGATACGGTCCGGAATCACCTCGTAGTCAACTGGCTGTAAATGTCCGACGCCTTCAATGACCAGCCGGGGAGAGCCGATACCGCTGATTTTTGCGCCCATTTTGTTTAGGTATTTTGCCAGGTCTGCTATTTCCGGCTCGCAGGCAGCCGATTCGATGATGGTGCGTCCTTTGGCCAGCGCTGCCGCCATCAGAACGTTTGCGGTCCCCAGGACGGTTGAGCCGAAAGGCCCGCCGAGAAAGATTTCCTTGCCTCTCAGGCCGTTTGGTGCCTCGGCGATTATGTATCCATTCTTAAGATGAATTTGAGCTCCAAGCTCCTGCAGACCTCTTATGTGAAGATTGACGGGTCTGTCGCCGATTGCGCAGCCGCCAGGCATAGAGACCTTTGCTTTGCCGTAGCGGGCAAGCAGTGGGCCGAGTATGCAGATGCTGGCTCGCATCTTGCGGACGATTTCGTAATCGCCGACCGGATTGTCGATTACAGTCGAATCTATGCAGAGCTGTCCATTGTCGCTTCTTGTTACGCAGCAGCCCAATTGTTCGAGCAGCTGGCTGAAGACCGAGATATCAGAAAGATTGGGCACTGCTGAGAGAGTGGATTTGCCGCCGGCTAAAATCGAGGCGGCCATTATCGGCAGAGAAGCGTTTTTTGAGCCGTTTATAGTGACACTGCCACAAAGCCGCACCGGTCCTTCAATGCGGAATATGTCCATGGCTTGTTTCCCTGAGAAAGTGCTGTTTTATAATTTTATTTATCAGAGAAGGCTCGTATCTTCCGGCCCTGCTTGCACATTTTACTTAATGAATCGGATAGTTAACGGATAGCGGTAGTGAAAGCCGTCGTTGGCTTTAACCGCCGCAATCAACAAAAAGATAAGGTCAACAATAAAAACAGCCGGCAGCAGAAATGCACCGATACAGATGAAACATAGAGCGAAGGAAATTAGTCCGTATATTGACATCGATATCTGGAAGTTCACAGCCTCTTTGCCCTGCTCATCCACGAAGGGGAAATCATCTTTTTTGATCTGCCAGACAATCAACGGTGCTACGATGTTGCCGACTATAGGAAACGTAATACCGGCAAGTCCTAAAAGGTGGCAGACCATCGACCAGGTGCGGGCATCTTTATTGGTTTCTTTGCTTGTATTATCCTGTTGACCAGTTACGGGCTGTTCGGCCGAAATGCTTTGCTCGGCATTAGTTTCATCGCCAGGTTTGTCTTTCATTTCCGGATTTTCGTTTATTTCTTCCATATCCAGCTCCCTTGTATTGACGTATATTTGATTAATTAATCCTTCTATATTTTGTATCAGCGTTTAGCCGTTGCCGGAACGGCAACGGTCAATTATCCACAAATTATTTTTTTAGCGTAGAACCGTTAAGCCGTCAAGAATAAAAACTAAGCCCGCCTGCCCAGAGTATCCAACGAAGGAAAAGGCTTCTGCGAAGGCTTGCCCTTCGTAGCTTTAGCGAAGAAGGGATGGTATGGCGGGCGGGTATCTGTTTTTCTCATTTGTTTCTAATGCGAAGCGGGTTTCTTTTGTCACCTCGACCGAGGCCGTATGGACGAGTGGAGAGGTCTGCTTTCAAAGCAGATTCCCCCAAGAATATTGACACACATACCCAAGAGATATGCAGTCAAACCTTGCCAATTGAGTCAAAATCACATAGGATTACAGTTGTGAAAATCAGGACGACCGGTTTGCAGCAGGCCAAGCGGTTCGGGTAGAGCTGATTTTGTCGCACCTGACTTTCGTCAGCCTTGCCAAACCGACCGATAGAGAGTCAGGTGCAAGATGGCAAAACAGAAATCAAAAAACAAAGCGTGTAGCAAATCCGAAGGCAAATCAACAAACAAATCTGAAAACAAACAGGCAGAAAGAAATTTTAAAGTTTATGAAGTTTATACGGTGAAGGAGTCTACAGAGGCAGTAAATCAACCTGATTGCAAAGGCGTTTGTTTAGGAAGCAAAGTTCGAGTCCCTTTGCGCCAGTGCGACTATGAAAAGCCACTAATTTGCCGTGTTTATCCTTTTCGGGACGATTCGCCAGAAGACGAATTGACCCTGGGTTTGGCTGCGCAAATTGTCTTAGTTGTTCCATTTTGGCGAAAATTCGTACAATGGCCTGGACGACGCGCTATCCCAGCAGCTTACGCCGAGCTACGGCGGCTATTGCTCAAATATGGTTATTCTCCAAAGGACTTTGAGAAATGTTCAATTGCCGATATTGTAGAGCTTCTTTCGGAAGGTCACTATCGAGCTGAAACAAAGGGACTTTTAGAATCAGAATTATTAAAACGTGGCTATTCTGGACCTTTGCCTTCGGATAAATGTTTAGCTCATTTTGCTGGACATTCTATTGATGAGATAGTAGAAACCATAGCGATCGCTAAAAAGGGCGAAACAACGATTGATTTGACAGCCGAAAAGACAGTAGGTCTAAAGCCGACAGCGGCCAGCGGCAACCACGTCCCTATATTGAAACTTATCGAACAAGGCGAGGGTACCTACATTGAATTTAAAGAAACACTTGAGTATGACACGCAACAAAAGGAAAAAAACAAAGATGTTTTACTTTCTTCATTAAAGACGATAGCTGCCTTTTTGAACTCCAAGTCCGGAGGAACGTTATTAATAGGCGTTGATGATTTGGGCAAGATAAGAGGTATTGAGCGTGATTTGAGTCTTATGAAGTCTAGTAATACAGACAGGCTCGAACAGAAAATACGAAATTGCCTGAAAGATCGCTTTAAACCACAGCCGATTGGCAAAATCAAAATATCATTTGAGAAATTCAGCGAGGGAACGATTTGCCGTGTAGATGTCCAGAAAAGCAAAGAGATTTTTCATCTGGATAACGAAGTATATGTGCGGGATGGCAATACAACGCAGAAACTTAAAGGCCGAGCATTAACCGATTGGATTCAGCAAAGAAAAAATTAACGAAACCATAGATTGCCACCCATTCGGCTTCGCTCAGAGCCTGCCCTGAACACGGTTGAAGGGGTAAACTTTCAGGCCTCGCAATGAATCTCCACCAATTCACTGCGTGAAGCTACTTTGCATTTTCACGATGCGGCTTCGAGCCGGTCGGCGATCCAGACTTTGATGATTGACTGTCGAGGAACACCCAGCCTGCCAAAACAAATACACTTTATATTTGACCTAAACAAGCAAAAATAAAATAAGCTCATACGTAAAGCGCGTACGCGCTTTACGTATGAGTGACATGGCAACTGTCTTGAAAATCAAGCGATTCACGGATTTAAATACGGATTCTAATAATCCTTTCAACTCCATATTGTGCTGCCAAGCTATGTAGTCTTAAGAATACATAGCAAGACTAAGGCAAGAGCATTGTCTCAAAAATTAGATTGCCACGGCCCTTTGGGCCTCGCAATGACAAGCAGCGAAATTTTGCTTGTTTTTTAGCCGTTTTTGGGTATAATATGGCCTCGTTACGCGTGTGGCGTATCGCGTATATAAGAGTATTGCATATCAGAGATGGCAGATAGCATGTCGCAGTTAGCGGATATCGAAGTTCACCCCATGAGATGGCGGCTACGCCTATCTCACGGGGTAAATCAGAGCAAAATCCACGCCCACATTATTCGACAAGTGTCGAGAGTTCTCTACAAATCGGCCTATTTTTTTGCGAAACAAAGCCAATTTCAAAACAGAAGTCAGAAAACAAAATACAGATGACAGATGATAGAGAGGACAGTAAAATCAGGTTTTACACGGGATTATGAAAATGAGCGTTACAGCAGTGCCTACTCCGACGAGGCGGCTACGAAGGTCGTACCTCTTAAGAACAAACCCAATCAAAGCCAATTACCCCCAGCATAGAGCTGGGGGCTAAGAGTAAATGGCACAGCGAGCAATTATGACAAGCAATCGTATACCTAAGGCACAAGTTAAATTGTCAGCACAGCCTAATTCACCCGATATCGAAAAGTGGCTCAAACTAATCAGGGCCGATGGTGTCGGTCCGATTACCTTTTCTCGGTTGATAAAACACTTCGGCTCAGCCGATCGGGCATTAGGTACTTCTGTCAGCCAGCTTGCTAAAATCAATGGAATAGGTTTCAAGACCGCTGAGCGGATTGCTGCAACACTTGACAAATTTGATGTCGCCGATGAGCTGGAGCTGGCCGAGAAGCTCGGCGTCTGGATAATCAACATTGAGGATAAGCGTTATCCGCCGATGCTGAAGCAGATATACGACCCGCCGCCGGTTCTTTATATAAAGGGCACTTTAAGCCGACAGGATAACTTGGCGATTTCCGTAGTCGGCACTCGGCGGTGCAGCTTATATGGCCAGGAGCAGGCATCGCGGTTAGCTCATCTTTTAGGCTCGGCGGGCTTTACTATTGTCTCCGGAATGGCTCGCGGCATAGATACAGCCGCCCATCATGGTGCGCTGTCGGCCGCCGGACGCACTATAGCTGTGCAGGGCTGCGGTTTAGCAAATATTTTTCCGCCGGAGAACAAGAAACTCTTCGAGCTTATAGCTGAATCCGGCGCCTGCATAAGTGAATTGCCGCTGGGGTTTGAGCCGTTAGCTGAGAATTTTCCGCCTCGTAACCGGATAATAGCGGGACTGTCACTGGGGACAATCGTTATCGAGGCGGGTCTAAATTCCGGAGCGCTGATAACCGCAAAAGAGGCGCTGGAGAACAACCGTGAGGTAATGGCTGTGCCGGGGAAAATTGATTCACCGTTAAGTAAAGGTGCTCATCGGTTGATAAAACAGGGTGCAAAGCTAATAGAATCCATAGAGGATGTAATGGAGGCCTTGGGCTATATTGGTGAGCAGTTGCAAAGCCACGTAAGCCAAGACGCGCAAAAAGCATCTGAAAGGATTGAGACGCCTTTATTTGACGCAAGCCAGCTTAAGCTCAGCGATGAAGAAAAAGCGATTTACAACAGCCTGAGTAAGGAGCCGTTGCAGATTGATCAAATAATCGCGGATACAGCTTTATCGCCGGGCAATATAAATGCCGGCTTGATATCTTTAAGGCTGAAAGGATTAATAAAGCAGCTGCCGGGCAATATGTTCCTGCGAAATTAATCCTTCTTCTGCTGGTGGCTTGTTTGCTTCCTCCCTGCTTTCTTGCCCGCCGCCCCGCCTTGCGTCGTAAGACGCGGGGGCAAGCAGAAAGCACGTGGGCGAAGAGGAGAAATCTGCTCAAAAACAGATTTCTCGACTCGCCTCTCGGCTCGCTCTCCACAGGACACCTCTCGGTGGAAATGACGTTCTGAACTCTTTTCGATAGAGCATTAGAATATGCCGGTATATTCCGTTTTTTGTCTAAAACGCTGACAAAGAGCTGCCGGATAGTTTCTGTTTTTCCCATGCCGGTTCATATTCACAGAATGGCCAGGCCCATATTCATAAGATGCGGTATTTGAAGCTTTTATGTTGATGGAAAAATTGTTATAATTGATATGAGAATTTCATTTCGCATCTTTTGTAGGCGTGGTTTTTTCGCTTAGGCTCTGTTTTGTCGTTTGCCGACCGCCGAGGCGTGTGTTTCAGTGGAAAAAGCGTTATATATGATAGCTATGGCGGCACATAAATATAGTATTATTGTACGCCTTAGTAGAGATATTGGCGGTTTATGTATCAGCAATTGTATCAGATTGACTTAGTCAGGCGTGCTCAGCAGGGCGATAGGCAGAGCCTTGATCAATTGGCTCAGCAGGCCAGAGAGCGCTTACGTACGTATGTCTATCGTCTTACTCAACGAGACGACCTGGCGCAAGAAATAGTACAGGAGAGCTTGTTAGAGATGTGCAGGGTAATAGGTAAGCTTAAAAAAAGCGACCGGTTCTGGCCGTGGCTCTATGGTATAGCCATTAACAAGTTGAGGCGGCATTACAGAACAGAGCGGACGCAAAGAAGGGTGGCGTTTAACAGTGTGACTAAAAAAAGCAGCTTACAAAAACGAGAGGATGGGCTGGAAAAGCTCGTCAGCAAAGAGCTTAAACACATCGTCTCATCGGCTATGTCGAAGCTGCGGACGCGGCATAAAGCCGTTCTGATTATGCGCTGTTACGATGGTATGAAATATTCGGAGATTGCCGAATCTATGGGTTGTAGCGAGTTTAGCACACGTATGCTTTTTATGCGTGCGAAAAAGTCGCTGCAGAAAGAGCTCTCGCGCAACGGCTTTGGTAAGAGCTCTCTGTTAGCTGCTCTCATATTGTTCGGAAAGATAACAGCACCAAGTGAGGCGGCGGCAGCACAGGTGTCGGTCACGGCGGCTGCGACCAAGGTGGGTTTATTAGCCGGAATTGCCGGGCTGGCAACTACGAAAACAGCCATTGTATCTTTGACTGCGGCCGGCGCATTAACAGCCGGCACTATAGTTGCGACGTCAGGACACTGGCGCCAGCCCACCGATGGCTGGCAAGCTCCTAGTACCTTCTCGGCCAGATCACAAGCTGTCAGCCAGTTTGGCCAGGAAGGTGCCGGCGAAGAGTATTGGTATTATTTTCCGCAAGGTCCGGAGAATCCCATGATGCTGCGGGTCCGCCAAGGCAAAACCGACGTCCAGGTGGGCAGTGAAGCCGAACCGCCGCGGCAGAGACCCGCAAAAGCGGGCATCGACCGGCAGATTCTGCAAAACGACCGCGCAAATTACTACTACCACGATAACAGGGTGTATATTAACAACTATCGCTTATTTGCCAGCGACCTTAGCGTGCTGAAACTGCCTACAGATGACCCTGAATTGATCGACTTTATTTGTCGCCTTGAAGGCAGCACAAGCACTTTGCAACATATAAAGTCCACAGGCAGAGGCCTGCTGGTTGTCGCTGCCCGCAGTCAGACAGAAAATGGGGGACGTCAGCCTTGGGCTATCCGTCATTTCAACGTCTTGGACGAGGACTATTTTCAGGGTGATTGGCCGGCTACAGCGACGACAATTGACAACCGTGATGTTATGCACAAACGCGGCTGGACATACTTTCGAATTAGCGGTCAGATAAGCGGCCGCAGAGTCTCCGGAACGGGAAGAATTCCATTTATCTATTTAGCCGGCAAGCGATACAGACCCTGGCTGAAACTACAAGTGGGCTCTCTGGAGATAGTTGACACGTATAATAAAGCCTATCAGCGTAGTGTAGAGCCCGACCGGCTTGAGATATTTAAGAGTGGCAGCTTCTTTAAGGGGCTGGCCAGACCTTGGATGGGACTGCACACAATCGATACGGTACGTCGAGACGCGGCTGAGCAACGCATTAGGTTCGAGACAAAGCATACACCGGGCAGCCGATTTGCTCAGGTAGAGCTGCTGTGTAAAGATGTAAGACTTATCTACAAGATCGATCTGGAAACGGATGTTATTGATGAAATAATCTTTTCCGCTCCCGATAAAGTCGGAGGGGGCCAGGACAGACTGGGGAATCTGGAGTTCTCATATATTCAGTCACTTGATACCCTCTCAGGGGCAGTGAATGATGAATTTGTACATCCAGAGATTTTAAGACATTCCGCGGTAGCGGGTGTTCCTAAGAAAAGCCCAGGTTTGTTATGGCTTGTGCAGTTGGTTGAGGATTCGCTTAAATAGAAAAAGTGGTGTCGGTTCTATCTGATCCAACAGAGGCAACATAAATGAGAATGAAAAGCACTAATTGGTTTTGGACCTCACGAAGTGTGGCACGCAGTGTCCCTTGCGGGACTTACGCCACTGTCGCTATTTTAGTGGTCGCGGCGGTTTGCTTATCTGCGCGCCCGGTCCTGGCTGATTGGAGCTATGAATACCAAGACGATTTCAGCGGTGATAAGGCCGAGACAGACAGCTATCTTCATTCTATTTTCTGGCCTCAGGGTGCTTTTTCTCCGCCGGAGCCGTATCTGTACTATCTTGATACCCTCTCCAGCGGGCAGCGTGAGCTGGCGCTTGGAGACTACCACGGCCAGCCGGCTTATCTGGGCTATTGTTTCCCGGTCAGCCCGGTCCAGCATAGCTTGGCTGTCAGAGGAAATTTACAAATCGATGTGCGTTTCACGTATGATGCCGACGTGTTTCCGACTTTATCGGGTTATCTGTGGTACTCGCTATCAGGCGATGGTGTCACGTGGTCAGCTCCAAGAGAGCTGGGCCAGGGTAGCCACAATATTCAGCTCGAGTCGGTCAGGGGTACCTGTTACGTAATTTTCTACGGAATTGAGGTGTTGATTGATAATCTTTATGTGAATCTTTATTCGTCCCCTGCCACGATTTATGTGCCGGGGGAATTTTCCAATATCCAGGAAGCGATTGATTCTGCTTCCGACGGCGACGTTATAGAGGTTGCTTCGGGCATCTACAGTGGTGACGGCAACAGGGACATCGATTTTCGGGGAAAGGCCATCACCGTACGCAGTGAGGCTGGGCCGGAGCGTACGATCATCGACTGTATGGAGCAGGGCCATAGAGGATTTTACTTCTACCGGGGTGAGAGGCCAAGCTCCGTTTTACGCGGCTTCACAATCACAGGGGCTCATTTAACCGGCTCCGAGGTCGGCGGCGGCATCTATTGCGAGTTCAGCAGTCCGACTATTGTTGACTGTGTGATTAAACAGTGTAAAGCGGCGCTGGGAGGCGGCATCGGATCAGCGGATGGCGAGCCGACAATTATCGATTGTACAATTGAGGACTGTTACGCCGATTCCAACGAGGTGATTACAGAATCTGGCGGAAATGGTGCAGGCATCGGACTGATAAGAAGCTCAGACGCTATGATAATCAATTGTATGATTAGAAATAACATAAGCTCATCACAGACGGGTCACGGAGCGGGTGTATATTGTTGGCAGAGCAGGGTACGGTTATCAAATTGCGACATTTCCTTTAATCCGCCTACGGCTGACCAGGCAGGTGCCAGAGGCGGCGGGGTCTTCTGCGGAGGTTCTTCCTCACGTCTGATATTGGAGCGCTGTATTATATCGAACAATATTGCCGATGCCGGTGGTGGTGTTTTTGTTGGTCCGCTGGCCGACGCATGGCAAGACAGCGCCAGTGAATATGTGCGAATAGCAAGCTGCACCATTGCCGACAATGTATTGTCGGATTCTCTTATCCGCCAATGGCGGACCTGCGGAGGCGGGATTCACGCTGTTAGCAGCGATATCGCTATCAGTAACAGTATTGTGTGGTACAACGATGGCACAGATGTTTTGCTTGATAATCCGACCTCAAGTAATCCTGTTATCTATTCAAATACAGGGCAGTATTACCCGGGGCCGGGTAACATAAGCTTGCCTCCTCTGTTTGCCTCCGCAGGTTTGGACTATCATCTACAGTCGTTAACCGGCCGTTATGAGCTGCGCTATGATATGTGGGACAGAGACGATGCTCATAGTCCTTGTATCGATGCCGGTGACACCCAGGATTCGGTCGGCTCAGAACCTTATCCAAACGGCGGGCGCATCAACATGGGAGCCTTCGGAGGCTCGCGTCAGGCAAGCAAAAGCATCGGCCCTCTTATATTTCACGTTGACTGCGCTAACGGTAGTGATTCTAACTCCGGCACCGGCAGGGACAACGCATTCGCGACCATCCAAAGGGCAATGGACGAGACTATCGACGGCGATACCATTGTGGTCTGGCCGGGTCTGTATTCGGAAGAAGTAACCTTCAACCGCAAAGTAGTAACGCTGCAGAGCGCAGATGATGCTGCTGTGGTGACGGCCCCGAACGGTTATGCTTTTTCCTTCTACGGTGCTGAGAGCTCGATGAGCGTGCTGCGCAATTTCGTTATTACCGGCTGCGGTGATGCAGGTATCTTTTGCTCCGGTGCTTCACCAAAGCTGACCAATCTAACCATAGCTGACAACCAATCCGGGATTATCGCCTATGATGGAGCGAACCCTGACATAACAAACTGCATTCTTTGGAATAATGCAAACGGAGACCTCTTCCAATGCCAGGCACGTTATAGCTGTGTACAACAGAGCAGTGCTGTTGGTCGTGACACCGGCAATATAAGTACGGACCCATTGTTTGCAGACCCTGCTAATCCGCCTTCGGCGGATTACCATTTGCAGTCTCGGTATGGTAGATTCTCACTAGAAGATAACACATGGGTGGCGGATCCTGTCACAAGTCCTTGTATCGATGCCGGCGACCCGGGCGTTTACCCCGGACGTGAGCGGATGCCTCACGGGGGAAGAGTAAACATCGGTGCTTACGGCGGAACACCGTTTGCAAGCACGAGTGGCTGGCCGCCATGGGGGGATTCAACTGATTAGAAAATCTGAGTTTCAGATTTTCAGCAAGTCCGCTTGATTTCGGCGAGCTCAGGCGAGCCGTAGCGGACTTTTTTTTGTATCTTCGAAGTAAGTATAAAACAAATCCTAAAAAGTGTTAAGGTTATGTATTTTGTTTATCGGTTGCGCTACTCGTTTCGTAATACGTTTAACGGTTGCGTCTATAAAACGTTTTACGTTCAACGCAAGCCCTCTCCGCCGAGACGGTAAGCCTATTGCTCTGTTGAAAACGCCATAGTTGTCATTTCCACCGAGAGGTGTCCTGTGGAGAGCGAGCTGAAAGTCGAGTCGAGAAATCTATTTTAAACAGATTTCTCCGCTTCGCCCCCGTGCTTTCTGCTTGCCCCTGCGTCTTACGACGCAAGGCGGGGCAGCGGGCGAAAGCAGAAATGGACGCTTCGGTCGAAATGACCCGACACCTTTTCAACAGAGCATAAGCCTATCAAAGTCAAGCCGCTCGTCAAGACGGAGCTGGGCCGAGAAGGCTTTGCCGGAGCGGGATAAGGTGGATAAAAAGCCGTTCGAGAAAAATTAGCAGATTTTCTTGACAAGTATGTTAACGATGCTTAAACTAAGAAGCAATTTGTGAATGTGAACACAAGTACAAAATCATCGTATGACAGATGAAAGATAATTTGTGACTTCTGAATATAGAAAATGAAGTATCGTAAGATTCCAGATGAAACAGTACGGCGTTTGCCGATTTATTTGCGAGTATTGCTGTTTTCAAGGGAACAGGGCAAAGAGAATATATCCAGTCGGGACATAGCTGTTTTTTTAGGTGTAAATTCCGCCCAAATTAGGAAGGATTTTTCTTACTTTGGTGATTTTGGCACGCCTGGAGTGGGCTATAACATTGAGAAACTCACGAAGCAAATAAAGAAAATCCTTAAACTTGATGTTACTCACAGAGTAGCTTTAGTTGGAGTAGGTAATCTGGGCTCAGCGATCTTAGCATACCCTGGTTTTAAAATATATGGATTTGACATCGCTGCTGCTTTCGATAATAATCCTAAGAAAATCCGTAAAAAAATAAATAATATTGCAATCGAGAGTATTTCGAGGATTCCAACTTTAAAAAAAAGAGGCATTAACCTTGCGATTGTAGCTGTTCCAGAAGAGGCGGCCCAGCAGACTGCTGAAGCACTGGTCAAAGCAGGGATAAAAGGCATCTTGAATTTTTCGCCGTGCTATATCGCGGTTCCTAAGAGGGTCAAAGTTATAACTATTGATATTGCGATGGACCTGGCTCGTTTGCCTTATTATATGCCGGCGGGCTAACAGAATTGAGAATTGAATGGAAACTGTCTTTATAAGTGAGTTAAAACCGTTTCTGGATTCCTTTGCCGGAGAGATGGACCTTTATGTCCCAAAGAAGACGGGACAACATTTTGTATTTAATAGATATGACCCTGCTGCCGAGACGGGGATGGATTTTAACAACATCCGTGTTTGTATGCCGGTAAAGGAGTTTTTGTTTCCACTACGCGATCTTGCTGCTGTCTTTCCGGAACCTGTTGAGCCGGAGGAGATAAAGCCATTTGCTGTCTTTGGGCTTAAAGAATGTGATTTGCGTTCTATCGATATTTTAGACAAGGTATTCGCAGAAGCAGAATTCGAAGATGCCTTTTACATTGCCAGGCGGCAAAAGATGTTTATAGTATCGAGTGACTGCTTTGAACCCGGCGAAAGCTGCTTTTGCAATGTAATTGAGGGCAAAGCGTATCCGGATCACGGTTTCGATTTGAACGTTGCACGGGTCACTGATGGATTTGTAATTGAGATCGGCTCGCGGAAAGGCAGGGAATTTGTAGGCAAACATTCCGAGCTTTTCACTAAGCCGAGCGACGAAGTTTTAGCCGAGCGAGATAGAATCAGAGCTGAAACTCTGGAACAGCTCGAGCGTAATAATGCTGATATGAAGTTCGATATGCCAATCCGGGACATAATGAACAAAACTTACGACTCAGACGTTTATGACGAAGAGGCCAAAACCTGTGTGGAGTGTCAGGCTTGTACGCGTGTATGTCCGACTTGTCACTGCTTTTATCTCTATGACACCAAACAGAAAGATTACTTTGCCAAGATGAAGATGTGGGACAGTTGTATGAGGATGGCGTATGCGCAGGTTGCCGGCGGCGCAAACCCTCGCAAAGTGCTCGGCGATAGGCTCAAGCATCGTCTTATGCACAAATTCGTATATTTCCTTGATCGATACGGCCTGCAGATGTGCATAGGCTGCGGAAGATGCGTCGATGCCGAGGCCGGCGAGGTCGATATAAGGGCCGTTTTGAAAAAATTAAACGAAGAGCTCAAAAATACAAAAGTAACGAAATGAAGCCGAATTTATACCAACCAATCAATAGCGAGATCACTGACATTACAGACGAATCACCAACGATAAAAAGTTATGTTGTTGTGCCGGCCGAGCCGTTCAAGTTCCAGACTGGTCAATTTGTAGAGCTGACTTTGCCGGGCGAGGGTGAAGCACCTTTTACTCCATCCTCGTCGCCGGCTGATACCGAGAAGATGGAAATTAGCATAATGAAAGCCGGGCGGATGACGGCTTTGCTGCATGATTGTAAAGCGGGACAAAAGGTCGGTATTCGTGGGCCTTATGGTAATGGCTATCCGATTGAGGATTTCCTCGGCAAGGAGGTGTATATTGTTGGTGGTGGTGTGGGCTTGGCGCCGATTAGGTCGCTATTTTTAACGTTGGTCGATAGGATAAAAGATTTTAAATCTGTGGTTTGTCGCTACGGAGCGAGAACGCCAGAAGATTTTATCTACAAAAAAGCGCTTTTCGGCCCATGGCAAAAGATTAACGGCGTTGATATAAAACTGACAGTTGATAATGCAGACGGTCAATGGAAGGGTAACGTCGGCGTGGTAACCACAATTTTAGAGCCTGATGACGTGAACATCAAAAACGCCGTGGCCGTGGTTTGTGGCCCACCGATTATGATGAAATTTGCTACCTTGAAATTATTGGAGTTCGGATTCGCCGCTAAAGACATTTATCTTTCGATGGAAAAGAATATGAGCTGCGGATTCGGCAAATGCGGCCATTGTATGATAGGAAAATATTACGTTTGCAAAGACGGACCGGTTTTTACCTACGAGCAAATAAAAGAATACCCAAAGATTTGGGACTGAAAAGCATCGTGCGTCGTGCGTATCGCGTAAAAAACCAACGCATCACGCAATACGCAATACGCAATACGCAATACGCAATACGCAATACGAGATACGAAATTATGGGCAAGAAGTTAATAATCGATTTGGCAAAAAGCAAGACTCAAGGTGAATCTAAAGTGCTTTGCTCATATAAGCATCATCCGGACAATAAAGGATTTGACTCGCTGTTGGAGATGATTCGTTTTGCTTTAATCTGTCGGCGTTGCAAAGCAGCGCCCTGCATCAACGCCTGTCCGGTGGGGGCTTTGGAGAAAGTAGCAAGCGCAAGCAGGATTCCCATAGGCGGTGGTCTCGACGATTATGGTATTCTTAAACGGGCAAATATGTTGTGCACCGGCTGCGGCAGTTGTGCGATAGCCTGTCCCTTTGGGACGGTATATACGGATTTGGTACCTTTTCCGAGTAGTGTTTGTGACCGATGCAAAGGCAGATTGAAGCCGGACGAGAAGCCCTTATGCGTTACTACATGTGAGGATGGCAGCATAGATTACAGAGAGGTTGACTTCGACAAAGAAAATGATTTGGTGGAGGTCTTTGAAGACATCGTAGTGCGAGTTGCCGGCGGCAGTACCTGGGAGCCGTTTTTGAGGGAAAAGGAAAAGGCAAAAAAATGAGTACTCCCTTGAATATTTTATTCTGGATTTTTGTTATACCGGCAACTGTTGTCCTTGGCTTGGTTGCTTCCTGGATAGTTCGCAAGGTCAGTGCCTTGGTGCAGTGGCGTGTTGGTCCGCCGCTTTTCCAGCCGCTTTACGATATTATGAAGCTGATGGGCAAGGAAATTCTTGTGCCACAGGATGCACAGTTGGCCGTATTTCTTGCCGCTCCGCTTGCTGGGCTGGCAGGGATATTGCTGCTTTCGATGATGCTTTGGCGGATTACTATCGCCCAGACAGCTTTTCTCGGTGACATTATTGTAGCAATTTATTTAATGACGTTGCCGTCACTGGCTTTGATTCTTGGCAGTTCCGCCAGTGCCAGTCCGCACGCGGCGGTGGGTACAGGTCGGGAGATGAAGTTAGTTATGAGCTATGAGCTACCATTGATATTAGCTTTTATTGTGGTGATTATCAAGACCAGCGGCCAGTTAAGCTTGGCTGCGATCGCTCAGCACACGCCGGTTCTTAGTATATCCGGCTTGCTGGCCTTTTTGGTGGCTCTGTTATGTATTCAGGCAAAGCTCGGATTTGCTCCATTTGATATCGCCGAGGCTGAGACAGAGCTTGGAAGCGGCGTCTTAATGGAATATTCGGGAGCTTTGCTTGCTGTCTGGAAGCTTGCACAGGCGGTAATGCTTGTAGGTTTACCGCTGTTTTTAGTGATGGTTTTTCTTGGCGGATTTGGCACGGCTGGTTTGTCTTTAGTCTGGGGTATCGGCAAGTACGTTCTCATATTGGTTTTATTGATTTTGATAAAAAATACTAATCCGCGTGTGCGAATTGACCAGGCGATGAGGTTCTTCTGGTTTTATTGTGGGATTACTTTGGTTATAGCTATCATCCTGGCGACAATAGGGTATTCTTATGATATTGCATGGCTGTAAATGGCCGGTTTTTTAAAGTGATTAAAATGAGCTAAAGTGAACTAAAGTTATAATTAGCAACTTTAGTCACTTAAAACTTTAGGCAAATATGCCGCTTAAGGTGAATTTATGAGTTGGAAAATGTGGTCGTTAAAGAAATCACCGTGGGTTTTCCATGTTAATGCCGGCGCGTGTAACAACTGTGATATCGAAATTGTAAATTTGCTTACACCAAAGTTTGACGTGGAAAGATTTGGTATCAAATTGGTTGGCTCGCCTCGACATGCCGACGCCTTGTTAGTGACGGGTGTAGGGACCCGGCAGGCGGTGGTACGGTTAAGGGAGGTTTATCGTCAGATTCCCAAGCCCTGCGTGGTTTTCTGTATCGGTGCCTGTGCCTGTGGAACAGGTATATTCGAGGGAGGATACCACGTTGCAGGGCCGATTGATAAAATAATTAAGGAAGTGGACCCTAACGCAATTATTGCCTACGTACCAGGCTGCCCACCGAAGCCGGAGGCTATGATATCCGGCGTGGTAAAGGCTCTGTCAGCCATATAAATAGGACATAGACATGAACCAACAGGAGCTTATAGATAAACTTACTGAAATAAAAGATAAACTCACCGATATCCAACAACCATTGGACGACAGGATATTTCTATTGTGTGAGGTTGAAAACGCTTATGCTGTCAACAAATTTTTGTTTGAAGATGTACCATTAAGATTTGTGATTGCTACGGGCATCGATGCAGAACATTGTTTTGAGGTTTTGTATCATTATGCTTACGATCAGTTGGGCTTTGTGATTACTTTAAAAGCTTTTATCCACGACCGTGAGAATCCGGTGATTGAATCCATCGCACCATTTCTGCCGGCTGCGGAGTGGATAGAAAGAGAAATACACGATTTATTAGGAATCGATTTCAAAAATCATCCTGATATGAGGCGATTAATTTTGTCTGATGATTGGCCGGAGGGTGTTTATCCGTTAAGGAAGAAAATGGCTGGCGAGATAGCCAAACAATGGCCTTGTGAAACCTCCGTTTGTCCGACCACTGAGTCACCCGCTCGGCGAACTGTCCAACTATCAAAACCTATTCTTGCGGTCGGTCCGTTTCATCCGTTGCAGGAGGAGATGGAGTTTTTCCAGCTTAGCGTCGATGGTGAAATCGTAACCGATATTGATATGAGAATATCTTATAACCATCGCGGCATAGAAGGAATCAGCGAAACCTTGCAGTTTGACCAGGTGCCGTTCCTTGTCTCCCGTGTCTGTGGAATCTGCTCGGCGTCGCATCCTTTAGCCTATGTACAGGCTGTAGAGGATATGGCCGGTGTAACACCGCCGGAGCGAGCGTTATATGTTCGGGTTATAATTAATGAGTTCGAACGCATCCACAGCCATTTGCTGTGGGTCGGTCTTGCCGGGCACTTCATTGGGTATGATACCGTCTTTATGTGGGCTTGGAAGTACCGTGAGCCGGTGCTCGATTTATTGGAAGAGATAACCGGCAACAGAAACAACTACGGAAATGTTAAGGTCGGCGGCTGTAGAGAAGACATTCCAGACGAGACCGTGCCTAAGATATTACAAGAGATAGACAAACTCGAGAAGAAAATCGAGATGCTCACCAAGGCTGTGCTTGATGACCCCATAATACATGCTCGGCTCAAAGGTGTTGGAGTACTGTCTAAAGAGGACGCAATAAAGTATGCGGTTGCAGGCCCAACAGCCAGGGGTAGTGGTATTGATATTGATGTACGGCGTGACGATACGTATGCTGCTTATGCTGATTTAGACTGGAAAGTAATTACCCAGCCGGAAGGTGATGTCTTTGCCAAGGCCGTCGTAAGACTTCTGGAGGTGCTGGAAGCAGTCAAGATAATAAGACAGGCCGTGAAGAAGCTCCCGAAGGGTCCGATTGCCGTCGAGGTCAAGGAGATTCCGCCCGGCGAGGGCTGTGGTCGCGCCGAGGCTCCACGGGGTGAAACGTTCCATTATGTACGAAGCGACGGCGGCAATAGGCCGGTTCGTCACAAAATAAGGGCACCCAGCTATGTGAATGTCCCTTCATTTAGGGCCTCGTGCATTGGCGAACATATTTCTGATGTTACAATTACACTCGCTGCGGTTGACCCATGCTATAGCTGCACAGAAAGATTAGCTATTGTTGATGGACGCGGCAGTATCCTGCACGGCTATGAAGAGCTGCATCGATTGAGCTGCGAAAAGACTGCACAGCTTAAAAAAGAGATTGGTCCGCCTGAGTGGAAATTGGAGGATTCTTAAATTGGATAATATTTTATCTGTGTCTGTTTTTCTGCCTTTGATTGCGGGTTTTATTCTATTGTTTTTGCCGAACAGGATAAATTCCTTGTCTAAAGCGTTTACGCTGATAATTTCAGCCATTACATTTGTATTATCCATCCGTATATTTACTCTTGGCCAGGCGGAGTATGTGTGTCCTATTCTGCAAATAGGTGATTTCAATTTAGAGTTTCTGCTAAGCGCAAAGCCATTAGGAACTTTTATCTTGATGTTCGCAATGGGCTTTGGGCTGTTGATTGCTTTGTATTCGCTCAAGTCAATGGCTGGAGCGAAGCAGTTGAATGTATATTACGGCTCGATTCTGATTACAATCGGTGGTTCTGCGGGAATATTGCTTTCCGATCACCTTCTTTTCGTGCTGATATTCTGGGAGATTGTTACCGCTTCGCTGTATCTTTTAATAACGACAGGTGGACGAAACTCTAATTTCGCGGCGACGAAAAGTTTTGCTATGATCGGGGCATCCGATGCAGCTTTTATGCTCGGCTTATTTATAGTCTGGGCACTTTCAGGGACATTTATCATTTCAGATATAAGTTTGCCAACTACATCTGCACTTTCAATTATCGCCTTTCTGCTGCTAATGACAGCAGCTATAACGAAAGCAGGAGCATTACCCTTGCATACGTGGCTTCCTACCAGCGGTGAATATGCACCGGTCTCAGTGATGGCGCTTTTGCCTGCTGCGATAGATAAACTTTTAGGAATTTATCTACTGGTGATAATCGTGCGCCAGATTTTCGTACTGGAGTCGGAGGCTCTAAGAGCGATTCTATCACTGATTGGCGCAGCTACGCTTATTATTGCGGTGATGATTGCGATGGTTCAGCACAATCTTAAGAAGCTGCTTTCGTACCACGCTATCAGTCAGGTCGGCTATATGATTCTGGGCATAGCGACGATGACGCCTGTCGGTATCGCCGGTGGAATATTCCATATGCTCAACAATGCTATATATAAATGCTGTTTGTTCCTGTGCGGTGGTGCGGTGGAACGGGTAACCGGCACGGCTGAGCTGGATGAGCTTGGCGGGCTGGGAAAGAAAATGTCGATTACATTCATTACCTGCCTGATTGCGGCTTTAAGTATTTCCGGGATACCGCCGTTGAATGGATTTGTCTCCAAGTGGATGATCTATCAAGGTTTAATCCAGATGGGAACCACACAAGTAGGTGCTGTAGCTAAGCTATGGCCGTTCTGGCTAACCTGCGCTATGTTTGGAAGTGCGCTTACCTTGGCTTCCTTTGTAAAGCTCATCCACTCGATGTTCCTTTCCCGCTTGCCGGACAAACTAAAAGACGTAAAGGAAGTCTCGCCGTCGATGACAATTCCTATGATGGTGCTTGCTTTTCTGTGTGTGTTTTTCGGGATCTTTTACCATGTGCCGTTAAAGATGTTCATTTATCCTGCATTGGCTGTTGTGCCTGAGCTGAGCACATGGTGGTCTGGCTTGGCCACAATCCTGATATTGATTGGCATTGGCTTGGGTCTGCTCATCTTGCTTGTTGGATTATTGGCAAAGAAGATCAGAATAGTGCCAACCTGGACTTGTGGTGAGGTGCAGACCAATGAACAGATGACTATTCCTGGAACGCATTTCTACAAAACTGTTTCGGAAATGGGCGGCCTAAAACAGCTTTATGTCGGCCAGGAAAAGGGTTACTTTGACTCGTACGTCCAGAGCGGCAAGGTGGGCCTGGGATTGACAGGTTTTCTAAGCTGGCTGCATTCCGGGATTCTGCCAATGTATTTGACCTGGGTTACTTTAGGCTTACTGATAATTCTGTTCGTGGTTTGCAAGATTTGGTAAGAAATGAAATAAAAAATCAAAGTGAAATATAAAAATGCAAAATGTTGTTGTGAAACGGAATTTTATTTTTGAATTTTGATTTGTGATTTTGATATTGCTTTGTGCGAAAAGAGTATAGGTTGTCATTTCCACCGAGAGGTGTCCTGTGGAGAGCGAGCCATAGGCGAGTCGAGAAATCTTTTTTTGAGTAGATTTCTCCGCTTCGTCCCCTGGGCACTTCGGTCGAAATGACGGTATGTGTTTTCTACAGAGCATTTTGACATTTGATTTTTTGAGGTAGTTATGGCTATATTCTACATCTTGCTGATATTTATGATAATCGCAGCAATCATTGCGGTAGAAACGCAGGACCTGCTTAGCTCCGTAATTTGCATTGGAGCGATTGGCTTCGGTGCTTCCTTGATGTTTTTGTTCCTGCGCGCACCGGATATAGCCATTACGCAGATTGTAGTGGAGGTTCTGGGACTTATTATCTTGATCCGAGCTACAATCTCTCGCGACCTGACTTTCATAGGTGGCGACAGAGAATTCTTTGGAACAGTCGTTTCCGTCGTCATCATCGGGGTAATATTCTTAGCAGGCTTGAAGGTCCTGCAGACAAAATCTTATGAAGAAATCCAGGAAACTCGGCAGATGCATCCGCACGCTGTCGCTTTGCCGGATTTCGGCACACCGATTTATAGTATTACGCCGGAAGCCGCCTCCCAGGAGTATGTTAAAAAGGGTTTGGAAAAAACCGGCGCAGCAAATCTTGTGGCCTCGGTTATCCTCGATTTCCGTGCGTATGATACGCTCGGCGAAGCAACTGTGCTGTTCACCTCGATTATCGGGGCAACCGTGATTCTGCGAATAAGGAGCAGAAAAAGGCTGGAGGAATTAGACGTATGAAAGGCATGACGGTAATAGTGAAAACCATCGCCAGTTGGGTGAAGGTTTTGATATTTATTTTTGGCATTTATATTATTCTTTTCGGCCACTTAACGCCGGGCGGCGGTTTTGCAGGTGGCGTGATTTTGGCTTCTTCGTACGTGCTGCTTATGCTGGCCTTCGGCAGGCGGTTTGTGGGGGAGAACCTGCCTTTTGCTGCCGCGTCAAAGCTCGACTGCCTGGGAGCTTTTTTGTTTGCTATGATAGCAACGTTAGGTCTGGCATTTGGCGGCTCTTTCTTTGTCAATTTTCTTTATCAAAAATATCTGCCGGGCGAACCTCTGGAGCTTATCAGCGCCGGAACTATTCCATTATCGAATATAGCTATCGGCCTAAAAGTTGGGGCGTCATTATTCGTGGTTATTTTTGCACTTTCAGTTTTTTGTAAAGACTTCAAATGTAGAGAGCCCGGTACTGAATCAGAATCCGGTACCTCTGCCGGCCAGAAGGAGTAGAAACGATGCCTTATGCATTGTGCTTTTTGCTGTTCGTGATCGGCCTGTACTGTGCGGTCGTCAAAAAAAATATGGTCAAGATTGTCATTGGTATTATGGTTATGGAATATGCCGTTAATCTTTTTTTGGTTATGCTCGGCTATCGTACCGGCGGTGAAGCGCCCATAATTGACAAGACCCATATAGACCCGCAGACGGGCCAAATCGTCGCCGGCTTTATCAATAGTTCCGTTGATCCATTGCCGCAGGCTTTGGTGCTTACCGCGATAGTTATTAGCTTAGGTTCGCTGGCGCTTATGATTTCGATATGTATCAGAACCTATAGCGAATATGGCACCTTTGACATTACCGAGATAAGGAGGTTAAGAGGATGAGCGGCAACCTATTGCCTTTTTTTATTGCGATTCCTTTGATAGCAGCATTTATACTTCCGATTTTCGGTAAGAAAAGAAAAGCTGCCGCTACTTTCTTAGCCAACTTAGTGACTATTTTGCTGCTCGTCTTGGCGATTTTATCAATCGGGCAAACGGACGTTTACGAGATTGGAAAGTGGTCCATTCCGCTGGGGATAAATCTTGTTCTTGATGGTTTGAGCTCTCTTTTGCTCTTGGCCATTAGCGTCGTCAGCAGTGCAGCGATGCTCTTTAGCGTTCGGTATATGGAACGATACACCGCCAAGTCAAAATACTTGAGCTTGTTTCTGCTGATGGTTGCAGGTATGAATGGTGTAGTGCTTTCCGGCGACATCTTTAATCTATTCGTCTTTTTGGAAATTGCTTCGCTTGCATCGTACGCCCTTGTCGGCTTTGGATGCGGACCGGAAGAGCTTGAGGCCTCATTTAAGTACATGGTTCTCGGCACCATCGCTTCTATATTTGTGCTTTTTGGAGTTGCCCTTGTCTATGGCAATACGGGCACGCTGAACATGGCATACATCTCAAAGACAATTCAAAGCTCGGGCTTGAATGCCGGCCTTGCCTTTGCGCTTGGTTTATTCATCACCGGCTTTGGCCTAAAAGCGGCTTTGGTGCCGTTCCACGCGTGGCTGCCGGATGCGCACCCATCGGCGCCGGCTCCGATCTCTGCGATGCTTTCCGGCATTCTTATTAAAACCCTCGGAGTTTATGCCCTTGCTCGCATAGTTTTCAATGTCTTTGGCGTTTCTATTGAGGTCGGCTGGCTGCTGGTTGCGCTCGGCATTTTGAGTATGGTTGCCGGCGCCTTTTTGGCAATAGGACAGTGGGACCTGAAACGGCTTATGGCGTATTCGAGTATCAGCCAGATAGGCTATGTTGTGCTCGGCATCGGTCTTGGAGCAACTTTGTTAGCTAAAGGAGCAAACGTAGCCTGGGCGTCTTTGGCGATACTCGGCGGACTATTCCACCTGGCAAATCACGCTGTCTATAAGTCACTTTTGTTCTTGACCAGCGGCTCGGTTGAAATGTCCACAGGTACAAGGCAAATGAAAGAAATGGGGGGGCTCGCCGAGAGGTTGCCCGTGACACGCGCAGCTTGCACGGTGGCGTCGGCTTCAATCGCCGGCATACCACCTTTTGCAGGATTCTGGAGCAAGCTAATCCTTGTGATCGCGGCTGTACAAGCTCATCTTTACTGGGTAGCGGCAATAATAGTCTTTGTGAGCCTGTGCACGCTGATAATGTATCTGAAGGTTCAAAGATACGTCTTTCTTGGCGAGCTGCCGGAGGCTCTGCAAGGAACAAAAGAGCATGGCGGCTCTATGGCCGTGGCAATGGTATTTCTGGCGTGCCTGTGTGTGCTTATGGGATTACTTATTATAGTACCTTCTTTGAAGGCTAATATACTCGACCCGGCTGTCAACGTCCTGCTCGAAGGACTTGGATATTCGACTCGGATTATAAACCTGTCTTGAGCATTGTCGAAAGATATGTAATAAGGTAAGGTATCATGAGGCGACTGATTTATTTCGTTTTGGCCTTTGTTATATGGATGCTGATAGCTTGGCCCTTTGTTGATGGCAGAGTCGATCTGCAGGTCATAGTTGCAGGTCTAATAGTTGCTTTTATCGTGGCTATTTTGTTCCATGAGATACTGCCCAAGGAGCACCGAGTTTTTATTTCACCGGTGCGGGTGTTTTGGGCAATTGTCTATGTGCCGGTATTCTTCTATTATGTAATAAAGGCCAATCTGGATGTGGTCTATCGAGCTTTACATCCACAAATGCCTATAAAACCTGGTATCGTAAAGATAAAAACTACCTTGAAGACAGACTCCGGCATCACCGCATTGGCAAACTCCATCACGTTAACGCCGGGCACTTTGACCGTGGACCTGACGGATGACGGGGACGGCGCTTCGCGGGAAACCTATTTGTACGTTCACTGGATTTATGTAAGGTCCGACGATGTGGAGCAGGCAACCAAACATATTGCTCAAAGGTTCGAGTGGTTTATAAAAAAGATTTTCGAATAGATAGAAAGAGGTTTTTATGTATACGATATTCTACATCGCCTTGCTTGTTTGTTGTTTCTTGTGCTTGTATCGAATCGGCCGGGGCCCCAGCGCCCCAGACAGAACCGTGGCTATTGACATATTGGGTATAGTGGTTGTTGGTTTCTGTGCCATTTCTTCTCTGGATACCGGAAAGGATTTTTATCTCAACATTGCTATGGCCTGGGCATTGCTGAGTTTTATTGGAACTATAGCGTTGGCCAAGTTTTTGGAGGGCAGAAGTTTCGATGAGTGATATTATAGGATACATATTGATTATAATTGGGATTCTGTTTGATATATTCGGCTGTATAGGCCTGGTTCGTTTTCCCGATGTCTATAACCGCTTGCAGGCCTCAACAAAGTGTGTAACGCTGGGGACTATAATGCTGCTCGTTGGCGTTGCGATCATTAGCGGCGTTGGGCCGACGGCCTCCAGAGCTGTAATCTGTGCAGTGTTTATTTTGATAACTTCTCCTACGGCTGCACATGCAATTGCCAAAGGGGCCTATGCTTCCGGCGTGGAGCTGTGGGAAAATAGTGTCGTTGACAAATATGCAGAACATGTCAATAAGGAAAGTTCGTAGTTCGTAGTTCATAGTTCATAGTTCAGAGAAGAATAGTGGAGTTTAATTTTGAAAAATTAGATGTTTCGTAACCGTTCACACAGAAAATAAGGCGTTTTTGTGTCATTGCGAGGCCTTTAGGCCGAAGCAATCTCAAAAACGTACGATTTTAGATTGCTTCGCTTCGCTCGCAATGACAAAAATGCGGTTTTCCCGTGAACGCTTACGATGTTTATAAGAAATCAATTGATTTTGCCAATCATGTTTATTCGATAACCAAGAATTATCCAAAAGAGGAAATGTTTGGTTTGATAAATCAGTTTAGAAGAGCTGCGGTTTCGATTTTATTGAATATTGCTGAAGGTTCAGCAAGGAGCAAAAAGAACTTTATCAGGTTTGTGGACATAGCAAGAGGATCTACTTTCGAGTGCGTAGCTATACTTAAAATTTCTGAAAAACCAAGTTTTGTCAGTCATCAAGAATCTGCTGAACTGCGTGATAAATTAGTCGAAATTTCAAAAATGCCAAGTGGTTTGAAAAGTTCATTATCCTCACAATTTTTAGTCAATGAACTATGAACTACGAACCACTCTGAAGGAGTCTATAATTGCGTTTACCGAAATTAAGAGAGTTAAAAGAAGCTGTTACTGCGGTTGTATCTAAGCGTTTTACCACTCGATTTCCTATAGAGCCTTGCGTTGTGCCGGAAAGGTACAGAGGCAAGCCGGAATTTAACATGGATACCTGCATCGGCTGTGGTGCATGTGTAAACGTCTGTCCGAGTCCGGGATGCCTTACTATGGTTGATGACCTCCAATCAGATCCGCCGGTCAGAAGAATTACCCATCGATACGATACCTGTATCTTCTGTGGCAATTGCGAGGCTAACTGTACGACTGAAACGGGCATAAAACTCTCAAATCAGTGGGACTTGGCTGGTTTGGATAGGCAGGCTATGTCTGAAACTCACGAATTTGAGCTTCAGTTATGCGAAAAGTGCGGTGCACTGATAGGTACTAAAAAGCACCTTGTCTGGCTTTACGAAAAACTTGGCCCATTGGCCTACACCAATCCTTCATTGCTGCTTGCCAAGAGTGGTGAGCTTTCAACAGAGCCACAGAACGTTCAGCCGCCAGCGGATAAAAAGGCTCAGACGAGCGATTTTATGCGTATCTTGTGTCCTAAGTGTAAATGCGAACTGAACGTCCGCCTTTAGAAAAAGGCAACAAACCTTGATATACTTGGTATATATGCGGCATTCGGCAGCTAACAATCCAGTTCAGCGAGTCCTCTTCACCACTTATTCGACTTTGCCAGATAGTTGAATTCGAAGGTTAGGTTGATTAATAGCAGCATATATGCTACAGTTAAGGTAGGAGGTATAGCGTAAGATGTATAAAATTACAGATGTTAAGATTTTATCAGATTATAACATCTGGCTCAAATGTTCTGACGGCACAGAAGGAACAGTGAATTTATCCCATCTTGTTGGCAAAGGAGTATTTTCACTGTGGAACAATTATAAAGAATTTAAGAAAGTATCCATAGGATCATCAGGTGAACTACTGTGGGGCAGAGAGGTTGATTTATGTCCCGACTCTCTATGTCTATAAATCACAGGGGAAAAACCCGAAGAGCTGTTCCCTAATATAAAACGAAAGTCGATTCATGCCTGAGATATGCAGATTCTATGGTATTATCATCAAAATGTTCTTCGAGGACCATAATCCTCCACACTTTCACGCAGAATATGGTGGTTTTGAAGCTCTATAGAGCAAAAATCCCTTGGGAAGATTGAACCTTTGAAATAAAGTTACAGCCGTTAAGAGAAGGAATGGGTAGCGTCTATACACTGAACAAAACAGCTTTTGTTCTATAATTGACATAGACAAAGTGTTGCTATGGACCAACAGCTTCTTCAACAGCTACAAAAACTTCGTGGTCAAAACACGCTTATTGTCGGTATTGGAAATACGCTAAAAGGTGATGATGGAGCGGGGCCGCTTATTTGTCAGATGCTTCAACGTTCTCAAATCGGCGCTGAGGTAATAGATGCCGGTACTGTGCCTGAAAATTATATCCAGGTTATAGTAAAAAAAGCTCCAGCGAATTTGTTGGTTATTGATGCTATGGATTTCGGTGCTACAGCGGGAATGATAGAACTATTTAAACCTGAACAGCTAAGCTCGACTGTTTCTTCAACGCATACACTTTCACCCCGCTTATTTGTAGATATGCTCAGCCGGCAGATTGCAGTTGATGTTTTTTTCATCGGGATTCAACCTGCCCAAACGCAACTTGGTCAATCAATATCTGTCTTGGTAAAGCAGGCGATGCAGCGGCTGCTGCGCATCCTGACCGACATCTTTCCGCCCAAAAGCGAATCGTTTAACCCACCGAGAAAGTCTGTTTGAGAACGCGCACGGCCTTGCCGGCA
>Ga0307433_1000147_pt1 | contig 63893 bp, 42 predicted proteins | sample SalMarWE160210MG_FD_202166 | JGI IMG/M metagenome (GOLD analysis project Ga0307433, IMG submission 202166) | Salt marsh sediment microbial communities from the Plum Island Ecosystem LTER, Massachusetts, United States - WE1603-210 | ecosystem: Environmental > Aquatic > Marine > Intertidal zone >...
TTCGTACCATTTGTTACCTCCTGATACGCACGTTTACATTCCGGCCGGTCGGCTAACTTTGGCCGGGCAGGATTCAAACCTGCTGAATTGCACCAGCTTAACTTGGCGCACGTTTTGTTTTTTCAACTTAAGCTCGATTTTTCGTCGTTTTCTACTCTTTTTCACCTGTTTTTTTTCATTATTCTGCCTTTTTTTCAAATTAACCACGAATTAACACGAATTAACACCGAGAAATAATCAATAACCGCGGATTTCGCTGATTACGCGAAATAAAAGAAAAAATCGTAAATCGCAAGTCGTAAATCGTAAATTTCTTTGACCCGGCACCAGTGGTGCGGGCTAAAATTCGTACCGCGTTCTGAGTGATTGAACCTATCATTTATCAATAATCAATAATCATTTAGTTTAGTATTATACGAATCTAAACAGAAAAGGGCGGTCAAATTCCAGAAAAATCTCCGTGAGACGGCGTCCATTATTCGTACTGCGTGCTGCGTATGGCGTATAGCGTTCAGAGATTTCCGGCACTTTTTCCTTATTCTTTGTGCCTTTGTGCCTCTGTTTCTCTGCCACTTCCTCTTTTTTAGCCTTTTTTTACTTTTTATAAAATTCGTAACATCTAACCGAAGTGCCGCAAGATGATCTGACATTTTTCTCCGATTAAAGCGAAGCTATGATAAAATATTAAAACTCATATGAATAATTTTCTCGCTCACACACAGAGATGTTTTGAGAAAATGGTTTGCTATTCGTATGATATGGTTTGTGATGTAGATGAAGGAGACTTGAAGCATGACAGATATTGAAAGAGCACGGGAATTGCTGCACGAGTTCAAAGGGGATTCGTATTTGTTCGGCCCGGATGTTCTCCCGCAAGTGGGTCAAAGAGTTGCCGCAGCGGGAAAGAAAGCAGCGATGATTCGTGGCACATTTGCCGGCAGCGATGATTATGTAGAGATTATCTGCAATTCGCTGGCCGAATCAGGAGTCAATCTTGTGACGGAAATCAGAGGCTCCAGGCCCAACAGTCCGCGAGAAGACTTGTTTCGAATCGCAGAGAACCTGAGAGAAACTGATGCGGATGTAATAGTCAGCTTCGGGGGCGGCAGCACAATCGACGCTGCTAAAGCCGCCGAGGTCCTTCGCACTCTCAACGGTGATATTGATTCGTATTTTGGAACCGGTCTTGTCACCAGAGCATTAAAGGAAAGCGGCAAGTCCCTGACCCCGCACATGGCCATTCAGACAGTTGCCGGTTCGGCCGCCCACCTGACCAAGTACTCGAATATTACAGACATTTCGACAGGCCAGAAGAAGCTGATCGTGGACGATGCAATTGTTCCCGCTTATCCGGTCTTCGATTACAAAGTAACGTACAGCACACCGCCGGACCTGACCGCCGACGGAGCGCTCGACGGCATCTCGCACTCGCTGGAGGTTCTATACGGGGCCATCGGCAAACCAAACTATGACAAGCTCGAAGAAATTGCCGGCATCTGTATTCGGCTTGCAGTTAATTATCTTCCGCCGTCAATTGACAATTCTAGGAACAAAGAGGCGAGGCAAGCACTCTGCCTGGCCACAGACCTCGGCGGATATTCCATTATGATAGGCGGAACCAACGGGGGGCACCTGACCAGTTTTTCCTTAGTGGATATACTTCCACATGGAAGGGCTTGTGCTATTATGAATCCGTATTACACCGTTTTTTTCGCCCCGGCCATCGAACGGCCGTTGCGCTTTGTCGGCAAAATCTATCAAGAGGCAGCTCTGACGGGAGCAGATATTGATGCGCTCAAGGGCAGAGACCTTGGAATCGCTGTGGCCGAGGCCATGTTTGAATTAGCACGTCGTATCGGTTTTCCCACCCGTTTGAGCGATGTTGAGCGATTCGGCCAGCAACATATCAACAGGTCGCTGGCTGCCGCGAAGAATCCCCAGCTTAAAATGAAACTTCAGAATATGCCCGTGCCGCTCAGTAGCGATATGATAGACGACTATATGGGGCCGATACTGGAGGCGGCACGTGATGGAAACCTTTCGGCGATTAAGAATGTGAAATAGGAGTCTGCGTTTGTGAAAATAAAATTGGCCTATGGCGAGGAAGGTCTGGAAATCAATCTACCGGACTATCTGAACATCGATGTCCTGGAGCCCGGGTACAGGGAAGGTCTGCCTGACCAGGCTGCTGCGATAGAAGATGCTTTGCTAAGCCCCATAGACTCAAGTCCCCTGCGAGAGCTGGTCAAACAATCGGACACTGTCGGCATCGTCATCAATGACATCACCCGCCCGATGCCTTACAAAATCATTTTGCCGATTCTGCTGCGGGAGCTTGGCGGTATACCCGACGAGCAGATACTGCTGTTCAATGCCACGGGTACTCATAGATCCAATACGGATACCGAGCTTACCGAGATGCTGGGAGAGGACGTCTTTAGCAGATATCGGATTATCCAGAATGATGCGGGGGATCGCCCTTCACACAAACTCGCTGGAACTACCGCCAGCGGAAATGATATCTGGCTTCATAAGGCGTATCTGGACTGCGACATTCGAATTCTGACCGGTTTCATAGAGCCGCATTTCTTCGCCGGTTTTTCGGGCGGCGGCAAAGCCGTTATGCCCGGGCTGGCTTTATTGAAAACCATACTTATAAATCATAGCGTCAGCAACATAGACCACCCGAAGGCAACCTGGGGGGTGACTTACGGAAACCCGATATGGGAGGAGATACAACAGGCTGCATCACTCGCCCCGCCGAGTTTTTTATTAAACCTGGCGCTCAATAAGGACAAGGAGATTACAGCCGTCTTTGCGGGTGACTTTCACAAAGCACATGAGCGAGGCTGTAACTATGTAAAGAAAAATGCAATGGTCGCCGTGGAGAAGCCGTACGACATCGTCATCACCAGTAATTCAGGATATCCACTGGATATAAATCTATACCATGCCGTCAAAGGTATGAGTGCGGCCGCCCGGATCGTCGCCAGGGGCGGCAGCATTGTGGTCGTGGCCGAATGCAGGAACGGTATCCCGGCCCATGGAGAGTATGGCAGGTTGCTATGTGAAGCCGGGAGCTATCATTCTCTCCTGCGAAAAATCCATGAAAAGGATTTCGTAAAACAGGATATGTGGCAGGCGCACGTCCACAGCATGATCTGTCAGAAGGCTGATGTATACTTCCACAGCCGCAATCTCAGCGATGAGCAAATTAAGCGTGCGTTTCTCAAACCGTGCTCAAGCGTTGAAGACACCATCGAAGAGCTTCTGCATAAATACGGAAGAGATGCTTCGGTTTGTGTTCTGCCTGAAGGCCCTCAAACAATTCCCTATATTTCAACTGTGCATCGTTGACAATTGGGTCCGGAATAACCGCGTGGACCTGCTGGCTAAAACCTTTGAGTTCATCAAAAAAAATGGACTGATTGCCGGCTGTGCCTGCCATTCCATCGAAGTACCGATAGCACTGGAAAAGGCGGGTCTCGATGTTGACTTCTATATGAAGACACTGCATAGCGATGACTACTGGTCGGCAACACCGAAAGCCGAGCGTCCCGAGCGGGGCCTGCCGTCTCACGACAACATGTGGTGTATTAAGCCTGAGGAAACAATCGAGTTCATGAAGGGCGTCAGCAAGCCGTGGATTGCCTTTAAGGTTTTAGCCGCCGGTGCCATACAACCGCAAAAGGGCTTTAAATTTGCGTTTGAAAACGGAGCGGATTTCGCCAATGTCGGCATGTTCGACTTCCAAGTTCGCCAGGACGCGATTATTACACGTGACATTATTGATGAAATTAAGCGTACGGGTCGCTCCCGGCCATGGATCGAATGAAACATTGAATCCTCTATGAAACCAGGCCTGTAAAGTCTATAGTTTGATTTGATTGGTTCATTCCTCTATTCGGGTTTTCGCAGTCAATTCTATGGACGGAGTCAAAAACTAAGAGCTGACAACTATTTTAAGCTGCCAGCCCTTTGAGGATTCTGGGCGTTTTGTTTCTTTTCCTGTAGTAAGTCGCCTTCTTCTTCGGCCAACTTCCAACATTCAACCTATTCAGTTGGCGGAAATTCCTCAAACAGATGTTCAGCGAGGACAATCAAATCCCGGAGATCGACGATGCCGTCACCGAGAGGTGTCGGGCCAATGTCGCATAACGGGTAGTTTTCGCCCTGGTGGTCAATCACAATGCACATGTCGGCAGCATCGACAATTCCGTCGCCATTAAAGTCAACGATCACCAAAGAGATATCGTTCCCATGGAGCGGCTAACCGATGCGCAGCCGATTCGACATCCCGCCTGCCCCCTCACGGATTTACCGCGTCTGCCTTCAGTGTGTCAACTACCGTGATCTCCTCAATCTTTGCACCCTTCTTGCCGACCAGGTTGATGCCCTGCTCCCGCAAGACCGTCTCGAAGACGTGCAGCCGAGGGTCGCCGCCCGATTTCACCATGATTCGTTTGGCTGCCTTGTCATAGCTGAACTCGCTCCACGGCTGGCCGTCGCGCAGCAGCTTCTTTGGCTTAGTGGCCAGGCTCGCCGACCAACCGCCGTCCACTTCGCGCTTCCAGCCTTCGATCAGGTCCGCCCCGCTAATCGTCACTTTCTCACCCCTCATGGCGCGGATTGTCACGCCGTCGTGTTTCGGGGCCAGGACCTCGCGATATACTCCGCCCCGCAGCATGATCATCTCTCCCGGTTGGGCAATCGCACACGCTTTGGCGAGACTCGCAAGCGGCACGGCCGGATAGCCCCACGCCAGCTCATCCACGGCGGCCGGGTGCCGCGGATCGACGTAATACACGCTGGGGTACTCTATGGCTCCGATCGTCACGCCGCCCTTACCCGCTCCGATGGCCGGGCTGCCCTTCTTCAGGCAGAAATCCCGCTTCCGCGGATCAACAAAGAGGGGGTCCTTGCCGTTGATGTTTGTCCCGGCGGCCAGCGGCGCAGTCTTGAACGTCAGGTTGTATTCGACCACCGGATTGGCCGGGGTGAAGTCGCTGTCGCCATCGATAACGGCCCGCTGCACGTGACAGAAGACATTGTTGCGGATCTGCCCGTTAGTCGATTCCCTGCCCCGCAGCCCCACGCCGAACCAGGTGATCCCGACGAAGGTGTTGTTCTCAATCGTTACGTCGGGCGTCTGTATGATGTTCAGCCCCCACGCTCCCTTGTAGGTCGGCAGTCTGGAGGAGTAGATGTTGTGCCGGAAGGTCCAGTTCCGCACACTGCCGATGTGCGGAGCGCTCTCGACCATGCACCCCTGGCCCCAGTCGAAGCAGGTGTTGTACTCGAAAATCAGATCCTGCGCCATCCCACCGTTGTTCATGAACGTCTGGATGCAATCCACGTGGGCGACCTTGCTTTCCTTGGTGTCCGTGCCGTGATAGTAGTTGTACCGCTGGATGCAGCCCTTGCCGAAGAAGCGTGTGTAATCGCAGTCGTCGTAGTTGTTGCCCGGGGCGTACATGAAGAGGCGGTTGACTTCGTTGCTCTCCACCAGCCAGTCCTCCCCGCCGAGGATGAAGCCGTACTCGCTGTGGTAGACCTTGTTATAGGCGATTCGGTTGTGCGTTACCGCGGAATAGTCGCGGGTGTTGCCATCGGCACTCGGCTTGCCGACCGTCCCGTTGACCGCCACCATCATATCGTGGATGTAGTTGTCCAGGATTTCGCAGTGGCTTCCGCGCAGTTGGACGGCCGTGACCGGCTTGTCGGCTGTGATCTCGAAGCCTTCCACGCGGATGTAACTCGCTTCCAGGTCGAAGCCGGCCACAGTCACAGATCGCCTGGGCATTGCCACGAAGGCAACAGGTTTGCCCTCCGTGCCCCCGGCCTTCACCTTGACTCGTTCGTCATACTTGCCCGTCATGACGTAGACGGTGTCACCCGGCTTGGCCGCGTCGGCGGCGTGCTGCACTGTCTTGAAGGGCTGCTCCTCAGTTCCCGGGTTCGTGTCGGCCGCGCCGGGGGCCGCCTGGTCAACCACGTACATGGCCGCCCCCATCACAGGGGTGATCTCCTCGACGTGCGACCAGGCTATGTCGGCCGAGTGCGTGTTGGTTGACCAGGGATGCAACGCATCATTTCCAGGAATGTTAGTCCGCGTCTCGCTCTTCCATGCCGGCAACAGCGAACTCGGCGGCACATAAGCCCTCACGCCGCTGACGAACATGGAGTACGGCCTCTGCTTTCCATGGCTCTGTGCGCTGATGATCAGGTAGAAACGCTGCCTGGCCGCGATAGCCGGCACGTAGGGAGGGCCTGCGCTCATCTGCTTCACACCATCGACCCACCACGTCACTGACTCATGCACCGGATCATAGCTGCCACCATAGGTGTGCTTCGTTGTGCGATCGATGGGTACGGAGGAGACATTGTTCGGATTCTGGACGTGCTGGTAGTTCGGATAGATTCCCGTCCAGTTGTGAACCGTTCCGGTCAGTCCAGGACCAAAGCCCCCCTCGTCGATGTCGAGTTCCATCCATCGCTCGAAGCCGGCAGGATCTCCCACATATTGATCCTCCTGTTTGCCGTTATGCTCAGTTGGCATGAGCCAGACGGCGGGAAAGTGGTCTGGATCGTTATCCGATAGCCGAACGTCGAATTCAACGTAGAAACCGTCGGACCCAGGCAGTAGAGGCAGTTTGCCAGTCGAGAAATCCCGCGGCGCGCTAACGAGATCGCCGCCAAGACTTAGCACAAGAACGTCATTCTGTATTGAATAGTGGTCGAGCGATGGCGACTTGGCGTACCATTGGCCACTGAACCATTTGTGGTTGCCGTTATCGCCAGGCGCGATGTCAGATGCAGTGGGGCTCTCATTGATGACACACCTCGTATATCCAAGCGCAGCAGCTCCAAGAGGTACACCGGACTGCTCCGCGATAGCCGCATCGTGATAGGCGTCATCGTGTTTCTCCTTCCACCCGTCGGTTGGTGCCTGGAGCGTCGGACGGTGCTTTGCCCACATCTCGTTGACGAAGGCATCCCAGGCCTGACCTTGGCGCGCCCAATCTTTGTCGTGGTCCCGGCCGGTCGTTTCCTTGATGGTTTTTACGAAAGCGGCGTCATCTTCATACATCCAGCGGTCAACGTAATCGAAAAAGGCGTTGTGGCCCCAGGCCTGCTCGGCCTGCATGAGCCGCAGGCTCATGGCCTGCGCCACCCAGCCAACGCTCGTGCAGCACCGGCGGTAGCTCTCGCTTGTGTTCTGGCCGTCCTGCCACTGCGAAGGCGGCGTATGCTCATAGGGCCCCCAGCCGCTGCCTCGCGACCGGCCCTCACCAGTCGCTGCATCGATCCCTGAATGTCCGGCAAATACGACCCTGGCCCCGGTCCAGCAATCGCCATAGGCGGTCTGCTCATCTTCGCCGAAACTAACCTTCGGATAACACAAGCTAATGCCAGCCAGTTCGTCATCTCCCAGAAGAAGTCCGGCAAAGACGATGGGGAGTTTACGCCCGCTGCCGTGTCCGCCCCAGCCCGTCCAGCCGGGATGGCCCGCGCGGACCATACCACCCAGGTCGATGCCAACCTGGACGAAGTTCACCAGCAGCGGCTCTTTTTGCTGCGGCTTAAGATCGGTGCACAGCAACAATGCGGAGATGCCGACCACCCGCCCGTACTCCAGGCCGTACTGCGGCATGTTCTCCACAGGCTCTTCGAATCCAAAGAAGCATGTTCCCACCCAGGGCCGCTGGGTAAAGCGGATATACTGCCGGACCCTGGGTATGCTCTTAGTCGCGGCAACCACCGGCAACAGGTCGCGCTTGAGGTTCCGGGCCAGGTATATCCTCTGCTGGCGGTCGCAGAAGCTCGGCCGGAAGGCGTCCGGCGGCTGCGGCTCGCCCACGCAGGTCAGAACCGCAGCAGTGCGGATCGGGCTGCTGTCATCCACGCCACGCTCGATCTTGTTTCGCAATTGGGCACCGAGCACCAGATTCTTGGGCATGCTGATCGTCGAGATAAGCGAATCGCCGGGATTCATCGTCACCGGTAGTTTCTGAATGAGCGATGGGGTGAACCAGTTTCGCACGCCGCTGTCGTAGGCGACTTCCATTTTGGCTGGAGGATTGAGCATGAAACCGTTGCGGACGCGATGGGCTTGCTTGCGCTGCCTGTCCATGCTGTCCAACTCGCGTCTGGGGATTTCGCTGCCGTAAAGCGGCTTAGGGTCAATCGCCTCTATAGTCACCGGCTCAACGACATACCAGTCGCCGTTAACGAACTGCCCGACGCGAGCCGGCGTCTGAAACGTCCAGGTAATTCCGTACTGCGAAACGCTCCCCTTGAGCGGCAAGTCTTCGAGTTTGGGTCTCGCAGGTGCGTTTTCTTCGGTATAGACGATGACGGGGCGGAGTTGTTTCATCTCCGCGGCGACGGCTCCTTCTTCGTACGGGTCGGCCTCGATTACGGCCGGAACAGTCACCGGGCCGCCCAGAGTAACGGACAGGTCGGCCAGCCAGATTGTCTGATTCCTGCCCCTGTCCTGGTCACCCCGGATGGCCAAGGCGCTGAAGCCATTCAAACCCGTCTTGCGGGAGTCCACCGCATTAACCTGCCTGTCGTTGTGAAAGATCTGCAGGCCCACCTCGGGATCGAAGTCAAAGGTAAACGCTTTGGCCTGCACGCCGGCAGACTGCGTGACAGCGAGCTGCGCCGTAAGGCGTCCTGTGGACTGCTCGCTCCAGACGGGGGCCGACAGAACCGCTACGGCCGCAATGCACAAACCGAATACTGATGCGTGTTTCAACATGAGTCCTTCCTCTAATTTGGATACTCCGCAGGACGCCTTACGGCGCTGCGATAATATGAGCCGGAGCACAATCTTAACGGGTTCAAATTCTAACCGGCGGCAAGGCAACTTTCAACCGGGGATTTCTGGCGATGACCAATTTCCCCCATGCTTTAGCTGTAAAAGTGGAGGTTTATAACAATTAAGCCATGAACACTGGCTGAAATGTCGTAATGAGGATACCTAAACAAATTGTGAAACAGAGATTTTTAGTATTTAGCTTTGAACTCTTCATAGGTGGCCGTTATGCACCGAATTCATTGTGATTGTTGGGCGTTCAGGCCTTGAATTCACTGAGACCAATTGACATCGATGTTATTGCGTGTATACTTTAGTTTATGTTAAGAGTCAATCATTCAATTATCAATGACTTCTCTGTTCAAGCAGCAGTCATGCTTGTGCTAATTTGCAGCCCGGCACGTCTCATAGGGCAGCAAGCCGGATACGGATCAAGCAATAGCGGGACCACCATCTGTCCGATGGTGGTTCGACCAGCGGCGGTGCCTGCCGGCGCAGCCGTCAAGATGCGTTATACATTGAAGGCCGTTAAGCCGACAAGAACTCCCTTTAAGGCCTTTGTACATATCATTGACGACCAACGGCGTATGATCCTGCAGGACGACCATACACCGCCCATTGGCACATCTACTCCAGGCTGGCAAGGAACTATCACGTACGAGCGACGTCTGGTGGTTCCGGCCCACATCGAAAACGGTCAGTACCGAATTGTCATGGGACTTTACGGTGATTCCGGTCGGGCACCACTTAACGCAGGGCAGGGAGTTTCCTCTTTGGGAGGTAACAGCTATCAAGTCGGTGCTTTGAAAATCGATTCCCAGGCCCCCTGTCCGCCGGCCGATACGGATCAGGCTCCCAGCCTGGATCTCTCGGACTTCCACCTGAGCTTCCGTGAAGAATTTGACGAACCATTAGATGTATCAGCCTGGGGACCGGGCACCCGCTGGATTGCCCACACTCCCTGGGCCGGTGACTTCGGAGATGCCCGCTTTGCCGATCCCGGTAGTAACTTCCCTTTTACCGTAAAAGATAGTATCCTCCGCATTGAAGCCAGGAAAGACGACGCCGGGAAGTGGTCGTCCGGGTTGCTGGCCTCCAACGATCCGCTGGGCAAGGGCTTTTCTCAACAATATGGTTACTTTGAAATGCGGGCTAAATTGCCGCCGGGCCCGGGAGTCTGGCCGGCCTTCTGGCTTTGTTCCAGCTATAACCGCAAGGACAAGACCGCAGGCCTGGACGGTTCCGTCGAAATCGATGTTCTTGAATATTACGGTCGCACCCCCAGTTCCTTCACGGCAACGATCCATGTCTGGCGCCCGGAACCGCACCGTAGCAAAGGCTGCACCATCACCACCAAATCCAATGAGGCCTCTGCCGGATTCCATAACTACGGGTGCCTGGTCGATTCGCAATGGATCACCATGTATTTCGACGGCATCAAAGTATGGCAAGGCAAAACGCCGCCTGAGCATAACAAACCGCTGATGCTGCTGCTCAATCTGGCATTAGGCCCCGGCTGGCCCATCGACAAGACCCCGAATCCATCGGTAATGGAAGTGGATTATGTGCGGGTCTATGCAAAGACTGGGAACAAGTAAAAAGCTGGCAGCAAAATACGATGCTGAGTGCCACACATAAAAGGGGGGATAGGGCTGGAAAAATGAGGTATAGAAGTCGACTTTGCTTTCGCCTTTCTTTCACCACCTGCCGGTGTGCTATCAGTGGCGCGAGAATCTTTTTGCACAGGATAGGATTTCCAGCTATACTTACCAGATATGTGATTGGTGATGTTGGTTATAATGATTAAAGATATCGAGCATGATAAACACGCTCAACTGGTAATGGAATGGATTGAATGCCTCAGGATGTCTGTAACCGGATATGAGAAAAGGGGCCTATGAGAAGTGTGATGCCTATGCCCCGTTGAATTTTACTCAGCAGGAGATCAAGTATGTGCAAAGAAAGAGTTGGACTAAACCGGCGGCGGTTTCTCAAAACCGCAGTGAAGGCCAGTGTTTGCCTGGCGGTGCCGCAAATAATTCCAGGCACGGCGTTAGGCAGGAATGGCAGCGTAGTCCCCAGCGAACGAATAAGGCTGGGCGCCATTGGGATCGGGAATCGCGGCCGATACGACCTGGGCTGCTTCCTTCGGGAGCCTGATTTGCAGTGCGTTGCCGTCTGTGACGTACGGGGCGACAACCGCAAGCGTGCCAAGGACATGGTCGATGCCCAGAACGGCAACAAAGACTGCACGCCGTATATCGACATGCGCGAGCTGCTCGCCCGCGACGATATCGACGCCGTGCTGATAGCGACTGGTCCGAACTGGCACGCGACGGCCGCTACAATGGCGGCTAAGGCAGGCAAAGATGTCTACTGCGAAAAGCCCTGCACGAAGAACATCGCCCAGAGCCTGGCTCTGGCGGATATCTTTCGCCGCACGGCCCGCGTGTTCCAGGCCGGTACACAACGTCGTAGCCTGCCGAACTTCGCCTATGCGATCGAGCTGGCCCGGACCGGCAAGCTCGGGCCGCTTAAGACACTCCACGCTCACCCCGGTGGCCTGGGAACTAAGATGAGCGGCTGGCTCCCGGGTGAGGCCGAACCGCCCCGAGAGCAGGTGGACTGGGACATGTATCTCGGGCCGGCCGCCTGGCGACCCTACACCCGCAAACTCATGAGCGCCTTCCATTTCGAAAAAGGCGGTGGGCTGGTCGGAGGCGGTTGCCTCGAATGGGGCTCCCACTGCGTTGACCTGTGCCAGTTAGCCAACGATGCCGACGACACGGCGCCCGTGGAGTACGAGCCGGTCAACGGTCAGTTGCACGCCCGCTATGCCAACGGTGTCAAACTCGTCATGCGTAACGATGGATGGCTGCCGATGGGCTCGTGTCCGGTCCGTTTCGAAGGCGAAACCGGCTGGGTCGAGACCGGCGACGATGCGGAGTTCGGCGCGAGTTCCCAATCGCTGCTCCTTAGGAGAGGGACCAAGATACCGGGCTACCCCGCCGACTTTCACGTCCGTGATTTCCTGGATTGTGTCAAAACGCGGGCGCTGACCCGGGCCAACGCCGACGCCGCGTGCTGGGCGCATATCGCCTGCCACGCAGCTAATATCGCCTTGTTCCTTGATCGCAAGGTCAAGTATGACCCGAAGAAGAATGAATTCATTGGCGACGAGCAGGCCAACCGGTTACGTTCCGAGGCCCTGCGGGAACCATGGCGGATTTAGCGTCCGATCTTTCGAAAGAAACCACCTAAACTATGAGGACAATCATGATAATAAAGAAACGATATTTCTCCTGGTGTGTTATTCTCATTATAGTCGCCTTGTCGACCGGGATCGTTGCTCAAGATCGGTCGGCTACGAACTTCAAACAAAGCGACTTGATCGCTGTTCTGCAGTCAGATGCCCCCAAGGGTGAGAAAGCCATCACCTGTAAGCGATTAGCCATCTATGGCACTGAGCAATCCGTCCCCGTCCTGGCGCCGCTATTGGCGGACAAGGAACTGTCATCGTGGGCTCGGATCGCGCTCGAAGCAATCCCCGGACCCGCCGCCGACGCCGCTTTACGCGATGCGCTTGGCAAGCTGCAGGGCCGGCTGCTTATAGGGGTGATCAATTCGATTGGCGTGCGTCGTGATGTCCACGCTGTCAATACCCTCGTGCAGAAACTCGACGATGCCAACGGCGGCGTCGCATCGGCCGCCGCCGTGGCGTTGGGACACATCGGTGGCGAGCAGGCAGCCAAGGCACTGGCGCAATCCCTGGCGGATGCGCCGGCCGACGTTCGTTCGGCAGTGGCCGAAGGTTGCATTCTATGTGCGGAGTGGTTCCTGGCACATGACAGGACTGCCGAAGCCATCAAACTGTACGACACGGTCCGCCAGGCGGACGTACCCGACCAGAGACATCTTGAAGCAATCCGCGGCGCTATCCTGGCCCGCCAGTCCGCGGGTGTCCCCCTGTTAATCGAACAGTTACGATCGGAAGACAGAAAGAGGCTCGGGATCGGATTACGCACGGCTCGCGAGCTTCCCGGTCGTGACGTGACCGAGGCATTGGCAGTCGAATTGGCCCACTTAAGTCCGGACCGGCGCCCCATGCTGCTGTTGGCCCTAGCCGACCGTAACGATTCTGCTGTACTACCAACCGTTGAAAAGGCGGCTCAAGGCGGCCCGAAGAACCTGCGCATTACAGCTATCAACATCCTGATCCGCCTGGGCGATGTCTCGTGCGTGCCGGTCTTGCTGGAGGCCGCGACCGAGGAAGATGCCATGCTGGAACAAGCAGCCACCGAAACGCTGGTCAGACTGCCAGGCAAAGACGTGGATGCCGACCTGCTCGCCCGTCTGCCGCAAGCGCGAGGCAAGCTGCAGCAGGTTCTCATCGAGCTTGCCGGCCAGAGACAAATCAGCGAGGCCCTTCCTGCGGTCGTCTCGAGCCTTCACGATATTGATGCAGAGACTCGCGGCATGGCCGTACAGACAATCAGCATCATCGGCCAAGACCCGCAGATAGACGATCTCGTCAAGCTGCTTCAAGAAACCAACAATTCCGGGGAACGGGCGGGCATCAATAAGGCCCTGTTAGCAATTAGTGGCCGTTGCGGCGTAAAGTGCATCCCGCACCTGCGACCCCTGACGCAGAGCCGTGACAGCGAACTCCACATGATTGGGCTGCACGCATTGGCCATAATCGGCGGGCCCGATGCACTGGCGGCTGTCAAATCCGCCATTGAGAGAGCTGAGACCCCCGTCCAAGACGAGGCCGTGCGAATCTTATCGACTTGGCCGAACAACTGGCCCGAGGACAGCGAGGCAGGGCAAGCCCTGCTGCTGTTAGTCAAATCGGCTGAGAAGATGTCCCATCAGGTGCTGGGTCTGCGTGGTTACCTCCAGTACATACGCGGCAATAAGAAGCTCAGCAATGAACAAAAGGTGGCCAAGGTCAAGGACGTGCGGTCCCACATCAAGCGGCCCGAAGAGGAGCGGCAGGCCATCGCTGTCTTGGCCGAAGCTCCGATCGCCAGTGCCCTGGAGCTATTGTCGACGCTCGCTGAGGACCCGGCGGTCGCCGAGGAAGCCTATTCGGCCATGGTCCGAATTGCCGGCCAGGATATCCGCGGGGTTTCCAGGGATCAACGCCGGCAAGTGCTGCAAACGGTGGCTGAAAAATCAAGGAACGATGAAACCAGGCAGAGAGCCAGAAAGACCCTCAGTGGAGTTCGGTAAGCATGCGTACCGGGAGTTGCCTTATGCAAGCCGACAAACCGCTGATCTGTGCAGATTCCGGTGGAAGTAATGGCTACCGCACTCGTCTATGGAAAGTGGAACTTCAGGAATTGGTTGATGAAACGGCTTTGGAGATAATGGTCTGTCATCTACCTCCCGGAACCAGCACGTGGAACAAGATTGAGCATCTCTTGTTTTCCTACATCAGCATGAATTGGCGTGGCCGACTCTTGGTCAGTCACGAAGTGGTGGTCAACCTGATTGCCGCCACGAAGACAGCCAAAGAACTCAAAGTAAAAGCGAAACTTGACCGTAACAAGTATCCGACCAAAGTTGAAGTGTCGAAGGAACAAATGCAGCAAGTCAACCTCAGGATAACACTGGTCTATCGTTTTAATCAATGGAATTGATTATGTCTCTTCCAGGCGACTCACCGCTTGATTATCCAGAGGAAGGAGCCGATTAATATCGCTACCGCTACCCAGCCGGCGATGAAACCAATAATATCAACAAACTTCGGCCTGGATATTTCGAAATCAGGATGCTCGATCCAGGGTCGGCGTGGGGCCGGGACTACTCCATCGGGAAGAGTAAAAGGCACGGTCTCCGGTTCGCCGGGAGCGATAGGAGTCCGCAGACATTCATAGAAGCGGTCCAGTTTTTTCTTCTCCACCGGCTTAGTGACCAGGCTGACAACAATAGCTGTGATAAAACCGGCAGAGATATACATGATCATTTGCCAGGGCATGTAGAGCTTGCCATCGAACAACATGAACGCGGGAAGTTTCCCTGCAAGTGTCGCATTGAAATCCCATAAGATATTACCGAACAGCTCAATCCTGCTTGTAAACAGCAGCACGGCAAAGCTCAACAGAGTCGATATCCAGGCAGCTTTCGACGAGGCACGCCGCCAGAAAAGTCCCAGCCAGAATGGGATGGCCATCATTGCCGAGACCTTCCAGAATATTTCAAGGCCCTGTACAACGCTGTCGAGGCTGAACGCGAAAGAGACACCGGCTACAACAACAATCCCCGCGACGATACGCCCGACGATGGTGTAATGTTTGTCCGGCTTATTTTTCACAAGAAATGAGCGGTAGATATTTTCGGTAAATAATGCCGACGATGAGACCATGAAAGCGTCGCAGGAACTCATTACCGCGGCCAGCATCGAAGCGATGAATAAGCCGACAAGTCCGGGCGCGATCTTAGGCAGCAGAGTGTGAGCCATAAGGCCGTACACATGGTCGACGTCGATATTTTGACCTGCATAGAGCCCAACGGCACAGAGTCCCGTAAGCACCCATGCGATTGTGCACACCCGTTTGAAAAGTATGCCGCACATTACGCCCACGCGGCCTTCCATTTCGGTTTTGCCGGCGGCGGCCAGGCCCATGTTGTGCGGTTGGGTCACCCAGCCCAGCAAGGCATTGAACGAGATGACCGCAATATAAAATGCTGTGATTCCGGCTGGAGCAACGACCTTGAACATATCCGGATTCTGTATGCTTTCACGCAGGCCCGCCATCCCTCCTACCGCGGACAGAGCGAAGGGCAGAATCAAAAAAGAAAGAACAATGGTGAGTATCCCCTGGACAAAATCCGTCAGGATGGCAGCACTCAGGCCGCCCGCGATACCGTAGATAATGAAGATTACCGTCATCGCGCAGATGGCAATGTTCGGATTGATCTGTCCGCCCGATACCGCTGTGATCATGGCGGTGCTGCCTTTGAGCATCACGCCGATATTAACCGTTAACTGCAGCATCCCCATCACGGCGTACAGGCCGGCCACACTACGGTCATATCTGGCGAAGAAATAATCTCCCGTGGTAACAGCACGCATTCGCCTGAATACCGGAGCCAGCCACCAGAAGAAAGGTGTTACGAACAGCCACAACCATTGGTACCAGATACCCGATGCACCGGAGTGATATGTCTTCGCGGCGACACTGACGGCCTGATCTGAATGGGTGCCGGTGCCAAACGTGAAAAACATCATCATCAGCTTACCAAACTTTCGGTCACCGATGAAGAAACTTGCAGAGTTACGTACGCGCCGGGCGGCTGATATCCCGATTACCGCAATTATCACAAGATAGAGGGCTATGACCAACCAGTCAATCCAACTGACTCCAAACATGATTCGCTAATCCTTTCCCGATTCGTTGCAGCACTCCGTAGGGGACGCCTTACGGTGCTGCATTTTCAGACGAAACGATTCTACTCGTTATTGTCTTCTGTCCTCAAATATTCCCAAAGTTGTCCCATGCGTTATAGACAAGTATATCGGATTTGACATCGACAGCAACAAAACTTTCTTCGTGCAGCGTTCCGCGTGCTACGTACGGAAACAGAACGCAGAACGATGAACGCGAAGGCCGGGCGGATAAAAAGTTTGCGTGACTGCTTGACAAGAGCATAAAATATCATAGTATCCGAATCAGGCAAGTGAATATCTGAAGACGGAAAGTTTACAATGATTGGAGCGGATATGAGACTATCATTGCAGGATGTAATCGTCGCGCTGCTTATTGTGGTTTCGGTTTGTCCAATGATAACTGCCGATGATGGCTACGATCTCTGGATGTCCTGCAGAAAGCTGGATGATGCAGCGATAGTGAAAGAATACCGGCAGGCTTTTTCATCTATTGTAATTGAGGGTGGTTCCGAAACGCTCGGCATTGTTCGGAAGGAATTGCAAAAAGGGATTGAGGGACTTTTAGGAGTCGAAGTGCCAATACGCAGTACGCTTTCGGAAAGTGCTGCTCTTGTGATTGGCACGCCGGGGCGGTCTCAGGTCATACGGGGATTAAACTTGTCGGGCGAGCTGGCGGCGTTGGGGCGTGAAGGATTTTTGATCCGGTCGCTCAAGGTGAAAAGCATTCCCACAATAATTATCGCGGCAAACGAGGATATAGGTCTTTTGTATGGTTCTTTTCATTTATTGAGAATCATGCAGAATGGACAATCTCTGGCGAACGCAAACATCCGCTCCAGGCCTCGAATTCAATACCGGCTCTTGAATCACTGGGACAATCTGAACCGCTCAGTGGAGCGGGGTTACGCGGGCAAATCGCTGTGGAAATGGGATGAGCTGCCCGGAACCGTAGATCCACGATACAGAGATTATGCCCGTGCGAACGCCTCTCTCGGCATTAATGGAACGGCGGTAAATAACGTTAATGCCAATCCCATTTTCCTGACGGCCGAATATATTGCCAAACTCAAAGTGCTGTCTGATGTTTTCAGGCCTTACGGCATCAGGCTGTTTGTCTCCGTTCGTTTTTCGTCCCCGCTTCGGCCGGCATCCAATAGAAACAGCCGACGAGGCGGCATCGGTTCCCTGGAAACGGCCGATCCTTTGGATCCCGATGTTCGGCGCTGGTGGAAGGAAAAGGTCAAAGAGGTCTATCAATCTATTCCCGATTTCGGCGGATTTCTGGTAAAGGCCAATTCCGAAGGCATGCCCGGTCCGCAGGATTACAAAAGGTCCCACGCCGATGGCGCTAATATGCTGGCCGAGGCGCTGGCTCCCTATGGCGGCATCGTGATGTGGCGGGCTTTCGTATACGACGCCGACGTCGATCCGGACCGTGCCAAGCGGGCTTACAAGGAATTTGTCCCGCTGGATGGACAGTTTCGGACCAATGTGTTCGTTCAGTCCAAGAATGGTCCGGTGGACTTCCAACCCCGCGAACCTATCCAGCCCCTCTTTGGGGCTATGCCCAGGACGCCTTTGATGCTGGAACTGCAAATTACCCAGGAGTACCTGGGACATTCGAAGCACCTGGTTTTTCTGGCGCCCATGTGGAAAGAATGTCTGGATTTCGACACACATGCGAAGGGGAGTGACTCTTATGTTTCAAAAGTCCTGGATGGTTCCCTGCACGATTACTCCATGAGCGGGATTGCGGGCGTGGCCAATACCGGATCGGACCGAAACTGGTGCGGGCATCTGTTTGCACAAGCCAACTGGTATGCATTCGGCCGGCTGGCCTGGGACCATGACCTGTCCAGCGAGACGATTGCCGAAGAATGGATTCGCATGACCCTGAGCCGGGATAGCAACGTTGTCGGGACAATCAAGGCAATGATGATGGGATCGCGGGAGGCGTGCGTTAACTATATGACTCCAATAGGACTCCACCATATTATGCAGGCCGGCTTTCATTACGGCCCGCAACCGGGTTATGCGAAATCATCGCGATTGGACTGGACCAGCGTTTATTATCATCGCGCCGACAGTACCGGTTTGGGATTTGATCGAAGTTCTTCCGGAAGTAATGCGACAAGCCAGTATTTTTCGCCCTGGCGGGAGCGATTCGATAAGATAGAGACATGTCCCGAAGAATATCTGCTTTGGTTCCACCACGTTCGGTGGGACCACAAAATGCAGTCGGGCAGGACTTTGTGGGAAGAGCTGTGTTACAGATACCACACGGGAATCGATTATGTAAAAGAGATGAGACGGACATGGGCCGGCCTGGAAAAGCATATTGACCGGGATATATATTCGCACGTTCAGGAAAAACTGGCCACGCAGGAAAAGGACGCCACCATCTGGCGAGATACATGCCTGGGTTATTTCCAGAAATTCAGTAAGAAACCCATACCTGAATATAATTGAAATCATGATCTTTAATGCATACAACTGTTCTTAATCATTAAACTAAAGGAGCCACGAATGAATTCCGAACAGCAAAAAATCTCGCTAACAGAGAAAATAGGTTACAGCATAGGTGATACGGCATCGAATCTGTTTTTTCAAACTTTCATATATTATATGCTCTTTTATTACACGGATGTGTTCGGAATCACCGCTAAGGCGGCGGGAACTATGTTTATAGTTACCAAAATCTGGGATGCCGTTAACGATCCTATGATGGGTATAATTGCAGACCGAACCAACACCAGATGGGGAAAATTTCGGCCCTATTTAATTTGGGGCGCCATTCCACTCGGTGTACTTGGAGTATTAACGTTTACAACACCCGAACTCAACGATACCGGTAAGCTTATATACGCTTACATCACATATACATTTCTGATGATGGCATATACTGCTGTTAATGTACCCTATTCTGCAATAATGGGTGTCATGACATCAAATTCTCATGAACGAACCACGGTCTCCTCCTTCCGATTCATAGCTGCTTTTGCCGCACTGCTCTTCGTCCAATACTTCATCCCAACAATGACCGGAGATGCAGTTAATCCCGCGAAGAGCTGGCAATTGACTTATACCATTGTCTCCGGATTAGCGGTGATTCTGTTGTTTATTGCGTTCTTTTCGTGCAAAGAACGCATTCAACCTCCCAAGGGACAAAAAACCCCAGTCAAGCAGGATCTTGCCGACTTGATTTCCAATAAGCCCTGGGTATTTATTGGTACCGCAACCGTCTTTCAGCTCATTTTCCTTTGTATGCGAGGGGGAAGTACGATGTACTACTTCCAGTATTATGTAAAAGACCAGGAAATCATGTTGTTTGAAAAAGCCTTTAGTTTGTCCTATTCAAAGTTATTTTCTTTATTCACGATGTCAGGGACAGCCTTTACAATTCTCGGGGTTGTTCTAACAAAACGTATCAGTAAAGCCTATGGCAAATCATCAACTTATGCAGTCTTTTTGGGTATAGCCGGCATAACTTCAGCGCTCCTCATTTTCTTAGGCCCACAAAGTATCGTTCTTATGTTTGTGCTCAATTTTATTACGTCGTTTTCGGTTGGGCCCGTATCTGTTCTGCAGTGGGCCATCTATACGGATACGGCAGATTATTCGGAATGGAAAAAGGGACGCCGGGCTACCGGGCTTGTGATGTCTGCCTCGCTATTCGCGCTTAAGTTTGGAATCGCTCTTGGAGCTGCGGCTACTGCATGGATACTGGCAGCCTATGGTTATCAGGCTAATGTTGAGCAGACTGCAAATGGATTGTTTGGTATACGTATGGTTATGACCGTTTACCCTGCTATTTTCGCCATGATCGGCATGGTCCTTATGTTCTTCTATCCATTGAAAAAACATCTGATGATGCAGGTCGAGACTGAACTGGTCGCACGTCGTAAACAAACCCAACAGGATGATTGATAAGAAGTCACAGATGACGTCTCGAAAATCGGTTTTGCCGGCAGCACAGCAGATCAAAAGAACATTATTGATGGGGTTGAATATGAAAACGCGTCGTTCATTAATATGCTTTTATATACTATTGTTCTCACAGGCGGCCTTTTGCCAGGTCAGGCTTCCACGATTGGTAAGCGATGGAATGGTGCTGCAAAGAGGTGACAGTGCAAAAATCTGGGGCTGGGCTGCTGCAGATGAAAAAGTTACAATAACCTTTAACGGCAAAACATACCGTGACACAACCGGTAAAGATGGCAAATGGTCTGTAATGCTTTCCGACCTAAAAGCGGGCGGCCCCTACAGCATGGAAATCAACGGCAGCAATCGGATAATTCTTAAAGATATTCTGATAGGCGAGGTATGGGTATGTTCGGGTCAGTCGAATATGGATCTGCCTATGGCGCGGGTAGAAGCACGCTATCAGGATGTGATTGCAAACTCGAAAAATCCGGCTATAAGGCGCTTTTTTGTTTCCCGAAGGTATAATTTTAACACGCCGCATGAAGACTTACAATCGGGTTCCTGGGAATCGGCAAATCCCCAGAGTGTTCGACGTTTCACAGCCACGGGTTATTTTTTTGCAAAATCGTTATATGAAAAATACAAAGTCCCCATCGGTTTAATTCATGCGAGCGTAGGCGGATCGCCCGCCGAAGCATGGCTGAGCGAAGAAGCATTGAAAGAATTCCCGACCCACCTCGAAACGGCGACAAAATTCAAAGACACCAACTACCTCAATAGCATCGCCGACAAAGACAAAACCGTCAGCGATGCATGGTACAGGCTTTCACAGCAAAAGGATAAAGGGTTGACTAAAGGCCAAAAGCCATGGTTTGATCCGGCTTACGATGCTTCCGGCTGGGCGACGATGAACGTGCCGGGCTACTGGGCGGATGGTCCACTGGGGCATGTGAACGGAGTTGTCTGGTTCAGAAAAGAAATTGATGTCCCCGCCTCCATGACCGGCAAGCCGGCGAGACTTTTACTGGGCAGGGTTGTCGATAGCGACAAAACTTATGTTAACGGCAAGTTCGTCGGCAGTGTTTCATACCAGTACCCGCCAAGAAAATATGATATACCTGAAAATCTGCTTAAGGCGGGAAAGAATGTCATCGTAGTAAGGGTCGTCAATAACACGGGGCGTGGCGGTTTTCTTTTGGATAAGCCGTACCAACTCTCGGCCGCCGGCCGGACAATCGACTTAAAAGGGCCATGGCAGTACAAATTAGCTGCGACTATGAAACCATTGCCGGGCAAAACTTTTATCGAGTGGCAGCCGTTGGGTTTATATAACGGGATGATTGCTCCGCTGCTGAATTACACAATTAAAGGAGTGATCTGGTATCAGGGTGAATCCAACGCCGGAAGACCGCGTGAATATCAGAAGCTATTTCCTGCGTTGATTGCCGACTGGAGGCAAAAATGGAGCCAGGGAAATTTTCCGTTTTTGTATGTACAACTGGCTAATTATATGCGGGTTAAAGACCAGCCTTCCGAGAGTAACTGGGCCGAGCTGAGGGAAGCTCAGCTTAAAACACTTTCTGTTCCCAACACAGCAATGGCCGTGGCCATCGATATCGGTGAATGGAACGACGTCCATCCGTTAAATAAGGAAGATGTCGGCAAACGGCTTGCACTCGGGGCTCAAAAGATGGCTTATGGCGATGAAAAAGTTGTTTATTCAGGCCCCATCTATCAATCCATGAAAATCGAAGGAAACAAAATCATTCTCACATTTGCACATATTGGCAGCGGTTTGGTCAGTCAGGGGGGTGAACTGAAGTATTTTGCCATTGCCGGGGCTGACAAACAATTCGTCTGGGCAAAGGCGAAAATAGAAAGCGATAAAGTTGTCGTCTGGAATGATGATATAACCAATCCGGTAGCGGTACGCTATGCCTGGGCCGACAATCCTGACGGCGCGAATTTATATAATAAGGAAGGCTTACCGGCATCATCTTTTAGAACGGATGAATAATGTTTACAAAAGTGAGGAGTAAAGAAAATTGATGAACAGCGAAAATACACAACCTGCGTTGAAAGATGTTTTTAAGGATGACTTTTATATTGGTGCCGCTCTAAGCCTGAATCAGATTTCCGGCAATGAGCCGGACTCCACAGCTCTTGTGGAGAAACACTTTAACAGCATCACGCCGGAAAATATTCTAAAATGGGAAGAGGTACATCCGGAGCCGGATAAATATAATTTCGAGCCGGCGGACCGGTTTGTTGCTTTGGGCGAGAAAAGTAAAATGCACATCGTCGGTCACACTCTCGTCTGGTTTTTTCAAACGCCGGACTGGGTGTTCCAGGACGAATCAGGCAAACCCCTGGACCGCGAGGCGTTGCTTAAACGAATGAAAGATCACATTTTCACCGTGATGGGCCGTTACAAGGGCCGAATCCACGGCTGGGATGTCGTCAACGAAGCAATTGCGGAAGACGGCAGCTTTAGAAAATGCAAATGGCTCGAAATTATAGGTGAAGATTACGTGCTCAAGGCCTTTGAATACGCCCGCCAGGCAGATCCCGACGCCCAGCTTTATTACAATGAATACGATATTGTAAAGCAGCCCAAACGCGAAGCCGTCTTAAGGCTGATACGCGACCTGCAGTCAAAAGGTGTCCGCATAGACGGCATCGGCATACAGGGACACTGGTTCCTGGACTATCCGGACATCAGGGAGCTTGAGGCTTGTATCCTGGCTCTTTCCGAATCAGGCGTCAAGCTGATGTTTACGGAGATGGACATAGGCGTGCTTCCTTTTTATCCTGTCGATTCCGGGTTAGTGGATATCTCCTCCTTCGATCCCGAAACGCAGAAAAAACACAATCCGTACGCGGATGGCCTGCCGGACTCCGTTCAAAAAGACCTGGCGAATCGATATGCTGAATTGTTTTCGCTCTTCCACAAGCACCGTGACAAGATCAGCCGAGTGACATTTTGGGCCGTTCACGACGGCCAATCATGGCGCAGCTATATGCCCATAAGTGGAAGGAGCGACTATCCCATGTTGTTCGACCGTCACTGTAAACCGAAACCGGCATTCGATGCCGTCGTTAAAACAGTTCGAAGCGAAAAGTAACAAAAATCATAGATGTAAAAAGTATCGTTATGATTATTAAACAAGGAGCTTAAATGAAGCATGCTAAAGATATTGAAATTGTAGCGGCAGGACACACCTGCCTTGACTTAATACCTGCTTTTACTATCGAGGGTAAAGTGGACAAGATGACGGATGTCCTTGTGCCCGGCAAAATGATTAATATGGGTCAATGTGTCGTCGTTGGAGGTGGCCCTGTCACAAATGCGGGCGTTTCCATCCGTCGACTCGGCGTAAAAACTGAATTAATCGGCAAAATCGGCAACGACGATTTCGGCAAAGAAATACTTAACTGGTATGGAGAACATGAAGGCCATTTCAAAGGCATTCATATGGTCGATGGCGAATCAACGTCCTACACAATAGCGATTTGTATCCCCGGCATAGACCGTTTTTATCTTCATCATTGCGGAGCGAATGATACCTTCGGTTATGATGATATGAGTTTCGATTTGGTGGAACGTTCGAAATTAATGCTCTTTGGTTATCCGCCGTGGATGCGAAAGCTGTATGAAAACACGGGCGACGAGCTGACCAGAATCTTAAAGAAGACCAAAGAGCTGGGAACTACCACTGCGCTCGATCTTTCCATTCCTGATGTCAGCGGCTATGGTGATAAGTTTGACTGGCTGGCCATTCTAAAGAACTGGGTGCCGTTATCGGATATTATGGTGCCCAGCGCGGAAGAACTTTTCTATTTTCTTTATAAAGACAAATTTCTCGAAAAAAAGGCAAATCTCGGCCCCAAAGAGGGTGTGCTCGATCGTATGACCGTGAAAGAGATTTCCACCCTCGGCAGCGATTTAATAGAGATGGGGGCGGCAATCGCTATGGTTAAATGCGGTCACAAAGGATTATACGTCCGAACCGCCGGCCGGGACCGGCTCAAAAAGATGGGGGCCGCGGGATGTTCCGATCTCGAAAACTGGGCCAATCGCGAGTTGTGGCACCCCGTTTACGAAGAAGAAAAATTCGTCGGCGCGCTCGGTTCCGGCGACTCGGCGATTGCAGGATTTCTTTCTGCATTTGTCTGGGATCATACCATCGAATCCTGCCTGAGATATGCAAATGCCGCCGGGAGTATGAACGTTACCGTTCCTGACGGTCTTACATGGAACAAAGGTTTCGATGATTTGACCAAACGAATTGAAGCAGGATGGAAAACAAAAGATTTGAAAATTGAAGAGGACGGCTGGAAGTTCGAACGCGGATTCTGGACAGGACCTGATAACAAAGGTAAATGGGAATCGTAAAAAGGGAATAAGAGGAGATATACATGGCAAAGACAAAAAAAAGCAATGCAAAAAGAGATGCATTCGTCAGCAAAAAGCTGGCAAAAATGAGCCTGGAGGAAAAGGCCGGCCAGGTCTTAACATTTACCCGGCGCGGTGCCATGATAACGCCGAGCGGGATCGAACAAATCACAAAATTACACTGCGGCGGCCTTTGCCTGGAGCCGTACGCCGTTGAGACCTGCAAAAACCTTTACTGGGGCAATTCCCAGATAGACCTGAAATTCAAAAAGCCAAAGGATTATTTTACCATTTCGAATACTTACTTCGCCGGCAAAACCTTCGGTATCAGCATAACGCCGGGAGACTATACGAAGGACTTGAATAAATTGCAGAAAATTGCACTCGAAAGGCCGTCGAAGATTCCGCTTCATATGACTATCGACTTCGAAGGCGATTTTAAGAACGATTATATGGCCGGGGGCATAAGACAGTTCCCGCCGCCAATGGGCATGGCCGCTATCGGCGACACTAAGCTGACTTATAAAATCGGTCTGACAATTGCAAAGCAATTAAGCAATATCGGCGTTACGCAAATGTATTCGCCGGTTTGCGATGTGAATATTAATCCTAAGAATCCTGAAATCGGGGTCAGGTCTTTTAGCGACGATCCTGAGACCTGCGCAAAACACGCTGTTGCTCTGCTGAAAGGTTTTCAGGACGGTAACATAGCGGCAACTGCAAAACATTTCCCCGGCAGAGGCGATTCGTTCACTGACGCTCATGATGTACTGGAGGTAATAAAAGCCGGTAAAAAGAGGATGCAGGAAGTTGAATTGTATCCTTTCAAGGCCGCAATCGACGCGGGGGTAAAGGCCATTATGACGGGGCACTCGGTCTATCCCGCCTATGACGATAAGTATCCGACGACTTTATCTGAAAAGATCCTCACCGGGCTATTAAGAGAAGAATTAGGCTTTAACGGCGTTATTGTTTCCGACGCTATCGGAATGGCCGCAATCCTTAAGAAATGGCCCCTTCCGCAAGCCTGTGCAATGGCGATAAAAGCGGGCTGTGACACGATACTCTTAAAAGCCGATGACGAATCAAGGTCACAGTGCTTCTTTGGACTTAAACAGGCCGTTGAAACAGGCTTTCTGTCCGAAGAAAGGCTTAATGAGGCCGTTACACATCTTTTGAATATGAAGTACGACCAGGGCTTGTTCGAGACAGCCGGCAAAAAGGATCCGAAAAAAGCGCAGGATTACGCCCTGAGCAAACCAGTTATCGATTTCTCCCGGGATGTTGCGAAAAAGGCCCTGATTATGATGCGGGACAGCAAAAAAATGCTGCCGTTAAATCCGAAGAAGAAGATGCTGGTTATTGAGCAGCGGATTCCTTATGAATTTTGCGGAAAAGATCCTTATATGCACCAGCATATGTTCTGCGAGGCAATGGTAGAGCATTCGACAAATTTAATCCTGGCCGATACGGAATTCTCTGCCTTTGACGAAGAGATTAAAGAGTGCCTGGAGCTTGCCAAACAGGCGGACCTCGTGGTTATGACTAACTATTACGCCCGAATCGTCAAATCAGGAAACAATCAACTGCTTATTAAGAAGCTAAAAGCAGCGGGAAAAAGAATAGTTGTCGTGACCAACTATCCCTATATAGAGGGCACGACAAAGGAAGCCGATGCCGTGGTCTGTAATTTCAGCGGCACGCCCGATTCTATAAAAGCCGCGGTTGACTTGCTTTTTGGAAAGATCAAGCCCTGCCGTTCGACTAAATTACCCATAAAACTCGGTTCTCAAAAAGCAGCCGCCATTAAAAAGCCGGCGAAGAAAAAAGGGCAGCCTTTAAAATTATCATATTGTTAGTTGGCGCATAGAATTCGGAGCGAACAAAGGAGACATTTAATGCCGCGAGCCAGTACCTTAAAGATTAGCGATGTATTCAGAATTTCAGGAGTACAAATATCCGGGATTTATGAAAAAAATAAAATGAAGGTTCATTTTCAGGGAATGTCAAAAACCCTTCAATTCCCGCATACTATCGCCCTTCAGGGAGCTCCAACCTGTTCGATAGGCATATCGCCCGAGGGTTTGTACAACAGGCTTAATAATGCCGGCAGACTGATCCTGCTGAATCAAAACGCAATTCAATTTGCCTCTGCGCCGTTTATCCGGATCGGCGACAAATTTAATATGCTCACTACAAGAAATCCCACAATGGTGGAAGGTCCCGATGATGTCCCAGCTTTGAGAAATTATTATCATCCTGCCGTTTCCGAAAAGCAGGCTTCAATCTCTATTGCTACACCTTTGCTGGAAATGGCCTATAAGCTTGGAAAAGTTACTGTGACAAGAAGGCTCGTTTCTCCTTTCTTGTCCGGAGATAACCATGCCCTGATACCTATCGGTGTAGAGGAGTATGAGGTAAAGAATACGTCAAATCAAATTAAGGAAATCACTTTGGTCATACCCAGACCCTCCCTGGTAAATCTTCAGGAAAAGGAATTAAAGCCGACAGACCAGGACACTGTTTATATATGTGCAACACCGGCGAAAGGTCATGTGCATGAAGATTTTAAATCTGCCGGTATTAGAGGCGTGGTCATGGCCAGTAAGGAAGCCCGGGACAGAATGGTTATCGCTGTGCCGGAAACCAGGGGCGTAGTAATAGATACTCAACCTTATTTTTGCCTGAATCGGCTTAAACAGGATTTATTATTGAATGATGACGGCAGTTTTTACGAAAAGAGAGAATCCATACTTAATCAGGATTATGGAGCAGCCGTCAGCCTTACTTTTAAGTTAAAGCCGAAAGCGACAAAAAAGATTCCGGTTGCAGTAGTTTTGGATTTTCCACAACAGCGTTATATCGATGGGAAAAAATTCGATCGCAAATACATTAAAAGTTTTAAGGATAAAGAAACCAGGGCCGTGGATATGGCGAAAATTGCTCTGGATAATTTTCCTAAATGGCTCAGGCGCACATTAACCATCCAGAGCAGGATATTCGATCAAATAAAGACAAGCCCTTCATATAAGAATGATAAGGCGGGTGCTTTAAGACTTACCCGATTGATTCTTAACGAATTTAGTTTTCCGTTGTCAAATGCCGCAGTCTGGATTGAAGATAAGAACGGCAATGAAACCGCCAGGTTCCTGGAATGCTTCGATTATGCCTATATCGATCCTTCAGATGTGGATTGGTATTCCATGGTACTGCTTATACTTTTCCCGGATATAGAAAAAGAACTCTGCCAAAGTTTTATTAACTCAATTGAGAGGGAGAATACTCACGAGCGTTATTATCATTTGCACGCATCTTTTGTTGAAGCAAGAAAGCATTTTGAGGACTATCCGGAAGAATATGAAGATTTATCGCTGATCCAGATAAAAGATGCTGTTAAGGTTAAAGGTGCTGTCTCGCATGATGTAGGTGCTTTACCGAAAGGCCATGCTTTACGGAATGTCAGTGACTACGCCTGGTACAATGACAACTACTGGGTCGATCTTTTTCCCAAGCTGGCAACAAGAGTTCTGCGCAACGTCAAATTTACCGGTAATATAGATTTTCTAAGGAAGAACTGGAAGACGCTTAAATTCGGATTTGAGCATTTAAAAGAACTCGATATAGACGGAGATGGCATCCCTGAGGGCAATCCGGGTGAAGTTAAGAATACTTTTGACAATTTAACCCTGTTCGGCGTCGATGCCTATGACGCGACTATTTTCATGGCTGGTTGCCGTGCCATGATAAGAATGGCTGAGATGATGAAAGATAAACCTGCCGGAAAACAATATGAAGAACACTTTGAAAAAGTCTCGGCGATTCTTGAGAAATTATGGAGAGATGAGAAAAACAGTAAAGGCCAAAGACTGCAATATTATGTCACTTGCTATGATTCCGATACGGGCCAAACAAACACGGATACATGGATCAATCAACTTGACGCTGTTTGGGCTTTGATCGCAATGGGAGAAGAGCCTTTTATTTCTGACGAAAGGGCTAAAAAAATCCTGAAAACGATTTATAAGAATAACCGCACTCTCATGGGCTGGGCTATGTGTCGAACAGAGGATGGAGGACCGGTAGAATCGGAACAGGGACAGGATGTCTATACAACGTCCAATTATGTTTTCGCCCAGCTTCTTGACTATTATGGTCTGGTCAAAGAAAGCAAAGAAGTCTACAAGGCCATGGATAAGGTTATCTTCCAGCATGCCAATTCATTAATAAGTCCGGATAACCTCAGGGCTGAATGGGAACAGGAAGCCGGAGAATCGGCCCCCGGCCCTCATTATATCGTAGCCGCTTATCCCAGGCCGGGTGCGGTAATGACCCAAATAGTAATGCAGCGTATTAAAGAGCTTCAAAAGCGAAAGGGTGCTACAACAATAGACTCGAAAAGTTTGAAATCTTTTGTGACTACTTTGATGAAGTAAGAAGCGTAAATAATTCCTCGCTTTATGAGGCAATATTTCAAGGAGCTATATCATGGGTAAAACATTTGCCATGAAAGTTTTATGTGTATCGCTGGTTCTGTTATCAGGCGTGAGCATCTTTGCTCAGCAAAGAAATGATCGGTGGGCGGAGATTCGGCGTTTGACGGCTGAAGATCATAAGAGAATGATGGATCTCCTGGGCATCAAGTCACTTCGGCCCGGGCGCAACGGCATGGACCCTAACGCACCGAATTACGCTAATTACGACGAGTCTAAGGCCAATCCCTATCCGAATCTGCCGGACCCGCTGGTATTGAAGAACGGACAGAAAGTCACGACAGCTCAAATGTGGCGGAATCAGAGACGTCCGGAGATCGTAGAGGACTTTGACAGGGAAATCTACGGCCGAGTTCCCAAGAACACCCCCAAGGTTAATTGGGAAGTAACGGGCACGACCAATGAAAAGGACGGCGAAGTGCCGGTCATCACGAAACAACTCGCGGGCCACGTTGACAATTCACTGTTCCCGGCCATATCCGTAGATATTCAGTTGACATTGACCACGCCGGCCGAAACAACCGGACCGGTGCCCGTGATTATGGAATTCGGTTTTGGCGGCCGCTTCGGCAGAATGCTACGCGGCGGTGGACCAAGTTGGCAACAGCAAGTGCTTGCCAAGGGATGGGGATATGCCATTATCGTGCCGAACAGCATTCAGGCTGACAACGGTGCCGGGCTGACCCAGGGCATAATCGGTATGTGCAATAAGGGGCAGTCCCGTAAGGCCGATGATTGGGGCGCCCTGCGTGCCTGGGCATGGGGCGCCGGCCGCGCACTGGATTATTTTGAGACTGATCCGACTGTGGACGCCAGACAGGTTGGGCTTGAAGGCCACTCACGCTATGGTAAAGCAACGCTTGTCACCATGGCGTATGACCGGCGTTTTGCGATTGCCTTTGTCAGCTCTTCGGGCGCAGGGGGTGCCAGTATTTTCCGCCGGGATTATGGCGAGATCGTGGAAAATGTCGCCGGCAGTGGCGAATATCACTGGATGGCCGGCAATTTCCTCAAGTACGCCGGCCCGCTGACCTGGGATGATTTACCTATTGACGCTCACGAGTTGGTGGCCTTGTGCGCACCGCGTCCCGTGTTCATCAGCAGCGGTTCGAGTAATGGCGATGCATGGGTTGACGCAAGGGGCATGTTCATGGCCGCAGTGGGTACCGGGCCGGTGTACAAACTCCTCGGAAAGAAGGATATGGGTACAACCGAATTCCCTCCCATAGAAACCACGTTGATTGATGGTGACGTTTCTTTCCGCCAGCACAGCGGCGGGCATACTCCCGGCCCGAACTGGCCCACCTTCCTGACGTTCGCCCAGAGATATCTAAAAGCGCCGCAAGCCTTACCTCCTGCTGCGCCGTAATTACAATAGATATTTGCACATGGACAAACTATAATCGACAACAGATGCTGATTTCTGGCTCTTTGAAAAAGGCACATCAGCACAAATAAATATTAATCCTTTATATTACGAAAACAATGCCAGAGGATAACATTAGAGACGACTTCATTCGTATTAATCTGACACGAAAGATGTACTTGTTCATCGTGATATCGTCACTGGCTTTATGGATACTCGCTGTTACTTTATGGATCCAGGGTGATATCGATCGAAATATCATTATCGCCCACAATACCCTCTACGGAGACAACGTCATTTCAGGAATCTTTCAATTCTTCAGCAAATATGGAATGGCTTTGATTACCACAGTATATATCGTGAACCTGCTGTTATCCTACAAAATAGGAGAATTGAAATCTTCTTACCCCCTCTATATTCTCATTCTTCTTTCATTTGGTATTGGAGGAATAGCTGGTGACCTGTTAAAGGAAGTTTTCGACAAAGCTCGCCCCGCGGTGGAACTGGCCGGACAAATCACCCGAACACATGTTTCAGATTCTCCGGCGTTTCCTTCAGGACACGCCACAAAAAGCATGGCCCTGGCGCTACCCTATTTTCTACTGATGTCGGGAAGTTATTACCTGAATCGCATTTTTAAACTCACAGTCTTTAGTATTGCAATTTTGGTCTGTTACGCACGTATTGTATTACAGGCACATTATGTAAGTGACGTTTTAGCCGGGATTGGGACAGCAACCGCATTCGTCCCCATAGCTGCTTTTCTATCCAACAAAATCTACGAACTAAATAGAGTTGATGAACAAAAGCTCAAACGAATGGTAATAAAACTCGGAATTGTATCGGCCTTGTTAACTGTTTATTTAACCTTTAAGTGATAGTCCCATGAATATTTTAGGTATTTCCGGCAATCCTCATGAAAATGGCAATACGGCCGACGCTCCTGACATTCGTCCAGAGATATATAAAATAAATAACGATATGCGTCAATCCACAGAGCAGTTCATGTGAATATGAATATCAGAATGAATTTGTATTTGGGATGAGATTATGAGTAATACATACAAACATGAATTAGTTGTTATGGTTGCGTCGATTTTAATCGCAGTAATGTGTCCCGCAGTTGTTTGGGCTATAGGTCAGATCAACTATGTCGAGACATCGCCGCAACAGGGCGGCTTCACCATCGTCCGGGGAACGGATTGTGCGACACTCTACGTGGATTCACAAGATTATACCGGTGTGGTCCGCGCGGCCAAAGATTTACAGGCCGATATCCAACGCGTCACGGGTCGGATGCCGGCCATAACACACCTGAAAAGTGATCTTGCACAAAACATGGTTATCATCGGTACGATTGGAAAGAGCCCTCTCGTCGATGCATTGATCCGGAACAAGAAAATTGATATCACCCAGATCGAAGGCAAGTGGGAGACATTCCTGACGCAGGTCGTACCGGATCCGATGTCCGGCGTGGCGAGTGCATTAGTCATTGCCGGCAGCGACAAACGGGGAACCATCTACGGCATGTATGATCTGTCCGAGCAGATCGGAGTCTCGCCGTGGTATTGGTGGGCGGATGTGCCGGTCAAACAAAAGGATGCCTTGTTTGTAAAGCCGGGACGATATACGCAGGGTGAACCGGCGGTTAAATACAGGGGTATTTTCCTGAACGATGAAGAGCCGGTGCTGGGTCGCTGGGCCGTGGAAAAATACGGCGGATTCAACCATGAGTTTTATGAGAAACTGTTTGAACTTATCTTGCGGATGAAAGGCAACTACCTTTGGCCTGCTATGTGGTGGGCAAGTTTCAACAGTGACGACCCGCTCAATCCGAAATTGGCGGATGAATATGGTATCGTGATGGGCACTACGCATCATGAGCCGATGATGCGTGCCCATGCGGAGTGGAAAAAAATCAGGGGAGGTGCATGGAACTACGAAACCAACGCTGAAAAGCTGCGACAATTCTGGACGGAGGGCATTCAGCGAATGGGTTCGCGCGAGAGTATTGTTACTCTGGCCATGCGTGGCGACGGCGACAAAGCCATGAGCGAAGGCACAAACATCGCTTTGCTGGAGAAAATCGTCGCCGACCAGCGTAAGATCCTCGCCGACGTCACGGGCAAAGATGTAACCACGATTCCGCAATTGTGGGCATTATATAAGGAAGTGCAGGAATACTACGACAGGGGCATGCGAGTGCCGGAAGATGTCACCTTGTTATTGTGCGACGACAACTGGGGAAACGTGCGCAGGCTGCCCAAGCCGGATGACCCGCCACGGTCGGGTGGGTATGGCATGTACTATCACTTTGACTTTCACGGCGGACCCGTAAGCTATGAGTGGCTCAATACCAGCCCTATACCGCGTATATGGGAGCAGATGCACTTGTGTTATCGTCTTGGCGTGGATCGAATCTGGCTGGTGAATGTCGGTGACCTCAAGCCTATGGAATTTCCCATCACATTTTTTCTGGATTACGCCTGGAATCCGGACCAATGGCCGGCGAAACGTTTACCCGAATATACCCGGCTTTGGGCAGAGCAGCAATTTGGCCCCGAACACGCTTCATCCATCGCCGATATCCTGACGGGCTATACCAAGTACAATGGCCGACGGAAGCCTGAGATGCTGGCTTTAGATACCTACAGCCTGATTCACTACCGCGAAGCGGAAACGGTCGTGTCTGATTACAACAAACTGGCGGCAGAAGCCGAGCGGATTAATAAGGCAATGCCTTCTGAATACAAAGATGCCTATTATCAGCTTGTGCTGCATCCAGTGATAGCCTGTTCGAATTTAAACGATCTTCGTGTGACTTGTGGAAAAAATCACCTCTATGCAAAACAAGGTCGTGCTGCTACGAATGATATGGCGGAAAAAGCCAGAGGATTATTTGCCAAAGATCAAGAGATTTCTCATTATTACAACAAGGTTATGACCGGCGGTAAGTGGAACCACATGATGGATGCACGGCATATCAGTTTTACAAGCTGGAATCCACCGCAAAAGGATGTCATGCCCGAAGTGAAAGAGATTGAGATACCTAAAGGTTCGGACATGGGGGTGGCTATTGAAGGTTCGGATAGCTGGTGGCCGATGGAAAAGGCCGAGGCGGTGTTGCCTGAATTTGATTGCTTTAATCAGCAGAAATATTACATGGAAGTTTTTAATCGCGGACAGACGCCTCTCGATTACAAAATCGAATCGGGGCAGTCTTGGCTGAAAGTTACCCCTAACCAGGGAAAAGTTGACAAGCAGCAGCGAGTATGGGTGAGCGTAGACTTCCGGCAGGTGCCGAGAGGAACACATCACACAGCAATTACCATAACCGGCTCGGATGGAAAGAGCGTGGTAGTCCGGGCTGTCGTTAATAGTCCTGAATTTCCGAAGCGAGATAAGGTTGATGCTTTTGTTGAAAGCAACGGCTATGTTTCGATGGAAGCCGAACATTATACAAAGGCAGTCGAAGCGGCTCCAATCAAATGGTTACGCATTCCGGATTTGAGCCGAACACTTTCCGGTATCACTCCTGTACCGGTAACAGCTAAAAGTCAGAAACCCGGAGGGGGTGGTCCTCATCTGGAATATCGAATGTATCTTTTTAGTAATGGCAGCGTGAAGGTGGAAGCGTATTTCTGTCCTACACAGGATTATATTGGCGAGCATGGTATTCGCTATGCCGTTTCATTCGACGATGAAGCGCCCAAGATGGTCAACATCCATGAAAAGGATACGGTACCTGACTATAAGTATCCTCCGACCTGGAATCGGGCGGTCACTGAGAATATTAAAAAGACGGTGTCCGAACACGTCATTGATAAGCCGGGCGAGCATGTTTTGAAATTCTGGATGGTCGATCCGGGCATTGTCCTGCAGAAAATTGTTGTCGATACGGGCGGCGTTAAACCGAGCTACCTCGGGCCTCCTGAAAGCTACCACACTCTTAGTCCTCCGGCTGAGACAGGTGCCGGCCCGGCTCAAGCCGACAGCGACGGTTCGGGCGCCTTCGTTACCGGCAAGTATCGCAACCTGTTTGCCGAGGCCGGGTACTCCCCGGAGGAAGTGGCCGCGAAAATCAACAGGGCTTATCAACAGTTTTTTCGTGGTGATCCCAACACGCAGACGCTTTATTACCCTGCCGGCTCTAATGCCAATGGGCCGCTGGCGTATATGCCGGACATAAATAATAATGATGTACGCTCCGAGGGCATGTCGTACGGCATGATGATCGCCGTGCAATTAGACAAGAAAGCAGAGTTCGATGCCCTGTGGAACTGGTCTAAGACCTATATGTATCATGATGATCCCGCGCATCCCTCATACGGCTTCTTCTCATGGCAGATGCGCTACGACGGCACAGCCATGAGCGAATCTCCCGCCCCGGACGGTGAAGAGTATTACGCCATGGCGTTGTATTTCGCCGCGGGGCGCTGGGGCAACGGCACGGGTATTTACAACTACAAGGCCCAGGCGGACAAACTTCTAACCCATATGGTGCACCGCGAGCCGATTACGGGCATGGTCAAGGGCCGGTTCGCCAGAAAGCAAACAGTCGGCAGGCAGGTCAATCTCGAACACGCCATGATCCTCTTTTCGCCCGATTCCAGGCGGAACAACATGACCGATCCATCTTACCATCTACCAGCGTTCTACGAGTTATGGTCACGATGGGGACCAGAAGAAGATCGGGCCTTCTGGCGACGTGCCGCCACGGCCAGTCGTGATTTCTTTCAGCGAACGACGCATCCCAAAACGGGCTTAGCTCCGAATTACGCCAACTTCGACGGCACACCGTTTAAGTCCTTCGGCCAAAGCGATGCGTTTCGGCATGATGCGTGGCGTACCGCCGGCAATTGGGCTGTGGATTGGTCATGGTGGGCCAAAGACCCGCGAGAAAGGGAGCTGAGCGACAGAATTCAGGCCTTTTTCGAGTCTCAGGGAATGGATAGTTACATGGACCTATATGAGCTTGACGGCACCCCTTTAGGCAAGGCGCCGCATCCGGCTGGTTTGATGGGAACAAATGCTGTTGCTTCTTTGGCGGCTACGAATGGCCCGCGTACACAAAAGTTTGTCGAAGCCCTGTGGAACTCTGAGATCCCCTCGGGGCGATACCGCTACTACGATGGATTGTTGTATTTCATGAGCCTGCTTCATTGCAGCGGCCAGTTCCGCATCTGGTCTCCGCAATAAAAGTAGTCTCAATCTGCGGGCCTTTTTTTATTCGCCGGGAGAGGGTGCTGAATCGATCCAGTTTTCGGGATCGTTGCCGTAGTCGGTCGGGACCTTTCGTGTTAAAGCCATGCCTTCGCCGTCGGCTTCGACGGGCCAGAGGTCTATCGAGCCGGGGCAATTCTCCGGATGGGAGCCGTCGCTGTAATTGACCCTGTCGACACGGATGTATTGGCGTACGCCCTCTTTATTCACGTCGCCGGGCATTCCGAGCTCCAGGCTTTCGCCGGTGTTGCTTAGGTTGCCGTCGTAAGGGCCGATGCCTCGTCTTCGCTCGGCATGAAGGAACCCTTCAGCCTGAGCGAAGTCGAAGGCCGCCGGAGTTTTGACTATCAATAGATATCCCCCGGCACTAATTGTCACCGGTGCATCGGACGGAAAAGTAAACTCGACACCGTCAGTGAATTTCCAGGGCTCGCTTGTCACAGAGTTGTATAGCGTCACCGGCTCGGCGCTGATGTTGTGCAGTTCGATGTATTCATATTGGTCGTTGGTATACGAACCACCTTCCGGCCAGTCGGGATTGTACATTATCTCACTGATGACTATTGGGCCAACCTTCGGATAAGAATTGGCGGAGCCGGGCGTGTTTTGCTCCATTGCTACGAAGTTGTAGTTGCCCGTGCTGGATTTATAATACCGCCCGAGCGAGACGCCGGTTTCAGAAGCGCCATAATCCTCCACCGTGCGATAGCCTGTCAATACGCTGTTTTTTGTTGAGCTCAGGTACAATCGTTCGCCGTTCTCACTTAGGGCAAAAGGCTCATAAGAACCCGGATCGTTCGCGTTGCCGAAGTTCAGGTCTTCGTATAAAACAAGGTAACCGTTCGGGTCGATTATGGTTCCGCCGGCAATCTGGTATTTGAAAAGATTTTCATTGCTGTCACTTATGAACCAGCCGCCAATGTCAATCGTGGTGCCGGTCGTATTGTATAATTCAATCCAGTCCGAAGCCTCGGCGTGCGAATGGGCCAGGACTTCGTTAATAACTATGGCTCCGGGATTGGGAATTATGCCGCTATCATCCTGTCCCGGCGAGCCGCCCGCGTAAGCGCTCGGACGCCAGGAATCTTTCTCGTTCCAACTGTCCAGGTTACTGTTAGCCGGATCAATTATCGTCAGCGAGAAACCTTCACCGTCGGTAATCGAGCGCCAGCCGTCTTCGTAGCGGAAGTTCAGAATCGTCCTGCCGATAGCATCCTTCAGTTCGATTCTTTCGCCGGCGTTGTTCAGATTGCCTGAGTAATCACCTAAGATATTGATATTTGTGCCGTACCGGGTGTTGAAGACATTTTTGTTCTGAATGACGACTACGTATTCACCGGGTGCAAGCTCGATGCCGCCGAAGATAAAATCGATGCCGTTTGTGAAACTGACCATGTTCAGGTTGATACTTTCAGCGCCGATGTTTTTCAGCTCGATGAACTCTTCGTTTGGCTCCGACGGATTAAACATTATCTCGGTAATGCGCAGATTCTCCGCTACCGGACCCACGGCGTAAACTGCTTCGTTCAGCGCGCTCCATGTATTGCCGTTCAAAGTTCTTGCTTTAACACTGGTGCTATGGTTGATCGTAATTGGCCCGGTATATTCGACCGCGGTTGGCGAGATTCCCTCAGCACCGGAGGAATCGTCTTTACCGGCAATCAATTCAGCGGAGATTAGAAGATCGGAACTTGTGGTGGAGGCATTCAAACCGTGGATGGCTAATAAGTTGGCGCCGGAGCCGAGATTGTCGAGAAAAGCTGAGATGTCGATGCTCTCGAACAGGACTGCGGCCGAATCGGAGTGGCTGGTGCTGGCGCGTGAGTTCCAGGCCGGCGTGCCGTTGATATTTCGTCGGGCTATCTCGACGCCGTTAAGGTAAGCAATAAAGGCATCATCGTATCTGATTTTCAGCGTCATGAAGTTGAATTCGTCAGTGCTGCCGGTAAAGACAAACACGGTACGGATATAACATGTGGCATTCCTGGCATACATCTGGTCTCCGAGATCGAGACTAATAAATTGACCGTAGCCTGAGCTTCTCTCATACCCAATACCACCGGGTGAGCCGATCGACTGCATCCAGGCTGTATCGTTGAAGCCTACAGTACTCTTCCAGTTATCACTGACGGCTTCAACCGGAACGATTACTCGTTTATGGGCATTTTCAGCAACTAATGTAGTAGTGGAGCGGCTTGCCGTAGACTGCTTAGCTAATCGCGGATCGGTGCCGTCAAGGGTGTACCATATAGTGCCCCCTGCGGCGTTCATTGAGAGCACATCGTTTGCTGAGACCGGCCCGCCATGCTGATAGAAATCATTGATACGAAAGACCGGAGCATCAACATTGGGATACCAACCTTTGTTTCTGAATTGCCCCAACACGATGTCAGTTCGGTTAGGAAAATAGGTGCCTAAGAGCCAGTCGCGTTCGAGGAGCCAGTGAGGATCGCGCATGTAACGAATATGTGCAAATCTTTCTATCTGGTTGTCACCCCAGCGTGCGGATTCGCCGACTACAGCCCGGTCAACATCATCCAGCCTGATTTGGTACAAAGCTGTCGCACCCTCCGGAGTAAGAGCACCATTGTTGAAAAAATGCCGATGGACGTGGTCGGCAAACAAAAGACGGTACTCAGCGTTTTGCATAAGTCTGTTATGGAGGCGCGTAGGCCCACCAGCATTATCCCGACCGGTGGAGTCTTCGTAGAGGTTTTCCATCAGGTGCTCTCCATCCCAGTGATGAAACCGCCATAATCCGTTGGGATCGGCAGAATTCCGGGTAGCATACCAGTTCTTATGGCCCCAGTCCCAGTCTCCGACATAGTAGTGGGGAATTAAATAATTCATGAAATTGTTCACGTCAAGGTACTGCTGAATGAGTTGATATTGCTGGTCAGATGCCAGACCTGATTCGGCGATACTGAACATTTGAATATAGGTGGTGTTGGAGCCGTTAATTATCTGGCCACTGTTATGCTTAAGGCAGTCGTAGTTGTCCGCGTCACCACCGAAGTATGAAGCAGCGAAGCGGTGGTCCGGCCGCTCGTGGAGGTTGTATAGTCCCCAGTAAAGACCGTTGAGATATAAGTGGACGTGCCTACCGTGGTGGCTATAACCACCCAGGGCGTTCTGAATATCCGCTACGAATTGGTCTCTTGTGTATTGAGCAACATCCGGCTGATATATTGGCCGACCTGATATCCAGGGTCGAGTGCCGTGGTCGGAGGTACCACCACCGTATGGCCAGGTGTTTCCCAAGCGGGCATCCAGAACGAGTGTATCGAAGCTATCAACCGGGGAATCGACAAAAGGTTTATAATTAAGTTTTGACGGCCCGCCAGTAGGAGTTCCATCATCCGTATCGGTTTTGAATCTCGGTCGCATGGAGAGTTTGTCGGCTTTCCATCTATTAAGACTCGTGCCTCCGCCAGTAACACCTCCCTGCATCGATATGGCGCAATTGATTTGAAAATCATCACCAGTGTCGGGGTTGATATACTCCATCGAAACTACACGTTCGGTACCATCCTGTGATTCATTGACATAAATGCCCTTATTGCCAAACCAGTCATCGATATCCATAACCAAAGATAACGTCGGTATTGACTTCATATCGTCCTTGATCGTGCTGCTATAATCGCCGACGACGACAGGGTCCATCTGATAATCAGGCCCGGCGTGCCCCCAGCCGCCAGTGGGAAAGCCGGGCGGGTATTTAGGCTGCTCGATTACATCGTCGAGAAAGATATATGTATGAGTATCCACATTGCTGGACATCCAGCCCGGCTTGACAGCCACCGCTCGTAGAAACGTGGTCCTGTTAATGAAAACAGGAACGTCATAAACCATACTGTCCGGGGCCCGGCCTGAAGTGCTGAAAGGCTCGGAACCGTCGAGCGTATAGTATATCACAGCACCGTCCGTTTCGGTCGCGATTGTTACTGAAAAAGGTTCATCATAAAAGCCGCGATTATGGCTGAACTTCGTGTCGGCCACCTCGCCTAAGTAACCACCATGATTTTGTGCCGCCGGGCTGGGCGTGGTAAAAAGACGCCAATCTTCACCGGCATCAGGATACCGGCCATAGGAAATATCTGTCGTCTGTATTTGGTAAATAACGCTGTCAATTAAAGTCTGCCCATCGTTGTCAAACAGGCCGATTTCTTCGCTGTCGGCATTAAGCTTGAAATTCGCGTGCAGCCCGGGATCTCCGGTGTCATTGTCGGCCCATATCAGCAGGTATCTTCCCTGCGTAATGACGGTTGCAGCCGGATTGTTAATTGGGATTTGCCACTTGGTTGGGAAAGACAAATCATCCGTCAGATACATGCCGCCGACATTAATATGACCGGAACCAAAGTTATGGATTTCGATCCAGTCATCGTATTGTCCCTGCGGATCTCGAATAGAACTGCTGTTTGAAGCCATGAATTCATTGATTACTAAAGATGCTGAACTCGCAGCCTCAGTCAAGCCGACTGAAGAGACGGCTAATACCAGTAAAAGCGATGAGATTTTGAAACATCTGAGCATATTGTCGAACCCTTCCTCAATTTTAGTTTGGGATACTGAATATAATCCGGTTTTTATCACCTATAAGATGTACTTATTGTAACATATAAGGGGCAAACGAGTCAATGATCCATTGCCCGGATATCTTCAAGTTTTATGTGTAATAGTTGGTCTTGTCATTCTTAGCGGAACACAGTGAAGCGAAGAGTCTAAACGCCGAAGGAGAATAACCTAACGGCGTCTTGCTATAACACGGCCAGCGTTGAGATCCTTCGCTTCGCTCAGGATGACACGCCGGCGAGAATCTATTTAGGCGCATACTTCTTGCGGTACTCCAATGGACTGATTCCCTTCTGTCGCTTAAAATAGCGAGATATATTATTTGAATATGGAAATCCTAATGACCATGCAATCTGGGATATCGATAAATTTGTACCAATTAGCATTCTGGCCATCTGATTAACGCGAGCATATTTGATCTCTTCATGCACTGAGTGCGCGAGCACTTTCCGAAAACGCTGTTCCAAAGTCCGGCGGGAAAGGCCGGCAGCCTCCGCAACATCGCCAACCTGGATTACCTCTTTAGAGTGATTGCGAATAAAGTGAACTGCCTCTGCGACCTGCTTGTCTTCTATCGCCATAATATCCGTTGACTGCCTGGTTACGACATGCAAAGGAGAGACGGAAACTTCTTGTTCATTTACCGCTACTTTTTGCCCTTCCATCAGTTTACCGAGGACTTGAGCCGCTTCGTATCCTGCTCTTTGGGTACTGAGAGCTATACTTGATAATTGCGGATATGACAGGCCACATATCAATTCATCATTATCCACACCAAGAATCGCCACCTCGCTTGGAACTTTAATATCTGCGATTTTGCAAGCCGCTAAAACATCCTGGCTGCGATCGTCATTACCGGCCATTACAGCTATAGGTTTCGGTAGTGATATCAGCCATTTGGCGATGATGACTTGTTCCTTGTCTGCTGTACGCAGGCGCTTCGTCTTGGGCTGCTTATATAAATACGTCTTGAAACCGGATCCCGCTACTATCTTACTGAAGTTCTCTCCCCGCTGCTGAGACCAGATCATATCGTCAGCGCCACAATATGCAAATCGCCTGAATCCAAGTTCCATGAAATACTCGACGGCAGTCCGGGCAATCGCAACCTGGTCGGTTACTATACAATATGCGTTCAGAGTCGGCTTTTCCAAACCACGAATCATCGCAGGATACCCTAAGTTGACTATCGCCTTGACAAGATTAGCATCCCAGGTGTAGCCAATTATTCCATCTGCTTCCAGGTCTCGAATCCACTCGTATGGGTGTTTTCTGCTATTTTTGTTTATTTCCGGTTCCATATAAAACAGCCAGGGACCGTGAAAATTAGAGTACTGGACAATGCCGTGTAGCAACCCCCTGCCGAAAGCTCTTGATTTCTCAATCAGCAAAATGACTTTGTAAACCTTTGACATGATTTGTTCCTACAATATCCCCGTTAAACTTGCAAGAATAATGCGCAAAATGATGGTGTTTTTGCGCAAAATAATGGGCTTTAGAGACGATAACAGGTTATAATATTATTTATTACGCTACTTATACAATTTTTGTAGTGAGGCTAAGTCGTATGTTTTTTCAGGAGGAAACATCTAAGAAGACATTTTGCTTTTAAATATTCTCTTTATCGTTAGATCCATCAACAATGTCTTGAATTTGCTTATAAGAAATGGATTCGAACTCCATCTGGATAAGGATGTCCTTATGGGCGTTGCTGATGAGGTTAAATAAGGCACGCATCAGATCAAAAAAAGATGTAGGACTGTTCATCTATGTGTAAAAGAAAAGGATTTACGTTAATAGAGCTACTCGTGGTAATCGCAATTATCGCTTTACTAATGGCGATATTGATGCCATCACTCAATCGGGTCAAGAAGCAGGCAAAATCAGTATCCTGCCAGGGTCAGCTCAAACAATGGGCCCTTATCTTTGCTATGTACACCAACGATAACGATGGCTACTTCCACACCAGAGATTTCGGGGCAAATTATCAAAAGATGTGGCCGCAATTCTATCAATCATACTACAGTGATCCAATGATGCGTTGCTGCCCGGCGGCACGGAATCCCGATGTTCACCTTGGACCGTACGGCACATGGGGATCGGAGCTTGGGATGATGACTGACTCTGACTGGGGCTGGGGAGGTTCCTGGGCACCAAAAGAAGGCTTCTTCGGCAGCTATGCCATGAACCGCTATATGCTTAACAAAAAAGAACCGGAGTATTGGCGGAAGATCGGAGTTAGAGGAGCAGATAAGATCCCGGTGTTTCTGGATTGTATGTATGTAGCGATTAATCCGGCTTCTACAGATGCACCTCCCAGTTATGACGGCGAACGCGATACCTCCAATCAAATGAAGTTCTCGTGCATGAATCGGCACATGGGTTCGGTTAATGGCCTTTTCCTGGACTGGTCCGTCCCAAAAATCGGCCTCAAGCAATTGTGGACCCTAAGATGGAATCGACAGTTCGACACTGCCGGCGACTGGACAACAGCCGGCAATGCACGACCCGAAGACTGGCCGGATTGGATGAAAAGTTTGAAAGATTATTAGAGTAAATTAGATGGCAGAAAACAGGATAATGAGGGTTATAAAAGGGGCAATTTGCTGTCTCCACAAAGATGTGGATCAGGAAACCTGTTTAATGAGACTTTATTAAGGGAAAATGTAGATTTAACAACACCTGATGGGCGTTTTATTGGTACTGTAATGATATTATCCTTGACGAAAGGAGCGCAATCTGGTATAAATATTTTTATTAGCTTCGATGGTTTTTAAACATTGAATTGAAGAAATTTCAATAACTTAGCTTATTTCTCGCTTTCCAATTAGCAGATCATTTCGGGTATTGAAGCGAGGAGGAAGATAAGGAGGTGGTGTCAAGTCATATTGGATTATCCCAGGCGGGGAATGATGTGTAAGTCATTTTAAACCATCTTGCTATATGAGGTTATTCGAGATGGATGCAGACAATAGCTGAGTTATGGTATTCATCGAAAATAATGCGTGTTTTGGTATGTAGCCAAAGCATCGTATTTTCAACTTTTTTGAAGGAGGTGTATCATGTATAAGAAGTTAATTCTTCTAATTTCTGTTTTGGTGCTATCCTTGGCGTGCACGAGTCAAGCCATCGTAGTTGGTGACTTCGAAGATGGACTCAACGGATGGGCACCTTCGGGGGACAGCACGCTGACTCTAAGCACAATAGGTGCAACCACAGGCGCCGGGTCGATGCTGATCGAGGGGCCAGGCAGTTGGCAAATGCTCGCCTTACTGGACATCAAATCCCTTAGATCCGTTTTAGCAGGCGATAACGCCGCGATCTCAGCCGATGTAACCGTATTCGCAGAGGATATGGAAACGGGCTGGATAAATATGGAGATGATCATCAACGGCCAGAGCCACAATGACACCGGCGAAAACAACAACATTGGCTGGCAATCGCTCGGTGGACTTGATTTAGTTCTCGACGGAGTGAGTCAGACGCTCATTTGGGAAGTTCCTGCCGAGCTCTCGGCAAAGATTGCCGGAACGGATGACAACATCGAGTGGTTTGAGTTGGTAATTATCACAAATAACGAAGCGGCGAACACCAAAATTTATATCGACAACATACAATTGATAGGTGCCGAGCCCGAACCGGAACCGGAGTCAACAGGCCCGAAAATTGCCTGGGTCTCCTACCATGCTGCCGACGACGAACCCCATGCTGATGCTGCCGCTGTCGGCTTTACCCAGGCACCGGATATTGAGTATACCGACCTGCTGAAGGCCCAAGGCTTCAACGTGGTGCGCGTTCTCACCTCGCAGACTCCCGATGTGGAATACCTCAATACCATGGATCTGGTGATTATTAGTCGTACAGCATCCAGCGGACATTATAGCGGTGGTGGTGCCACAGCATGGAACAGCATCACGGCTCCCATGATAAACCTGAATGGTTACACGCTGCGTTCCAGCCGCTTGGGCTTCACTGATGGTACGGATATGCCGGACACCACCGGAGATATCAGGCTGACAGTCACTGACCCGACGCACCCGATCTTTGCGGGAATCGCACTGACCGACGGTACTATGGACAATCTGTATGCCGAAGGCGCGGTCCCGCTTCCCACCGACGGAGTAACTCTGTCGCGGGGCATCTCGATCAATAACAATAACATCGATGATGAGGGGACAGTCCTGGCCACGATTGCAGAAGTGTCAGCGGACGCAGGTCCTGTTGGTGGCATGGTTATCGCCGAATTACCGGCTGGAGCTACAATGGAGAATTCCAGCGGGAGCCCAACGGATGTGCTGGGTGGTCCTCGGCTGGTCTTCCTGACCGGTAGTCGCGAGCCTTCTGGCGTAACGGGTGGACAAGCTGCGGCTTTGTACGACCTGTACGAAGATGGCGAACAGATGTTCCTCAACGCAGTTGTTTATATGCTCGGAATGCCGAAAGTTGCCTGGGTCTCCTACCACGCTGGCGACGACGAACCCCATGCTGATGCTGCCGCTGTCGGCTTCACTCAGGCGCCGGATATTGAGTATACCGACCTGCTGAAGGCCAATGGTTACTACGTGGTGCGCGTTCTCACCTCGCAGACTCCCGATGTGGAATTCCTCAATACCATGGATCTGGTGATTATTAGTCGTACAGCATCCAGCGGACATTATGGCGGTAGTGGTGCCTCCTTGTGGAACAGCGTCACGACTCCCACGATTAACCTGAATGGTTACACGCTGCGTTCCAGCCGCATGGGCTTCACTGATGGTACGGATATGCCGGACACCACCGGAGATATCAGACTGACAGTCACTGACCCGACGCACCCGATCTTTGCGGGAATCGCACTGACCGACGGTACTATGGACAATCTGTATGCCGAAGGCGCGGTACCGCTTCCCACCGACGGAGTAACTCTGTCGCGGGGCATCTCGATCAATAACAATACCATCGATGATGATGGAACGCTACTGGCCACGATTGCAGAAGTGTCAGCGGACGCAGGCCCTGTTGGTGGTATGGTGATTGCCGAATGGCCGGCTGGAGCTACAATGCAGAATTCCAGCGGGAGCCCGGATGACGTACTGGGTGGTCCTCGGCTGGTCTTCCTGACCGGCAGTCGCGAGCCTGATGGCGTAACGGGTGGACAAGCTGCGGCTTTGTACGACCTGTACGAAGATGGCACACAGATGTTCCTCAACGCAGTCAAGTATATGATACCTGTGGTTCCGGTCGATCCCGGCACCGATGGTCTGGTAGCGTACTACGCGTTAGAGAACGATGCGAATGACAGTTCCGGCAACGGTCTCGATGGAATTATTATTGGCGATCCGGCTTTTGTAGACGGTATAGCCGGCATGGCATTGGATTTCAACGGCGATGACTACGTGGACTGTGGCGGCGTTGCGGAATTCAGCTTTACCGAAGCAATGACTGTCTCGACCTGGGTTAACATCAGGTCACGTCCTACTGCGTGGATGGCCATAGTCGCCAAGGGTGAAAACGCCTGGAGGCTTGGTGTCAACAACGAGACTACAGGCATTCACTATGGATTCACTGGTGGTACCCGGGGCTGGCAGGCCGCAAACACGACAACCGAACTGGCCTTCGACGAATGGTATCATGTCGCTGCAACTTATGACACAACTGTAGGAGCTCTCGTTTATATCGATGGCGTATTGGGTGCTTCCAATCCTGATCTTGATGGAATTCCTGTTAATGAAATGCCTCTTCTCCTGGGCGAGAATCCGGAAGCAACCGGTCGTTTATTTGACGGCATGCTTGACGAGGTCATGATTTACAACAGGGCCTTGTCTGAAGAAGAGATACTTTACCTTGCTGTCCAATAGTACAGCAACATTGATGTTTACGATTAAGGAAATCTTGAACTAAGCCGGGGGTCTATACCGATTGATTCGGTATAGGCCCAATGGCTCTCTCAGAAATTAGAGATGTAGTTTAAGTCGATAACAAAATATGTCTCAGTGCGGGTAATGTGTAACTCATAATTATAGAGATTCATGCTGAAAGAGATATACTGCATAGAAAAATATCTTAGTTTTTTTTGTGCTGGTTCTGAGTATGGTTGTCCCGGCTTTTAATAAATGGACTTTTTAAAGTTGGTTTTGACGTAAGGACGTATGATGGAGCAAAAAAATACTATATGCAGTCGTAGTGCTTTCACTCTGATAGAATTATTGGTGGTGATCGCCGTTATTGCCCTTCTTCTGGCAATTCTCATGCCTGCTCTTAATAAGGCCAGAGAGCTTGCCCAGGGCACGGTATGTAAGGGGAATTTGAAGAACTTCACGCTCGCAATGTTAATGTATCTTGGTGATAACGATAATAAGTTCAACGACCCTGATAAATGCTATTTTTCGCAGCGTGAGCCTTTCCCGGTAGAAGCAGGCGTAGCAGGCGAACATCTGCACCTTCGCTGGTGTAACGGGGATATCAACCTGAAAAGTCATCCGGAATACGGTGGGACACTATTCAGTTACATGAAGAACGCCAGGGCTTTTATCTGCCCGACTTTTTCCCGCCTGGCTTCAAAACGTTCGGACGACCAGTTCTTTTTGGCCAATGGTAACTCAATTAGTAACTATCAGCCCTGGTACAATTATACTCAGAATGCTTTCCTGGGTGACAGGCGCGGAGTTGTTAAGAAAAGAAGAGTGCTGACAATGTCTGGGGTTAAAAGCCCGGCAGAGACTTTTGCGTTCACAGAGGAAAGCTCGTTGGTTGACACTGAGTATAACGTCTCCGGACTAAATGACACATTTATGATACCCGGCGACGATGGCATGATAGATGATTGGCTGAGCAGCGTCGGCGACAATCCCTGGATGGTCGTACCGGGTCCCGAAGGTGTCGGCAAGTTCTACGATGCCATTGCCGGCTTTCACCATGCGCCAACCGGCGATAAGTTGCGGGGAAGGGGTAATTGTGCCTTCCTGGATGGGCATATCGCATCCCATCCTCGTTCTGAGACTTTTCCCTTAGCCTGGCCGCATTGATTTGGAACAGGAAAGAATTGTTACGAGAAAGTTGATAATATCTGTTGCTTTTTGAGTTTTTATTTTCCGTTGTATAGTCGATACATTTTAGGAGATAGATTATGAATAACAAATATTTTGTACAATTATTAATTATCCTAATTGCTGCGATGATTCTTGGCGGTCTGAGCCCGACGACGGCAAATGCCAGCTACCCGATTCTTATGCTGGATATCAGCAACAGAAATGTTGATACACAGACAGAAGAAGGCTTTACTTCTTTTACCTCCGCTGACAGCGGCTCAGAGGTAGATGGTATTAAAATTGAACTTGCCGGCAGTCTCGATGGACGCTGGCGAGGCACTCCGACTGGAATACCATACGAACTGATCTATCGTGATTTTGTTTTTGCCAGGCCGGATGGAATGACGGTTACGTTATCAGGGCTCGAAGCAAATGAGACCTACGAGATAACGATTTATGCTTATGACACTGGAAGCGCGGGAGATCGTATTGCGGATTGGACAGCCAACGGAGAATTTCTTCTTACGACCACGTTCAACGGCAGCCTGGCACCTGCGGATGAAAACGACAACGCCTTTACCGGTACGGCTCAGTCGGATGATACCGGTACAATCGTTATGGAGTGCGGCCCCAATGCAAACACCATCGAACAATCGGGCGCTAGTAATCCCTATGCTTTTATAAATGCCCTGGTGGTCTCTTCGATGACTCCGATAACAACGGCACGCCGACCTGCGCCGGAAGACGGGGCCATTATTGCATCTACCAAAGCAGACCTGCAGTGGCAACCGGGAATGATATCAGTATCTTCCAATGTTTACTTCGGAGAAAATTTCGACGACGTAAGCAACGCTACGATGGAAAATACGGATATATTCCGCGGCAATATGACCGAAATTACCTTCTCCGTCGGTTCTGAAGGGAGCCCGTATCCATCGGGTCTGGCTGAGAAAACGACTTATTACTGGAGAATTGACGAGGTAAATGACCTGCATCCCGACAGTCCGTGGAAAGGCGATGTCTGGAGCTTTACGATTGCCTCAAAGAGCGCCTTTAGTCCGAATCCCGTTGATACCGCTCTCTTTGTTGATCCAAATGTCACGCTAAGCTGGACTCCCGGCTCCGGTTCGGTCATGCACCGTATGTATTTCGGCGACAATCTCCAGGACGTACAGGCCGGCACGGGCGGGACAGCCAAAGGTCCCGTTCCAGCTTCCGGTTATGCCTCCGGAATTCTGGAGCTTGAGAAAACTTATTACTGGCGGGTCGACGAATTTGACGGCAGAGAGACACATACAGGTGACGTCTGGAGTTTCACTACAACTCTCAATGGCCTCGGAACAGTCGTTATCGATATGTGGGAAGATATCGCCGGTGCCACTTTGGACTTACTGCTGGATAATCCGAGCTATCCGGACAATCCAACATGGAGCGATGTCCTGACCGAAATGGGAACCCAGCTAATCGAGGATACGGAAGAAAGCTACGAAGGCAGCTACGGCGCCCGAATTCATGGCTGGATCTATGTGCCGATAACCGGTAATTACACGTTCTGGTTTACAAGCGCCGACGAAGGCGAATTGTGGCTGAGCACTGATGACGATCCAGCCAACGTACAACTGATGGCTTCCGAACCTGTCTGGGGTTCATACGACACTTTCTCTCGGAAGGCCGATCCTGTTTCATTAATAGGCGGCGAGAGATACTATATCATGGCGATATGGAAAGAAGGTTCCGATTGGGACCACTGCCAGGTAGCCTGGAATGGTACGGGAATCCCGGAGATGGAGGTGATACAAGGCAGCTACCTTTCGCCATATGAGCCCGTCAATGCATTTAGTCCGCTTCCGTCAAAAGGTGCCACTGACGTAAAGCGGACGACTGCTCTTAGATGGAAATCCGGGAAACGTGCTTCATTGCACCATGTTTACTTCGGTATGGACGAAGAAGCAGTTCTTAGTGCCGACACAAGCTCGCCCGAATACAAAGGCACACAAGAACCGGATTCGGAGAGCTATGATCCCGGAATTCTTGAGCTGGAGACGACCTACTACTGGCGTATTGATGAAGTCAATAACCTCGATGCGAATAGCCCCTGGACAGGTGAAGTCTGGAGCTTTACGGTCGGCGATTACCTCATAGTGGACGACTTTGAGGACTACAATACCGGCGATAACCAGATCTGGTGGGCGTGGAAAGATGGGCTTGGCTATGTTGCACATGGGACTGAACCGGACTTTCCCGGCAACGGGACAGGTTCCGCTGTCGGCGACGACACCACCGGTTCTTACACAGAGGAAACCATAATCCATGGCGGTGGCCAGTCTATGCCGTTCTGGTATGACAATAATAAGCAGGGCTATGCATATTATTCGGAAGCGGAGATGACATTGAGCTCGGGGAATGACTGGACACGGGAAGACGTTAAAGAATTGTCTCTGTGGTTTAGAGGTTATTCGGCAACTGTCGGCAGCTTTGCAGAAGGGCCGCTCGGCACTTACACAATGACTGCTTCCGGCACGGATATCGCGGGCCAGGCCGACGAATTCCACTTTGCCTATAAAATGATGAGTGGTCCCGGCTCGATTATAGCAAGAGTCCTGAGCGTTAGTGACACGGACCCGTGGGCCAAAGCAGGTATTATGATTCGCGAGACTCTGGAGCCGGGCTCCAAACAGGCCCTGGCATGTGTCACGCCCGGCAGCGGTGTGGCTTCCGAGGGCCGTATCACTACGGACGGTGAAAGTTACAGCTCGAACCAGGCCACGATCACCGCTCCACATTGGGTAAAACTGGAACGCGACATGAGTGGCACCTTTACAGTTTCCCATTCGGCGGACGGCAATAACTGGCAAGCCGTAAGTGGCGCTACGGGACAGGGTATACAGATGGCCGCAAACGTCTATGTTGGTTTGGCTGTAACGTCACATGATGCCGCAGCAACATGCGAAGCCCAGTTCTCCAACGTCACTATCTCCGGCAACGTAACTCAGCAACAGTGGATGAGCCAGGATATCGGGATAACAAGTAACGAACCTGAGCCGATGTATGTGGTTCTAAATGGCAATGGTGTAGTTTATCACGATGATCCGGAAGCATCAGTAATAGACGTGTTGACTGAATGGAGAATCGACCTGCAGGCGTTTGCAGATCAGAATGTGGATCTTGCCAATGTCGATAATATTGCTATCGGCATCGGGACTCAAGATAATATGACGACACCAGGCGGTGTTGGTAAGATGTACTTCGACGACATTAGGCTGTATCGGCCCGGCGATGCTCCTGAAGAGTAAATGCTGTTGTCGTCGAAACGAAATTGAATTTGCATCAATTCGGGGCCTATGCTGGATGATAAAGCATAGGCCCCTTTTTTCAGTGGAGTTTTTAAGGGCGAAAAGAAAGAATCAGCCTTTTTTATCAGCAATTTCTCCCTCCGGCTCAGAACTGCCGGGTTTCTCAGGAGGCAGCACGTATGTGATCTCCAGTTTAGGTGCGCAATCGCTACCGCGGTCGAATGACGAGATATTCCGGTACCCGCTTTCGCGTAGCCGTGTGCTGTAAATAATTGCCAACGAGTTACCGTCTGACCAATCGCCGCGATTGATTACCTCCTGTATTACGCTGGCAATATCAGGGCTTGTGTACCAGGTATCTGCTGACCAGGCCTCATCAATATCCCAATCAATCGAAGTAATAGTCATATCCAGCGAACCAATATTACGTGAGCCCCCGATAAATCTCTGAGCCAGTTGATAATTGGAAAATATTTCTCCAGCATGAAGCGTTTTTCTCAAGAACCATCCGCTTCAAATTATGGATAATCGGCCGAAAACAAAAAAAAGTTCCGCTGTTTACAATCCCGCTTTTGCGATAAGCAGCAGTAATACGATAAGCAATATTGCCACCGGAACCACAACAATCCAACTGTTGACCTTAAAAAGCTGCGGCAGGGTCAGTTCGCCGAAATCCATCTTGTTAAGGATAGTCCCCTGAAGTTTCGGATATGCTATAGCAAAGAACCACGCACCGAGCAGGATTCCAACTACGCCACCGAACAATCCGTCGAGCGCGCCGGTACCGACGGCCGCCGCAACCGTACCCGGACAATAGCCCAGAATACCAAAGCCGATTCCGAATATCAGGCCCCCGATTACCGAAGTTCCGATAGAGCCGGGTTTTGGATGTAATTTCGCAAGCCCGATACTGCCGAGCGCGTGGACGCCTATCATCCCGACAAGTACTGCCGAGAGCATGATTTTAACGACGGTGAAATCCTTCAAAAGCAGTTGCCCGATTATTATATCGTATTTAGTCACTCCTCCCTTTTGCAGTAAGAATCCGAAGACAATCCCCACCACAAGGCCGAGTGCCAACTGCAATTTTTTATTTTCGTGCAATGTGTTCATCATTTTGTTCATCCTTTTGACCTTAGAATAAAACGTGAAAAATCAACATGGCACTGGCAATCCCCCCGGCGAAAAAGCACAGAGCGGCAAGCCAACTGCTAACCGCCAGCTGGAGCGTGCCGCTGATGCCGTGGCCGCTCGTGCAACCACCGGCCCATCGCGAGCCAAAACCCATTAAGATGCCTCCTGCCAGCGCAGGGAGCCATCGAGCGAACCGGCCGATTCCGACTGTTTCACTCCAAAAGCCCGGCACCCATTGCCATGCAAACTCACCCGACAGAAGTGCGGAAAGAAACGCTCCTATGATCACGCCCAGCACAAGCATCCATTCCCAATCGACTGCCGGTGCGAACTTTTTATAGTACGGTCTTGCCTCCACCTTTCTGCCCCGGAAGATTTTCTCGATCATTCCGCCCGTTCTGGCGAACGCCGTCGAGCAACCGATTGGCTTGTCGGAAATGACAAATGTGATCCAACTGAGCACGCCGATCAGAGCACCGACCAGGTATGGCGACCAATGTTCGGCCTTTAAGAATTCCATTATTCGTTCTCCTTAACTATATAGAACTATCAAACGACAGGTTTGCTCACCTGAGACGAATTAATTTATATCGTTCTGACCTGCGGCACATGAGGAGCCATGCACATCGGGCATTCGGGTGCAAAACCTGCTGCGCTATAGCCGGTCATGCCGCCGGAGACATTGTACAGCTCACTGAATCCCCGCTGTTCGAGCAGACTCGTGCCCAGGCTCGAACGATGTCCCGTGCTGCAGATGAGAATCACAGGTTTGTTTTTGTCCAGTTCCTTGTATCGTTTGCGCAATTCCGGTGCGGGGATGTTAACAGCACCTTTTATATGGTTAATCTCATATTCTCCGACTGCACGCACATCAACCAACGTCAGGCCTTGTTGTTTGTTGATCATTTCATGCAGTTCCGCCGCTCCTAATTGGCAAATATGCTTCGTTGGCAAACCCTCTTTTGACCAAGCGAACATTCCGCCGTCCAGAAAGCCGATAGCCCTGTCCAGGCCGACTCTCTTAAGCCATACGTTGGCGTCACTTGCCTCCTGCGCCGAGGTGACGACCAGAAGGATATCCTTATCGGGAGGCAAAATCCAACCGGCAAAGGTCGCGAAATTCCCGCCGAAATCGACATGATAGGTTCCGGGGATATTCTGGCCCCCGAAGGCTTCATAATCCCTGATATCAAGTACTATTGTATTTGGTTTTTTAGCCGCACGGGCAAATGCCTGTGGTGACATGGCAGACAGCTTGGGTAGTTTGCCGACGAGAGCCGGTCCTTTGCCGTTAACAGCGCTGCACCGGCTGAAATGATCCGGAGAGGCGGGCATGTTGGTCGTCAGCGACTCAATGAACTTTTCTTTGTCCGTAATCTGAAGGGCGGCGTTATATCGTCTCTCATACCCGATCGTGCTTGTCCGTTTTGCCCCCATTGCCCGTCCACATAATGAGCCGGCGCCATGAGCAGGGTAAACCTCACAGAAATCAGGCAGCTTCAGCAGCTTCTGGTGGAGGTTGTCATATAGCTTAGACGCCAGTTGTTTGGCCTTACCCGGAAACAAATCGGGTCTGCCCACATCGCCGACAAACAATACGTCGCCGCAAAATATGCAAACCGGCTCTGGACCTCTGGATTTGTCCGTCACGACATAAGTAATATGCTCCGGAGTATGCCCGGGCGTATCCAGCACTTTAAGCTGCATATTATCAATATTGAACCTGTCACCTTCGGCGACGGCCTTATGCTTGAATTTGCATTTTGCCGATTTTGGCGCCACGATCACCGCGCCCGTCTTTTCGGCCAGGTCCAAATGCCCCGAGATAAAGTCCGCATGAAGATGGGTTTCCAGGATATGCGTGATCTTCATCCCCATATCCCCGGCTGCATCCAAATACATATCCACATCCCTTCGGGGATCGACAATTGCACACTTCTTGCTCCCGCCGAGCAAATAGGAACTATGCGCCAGACCCTTAACAAAAAATTGCTGTACAAACATATCTGACCTCCTTAATTACAAGAACGTAATTGGTCGTTTCTGTGTTATAGAGAATCATTATTTTATCTCATTAGCTTATTGCATCTTACTCGGCAAGCAGCTTGGAGCACCTTACTCCGGCCATACCTACTGCGCGAAGAAACTTCCGCTCGATCTGTTTTTTCAGGTTTCGGCGTTCAGACTCTGTGCCATTTTTCAGCGGAATTTGCCCTCCGGCGTATGTTAGATGCCCGCCGCCGGTTCCTTTTCTCGCTACAATTAATTTAATCACTCTGTCGGCTCTGTTCTGCTCCTGTGACGTTCGTATGGACAGCAGCAGCCTGTTTCCATAGAATCCCGAGCACATTGTCCAGTTCGTTTCGTCTTCCCGCAAAAAGAAGTCAGCGACTTCACCGATCATATCGGGATTATTGATTTGCCCGATATGTGTGAGGATGGAATTTCCATACACCCTGGCATCCTGCAGCGCATTCGAAAGCATACGGAAATATTCTTTCGGCACGCTGCCCCGCTGGATGCCGCTCAGCATTCGTTTATTGGCGAGTGGATAAAGTAATTCGATAGCTTTAATATCCGCCTGCGCCGCTTCTCTGCCGAGATCCTGCGTATCGGAACGTATAGCATACAGCAACGCTGTTGCCAAGGGTGTATCGGGTACAAGGTCAGCCATGGACAGGTATTCGAGCAGGATTGTGGATGTGGATCCGTATTCCCGGCGAACGTCGTAGAACTCGCAGAGACGGGTTGTGTTTTTGAATGGATGATGATCGAAAACAATCTGAGGTACAATATTCTGTGGCAGGGAGTTATTTCCCGTGCCCGGCTGTGTGTCAACTATCGCAATCAGGTCGTATTGTTCGAATTTTACCTGGCTGCATTGAAGCAGGTTTAGATTCAAGTATTGGACCAGCGCCCTGTTTTCACCCCGGCCGACTGTTCCGCCGTGCGCTATAGAACACTTTAGTCCGGCCGCGGCATTGGCGAATTTGCGGAGTGCCACAGCCGCTGCAATAGAATCGGGATCCGGATTGTCCTGCATTACGATTAAAAGAGTAGATTTATCTTGCAGCAACTTCACGAGTTTGGGAAATTTCAACCGGGTTTTCTTACTTACTTCCATACGTCCCTTCTGTATTTTTTCAATATCTGAATCAGCCTTTATTGTCCGAAGCGAGAGCGGACCGTTAATTTAACATTAACCAGTTAGCCATCCGTTTTATTCGCTGCGGCGTCTTTCATCATTGCCTTTTCATGTTCCCGGGCGATTTGGATCTCCCTGTTAAGGAAAAAACTAATGACCGTTCGTATCGCAACAATGCTGCCGAGCAACGCTACTTCTTCTAATGTCGGATGAGAAATTGTGCCGACTATATCCGCCGCGATCAGGAATTCCAGCGCCAGGAGAAGATACGAGCCGAATTCACGCCTGAGCCCCTCTCTCTCACAACATGTGTTCTTGAGCCTGCACCTGGTGGACTCCAGGACGATTCCTCGAACCAGAGTTCGCAATACACCCCAGACGATGACTGCAATGCCGACAATTCCAATACCAAGTGAAATATAGTGCAATACCTGCATAATTTAACCTTATCATATCCTTTGTTTTATAAAATAAAATCGGTTATATAAAGATCACATAAATCAGGCCCACAGCAATCACGAGAAACAAAATAGTCATTATGCCTCCCGCCTTGATATAGTCCACATTATGATAGCCGCCGGGCGACATCAGCAGGGCATTTACCTGATGCGTAGGCAGGACAAAAGAATTCGAGGCACATACGGCCACCAGCAGCGCCAAAGCTCGGGGATTAACGCCGACCTTCTGACCCATAATGATTACTAACGGTACGAGCAGAACTGTCGCGGCAACATTCGACATGAACAACGAAAAAACGGTCGCCAGCATCGCCACGCCGGTCATAATCAACAGGGGATGACTATTGCCGAGAAGCTGAATCAGAAGGCCCGATATATATTTTGCCGCTCCCGTATTATCCATGGCTATACCCAGCGGGATGAGTCCTGCTAAAAGAAAAACCGTTCGCCAGTCAATCGCCCGATATGCTTCGTCTATTGTTATAACCTTAAGCAGGATCATCGCCAGCGCCCCGGTCAACAGGCTTACAGATAACGGCATCCCGGAAATGACCAGTGCAATCGCGCCAAGGAAGCAAAGCAAGGATGTCGCCGGCCTGGCATGGCCGGTTATTTTGGACTCGACCGGCGTTACCAGCACGAAATTCTTCCGGTCATCCAGCGACTTGATATTCTCCCATCGGCCGTAGACGATCATCGCATCTCCGGCGTTGAAAATTTCATCTGAGAAATCCTCTCTAATTTGGTCCCGACCGCTCAACAGCATGATCGGTTCGACGCCAAAATTTTTACGAAGAGCAACTTCCCGCAATGTCTTGCCCACGATGGGTGCCTGCGGCGGGATGATGAGTTCCGCAAATCCTCCCTGTTCTGTACTTTTCATGTGTTCTAACTGCCCGTCCTGCTCGCGTCGGAGCGAGTAATCGGCAGTGAAACGTTCAATATCGCTTTGCTGCCCCGTCAAAGCAAGATGCTGATCGGCAGCAAAACGCGTATAGCGCCAGGGTGCATAAAAAACCTCGCCACCTTCGGATAGCGCTAAAAGATTCAGGTGATAGTCTTTCCATAATCCTATTTCTTCAAGCGTTTTACCAATCAGCTTGCTGTCTGCAAGTATGATGAGCTCATAAATCTGGGTTGGCAATTGCCAGCTTTCTATCAATTCCTGCTGACTGCCGGTTTGGTTTTCTGCATCGGCACTGCGGGCTGGTAATATGGCCTTGCCGAAGATTGTGAAATATGCCAGACCCGCACCGAGTAACGCCAGCCCGATTGGAGTGACACTGAAAAGGCCGAATGAGCTCAGTCCGGATTGTTTGAGAAGATCATTTAGAACGATCAGGGGGCCGGATGCCACCATTGTAAGCGTGCCCCCGAGGATCGCCGCGAAGCCCATCGGCATTAGCAACCTTGATGACGGAATACGGGTGTTTCGCGATATTCTCAGAAGCGCCGGCAGAAACAACGCCGTAGCACCGATATTCTGCATAAAAGCCGAAATCAAACCCACAGCGGCGGAAACCACAAGGGTCAACCGGCTCTGACTTGTCCCGGCCAGTTTGACAATGGGCCCCGTAAGACGCTGCATTATCCCGGAGCGGTCGACGCCATAACCGAGAATCATGACCGCGATAATGGAAATAACCGCATTGCCGGCAAAACCGGAGAACGCCTGTGCAGGCGTGACCAATTTAAGCCAGGCAAGAATGAGCATTACTAAAATTGCGATGACATCGACACGCAGCCATTCGCTGACAAACAAAACGACTGTTATCCCCAAAACCAGTAAGACCAGCACTATCTCAAACGTCATCATCGTAACATGCCCAGAAGACGAGTTATTGCACGGATTAATGCAGAAAATTCCAGCCTGTTAATCTCTGTAACATCACGAGAATTTTAAGCTGCATCTCCAGAAAATCCAATAAAAATATTCACTTGTCCGGCATTAATTATGCCTCTGGCATTCTCGACCATCCCCAAAGCCTGCGGCTTTGAGGATGCCACCCGTTTTCCATCAATTCTATTGGGTGGCAGCCTCATCCCAATTGTCGTTTATTGGGATGGGGATGGCTTTCCCCAGGCTAAACACGTATTAACATTACTGTTCGTATTAAATGGCAACGGTTTGATAATCGAACTCAATCCCAGGACAAAGAAAAAACAAAGCCAATTTAACCTGAAACTCGACGTTAGGTTTGTAAATCTTGCTGTTGAGCATTGTTCGCACCGGCGAAATTAGTATTGCTGTTTTTGCGAAATATTGTTAACAAGTACGCCTATGCCGAACAAGGATAAGAAGTATCGAGTTTTTATCAGTGCCGCCGAGCCGAGCGCCGACGCTCATTGTGCCAGTTTGATTGCCGCTATGCAGGAAAGCCGGCCCGGCATCGAATTCGTCGGAGTCGGCGGGCCAAAAATGGCCCAGGCCGGCTGCGAATTGCTCGAAAACACCGTCGACAAGGCAGCGATGATTTACAAGGCCTTCAGCCAGGTCGCCCGGTTCTATAAGATTGTAAAGCACATAAAACATTACCTGAAAAGCAATAACGTCGATCTGGTGATTGTTTGCGATTCGCCCTCATTCAACTTTCACGTTGCGAAAGCGGCGAAAAAAGCGGGTATAAAGACGCTGTTCTTCGTTGCTCCGCAGCTTTGGGCCTGGGGCGGCTGGCGAATCCGCAAGCTGCGAAAATGCTGCGATAAGCTCTGCTGCTTACTGCCTTTCGAGCAGGATTGGTTCGGCCAGAGAGGTATGGATGCGGTTTTCGTGGGAAATCCACTTATGGACAAATTGGAGATTGCATTCTCGCGGCACGAGCAATATGTGGATTTTGAGCCGAAAAAAGCCAGGTTCGCCATTATGCCCGGCTCGCGAGCGGCGGAAATCGACTCGCTCTGGCAGCCGATGCAGCAGATAGCACTACGCCTGAAGGAAAAGTACCCTGCAGCGACATTTGTCGCCGTAGCAGTGGACGCCAAACGAAAAGAGATTTTGAGAGCGGCACAAATCCCCGGTTTCGAATGCCAATACAGCGTTGACTCGGTTAACAAGACGGCCTTGTCGGTCGATTTTTCAATCGTGACCAGCGGCAGCGCGACTCTGGAGATCGCCGCGGCTGGCTGCCCGATGGTCATAATGTACCAGTCAAGCAGGATTCTTTGGTATCTGCTTGGGTGGGCAATGAATACGAAATACCTGTCATTAGTGAATATTCTGGCCGGCAGAGAATTAGTACCGGAGTTTATGCCGAATTTCACCTCGATAGAGCCGATAGTCGCGAGCATTGAGCAGCTTCTGCAAGACAATAACAAGCTGGCGAAGCTAAGCGGCGAATTGACCAGGCTGACTGAGCCGTTAGCCGAGAAAAAAGCCTCCCATGAGGTGGCAAACATAGCCATCGAGATGATGCGTTGACTCTTTGGCTTTACTGTTTTTTGCGGAATTCCCATCATGAGTTTGGAGACCCTTAGTGAGTGAACATGGAAGAATTCAAAAAGTAGACTTCTCGGCGACTTTTGCCTGCCTTGGCGCACTTACCTTCTGGTCGTTGGGGCCGATCTTTATAAAGTACCTGACCGGGTATGTGGATTCCTGGACGCAGAACCTGCTGCGCTATTCGGTGGCCTGCCTTTTCTGGCTGCCGTTTCTCATTCTTTCGGTCAAAACGAAACGTCTCGATCACAGGGTCTGGCGCAGGGCTCTTATTCCGGGCATAGCGAATATACTGATGCAGAGCTTATGGGCGGCGGCGTTTTACTATATCGGCCCGGCCTTTATGGTGCTGCAGACGAAAACGAATATTATCTGGATCGCAGGCTTCTCGTTAATCTTTTTCTCGGAGGAAAGGGCCCTGGCCAGAAGCAAACGCTTCTGGATCGGACTGACGCTTTCTGTGGTCGGACTAATCGGGGTGATGTACCACGAAGTGGAGCTTGCGGATGCAGAAATAATTACCGGCATTATTATCGCCCAGGCCGCGGCCTTTATGTGGGGCGTTTACACGTTATCGGTAAAAGTCGCCTTCAGGGATATAGACTCTCGCAGCGGTTTTTCCGTAATCAGCATTTACACCGTTGCGGGTCTTGCCGTGTCCGCTCTTTTGTTCGGCAAGGTGGAGACAGCAGCTCAGATGGGCGCCTGGCAGTGGGGTTGTGTCGTGATCTCCGGGATCACGGCGATCGCATTGGCTCATACGCTGTACTACGCCGCCATGAGAAGAATCGGGGCGACAATCCCCGCGCTGGTCATCCTTGCCCAGCCGTTTATCGTCCTGGCGATTTCCTATGTGGTCTTTGGGGAATCGATGAATATTTTCCAATTGTTTTTCGGGATCATTTTATTAATAGGCTCCGCGCTTTCAATATGGGCCCAGCAGCATCTAAAGCGTAACGGACAACCCCGGCCCGGCGGCAATTCGCAGATGTAAGATTGACAAGAATGGGATTTAGACCTTAAGATATGTTAGTCAAGACTATAGTAGTGTGTCAACTTGGATTAGGCAGGTTGTCATTCCGCACTTGATGCGGAATCCAGGATGCCAGCGATTCTGGATTCCCGCTTTCGCGGGAATGACAAACTACAGAATCAATCATGACAGAGTACAAACAGCAAAAACAAAGTAGCGAAAAGCTATAAGGAAATATATAGAAGGAGTTAATATGAACAAGCTATCAGGAATAATCATTATGACACAAATTACATTTTTGGCATTCTCTCAAACCGAAGCGTTATCCCAGAATCGTGAAAGATCGGAAATTGCCGCCGAGCACAAATGGAAGCTGGAAGATCTCTATCCTTCGGACGACGCATGGAATACAGCCAAGCGGGAGATTGTCGCCCAATTCGACGAAGTGACGAAGTATCAAGGCAAATTGGCCGGCTCAGCGTCCACATTACTGGAGTGCATGGAATTTAATAGCCGGATTTCCAGGCAATTCGGGCGGTTGTATTGCTACGCCTCCATGAAATCCGACGAGGACACAGGCGACTCGAAGTACCTGGGACTCAAGCAGGAGATGCAGCAGCTCGGCACCGACTACAGTTCCAAGGCGGCATTTATCACGCCGGAAATTGCCAAACTTGATAAACAGCAAATCGATGCCTTTATGGAGCAGGAAGCGGGCCTTAAAGTCTATAAGATGGCTTTGTATGATATCCTGCGAATGAAGGCTCATACTTTGTCGGAAAGTGAGGAAAAGATTCTTGCCGAAGCGGGCATGCTGGCCGATGGCCCATCCTCGATTTATACGGTCTTCAGCAATGCGGAATTGCCTTATCCCGAAATCAAATTAAGCGACGGCACAATGGCCAAGCTGACCAAAGCCGGCTACGGCCGTTACCGGGCCGTGCAAAATCGAAGCGACCGGGAGGCCGTATTCCAGGCGTTCTGGGGCGCGTTAGACAAGTTCAAAGCAACTTTCGGCACACAGCTTTATGCGAACGTAAAAAAGGATATGTTTTACGCCCGGACGCGCAATTACGAATCCTCACTTCAGAATGCTCTGGACAAGAATAACATCCCGACAGAAGTTTATATGGCTCTTATCGAGAACGTCACCAATAATCTCGATTCGTTCCATCGTTATCTGAAATTGAAAAAAAGAATGTTGGGCGTCGAGACGCTGAAATACTCGGATGTATATGCGCCGGTCGTCAAAGGGGTCGATTTGGCATATACGTATGAAGAAGCGAAGAAACTGGTACTCGACGCCATGAAACCGTTGGGGGGCGATTACTGCCGTGTTGTCGCCGAAGCGTTCGAGAAGCGATGGATCGATGTTTATCCCTCGCCGGGAAAACGCTCGGGCGCATATTCCAACGGCGGCGCATACGATGTCCACCCTTACATCCTTTTGAACTACAACGACCAATACGAAGATGTCAGCACTCTGGCTCACGAACTGGGCCATACGATGCAAAGTTATTACTCCAATAAGAATCAGCCGTATCCGACCGCCGATTATCCGATTTTCGTCGCAGAGGTGGCTTCCACTTTCAACGAGGCTCTTTTGATTGACAAAATGCTCAAAGAAATCGACGATGACGACACCCGGTTGTCGCTGCTGATGAATTACTTAGATGGAATCAAGGGGACTGTTTTCAGGCAGACTCAATTTGCCGAATTCGAGCTGCGTATGCACGAAAAGGCCGAACGCGGCGAGCCGCTTACAGGGGACGCCCTTACCGAACTTTACGGTGACATTCTGAAAAGATATTACGGCCACGATAAGGGTATTTGCCATATCGACGAATTGTACACGGTCGAATGGGCATACATCCCGCATTTTTATTATGATTTTTACGTCTATCAGTACTCGACATCCTTTACTGCATCCACAGCGCTGGCCGAACAGGTATTAGGCAAAGAGAAAGGCGCGGTCAAAAATTATATCGACTTCATATCGGCGGGAGGATCCGATTATCCGATCGACCTTCTGAAAAAAGCCGGCGTGGATATGACCAGTGCCGAGCCATTCAACAAAACGATGGTGGCAATGAATCGCACAATGGATGAGATTGAGGGGATTCTGGCAAAAAAAGCTGCCGGCAAGCAGTAGCGATGTCGCTTCCTGCATTAAAGGCAGTCAGCGATATTAAACGGATGGCGTATAGGATAAAGCATGAACTCTGATTCTTTTGTCAAGACAGAGGATTTGACCAGAATTTACTCGTCCGGCACGATTGAGGTTGTAGCTCTCAAGGATGTGAGTCTGTCACTCGATCAGGGCCAGTTCTTCGGAGTCACCGGGGCTTCCGGCTCGGGCAAATCGACCTTGATGAATCTCCTGGCCGGGCTGGACCGGCCTTCTTCCGGCAGTATCAAAGTCGAGGGCAGGCTAATCTCCGAATTGGATAAGGACGAGCTGGCCCTTTACCGGCGTCACCAGGTCGGCATGATCTTCCAGTCGTTCAACCTTGTGTCTTCCTACAGCGCTCTGGAGAATGTCGCTTTTCCGTTGCTTTTTGCCGGCGTGGCAAAAAAAGAACGGAACAAACGAGCGGAACAGATGCTGGAAAAAGTAGGGCTCTACCCGCGGAAAGATCATCGCCCTTTCGAGCTTTCCGGCGGCGAACAGCAGAGAGTGGCAATTGCCCGGGCTCTAATCAATCAACCGAAAATCCTGCTTGCCGACGAACCCACCGGAAACCTCGACAGCAAAACTTCGAGACAGATTGTGCAGACACTTTCAGACTTGAATAAAAAGCAGGGCTTAACCGTAATCATGATATCCCACGAGGAATCTTTGCTGGACGAATTCGCCGATGATGTCATTCACCTCCAGGATGGCAAAGTTGTTCAAGAAGAGAGAATCAGGTAAAAATCTATGAGAATCTCCGATTATATCGAGCAATCTTTTTCCAATCTGTGGAAGAAGAAGCTGCGCACCCTTCTGACTATTTTCGGAGTCATGATCGGTATCGGGGCCCTTGTCTCGATGTTTTCTTTCGGCCAGGGAATTCAGGATAATATCACAAACACATTCAATGAGCTTCAGCTTTTCAATTATGTGAGTGTCTACCCCCGCTCCGAAAACAACCAGACTATTCCGTCCGGGGAGGAACCCAACGCACCGGAACAGGCCGGACCGTATACGCAGATTCTGGATGATACATTCATCCGGGATGTCACCGAAATCGAAGGTGTGGAATCAGCCTTTCCCGAGGTCCGCTTCCCGGCTATGATTCGATTCAATGAAGAAGAGAAGTTCAGCCTCGTCCAGGTCCTGCCGGCGGACATCTGCCAATCGGGCCTTATGAAACTACGAGCAGGTAGACCATACGCGCCCGCGGATTCGAACGCTCTAATTATCAGTGATTCGCTGCTGCGTCGTATGAAAGTTAAAGAGCCGGAGACCGTCATCGGGCAGAAAATCGTAATCTCGACACTGACGGTCGATTTGAGCCTTTCCAATATACCCAACATCGTATCCTTCCTAAGGGGAAAGGGGCTGCCGTTTTCCAGGCAGAGCTATCAGTTCACCATTGTCGGCGTTACCGAAAAAATGGGATTTACCGGCCCGATGCCTATGCGAAGTGACGTTTTTATCATGCCGGCCGAGTCGGATGATATGAAGAAACTATCACTGACGAGCATCTGGGACCTCTTCCAGTCGTCCCAGCAGGCTAAAGGCTATTCCATGGTGAACATCAAGCTGTCCTCGACAAAGTACATTGAGCACGTTAAGGATAAAATGGAAGACAGGGGTTTCAGGACATTCGCACTGATAGACCATCTGGAGGAAATGAAAACGGGCTTTATGTTTATGAATATGTTTCTATTCGCCGTCGGGATGATAGCCATCACAGTGGCCGCTCTTGGAATCATCAACACCATGGTGATGTCCATCATGGAAAGATACAAAGAAATCGGTATCATGAAAGCGGTCGGGGCCAGCGATGGGGACGTCAAAAAAATATTCCTTTTCGAATCCGGAGCGATCGGTTTTTTGGGCGGCGTTTTAGGCCTTACTCTCGGATGGCTGGTGAGCATGATCATCAATCAAGTCGTTAACTACTCTCAAAACAAGCGAGTTTTTTTAAGCTCCGATGCAACAGAGTCAATGATTTTAATACGATATAGCTTCCCTGTTCCAGCCGGTTGGCTGGTTTTGTTTGGTGCTTCGGATTGTCGTTGTAGCATAAATTCTCGTTTTCTTGACT
>Ga0307433_1000148_pt1 | contig 63767 bp, 54 predicted proteins | sample SalMarWE160210MG_FD_202166 | JGI IMG/M metagenome (GOLD analysis project Ga0307433, IMG submission 202166) | Salt marsh sediment microbial communities from the Plum Island Ecosystem LTER, Massachusetts, United States - WE1603-210 | ecosystem: Environmental > Aquatic > Marine > Intertidal zone >...
TGTCCGGGTAGTTGTCCAGGTGGCGACACAACAACTACTACCGCTTCAAGCACGAGCACCACTACTACCGCTGCCACAACAAGCACAACAACCACCGCTGCCACGACAAGCACAACGACAACCGCTGCGACCACAAGCACAACGACAACCGCTGCCACAACAAGCACAACAACCACCGCTGCCACGACAAGCACAACGACAACCGCTGCCACGACGACGACAACCGCAGCCACAACAACGACCACAGCGGCTGCCGGCTGCACATGTGATTCTGGATGTGACGGTACTGCCATCTCGCCTAATTTCAGCCAGAATGGCTCAGGTCAATACTGCTGGCAGGCGACCTCAGGTACTTACATAAACTCCTGGAACCTGGCTAAATTAGAGGTAAACGACACTGATTATACGAACAAATTCGCCTTTACCTCCAGTTTCCCTGCGAAGATAAACGGCGTATGGTACATCTACTACAATAGTTCTGTTGGTTGGGGTCACTTTGAGCTTAATAACTGATGCTTTTTCCCGTGATGTGATTTTGTTGTAGAAAGGTAAATAGGCCGCCCGCTGATGAAAGTGGGCGGCCTATTCTTATCAGCTTTTTCAACCTTCTACCAACTCTTTTTCTTACGAGGAAAATACAAAAAATCATCATAGGAAAGATTTTTTAGTTGAAATTCGTGGCAAATTAATGGATGATAATAGAAGAACCGAGTGGACACATAATATCTGAAGAGTAGCTTGCTGGGGGGAATCAACGCGAAAACTCTTATCAAGGAAGCGGATTACACGACCGTTAATGGAGTAACGTAAAAGAAACTCCACATGAGTAGGTTGAAGCAAATTGTCTTTTTTGCTTCAAAATTGATTCGTCATATCTGCAGGAGGGTAGGCCGCAGCCATCCCGTGAAAAGCAATAAAGCAATCCCTTTGATGAGACTTTTTGTACAGGCCGCATAGATGATGTAGGTGATATAGGTGATGTATTTATCTATAGTCATGCTTTTTTCAACATTCCGATGCTATTTTGGGTCAGAATTATTATAAATCGTTGTGGCTTTATGCCGATATCGTTTTTATCCCACCTAATCAATGAGGGGTTTTATCAGCACACTACATCTGTTTTATAAATGCTTTTTACAAGCATTTTTAGAGCCAAGATGGACAGCAGGAAAGGGGGTGCGAATGGAATAAACAAGGTAATTAGAATGCTAACTTAACAAAGAAATTTGGGGGTAATAAAATGAAACATCTAACTTACTTAATTGCAGTCTTGGCATTACTTGCTGTGGGCCAAACTGCGTATGCACAGTGCACATGTGCTGCAGGATGTGACTCAAGGACTACCGTACCAGCTGGTTTCAGCTATGGCGGAGATGGTGAGTTCTGCTGGGAAGCAACTGAACTTGGTGCTTACGCACAATCATGGGGCTGTGATGTATTGGAGATAACCGGAGTTGATTACACGAATACATACGTCCCCACTGGTGATTTACTTAGGGACGCAAGTGGCAAATACTACATTTATTACAAAGCGGGCTCCAATGGCAGCTTTCACAGTACAGGTGACAGCATTGTCGGTTGTTGTCCCGGAGGATGTAATTCACGCTGGTGTACCTGCGAACAGTACGGCGATATGGAGTTCGATGGCTTCAATCTTAACAACAATACGTGGGGCGCTACAGAAGGCAGCCAGTGTATATGGGCGGATTCTTACGATGACTGGGGTGTCCATGCCGAATTTCCCGAGACCAGTGGCGTCAAGTCCTATCCGCGCGTCGGTAAGCACTTAGACACGAATGTCAGCCAGCTGGGTGGCTGCACAAGCAGTTTTAACGTCAGCGTGCCTTCCAGCGGGTCCTTCTGCACTGCTTACGATATCTGGGTCCCCAGCGAAGTTATGATATGGATGAACAAAAACGGTGCTGTTGGCCCTATAGCAGAAGGTTGGGATGACCAGGGCAATCCAATACCGAGTGCGACGGACGTAACCGTAGGCGGCCATACATGGGATGTCTACCATGGCGGCAGCAACGTTGTTTCCTTTGTCAGGCAAGGCAATACCAACTCGGGCACTGTTGGTATCGGGGCTATCCTTAACTGGATTAAGAACCAAGGCTGGATCGGAGATGGTCCTGTGGGGAGTCTCGAGTTCGGCTTTGAGATTACATCAGCCCCTGGCGGTTTGAACTTCACCCTGAACGATTATTCTCTCTCAGTCGGTGGTGGCACAACAAGCACAACGACAACCGCAGCCACCACAAGCACAACCACAACCGCGGCAAGCACGAGCACAACCAGCACAAGCACCACGACAACCGCAGCCACGACAAGCACAACCACCACCGCAGCCACAACAACAACCACAGCGGCAGCCGGAGAGTTCACGGCTTACTATTGTGACGTTGACAGCATGTCATCTTCGCTTCCGATGACTGTCGGGGGCAACCTGAACTCGAGGACTGAGGCGACCAGCTCTCAATACAGCGCTATAGCAAGCTCTGACAACAGTCGATGGACAACATCAGACCCGGGTTCTCGCGACGAGGTTTTCCTCTGGTTGGAAAATCCCGTCACTGAGAGCGGCATCACCAGTGTTGACCTTACCTTTGAAGGATACCTCAGCAACTCTTCCGCGACGTTCAGCATATGGGCTCGAAACGTGACTAACGGCACATGGGACCAGATAGGCACTACTCAGAGCATTTCTACGGGTTCGGATGGAACAATTACTCGAAGCATAACTTCGAACATTTCCAACTATGTATCCGGTGAAACGCTAATTTGGGGCGTTTACGAAAGCACATCCTCACAAAGTCTGAACATTGACTATGTGAATGTGGTTGTTAACACCGGTGGTACAACAACGACAACTGCTGCTACTACAAGCACAACCACAACTGCTGCAACAACCACGACAACCAGCGCCACAACCACAACAACTTCTGCCACAACGACGACAACCGCAGCAACAACCACAACAGCGGCTGCCGGCTGCACATGTGATTCGGGATGCGATGGTAGTAGTAAATCAGTTCCATTTAGCCAGAATGGAGCAGGTGAATACTGCTGGTACACAACCTCCTCACTTAATAATATAAATTCCTGGGGCATGGATAAAGTGGAGATAAATAATCAGGATTACACGAATATATGGTCCAATAGTTTCCCTGCTAAAATAGACGGCAAATACTACATTTACTACAAGGCTTCTGTTAGTTGGGGACACATTGAAGCTAACTAAGCTGATAAATCTTCCCGTGATGTGATTTTGCCGTAAAAAGATTTTTGAATGGCCGCCCGTTGATGAAAGCGGGCGGCCATTCTTTTAGTTTTCTAAACCTTCCACAAATGCTTTTCGTTGCTTAAATAGTTTTTGGTAATAACCACACACCTGCCAAGTTGGCGTTCTACCTCCCTTTTTCATGCCAAAATTGGCATTTTACCAGCTTTTCCAACTGAAAAATAACGTTACCAATGTAAATTTTACTCGTCATATCTCCTTGTAAACAAAATACTTACGACTAATTGCACAATAATAACCCCCTGCCCTATAAAAGCTGGCATAATCTTTGCATATTTGATATAAATTATTGATTTATTGAAAATAAAGACCAAAAATGGATGTGTAAAACAATTGTAAGTAATTATTTAGCAAAAGGTTAGCAATTTTGTAGGAGGCAAGCAATTATGGCAGTAAAACAATTGTCATTTGAATCCGACGCCAGAGCCAAATTATTGGCTGGCGTCGAAAAACTCGCATCAGCCGTTAAGCCAACCCTTGGCCCAAGAGGCCGAAACGCAATTCTCGACAAAAGCTGGGGCGGACCAACCGTAACTAAAGACGGCGTCACCGTTGCCGAGGAAGTCGAGCTTATCGACAAAGACGAAAATCTGGGTGCCAAACTGGTAAAAGAGGCAGCAAGCAAAACCTCTAAAATCGCCGGAGACGGCACAACAACCGCCACTGTCCTCACGGAAGCCCTTTTCAAAGAGGCATACAGAAACCTTGCAGCAGGTGCAGATGCTATGGCGCTGGCTCGCGGTATGCACAGAGCAGCTAAAGCCGTTACTGACAAACTTGTCTCGCTGGCAAAGCCAATCGATATTACCAAAACCGGGGATATAATAAATATCGCCTCGGTATCAGCTAATAACGATGCAAAAATAGGAAAAATTATGGCTGAGGCCTTCCAGCGAGTAGGAAAAGACGGGGTTATTACGGTCGAGGAGGGTAAAAGCTTCGAGACAACTGTCGAGTTTGTCGAGGGAATGCAGTTTGACCGCGGCTACCTTTCGCCCCATTTCGTAACCAACCAGGATAATATGGTCTGCGAGCTGGAAAAACCGTATATTCTTGTCCACGAAGAGAAAATCAGTAATGTTGCCAAGCTCGTGCCGATACTCGAAAAAACCGCAAAAAATAAAAGGCCGCTGCTGATTATTGCAGAAGATGTCGAAAGCGAGGTATTAGCGACGCTTGTAGTCAACAAACTAAAAGGCGTTCTGCAATGTGCAGCGGTAAAGGCCCCCGGTTATGGCGACCGCAGAAAAGCAATGCTTTCCGACATTGCAATCCTGACAGGCGCAGAGCCGATTTTCAAAGACCTCGGAATCGACATGGAAAACATCAGTATCAGGCAGCTCGGCCAGGCCAAAAAGGTAACTATCGACAATGATAATACAATTATCATTGAAGGCGCAGGCAGCCAGGAGGCTATCAATGGCCGAATCAAACAGATAAAGGATGAGATAGAAGTTACAACAAGCGATTATGACCGTGAGAAGCTCCAGGAGCGACTGGCCAAGTTGACCGGCGGCGTCGCTCAAATCAATGTCGGGGCGGCAAGCGAAGCAGAAATGAAAGAAATTAAAGCCCGAATCGAAGATGCTCTGCACGCAACAAGGGCGGCTATCGAGGAAGGTATAGTTCCCGGCGGAGGTGTGGCGCTCATTCGTTGTTCGGATGCAGTTAAGAAATTGAAACTCGAAGGTGATGAGCAAACCGGCGCTGATATATTAGCCAAAGCTCTGAATATGCCCTGCTACTATATCGCTTACAACGCAGGGGCTACGCCGAACCTTGTAGTTAACAAAGTTTCAGAAGGCAAAGGCGGCTTTGGTTATAATGCCAATACAGACAAATACGAAGACCTTGTCGAAGCCGGCGTTATCGACCCGGTGAAAGTAACACGAATTGCTCTGCAAAACGCGGTAAGCATAGCTGGCTTACTGTTGACGACAGATTGCCTTATTAGCGAAAAACCCAAGGAAAAAGAAGAAATGCCACCTGGCGGTATGCCACCGGGAGGCGGCTATGGCGGCGGTATGGGCGGCATGGGTGGCATGGGTATGATGTAACACCATCTGTTCGAAACCGGAACCCAAATTTGACAAGGAAGCAAATAGATGAGTAAAAAAGCAATTCAGTCCTGTATCTGCACATTTAAGTACTTGAAAAGTCGAAGTGCACTAATTGCAATTTCGGTGATATTTATTATGTTAACCGCTGGTTGCGCACAAAACACTGCTGGGCCTCCCAAATCAGATTCAGACCAGGAAAAACAGGTATTAAGCAAGGATGTACGGATGAAGTGGTGGCGTGAGGCGAGATTCGGGATGTTCATTCACTGGGGTCTTTATGCTGTACCTGCTGGTCAGTGGAATGGAAAGAAAATTTCGGGCACAGGCGAGTGGATTATGGAGCAGGCCCCTATCCCTGCCGAGGATTACGAACAGTTCGCTGGAAAATTTAATCCAGTCAAGCTCAATGCCGACCAGTGGGTACAAATCGCCAAGGACGCAGGGATGAAGTATATCGTCATCACGTCAAAGCACCACGAAGGTTTTTGTCTGTGGGATTCAAAAGTGTCAAACTACGACATAATGGACGCTACGCCATTTAAGCGAGATATACTCAAAGAGCTGTCTGAGGCGTGTGCCAAAAATGGTATCCGGCTGTGTTTTTATCACTCGATATTGGACTGGCATCATCCGGATGCACAGGCACCCTTTTATCCACACTATAACGATGGCAGTCGCTCGAACCCCAATTTTCAGCGATATGTTGATACCTATTTAAAACCACAAATCAAGGAGCTTATAACAAATTACGGTCCGCTTGGCGTTCTCTGGTTCGACGGTGAATGGATAAAGGACTGGACCGAGCCAATGGGCAAGGACATGTACAGCTATGTCCGCGGCCTTCAGCCGGACATTATTATTAACAACCGAGTGGGTAAAGGCCGTAAAGGAATGCAGGGCATGAGCAAAGGCGACCAGTACGCCGGAGACTTTGGAACTCCCGAGCAGCAGGTACCTCCAACAGGTTTTCCGGGTGTTGACTGGGAAACCTGTATGACCATGAACAATACCTGGGGATTTAAGTCCTATGACAATCACTGGAAGCCGACAAGGGACCTGATTCGCAGACTGGCGGATATTGCCAGCAAAGGCGGTAATTTTCTGCTGAACGTCGGCCCTACCGCAGAAGGCATCATTCCTGAGCCGAGCGTCAAACGCTTAGCGGCTATGGGCGAATGGATGAAAGTAAACAGCGAAAGTATCTACGGCACTACTGCCAGCCCACTCGGTAAATTACCATGGGGCAGGTGCACGGCAAAGCCGGGAAAACTATATCTGCATGTATTTAGTTGGCCGAGAGATGGGAAGTTACAGGTACCGGGCTTGAAAAGCAAGGTCATAAAAGCATACCTGCTTGCCGATGAGAAACATGTTAAGCTACCTGTTAAGAGTAAAGGGAAAAACAAACTTATAATCGTACCAAACGAAGCACCTGATAAAATCAATTCAGTTGTCGTGCTGGAAATAAAAGAAAAGTGAAAAAATGTAACCTGATATAGAAAAGGAGTGAGATATATGAAACTTATACCTTTGGATGACAGAGTTGTAATTAAGCAATCAGAAGCGGAAGAAAAAACCTCAGGCGGCATCATTCTGCCCGACACTGCGAAGGAAAAACCACAGATTGGAAAAATCATAGCCGTCGGAACAGGAAAGCTGCTCGATAACGGCAAACGGAACAAAATGTCTGTAAAGAAAAACGACAAAGTTATCTATGGAAAATACATGGGAAACGAAGTAGAAATCGACGGTGAAAAGTACGTTATTCTGCGAGAGGATGATATTTTGGGAATCGTAGAAAGTTAAATTAGTTCGTTGTTCTTAGTTCATTGTTCATAGTGTTTTAGTAAATGAGAATTGATGAGGTGATAGGAAATGGCAAAGCAATTAATGTTTGATGATACGGCACGAACACACCTTAAAGAAGGTTTGGCACAGTTAGCTAATACAGTCAAAGTAACACTTGGGCCAACCGGTAAAAACGTGATTCTACACAAAAGCTGGGGCTCACCAAAGATAACCAAAGATGGGGTATCAGTAAGCAAAGAAATCGAGCTGCCCGAGCCGTTCAAAAATATGGGTGCAAAGATGGTCAATGAAGCTGCCAGCAAAACGTCAGACGAGGTCGGCGACGGCACAACGACATCGACGGTCCTTGCAAAAGCGATTTATTTCGAGGGCCTAAAGTATGTAACTGCCGGTGCAAATCCAATGGCCATTCAGCGAGGAATTAACAAGGCCGCCGAGGCCGTTGCTGATTTCATCAAAAAGGTCAGCGTTCATGTAAAAGGCCATGATGATATTGCAAAAGTGGCAACCATCAGCGCAAACAACGACCCAGTGGTCGGCGAGCTTTTAGCCGATGCGATGGATAAAGTCGGCAAGGAAGGCATTATCGAGGTCGAAGATGGTAAAGGGATGCAAAGTGAGCTGGATGTGGTCGAAGGTATGCAGTTTGATAAAGGTTACATATCGCCCTACTTTATGACTAACGCCGAGACGCAGGAGGCAGTTTTTGAGGATGTTTATATACTGCTGCATGAAAAGAAGATATCCAATATTCGCGAGCTTGTGCCGCTGCTGGAAAAGATAGCGCATGTTGCAAAGCCGTTACTGATTATCGCCGAAGACGTCGAGGGCGAAGCACTGGCGGCACTGGTGATTAACCGTCTGCAGGGCGTATTAAAATGCTGCGCCGTCAAAGCACCCGGCTTCGGCGACCGCAGAAAAGCAATGTTGGCCGACATAGGTATTACAACCGGTGGGCAGGTAATTACTGAAGACCTCGGTATCAAGCTCGAAAGTATTGAGCTAACACAATTAGGCCAAGCCAGGAAGGTCGTTATAGACAAGGATACAACCACAATAATCGAAGGTGCCGGTAAAAAGAAAGATATTAATGCTCGATGTGACCAAATCCGCAATCAAATCGAAAAGACAACCAGCAGCTACGACCGCGAAAAACTTCAGGAACGCCTGGCAAAACTAACCGGCGGAGTGGCTGTCATCAAGGCAGGCGCCGCAACCGAAACGGAAATGAAGGAACGCAAAGACCTGCTGGATGATGCGCTGCACGCAACAAGGGCAGCGGCTGAAGAAGGTGTTGTGGTGGGCGGCGGTATTGTGTTTTTGCGTTCCATCAGCGAGGTAGAAAAGGCCCGAGCAAAAGCCAAAGGCGATGAAAAGATTGGCTTTGATATTTTAAGCAAGGCGCTTAAAGCACCAACGCAGCAGATAGTAGAAAATTCCGGCGAACATGGTGACGTGGTCGTTGCTCAGCTTCTCGAAAAGCTTCAAAAACAGAACAATATCGGCTATGATGCCAATACGGGTGAGTTTGTCGATATGCTCAAAGCCGGAATTATCGACCCGGCAAAGGTCGCCAGGACGGCCCTGGAAATGGCCGCTTCAGTAGCAGGGCTGATGCTCACTACTAATGTGTTAGTGACAGAATTGAAAGATGACGATAAAGACGAAGAGCCGATACCTGGTTCTGTAAGATAAATCTTCGTATTGTGTATCGCGTACTGCGTATTGCGTGAGGGATAAATGATATGGGAATAAAAAGATACAGAGACTTGGACATTTGGAAAAAAGGCATCGAATTGGTTAAGGGTATATATAAATTAACAGGAAAGTTTCCACAACAAGAAGTATATGGCTTAGTTAGCCAAATGAGGCGCTCAGCAGTTTCCATACCTTCAAATGTCGCAGAAGGTTTTAGGAGACAGCACAACAAAGAGTTTAAACAATTCTTATACATATCGTTGGGAAGCTGTGCAGAGCTGGAGACACAGGTAACAATAGCGAAAGAATTGGAGTATATAAAAGAAGATAGAGAGACCGTGATACTTGAAAAGCTTGATCATATTTGCCGGATGATTTCCAATTTGATCAAGAAGCTTTAATAATAGTATACGCAGGACGCGATACGCACAACGTAATACGAGACTATGGCCAAACGCGATTATTATGAAGTTCTGGGCGTTGGCAAGAACGCCTCCGCTGATGATATTAAGCGCGCATATCGACGCATGGCAATGAAATATCATCCGGATAAGAATCCCGACAATAAAGAAGCAGAGGCGAAATTTAAAGAATGCGCCGAGGCCTACGAGGTCCTGAGCGACCCTGAAAAACGCCGTCGTTACGACCAGTTCGGCCACGATGGTCTTCGCGGAATAGGTATGCGTGACTACTCGCATATGAAATGGCAGGATATCGGCAGCATATTCGAGGACATCTTCGGGTTCGACGATTTCTTCAGCGATATATTCGGGGCACGAGGCGCAAGAGCAAGACGAGCCGGCCCCAGCCGAGGCTACGATTTGGAAACCTCCGTTGAGCTGACGCTTGATGATATCGCCAAAGGCACCGAAAAAACAATTGAGTTTACTCGCCAGGATACATGCCAAGAATGTTCCGGCAGCGGCAGCGCTAAAGGAACAGCACCTGCACAATGCTCAACTTGTCACGGCACCGGCCATGTCGCAAGAGGAGGCGGCTTTTTCCAGATGGTCTCGACCTGCCCACAATGCAGGGGCACCGGACAAATGATTACCAACCCCTGTAAGGCATGCAAAGGGACCGGCAGAACGCCCAAGAAAAGAATCGTCAATATCAAAATCCCGCGGGGTGTCCACGAAGGACAAGGTGTAAGAGTCGCTAACGAGGGTGAGCCAAGTCGAGGCCGCGGGCCGAGAGGAAACCTTTATTGCTACGTTAGAATAAAGCCGCACGAATTTCTGCACCGTGATGGAAATGACCTGATTGCTGTGGTACCCATAAGTTTTACTCAGGCAGCTTTGGGAGTAACAATTGATGTACCAAGCTTAAACGGCACAAGACAGTTAAAGATTCCAGCCGGTACGCAATATGGCAGTATCTTCAGGATAAAAGACCACGGCCTGCCGGATATCCGAACAGGCCGAGTCGGCGACCAGCTTGTGCAAGTAATAATAGAGACACCTGCAAAATTAAATGCGCAACAACGAGAGCTGCTTAGAGAATTTGCTAAAACCGAAAACAAGAATGTCTCACCAAAATCAGCAAGCTTTTTTGAGAAACTAAAAAAACATTTTGGCAACTCGAAATAAAAAGTTAGAAGACAGAATTTGCAAATGAAGAAAAAGAAGACAGAAAAACCCGAAACAGATGACCTTAAAGAGCTCCAGCAGCAGCTAAACGACCTGCAGAAAGAAAAGAACGAGGTCTTTGAAAAACTGCAGCGGGTCAGTGCAGATTATGTAAATTACCAAAAACGCGCTCCAAAGCAAATTTCCGATACCATCGCTTATGAAAAAGAAACGTTCATAAAATCATTACTGCCTGCACTGGATAATTTTGAACACACGCTTCAATCCCTCAACCTCGTTCAGGACAAGAATGCCGACTCAGCAAATGATATCGATGTCCTTGTAAAAGGCATTCGTATCATCTACGACCAAATGCTGAATATCTTAAAATCGCATGGTGTTGAGCAGATAAAAGCACTGGGCGAAACATTCGACCCGTCTCTGCACGAGGCAATGATGCAAAAGGCCGAACCGGACAAAGAAGAAAACATCGTACTGGAAGAGTTTCAAAAAGGGTACAAACTCAACGGGCGCGTTATTCGGCCAAGCAAGGTGATAGTCAATAAGCCGGCGTCAGAACAACCAACTCAGCAACGGGAAGAAACCGAAGCAGAAATGGAGTAGTGACAGCCATGCCGACCTATCAGTATTTATGTGAAAATTGTGGACACGAATTCGAGCGGTTCCAAAGTATAACAGCCAGGCCGCTGCGCAAATGCCCAAAATGTGATAAAGCTCGTGTGAAACGGCTTATCGGGACCGGTGCAGGTGTTATCTTCAAGGGCTCCGGCTTCTATCAAACCGATTACAGAAGCGAAAGCTACAAAAAGGCCGAGAAAAAGGAAAGAGAAAGCGTTACCGAAAAGAAAAAACCCGCTGAAAGCAAAGATGTAAAGTCCGGCGAAAAAACCAAGTCTAACACAAAAGACAAAAGTAAATCAGCGTAAAATTATCATCGAAACAAATCAGACACGAGTTCAAGCTTAACTTGGGGGAAATTCCGCAGGCCTTATAATGATGCAAAAAAACGTGGAAAATTACTTTTCAGTTATTCGCCACCTGCGACGACAATAGTTAGACATACTTTTTTCCCATCTTGCGCTCGAGTGGGCGACCCTCGATTACTTTTTTCCTAGGTCAGTACCGAAATAGACATTATATATCTGCGCACTCATACCTCCACCACAGATAGGGTACGTATCGATATCTACTCAACAAGCACTATCACAAAGGTCAGGGCTGTTTACCTGCCAACGGCGCAGTAGTAAAATGCCAGACATCGCCCGGCCAGATATTGGCATCGTTGACCCCATCAATCCGCCAGTAATAAGTGGTCCCCGGCTCAAAGCCGGCAAGATGATAATACACTGTACCGGTCTGATTGCCTCTAAATTCATCTTTCCCTGGCGCTGGATTACTGCCGAAGTACACATTGTATGATTTTGCATTTGCTCCTGCCGTCCACTGCATTATTCCCACGACAACACCTTCGGCACCATCACTTGGATTAGGGTTACTGGCCTTAAGACTAGAACTAGGACTAGGACCAGGACTAGGACCAGGGCCAGGACTACTCACAAGTCTAACCGTCCCAAAAAGACTCGGCTTATCCCACGCTTCTCCAGTATCCTTCTGCCAAGCGAGCTGCGTGTCACGCGAACCACCGCCGTCATCATCATTAATCAATACAGTAAAACCAAGTAAATCATCCGGCGATGCATTTCCCTTTAACATAAGAGCGGTCCATGGGAATTTTATTTCGAGGGTATATCCATCATTAGCATCGGTTTTCCGCACGGTAAATTCCACGCCGGCCAAACTTTTGGCACTATGATAATGCTCCCCTATCTCAGGAACCTGAGTGCTCCAGGCAGCACGATACTGGTAATCATCGTCACCATATGAATCTCGCTTGTCATTGCCAATGTCGATATAAATCTCTACACTATCATCTTCATAGGAGCTCGCAGAATCGTTCTGCAAATCCTCATCATTGACATCCACAAATACATAAAGATATTTTGAATCCCACAGGGCCCACCAACCACAAGAAAAATCAGTATCTGAACGAGGTTTGTCTCCCGCGACTGTGTTTACACACTTATGTTCCTTTGAAGCTGACCATGCATCTTCTTTAATACCATCGATAACCGGCGGAATTGTCGCTGAACGAATCTCAGCATCAACAGCGAACGCATAATCAGCCAGACCCAACACAAAAACAAAGGGAATCAAAAAAACCAATTTCCTACACATAATATTATTCCTTCAAAAAAGATTAAAATATGTCTTGGCCACACGCCAAAACACCTTGTTATTTTCAATAGACAATATTACATCTTAGAGCTACCAAAATAAAGAAAATTATAAGACATCCGTGAAAGTTTTTTCAGCAGAAAGCGAGATGATGCCTATGATTGACGGTAAATGTATAGGCAAGATGGAAGTAAAAGACGGGCTTAATATTGTCAGTTATCAGCTTCGCTGCCTGCGACGACAATAATTAGACGTACTTTCTTGCCATCTTGTGCTCGAATAAGCGGCTCTATGGATGTTTTTTCCTCCGCCGTCAATTTCGGTTTGGGCGGAGTTATCAAATTGACAATCTGCTTCGCGTCAACATTGTTGACAACCACAGGCTCCTGATGTGCGTAGGTCTCAACAAATAACGTGGCTGAGTTGAAACTGTCCCAGCTATTTTCCAAATCAGTTAAGAACGAGCTTAAATTTTCTCGTCTGCAGGTCAGAGTATATATGTTTTTGTCGTGCCGGCGTTTGAGACTGGTGGAGTCCGCAAGACCATTATCCTTAATCACATTATTAATAAGCTCCTCAACAGCAAGCAAATTATTTGTTTTTAATTCCAGCCGGCCCGCAAAACCAATTGCCGGCTTGGCAGGTTCTGGAGTAACAATGATGTAAATGACCGCTGCTAAAACAGCTACCAGGATAAACATTGCGGCGGCAGCAAATACCTTCCGGAACATTAAATGCCTTGCCCCCCTACGCTCATCAATGGCAAACGGCTGCTCAGCCAACAGTGCCTTTCTTTCCAGAGCAGCTTTTACCTGCTCAGCTATATCAACTGGGGCCTGCTCATAAGGCAGAGAGGTCACTAACATCCTGCACTTTCGCAATTGTTGAAAACGCTTTGCAATCTCCGGGTCGTGCCCAATCAGACGGTGTACTTCGGTTTTTTGCCTTTCCGACAGCTCTCCGTCAATGAAGCTATTCAGCAGCTCGTTGATATCTGATTCTTCTTTCATCATAAAAAGGACTCCAGAATTTCTCTCAGATTGCTTCTGGCGCGACTTAGCCGGCTTCTTACCGTTCCCAGCTCGATATCCAGAACTTCCGCAATCTGAGCATAACTCATACCTTCAATATCCCGCAATACAACTACTGCCTTTTGGTTGTCATCCAACTTCATTAACGATTTTACAGCTAATTCGCACAACTCCTTGTTCTGAGCAACTGCTGCCGGGTCAGGCGAGCTGTCATCACTGAGAAATTCCCTCAATTGATGCCTTGCCTGCTCATCGTGCTCATCCTGCTGGGCATCCAATGACCTCAATTTCAGTTTGACGTTTTTCTGACAGTAATTCAGGGTCAGATTAACGGCTATTCTAAATGCCCAGGTGTAAAAGCTGCTTCTGCCCTGGAATCCATCGATGCTTTCTATTATTTTGACAAATGTTTCCTGTGTAAGTTCCGCAGCATCGTCAGGATTTGCACACATTCTCAAAATAATATTATAAATGCGGTTCTGGTACTTACGAATAAGCCGGTCCATCGCCTCAGAATCGCCCTGTCGGCACTGTTGAACCAGCACAGAATCATCAATGCTGATATTTACCGTCTCTGGCTGCACAACTTATCTCCCATTTTAGACCGATAATGCCACAAAAAGTCCCCATCTATTCTCCGTAGTGCCGTAAGGCATCCCTTCGGGACTACGAAGGATGAATAAAAAATACAAAAAAAATACAACCTGTGCGATATAATCGCAGATTAAGCCCCTTTGGTCAATGTTTTTTCCTTATGTAATTGATGTGGATAGCAACTGCAAAGCGATCTGGATTTTGTATGCAATTTGTGCTCAAAACTGCTATATGCCATAAATATGTTTGTTACGGAGTAGAGTTAAGTCAATTCGTGCTGCATAGCAAAGCTACTTCGCAGAGTAGCAAAGACATTTTTTTTTAATGAGAAATGGTTTAGAAATGAAAACGAAAGTAATAAGGATAATCTCTGTAGTGGTGGTTTCAGATTTTGCAGTGGCCGGTTCGGGCAGAAGTATAGACAAGCAACCATCACGAAATCTTCGATGGCGACCTTTGACAGTAAAAACCGAAAAAGAAGCTTCAATTGGTTGCAATTCGAGGAGATTTTGATATTATATAGAAATTGGAAGGATTGGTTGCGCAGCCAAGCGTTTAATCTGCCTCTGGCAGATTAATCCACCTGCGGCGGATAAATACGGGAAATGACGGTCTATAATAGATTATCGCGATAATTGCGTATATATTACCCGGCTGGCAAAGAGAGAAGTTGTATGGTAAGCCGAACCATTCGAAACCTGCTGATTATGTGCCTGATTTTAGCTGCCGCGGCATTTTCAGTTCTCTTCCTTTGCGGTTTCTCGGAGAATCGCTCCCTTAGTCAAGACCTTTTTCTGGACTTAGACGAGGATACAAGCTCGATAGCCGGGCCGGAGCCGGTCGGTCTTATACGGTCGATACTTGCGAGCATTGCCCCTGAGAAAGAATATTCGCCAATAACTCTCGATTACCCGTTCAACAAATCCGTTTTTCCGCCGGAAATCGTCGCCCCTACCTTTCTATGGCATGACCCGGAAAAGGCAGCAGACCTGTGGCTGATAGATATAACTTTTAAGGACAATCCATTTCACATATACGCTCTTACTACGGGCAAGCAGGTAGAACCACAGATTGACCCGGCGGCTGTCAGTTCGACCAACGAAGACTACAGACGAAGCGATTATGAGCTTTCTGCAAAGGCCTGGACTCCCGACGAGCGCTCGTGGAATACCGTTAAGCGAAATTGCGTCGAAGCGTTTGGGACCGTGACCATCATCGGTTTGCGCAGCCCGGCTTCGACGAGCTTCGCCGAGGCGAGCGGCAGCAAGCCGGAAATTCTGTCAAGGGCAAGTATGCAGCTTATAGTCTCAAAGGACCCTGTTGGCACACCCATTTTTTACCGTGATGTGCCACTGATGCCGTCCGAAACTTCAACAGGTGTAATAAAGCCAATTGCCAAGGAGGCATTGCCTCTCATTGTATGGAGGCTGCGCGATATTTCCAAACCTTCCGCCCCCGTTGTGCTTAAGGACATGCCCACCTGTGTGAATTGTCATACTTTCTCACGTGACGGCAAGGTGCTCGGTATGGATATGGATGGTCCAACCGGAGACAAAGGAGCTTACGCCCTGACGAAGGTCAAGAAGAACACGGTTATCGCCACCGATAATATCATTACCTGGAATTCGTATAGATACTCACCAAAGGGACACATGAATTTTGGCTTGTTCTCACACGTCTCGCCTAACGGTAAATATGTTATCAGCACACTAAACGAGTCCACCTTTGTTGCAAACTACCCTGATTTCAGGTTTCTACAATCCTTTTATCCAACAAGGGGCATCTTCGTAGTTTACTATAGCGATACTGGAAGGATGGAGCCGCTGCCGGGTGCTAACGACCCTAATTACGTTCATACCAATGCCTGCTGGAGTCCCGATGGAAGAAACATTCTTTTTTCGAGAGCCAAAGCAAAGGATAACTACGAAACTAAAGTGATGCCCAAGCACGTAAACGACCCGAATGAGACGTTTATCCAATATGACCTCTACACGATGCCATTTAATAACGGCAAAGGAGGGCTGCCAACGCCATTGGCAGGTGCGTCGCAGAATGGTATGAGCAACTCATTTTCCAGATACTCACCTGACGGGAAATGGATTGTTTTTGTGCAGACCAACAAGGGACAGCTTATGCGGCCGGACAGCAAGCTGTACATAATACCCGCACAAGGAGGCAACCCACGGAAAATGAGCTGCAATTTGCCTTTGATGAACTCGTGGCATAGCTGGTCGCCAAATGGCAGATGGCTCGTATTCTCATCGAAAGGTTTTACGCCTTTTACACAAATGTTTCTTACTCACGTTGACGAAAACGGTAATGATAGTCCTGCAATTCTGATTCCGAACTCGACGGCCGCAAACAGGGCGGTTAACATCCCTGAATTCCTGTACAACTCGGTTGATGCAATAGTCTTGATAAGCACTCCTGTGCAGGACTCCTATCGCCATTTTAAAAAATCCACTGAATTGACATATTCGGGAAAATATGCCGAAGCTCTAGAGGAATTAGAAAAATCGTTGCTTCTTAATCCTTATTATGCCAAAGCGCATAACGAGAGGGGGGTTGTTCTATTAAATACGGGTAGACACCAAGAATCTATCGCTTGCTTCGAAAGAGCTATCCAACTGGACCCGGAACTGGCAATAGCATACAGCAACTATGGCTTCGTGTTGGCGTTGATGGGCCAGACCGACAAGGCAATCAGTATGTATAGTCGGGCGTTGGAAATCGATTCAAGTTCAGCCGATGTCCTGAACAATGCGGCGCAGTTGCTTCAGGATACCGGCCGGTTAGAAGAGGCAGAACCAATGATGCGTCGAGCGGTTGAAATCTGGGGAAAATCTTTTGGTTACAAGCATCCGAACGTTGCAAGTGCCTTGAACAATCTGGCGGGGTTGCTTATGAAAACCGGCCGGTTAGAAGAAGCAGAAGCGATGTATAGGAGAGTTGTGAAGATACTGGAGAATCCGGGTGGTGCCCCTCTGCCGAATTATGCCGGTGCCATGAACAATCTGGCGAGGTTGCTTCAGGATACCGGCCGGTTAGAAGAGGCAGAACCGATGTATCGAAGGGCGCTTGAAATTGATGAATCGAGGTTTGGGCAGGTGCGCCCGGATGGTGTAGCTATTTGTCTGGATAATCTGGCACAGTTGCTACACAATACCGGCCGGTTAAAAGAGGCAGAGGTGATGTATCGGCGTGCGCTTAAAATCTTCGAGGAGAGTTTCGGACCGGGGCATTGGAGGACGAAGAATGTTCGGGAGAATCTGGAGAAACTGATGAAGGAAAGCGAACAGCAGACAAAGGACGGTGGACAAAATGCCCCGCACTAAACACTATTCCTGAACCAAAGACATTGCTTAGTGTAATTAATTGTGTGTAAGTTAGGGTGTTGGAGAAAGCCAAGTCAAAAAGGCATTTTTGGAGGAAAAATTTCTAGTAATTTTGCCATTTTTCTTTTGACTTTTGGCTACGGGAGGGGGTAAAATAAGGTATAATAAAGCAAGACGTACCTGCATTCCTATACAATCGGGATTCGGTTACGGCTAACGGCAGGAGCGGTTCAAAAAAACATGTTTTGAGATGAGAAAGGGTGAAATTATGAAAAAAGCAATGATATCATTAACAACAATCTTGGTGCTAACGTTAGCAGCGAAGGGGAATTACGTTGTTTTCGATAACGGTGAACCCTCGATTTATGTTCATGGCAATGGCGTTGTGGATCGGCTACACGCGGATGACTTCGTGCCAACGCAGGACATTACTCTAACAAAGGGCCATTTCTGGACCTTGGAATTTGATCCTTGGGATGGCACGCTGGAATACTTCATCTTTGCTGATAATGGTGGAATGCCAGGTGCAATAATGATTTCAGGAGAGGGCCAAAGTGTGGTTAAGAGCGCAACAGGCAGGGCAACTACTATAGCGGATGAATACAAATATTCCTTTGAATTCGAGACATCTATTGACTTAGATGCTGGCGAAACATACTGGCTTGGCCTGCACATGGCTGCCGACTATACCGGTAATTCCTATGGAATTATATGGTCAGACAGCATAACAGGACTCGGGTATACTTGTTATGAATCACTGGGAGGTACATTAGATAACTGGGTTGACAGCGGCATTCATCGAGCCTTTTATTTGGAAGGTATTCCAGAACCCGGAACATTATTTCTACTTGGTATAGGAAGTTTAATCTTAAGGCAGAAATTTTCTTTAACAGAGGATGGGTTTTTGGTATAATAAAATATGTTAATGTTGGAACGGTTCAGAAAATTAAAACTTTATTAACTTTTTTAACCAAAAGTAGGAGGCAATGATGAAAACTAAATTATTTACCATTCTGTTAGTAGTAATGTTGTGTGGAGTTTGTTCAGTTCAGGCGGGAGATGTTGATTTTTACAGCGATGCAATCATCAGACCGGGAGAAGTCTATGACACTGTCAGTGTCTATGATACACCGCCCGTCCCTACCGTCGTCCATATGTTTGGGGGAAGTGTCAAAAGTATCTATGCCTTTAATTCAAGCACAGTGAATATCTTTGGTGGAGAAATAAGAAAGAGTGTTTCTATGTGGGAATCAAGCACAACGAATATCTACGGTGGAAATATAATGCTTGATGGTTGCCTATTCACCGATTTTAGTATTTTGAATATTTATGGTGGAGATGTTTTTCTCGGTGCTCCATATGCAGAGGAATCAAGTACAATCAATATCTACGGTTATGAATTCAGTGAATTTCCTGCTTTTTCACTTACGGGTTATTTATCGGATGGCTCACCTTTTGAGTTCATAGAGCTTACACATGCAATATCACATATAAATCTCATTGTGATTCCTGAACCGGCATCTGTTTTATTGCTAGGCCTGGGCGGACTGTTGTTGAGAAGGCGAATTTAATTACAATTACAAAATTTTTTTTGAGAGGAGGTTGAAATGTTAGCGATAAAGAAACTTATAGTTGTTATTCTCTCACTCATTATAATTACTGTCCTGTCAGGCGTCACCGAGGCCAGGTCAGTATATGTAATTGCTGACACTGGGACTGCTTTGTCGGATATTCCGTTAATACAGGCATATGACATAGTTGGCAGCACTCTGGTTTTGCAAACCGACTACGGTTCAGAGCACCCTCTTGCTATTAGTCTCACAATCGACCCTGAATCCGGGTTTATGTTTATCACTCACGAAGAGCACTATGGGGAGGGTGGAAACCTCGTTGAAATTGTTAATGCGAAGACCTTGCAGTATGTGGACACCGTAACTGCTCCCGGTGCATCAGATTTGGCCGGCATTGTTTTTGATAGTATAAAACAAAAAGTTTATGCTGTGGATAGGGGTAAAAAATATTTATATGTCTATAATTGGTATCCAAAAATACTAAGTCTGGTTCCAGATGGTGACCCGATTGAGCTGGAAGGACTAACCAACAATTCTGTAGGGGGCGCATGGGGGCTTGCTCTCGATGAAGAAAATAGTCGTCTGTGGGTAACAAGCAATGAAACAAAGGTGCGTTTTTACAATACTAATGATTGGTCCCACGACCCGAATAATGATTTTATTATTCTATCACAAAAGACCGTAAGCATTGCTCTTGATTTGACAAATGAATACGTCTATACAGGGACAGCTTGGGTAGATCCATATCCAACTTATTATCTAAGCCAGTATGATTTGTCAGACGGTAATGAAACCCTGGAGGATATCGGGGCCGAGGTAATCGGTATAGCCGTTGACCAGCAGACGTCTCTTGTATATCTGACAACTTTTGGAAGCAGCGGAGATTCTAACGAGCCGTATCCGAAGGACCGTCTTTTTGTTTATGATGCTAACTTAAGCGAAAAGTGCTACTCTGACGACATCGGCAATCCGGCAGGCGTGGCTGTCGCAGGCGATGTTTACTACAAGCCGACGTTTCCCACGCTTACGCTGGTTAAAGAAGCTAATATTGTTGATTGTGTCGTGCCAGGCGAGATAACTTATACTATCACCTACGATGCCAACAGCGATTCCGACACCAATGTAGTAATAACCGATTATCTTCCGGCTGAAGTCTATTTTATATCAGCTTCGGGTCCTAATATGGTTTATGATATATTTACAGATGCAAATATTGTTACCTGGAACATCGGGACGCTGTCACCCGGTGATTCAAATTCCGTTACACTAACAGTTGTGGTTAATGAGCGTGCTGAGCCATTAGAGACAATTACCAATCTTTGTGAAATAGAAGGCGACCAGTATCGCAGTTTCGCCGCGTTAGATACCAATGTATGCTGCTATGGTGGTGACATCATCTATGTGGATGGGAGTGCTACTGCTGGTTTTGATACTGGCACCACGTGGGCCAACGCCTATCTTGATTTGCAGGATGCCCTTGAAAGGGCCGATGCCGGCTGCGGCAGCCAAATCCGGGTAGCTGCGGGGACATACCAGCCTTCGAAAAGGACAACCTCCAGCGAACCCGAGAGCGCTACATTCCAGTTGCTTAACGGCATACCCATTTACGGCGGATTTCCATCCGGCGGAGGACAACGCAACTGGACGGTAAATGAAACCATCCTTGACGGTACTTTGAGTGAGGTTGATGGTACCTTGGGTGAGTCTGGGCTGTACCGAATAATGCAAGCCGAGAATGTCAATGAAGCAACTATTCTTGATGGTTTTATTATAAGAAATGGCTTATACGGAATAAAATGTTTTGATTATGCTGAACCGAATATAATCAACTGTAAAATTGAGCATAATAAAGAACGGGGGATTTATTGCTCTAGTTCCAATCCGAACATAATTAACTGTGTGATTGTCAATAACGGAAACGCAAGTTTTATAGGTGGTGGAATCTACTGCCATTATTCTTCGCCGAAGATAACAAATTGCACACTTATAAAGAACACTGCCAATGAAGGTGGCGGGATTTATAACATCAGCTACTCTTCGCCAATAGTAAAAAACTGTATCCTCTGGGACAACTCTACTTACGAGATAAGTGGTAGCGGAGCTATTGTAACCTACAGCGACATTAATCAGGTGGGCTACTCTGGTAATGGCAATATAAACGCTGACCCGTGTTTTTATAATCCAGATGACCCTAATAGCTTTCATCTTATGGCAGATTCACCCTGTATCGATAAAGGCAACAACTCAGCAGTCCCAACATCTATTTTAACTGACATCGACGGCGAAGACCGGATAATAAACGGTAAAGGCGATCCTAACGTGGATATGGGTGCAGATGAATACTACTTGAGCCCTGCTGATTTTAATCATGATGAGATTGTAAACTTTATCGATTACGCAATGTTTGCTAATGCCTGGCAAACAGATAATGCTGATATTAGTTTGGATGACGATATCGATGTTGATTACAACGACCTTGCTCTGTTCTGTAAAGACTGGCTGTGGATAGCTGCGTGGAATCAGACGTTAAGGTCGATGATGAGCGAGGGTATGGGCGGAGGTATGGACCAAGGTCTCGGACTTATGGATGAATCCTATTTATCAGCCCAAGCAGAGCAGCAGCCGGAACAAGTTATCCAGCTTGATATTGAAGAGCTCCTAAAGTGGCTTGAGGAGCTCTGGCTCGACCCTGAGATACGAGAGGTCATAACCGAAGATGAATGGCTGGAATTTATTGAGAGCGTAAAAAATAGCGAGTAACAAAATCATTTTGTTTGCTTTAGAGCAAATTCAGTCGAAAGACGTTTGCCATTAGGACACAGGCAGGTCGCCTGGATGATACAGTTTTTGTCGCTTTCCGGCTCGAAAGGCAAATTGAATTCGTAAGCCCTCAAAAAATCCCGCCAGTATTTGTTATTTTCAACCGGCTCGGTCAAATCGGTATCCGGCCAGATAACAATTCTCCTGCCCTTCGGCTCAGATGAACGCTGAGCGTATTCATACAGCTCAAAACGAAATACGACCGGCGCCTTAATCTGAGAACCAAACCAGTCGAGTAAGCTGACATAAACCTTCACACCCGATTGGCCTTGTGCATCGTCAGCGTGGATGAGCTCGGTCAGCGGCAAAATACGGACTTTCGCCAGAACATAAAATGTTTCCGGCATCGGCTCGGTAACTACCTGCGACGGTTCACAACCGGCGTGGAGCAAAAGAAGTATAAAGGAAAATATAAAAAGTAAAATTGTAGCTGATTTCATAAATTTATAAGTCCTCATCAAGTATATGGCCAAGGTGGTGCTTCTTCGCCCGCAGATAATCGATATTGTGTTTGGTCGGCTTAGCCATTAATGGTATCTGCTCAACAATCTTTATGCCGTAAACCTCAAGTCGGCTTATCTTCTTGGGATTATTGGTCAGTATCCGTATATTCGTAAGACCTAAATCTCGACAGATTTGAGCACCAATTCCATAATCCCGCCTGTCAGGCATAAAGCCGAGCTCAATATTGGCCTGGACGGTATCGAAACCCTGCTCCTGAAGTTTGTAAGCCCGCAGTTTATTGGTCAGGCCGATGCCCCTTCCCTCCTGCCGCAGATATATCAATGCGCCCTTGCCCTTCCGTTCAATCATCTTCATTGCAGTTATCAATTGGTAGCCACATTCGCACCTTTGCGAATGAAACAAATCGCCGGTCATACATTCCGAATGCACCCTTACCAGCACGGGTTCCGTGTGTTCGATTGGTTTGCCGTTTTCATCAAGCTCACCCACACCACCTTTGCACAATGCCAGATGCGGCTCAGACGAGGTTATGCTCTCATAGCCGATTAGCTTGAACTCACCATAGTCGGTCGGTAAATTCACACACACAAAGCGCTTTACCTGGCTCTCACGCTGGAGACGGTATTCTATCAGCTTGGCGATTGAGGCGATTTTGAGATTGTGTTTTTTGCAAAATTCAAGCAGCTCCGGCACTCGTGCCATCGAGCCATCTTCGTTCATAATCTCGCAGATGACGCCGGCTGGTTTTAATCCTGCCAGGCGCATTAAGTCAACCGCTCCTTCGGTCTGGCCGGCTCGAACCAGTACGCCGCCCTGGCGAGCGCGTAGCGGAAATATATGGCCTGGCCGTACAAGGTCGCCTGATTTTGCACCGTCGGCGATAGCAACCTGAACTGTCTTCGCCCTGTCGGCGGCGCTAATACCGGTGGTTACCCCTTCAGCAGCATCGATACTGACGGTAAAGGCCGTTCCAAACCGGGCAGTATTATCAGTTGTCTGGGGATATAAACCCAGAGAGTCGCATTTTTCGGCAGCGAGCGGCAGGCAAATCAGCCCACGACCATATTTGGACATAAAGTTAATAATTTCAGGCGTTACCTTCTCTGCCGCGCAGACCAGGTCCCCCTCGTTTTCACGGTCCTCGGCATCGACAAGAACAATCATTCTGCCCTGACGAAGCTCTTCCAAAATTTCCGGTATTTCACTAAATTGTACTGCCATACTTTCGTAGCTCTTGAAAAGCATCTCGCAATTTTTGTCGCTCAACATTAACCACTATTATTTGCCTGGTTCTGTTCGTACTTCTCAATATATTGACTTCCCATACGGATGTAAATAAGAGTAGCTATAATAGCGGTTCCTGCTGCAGACCACCAGAGAACTCTCAGAAACCATATCCACCAGGGCAAAACGCCGGAGACTTCAGGCCCAATCAAAATTCCCGCCACCATCGATAACTGCAGGGTATTTGCGAACTTACCAATCATGGCAGGTGCGATAAGAATCTTTGAAGTTATAAAGTAAACAACGAGGAAACCAATCAGTAAAAACAGGTCTTTACCGATTATCAAAACGACGACGGTCGTCGGAAGCGGAAAGCCCTCAATATGGCCCCGCTGCGAAACCAATAACAGGCAGGCACAGGTGATGAGTAATTTGTCGGCAACCGGGTCTAAAAAAGCACCGAGCTTGGTAGCCAGTTTTTTTGCACGGGCCAGATAGCCGTCAATGCCATCACTGATTGCCATAAACAGATATACGACAATTGCAATATATCGCATTATATTGCCAAGCTCCGGCTGATTTATCTTCAGCATGCAGATTACAAAAGGAACTATCAACAAAATCCTGAGAATCGTAAGCCGATTTGCCCAATTCAATTTCATACTACGCCCATTTATTCTTTACAGCATATACCACCATGTCCGCTGAAGCTTCGCTTCAGCACCACAAGCCAACATATTAAATCCTTGGGCCAAATTTAGCAATAGATTATTGCTTGACAGAAACTTACACAGCGATATAGTTTTGAAGGTATTCTCAATACCTGTAGCTTCTTACACAATATGATATACGGACGATAAAACTATGGCTGTATTAAATGTAAATATCGACCACGTGGCGACGGTAAGGCAGGCCCGCCTGACCGATGAGCCGGACCCAGTCTGGGCAGCAGTCGAGTGCGAGCTGGCCGGCGCTAACGGAATTACCATCCACCTTCGTCAGGACAGACGCCACATAAACGACCGCGATGTTCGGCTGCTGAAGGAAACAGTCGCCTGCAAATTAAACCTCGAAATGTGTATGGCTGAGCCGATTGTCAAAATCGCTGAGCTTATTATGCCGGACCAGGTAACATTAGTGCCGGAAAAAAGAGAAGAGCTGACGACCGAAGGCGGCCTCGATTGTTCTAAATATAAAAAACGCCTTACTGAGGTGGTAAAAAAAATGCACAAAAAAGGCATTTTAGTAAGTACTTTTATTGTGCCTGATAAAGTGCAAATTCTCGCCTCGGCTCAGACCGGCTGTGATGCCGTTGAACTGCATACAGGTATGTATGCAAACGCCAAAACCCAAAGGGCTATTAAAAAGAGATTATCAGAGTTGGAACGTGGCCGTGACCTGGCGATGGAAAACAATCTTATCGTTCACGCAGGACACGGCTTAACATACCGAAACATCGGTCCGGTTGCAGGTATAAAGGGTATTTATGAATTCAATATTGGACACAGCATCGTAGCCAGAGCAATCTTTGTCAGCATTAGGCAGGCAACCGTAGAAATGATAAATTTGATAAACAAATATAGTTCGTAGTTGTCATTTCATAGCCCATAGATAACCAGCTATAAACTATGAACAACGAACTATGAACTATTAACTTTTGATGTAGGAGACTAAAAATGTTTACAGGGGCAATGGTGGCGCTTGTAACGCCCTTTCAGGATGGAGAAATTGATTTTCAAACCCTTGATGAGCTGGTAGGTTTCCAACTGGAAAATAGTATAGATGCAATAGTACCGGTGGGTACGACCGGCGAATGTCCGAGCTTAAGTCACCAGGAGCATAAGCAGGTCATAGAAAGAATCATTAAAGCCGTAGGTGAAGCGGTACCTGTAATTGCCGGTGCCGGTTCAAACTCAACATCTGAGGCAATCGAACTGACAGAGTTTTCGAAAAATGTCGGTGCTGATGCGACCCTGCAGGTCTGCCCCTACTATAACAAACCCACGCAGGAAGGCTTTTATCAGCATTTCAAAACAATATCAGAAAAAGTCGACCTGCCGATAGTATTGTACAACATACCCGGACGATGCGGCGGTACAGGTTTAACTGCTGAGACAGTCGCTCGGTTATCCAAAATTGATAATATTGTTGCAATCAAAGAGGCAAGCGGCCGTTTGGACATGGCCAGCGAAATAGCAAATCTCTGCGATATAACCATCTTATCAGGCGATGATTCCCTTACTCTTCCCTTAGCTTCGATTGGTGGTAAAGGTGTCATCAGTGTAGTTGCCAATATTGTTCCAGCCGACGTTAAAGCAATGACCGATTTAATCCTTGAGGGGGACCTGGTCTCAGCGCGGCAATGGCATAAGAAACTATTTACGCTTTGTAAAAATTTGCTTAGTTTGGCAACCAATCCTATACCCATCAAAGCAGCGATGGCAATGCTGAATATGTGCTCAGAGGAATTGCGTTTGCCGATGACACCACTTGAAGAGAGTAAAAAATCTATCCTCAGACAGATTTTAAAAGATTACGGCCTGTCAATCTAAAAATACCTTCTGCTTATTTCTGAGGTTCGATAAAATCAAGCTTACACTTCCTTAAACGCGGTGTGTGCCTTATCCCTATATAAGTAATTATAGACCTTTTTCTCGGCCTGCTTCGCTAAAACAGTGGATTTACACTTGACTTTATATATTAAAATAGGTACAATATATATATGGTTGCAGGTTTTATATCCTTCATTTTACGAGTCTTGCTCGTCGTGATTCTCTGGTTCTTGGTATGGCGGTTTATAGAACCAAAAACACAGCTTATGCGTGTAGCCAGAGCTGCATTATTTGTACTCTGCTTATTGTGTGTGCTGTTAATGTTAAAAATCACCGGCAGCAATTAACCACCGGTGATTTTTTATTTTACCATCTTCTTAGGCGTAGTTATCAATCTCTTGTTGCTTATCTTTCTATTCCGGTCTTTCTTGTCTTCTTTTATGCGACATAACACAATCGCATTTCGAAGTTATTATCAACTTTCTCAAGTATTATCACGTAATCGTGAAAATACTTGATTGTTCAACAAATCAAATTTGCTAAACTACGCTTTTGTTGGCTAAAATCTGTAACTTTATACCACAGCTTTCTTTCTGTAGAACATCCAAAGAATAATACTCAAAGCAATCAGGCCGACAAGCCCCTTCTCGCCTAAGGCGGTGAGTAATGCGGTAAGATTAGGAATAACTTGTCCAAAGAACAGAACCGATGGGCCAAACAGAATCTCCAGAACAATGCCCAAGGCAATCAGCAACAGAAAAATTTCCGTAATCTCACCAATCCATTTTTTTGTTTCTTCCAGAAATCGCATCATTATGTCTCCTAAAATAATACTACATAAACTATAAAACATTACACCTACGCTATGCAGTTTATTCGGTCTTTCCTCTAAGTTTCTTTAATAATATCAGACGCAACAAATTTTTTGTGCTCAATACTCGCTCTCAAGTCTTAATTATCATTAATGGCTCTACCGATAAAAGTGCTTCTAAAAACGCATTATCAGTATTGGTATTGAGGATATTTGGCTTGCCGGACTAATTATTTCTTTATATGCCAAAACCTGCAAGAGTGCGTCTATTCTGCGGAATAAATTGCTTGCCAAAAGTACTTTTAAGCTCTTCAGGAAGGCCCAAAGCGGTGTATCAGAGGTCACTTTTCTCTTGAAAGGACGCCATGATATGTTTGAATTGTGGCGGAAACCATATTGCTGACTGTATAGTTTTCCCTTAAATTCTTTTGTGCTGTTTGTGCAATTTTTCGGGCAAAATCCGGCCTGTCGAGCAGGCGCTGTAAACAGCCATATATACTTAACTCATCATTAGGGTCGAAAATAACAGCTGTTTGGCCCTCAATAATCAAATCATCAACCCCGCCCTTGCAGGCAGCTACGGATGAGCCAATACTCATGGCCTCCAGCAATAAAGGATTAAAATTGATGCTCGGCTGGGGCTGAATGAAAATATCTCCTGCAGCGAGAACTGTCCGCCAGGGCCTCAATTTTGGAACTATAGTAACAGTCTGTGATAGACCAAGCACCGTTAACAATGTTCGAAGTTGTCTCTCAGCTCGCCCGCTGCCCACGACTACCATCATAAATTCGTAACCGTCGACCGACAAGTGCTTGACTGCGTTAAATAGTTTCTCAAAGTCATCCACTTTATCAAAAGTTTGAGCTGACATTAAAGTGGCCAGTCGAGATGGCTCACGAAAGCATCCAGCGCTCTCCCCCGTAAAGGTACCTATGTTTATCTGCTCAATCCGCTCAGTTAAGCGGGGATAAACTGCGGCAAAATTATCAGCTATAGTTTTAGACGGCACGATAATTTTCGCACATCGCTTCGACGAAATAGAAAGCCGACCTCCATCCTGCGAAGTACAACTTTTATAGAGTATGGACCATCGCTTATGTAGCGAATTAACCGTCAATATATAGGGCAAGCACAATTGACGAGCTAACTGCCTTGTCAGCGATGCCCCACTTTCACATAAACAATGTAGAATAGTAGGCTTAAATTTTGCAAGCTGCTCAATGAGTCTTTTCCTATTTAACCACTCCATCAAAGGAAGTTGTAAAACAGGATACCTAATGACCTCAACAGACCCGGAGATAACAAAATCCATATCGCTGCCCGGTGGACATACCAAAACAACAGGAATTGATTCATCTGCCAAACCGGCTAAAAGATGCTCTAAGAATATCGAATAATCTGATACCGTTTGCTCTGATGCAATCAAGGCCAACCGAAGCGATTTATTTTGAACATATTCCCCAGATACGTCTGTATGATTCTCATTCATCCGTGAACTCTTAATTAGATTTAATGAGGAGCATTTCGAATAGGACCATATAAGTTCAAATTACCAGAGAACTAAACAATATATTATCAGAAAAATTGAATCCTGGCTATCGCAAAACCTAACAAGAAGAAAGAACACATGGACAGGATAGCAAAGATTACTTTTATTCTTAAGCTCTTGTACACTTTTACTCCTGCTAAGTATTAGCGAATGAAGACATTTTTTTCTCGTAAGTAATGTTTTGAAAGTACGTTATAGATAAAATTGTTCTTATGCCAAAAGGCGTGATTCCGATAATAACATAAAAATTTTTCAAAAATCCCAAGAAAATGCTTGACTTATACATAAAAATATGTTTATGAGAAGATAATTAGGGATGATAAGTTAAATGTTTAAAGGAGTGAACCTATGAAAAGAATAGCAATTGTTTTTGCATTGGGGGCAATGTCATTATTCTCAGCAAATACGTATGCTACCCTCACAACTGCCACGGTTAATATCAAGGCAATGATCGATGGAAGGGATTGGTTGACCATATCCGGGAACTCCCTAAAATGGCAGCATCTCCTTCCTTTTGCAGCTGTTGGTCGTCACTGGGGCAGCAACGAACCAACAATAATCACCACAACGCTTAACGGTGTTACGCAAATGGACAATGTAAGTTGGTTTCCTGATTGGCCAGAGGCTCCACCAGTGGAAATCCGATATGCGGCTTCTTCCTCGGTTTTTACAGGATTATTCCCAGACATACCGACCACTGGCATGGTCATAAAAAATGTTACCTTGATTCCGATAGATAGCCGTTGGGATATAACATTGAAAGAATTTACCGAGGATAGTGTGATTATTGAATTCAATGACAATCCTCCTGCAAGCCACTATTGGTACGAAGCACAGATTATCATCGAGATGGTCCCGGAGCCGACAACAATGCTTCTATTTGGTTTAGGTGGATTGGCATTGCTGAGAAAACGAAGGAAGTAAGAAGACAGAAGTTAGAAGTACGAAAAAAGTAGAATACTTATCAAATTCAGGGGCTGTGAGCTAATGCTTGCAGCCCTTTTCTTGTGTTTTCTTTATCATCGTAGTTAGAATTGCGATCAACTCATTACATTCGCTTAACAGACTTGCAAGCTTTTGCGAGGAGAATATCTCAGAGGCGACAAGAAGCCGGGGCCAATAGTGGGTTTCTCTGGCCTCTTTGCGAGCGATGGAGTATTTTGATACGAAATCAGCCCGACTTTGCCCTGCTTGTCCTTCTTCCACATTTGCGCCAATCGAAGTGCCTGACCGAAGCAATTGGTTACCAATGGTTCGTTCTGCGCCTGATTTTCTATGCAATTGCCGACATAGTTTTACAATGCGCACAGCAAATTGAAACGTCCTCTCACACAAATCCCTTTTTGTTATTCTTTCCTTACTTTGTACTTCGCTCTTCATACTTCGTACTTCTTCGGCGTTCACCTTTGCGGAGCATGTGTGATTTGTTTTGCCAGCTCGTCTAATAAAGCGTGCATCTGTGGGTCGGAGTTTTTTTCGTTGTCGATTTTGCTGCAGGCGTGCATAACGGTAGTATGGTCTCGGCCGCCCAGATGGCCGCCAATTTCCTCGAGACTGTGCCTAGTTAAACTCCTGGCTAAATACATACAAATCTGACGCGGTTCCGTAATGCTCTGGCTGCGTTTTTTGCTCTGCAAATCAGCGAGGCGAACGTCGAAATGCATAGTTACTACATCAATAATGTCAGTGATGCTTATATGTCTGGCTGACGCTTCAATCAGCCCTTCCAGAGCTTCCCTGGCCAAATCGAGTGTAATCTCTTTGCCTGTCGTGGTTGCAGTGGCATAAATGGCCGTCAAAGCACCTTCCAGTTCCCTGATATTTGCATGCACTTTGTGGGCGATATATTGAGCTATTTCAATGGAAATACTCAGACCTCGAAGATGGGCCTTTTTTTGTACGATTGCAACTCTTGTCTCATAGCTTGGCGGGTCTATCCTTGCGACCAGGCCCCAGTTGAATCTGCTGATAAGGCGTTCCTCGAAGGAAGGCAGCTTGCCGGGAGGACTATCGGCGCTGAGGATAATTTGTTTGCCGTTGTTATAAAGTGCATTAAACGTGTGGAAGAATTCTTCCTGGCTTTGCTCCCGTTCCCGCAGGAATTGAATATCATCGATAACAAGGGCATCAACGGTGCGAAACTGACTTTGAAAGCCGGCCAGGTTTCCTTGCTCGATTGCTCTGATAAAACGATTGACGAAACCTTCACAGCTTAAGAATTGAATTACCGCCCTATCGAATCTTTTTCTGGTCTCGAAACAAACAGCGTGCAGAAGGTGGGTTTTGCCTAGGCCGACACTGCCGTAAAGAAAAAGCGGATTGTAGGTATTGCCCGGCGACTGGCTTATCGCAACACAGCTTGCATGAGCAAGACGATTGCACGGGCCCACTACGAAATCATCAAACGTATAATCAGGATGAAGTTTAAGCTCAGCCACGCTGGGACCGGGACGTCGAGCTGGTTTCTCGTTGGTATCTACTTTGAAATCTACCGCAACAAGATGACCGGTTATTTGCTGAGCAGCACGAGTAAAATTATTTTTGCAATCGTCGCGCAAGAAGCGAGCTGTCGACTCGTCCGGACAGCCGATTTCAAGCGAACCACTATTGAAGTGCAAAACTGTTAGCTCATTGAACCAGGCGCGAGCGTTGGCAGGGTCAAGTACCTTCACCCGCCCCAGTATATCAGCAAAAATAGTGTCAACATCCTTGGACACAGAGACACCATCCTTTGTGAGTCCGCGCTTGATACAAAAAGAAACTATCCATAAGAAAACATCTCTGTTAAGTTTTTCGACCACTATCCCATACCAAGCAGATGTGAACCCCAGCTCCGTTGGCAGGGACAACATTTAGAATCTAACCGGATTTGCTTAGGTTGTCAAAAAAAATTTCTCTTCTCATAACAAAAAAAAACAGATATATCTAATCCCTCGTTTTACTGGGGGGCCGCCCTGTGGGTTGTTTAGCTTGATTTTTTTCCAGTTCACGATAACATCAGGATGTTAAACCCAAGCGTATCACGGGCTTCCAGCCCGTGATACCACGGCCAAGCCTGTCCTGAGCGCAGTCGAAGGAATGGCCGTGGTACATTGGAACCTCCGACGAGGTTCAGAAAACTTCGTATTTATAGGGATAAATAATGGGAATTTTTTCAAAAACGGCTGGGTATCTTAAAAACCGGCTGGGTAAAACACGAGCTAAAATCAGCACCTCACTTTCATCAGTATTGACTTTGGGTAGAAATATTGATGAAAATTTGCTCGACAAACTGGAAGAGACGCTCATAAGCGATGATATCGGCGTAGAAACAACGGACAAGCTCATATCTGAACTGCGTCAGGCTTACCGCAACAGGCAAATCGCCACAACTGATGAAATAAAGCCGTTTCTCAAAGAACACCTTAAAAGCTACTGGCCCGAACGTGACAGGCAACCGCATCTCGCCGAGTCCGGACCGACCACCATTCTGGTTGCCGGCGTTAACGGTACCGGCAAGACCACAAGCATTGCCAAACTCGCCTATATATTCAGCCGGAACAATAAAAATGTTATTGTTGCCGCCTGTGACACCTTCCGAGCCGCAGCAGTGGAGCAGTTAAGCATCTGGGCCGAGCGGATAGGCGTCCAGATTATCAAGCATAAATCCGCAAGCGACCCGGCTGCGGTCGCCTTCGATGCCTGTGAAGCTGCCGTCGCAAGGGCAGCGGACATCCTGATTCTCGATACAGCCGGGCGGCTGCATACAAAAAAGGACCTGATGATGCAGCTGATTAAAATCAGGGACGTGGTGGCCCGTAAAATTCCCGGTGCTCCGAATGAAGTATTGTTGGTTCTCGACGCCACAACCGGCCAAAACGCAATTGTTCAGGCAAAATCGTTCACCGAGGCGATTAATGTTACAGGGATATTCTTAGCCAAACTTGACGGGACGGCACGCGGCGGAATCGTTATCGCCATCAAGGACCAGCTTGACATTCCCGTGAAGTTTGTCGGCCTGGGTGAAAAACCGGAAGATATCGCAGAATTCGACCCAGACAAATTTGTAGAAGCATTATTTGATTGACACCGTATTTAAAATCACTAAAATTGAAGAAAAGCGTTCTTAACCAGTTAACAATTTTGGAGAATACTGAAAATGAAAAATTCACGTATTTTTTTGGTAATCTCAGTTTTATTTCTCGTTTGCTGGTCGGTGGGTGAATCAGCCTTTGCCTATGTTACTGCTTGGGGCCGAAACAACTATGGTCAGAGTTATGCGCCTTCCGGGAGCAACTTCATAGCCATTTCAGCCGCCAAAGCCTATTGTAGTTTTGGACTGCGGGCTGATGGCTCAATATCAGCATGGGGCAGAGACACTTCTAATGTATGCACAGGCATGCCGGGTGGTTCTACACAACAAATTCACGGAGCTAAAGGAGTATGGTGGCAGAGTGAATCCAAGAATTTTGTCGCAATTTCAGCCGGAAGCTACTATGGTCTTGCCCTCAGTGCCGATGGCTCGCTTATTGGCTGGGGTGATAACGGCTACGGCCAGTGCAATGTGCCTACCGGCAACGACTTTGTCGCAATTTCAGCCGGAGGCCACTATGGTCTTGCCCTCAGGACCGATGGCTCACTTATTGGCTGGGGTGATAACAGCTACGGCCAGTGCAATGTGCCTACCGGCAACGACTTTGTCGCCATCGCCGCAGGCTATCAACATTCGCTCGGTTTAAAGCAGGATGGCTCTATCGTCGGCTGGGGCATAAATAATTATGGTCAGGCGACACCGCCTGCCGGTAACGACTTTGTAGCAATTTCAGCTGGTATCGAGCACAACCTCGCTCTCAAGGCCAATGGCTCGCTGTCAGCTTGGGGCCGCAACACTTCTGGCCAATGCAATGTGCCTGCCGGTAACGACTTTGTAGCAATTTCAGCCGGCGGCTCGTATAGTCTTGCTCTCAAGGCCAATGGCTCACTTGTTGCTTGGGGCAGCAACACCTATGGCCAGTGCAATGTGCCTACCGGCAACGACTTTGTCTCAATTTCAGCAGGATGGCAACACAGTCTTGCCCTCAAGGTCGATGGCTCGATTGTTGGCTGGGGCTTAAACTCCGATGGCTCGTGCAATACAGTTAACAGTAGCGGTGGAAGTTTTGTCGCCATTGCTGCCGGATACTGGCACAATCTTTGCATCGGTGCCAATGGCTCACTTATTGGCTGGGGCCAAAACAGCTATGGCCAGTGCAGTGTGCCAGATGGAAACAACTTTATTGCCACCGCAGCCGGAGGCTACCACAGTATTGCCCTAAAGACCAATGGCTCGCTGTCAACTTGGGGTGACAACAGCTTTGGCGAATGCAACGTACCTGCTCCGAATACGGGTTTTATAGCAATCGCGGCTGGTTACTTGCACAGTCTTGCCCTCAGGGCAGAAGGTTCGCTTGTTGCCTGGGGCTGGAATGCCTATGGCCAGTGTGACGTACCTCCTGGTAATGACTTTGTGTCTATTGCGGTTGGCTGGGACCACTGTCTTGCCCTCAGGGCCAATGGTGTGATAGTCTCTTGGGGCTGGAACGGCTATGGCCAGTGCGATGTGCCTGAAGAAAATGGTTTTGTCGCTATTGCGGCTGGGAGCTACCACAGTCTTGCCCTAAGAGCCGATGGTTCGCTCGTTGGCTGGGGCGATAACGGCTACGGCCAATGCGATGTGCCTGCCGGCAACGACTTTGCTGGCATTGCGGCCGGCGGCTACCACAATCTTGCCCGCAGGGTCGACGGCTCGCTTGTTGCCTGGGGCTGGAACGACTATGGCCAGTGTGATGTGCCTGACGGCAACGACTTTATCGCCATTTCGGCCGGTTGCTACCATAGTCTTGCCCTTGCGAATGCTACCGCTGGTCCGACATGCTCCGAGCATCCTGCAGGAGATTTGAATAACGACTGCAAGGTGGATTTTCACGACCTTGCTATCCTTTGCACCAGTTGGGCTGAGTGCAACCTTGACCCGCCAGAGGCCTGCTGGCAGTAATAGAGCCGCGTAGAAGCATTATTCGATTGATTCGCCCTACTTCAACTGCCTCCAGGGCTCCAAGTCTCCCGCGCCAGCATCGGGGGTTGCGGTCGTGATAGGCATATCGACCTTAATATTAGCTGGAAGGCGAGCGGCACAACCAAGTGCATTGTGGCTGACTTTGACCGGAGCTACGATTAGTTCGGGCACACTGTAAGTTTCGAGGAACGAATCGTAAAATGCAGGGTCTTTTTGCGGCATTATGAAAGGTTTATATGCCCTGCCGTTCTCGTCAATGTAACTGAAATACGTCCTGGTAAACAGACCGCCATTTCTTTTGCTGCTGAAGGCTATCCACCGGCTGTTACTCGACCAGCTGTGCCATGACTCCGAATACTCGCTATTAACGGCTAATTTTTGATACTCACCGGTTTTCATGTCCATAAGGTAAAGGTCACTGCTTACCTGAAAAACAGGAAAACAGCCGTATTTACACATACAGAAAACAAGAAAACGACCGTCCGGTGAGATACGAGGCAGCAGAATACTTAAGCCGGTTTCATCAGCCGATAGAACCGTCTCCGGCTGGCCCCACTGGTCGCTTTGAACGTCATAACTGATACGTCTCAATTCATATTTGACCAACTCATAGTGCTGGGGCGGCATCGCGTTGCGGTCTTCCCACAATATTGGTGCACTGCAAAAATAGAGGTATTTGCCATCCGGCGTCCATGTGGGGTATGTCTCCAGCCGATGTTTGTCGGACAGGCCGAGAGCTGTTTTAACCGTTTGACTATCAAGTGTATAATAAGCTATCGCCCCGTCAAGGTCGACGACGTCCCGATTCTCCATCCCTGTGGTATGGAAGAGTTGCCTGACTCTATTCAGAGAATAGGCTGCCAATCGCCCGCTTGGATGCCAGGCGGTGTAACCGAACATTGTCCCAACCTTCTCGACCCTGCTGCCACGTAAACATATCGCCGAACTGCCGTATTGCATGCTGCGAGTACCTATAAACATATTCTCAGCACTATTGTTCAGAAAGCTGTGACAGTTAACGCAGCCGCCACCAAAGGATTCACCGTGAAGCACCACGGATTCGTCGTAATTCTCGAGGTTGCGCTGATAGACGCCGATGTTTCTCCAAAAATTATATATCGGTTTGATAAGGCGGTATGCGATATTGCTGTCGATATCTTCCTTTGCAATAGTATTTTCAATTCTCTGGTACCGGTTCCATCGACCGTGCCCATCTCTCACATAGAGGTCAAAAAACAACTGCCTGCCGCGATTCGCTTTCAACAGCGACCTCCATTGGCGCAAAGGAATCTTGATTTTGCCGCTCCTGCTGAAAACACTAATGGCCTTACCGTTTTCGGAATGTATTTTGACCAGATACTTGCTGCCCGGCTCAAGGACAAGAAAATTCAGAGGCGCTATATTGGCCGGGATGACAGTATCGGCATAATCCGGCTTGATTTTGGCGGGACGGTCGACCGGCGTATAGTCTTCAGGCTCTGCGGGGCCTTTGAGCAGCGTAAATCCCAATGCCGCAATCACAAAGACGCCGAGGCAAAAGACTGTAAGGTAGCCGTATCGGTTTTTCATTGCCATACTCCCGAGACGCCAAAAGTAAAGTAGAAAAAGTAAGTACGGCCGAATCCTGGCGCCAACGCTTGCCGAAGTGCTTGTTTATCATCTCCGAATTTTTCACTGATTTTGTTAAATTCATCGTATTGCCTTAGTATCTCGGCGTTTATCTTTCGGCCACCCAAATCAACCTTTTCCTGTGTTGTGCCTGTATAAAGCAAAATGGCCTCTTGGTAATGTCGAGGGATGCTCTCGTAGCCGAAATCATCGAGGCGAGGCAGGTTCTCGATAAACTTATCCAATTGCCTGGTTAGAAGATAATGGGCCATCAGGTATTCAAAGGCCATTTTATTGTGCCTGTTTGTGCGCAGGAGTGCTTCCAACCATTCACCTTCATGGTAAGTGCCGTAGATATGATCTGTGGTCATCATAACCGAACGCAAGTACTGAATTCTCTTATCATGCTCAAATTGCGGGTCGCCTTCAAGACGCTGTAAAAGGTCCCTCGCTTCTCTGCCGTATATCAGATTCTTGCTCAACGCCCTGAGAAAGACACGAGCCGTTTCGATTTGTCCTTTGACAATGTTTATCAGCGCAAGTTGCTTAAGAATAAACGGGCTGTCGTCGGCCCCCCCCAGGAACTCGTAAGCAACTTTCTCGGCTACGTTAACAATTCCCAGCTCCAGACACACTTCAGCCCGCTCCATAAAGATAGCGTTAACGTGGGCACCGTAGCCACCACGGAAAAAGCAAAAGACCAAATCCGTAGTGTGGTAATTCCGAGGGCAGGCAAACATCTCATCACCCAACTGACCGGTGTAATACAACGCGCGATTCACAGCGTGATTACAAACAGGAAAATATTGCCTCTGAGGAACCTTTCTGGCAGTAGTTAGTACTTCAGGCCACATCCTCCGGCAGGTTAAATGACTTACCTGAATCACTTTCTTCGTGTTCCAGTTGAAAAAAAACAAAACACTCGGCACCGCAATAAGAACCAGCAGAGCTACTTGTACGACCCACTTAAGCCTGCCCAGGTCGAAACGTTTTGCCGTTTTTTCTGGAATCAGGCCAGCCAGCCTCCGGCCCAAGTTAACTAATAAAATAATGACGGGCAGTAAAACGAATAAAACCTCTTCGAAAAGTCTTGCCAATCTTTCCTTTTCCAGGTTTCGCCTTACCGGAGTAAAAGGACTCAAGTACAGGTATACTTCGCCCGTCTCAAGCTCGAAAACATAGGCGCCCAGAAGCCAGCAAACAACAAGTCCGAAGAAAAGATAAAGCACACAGAGAAGGACTTTGCGTCGGTTAAAAAACTCACACAGTGCCGCTAAAGCTACAAACACCAGAGCAGCACTGCCGGCAACATAGTAGGCAATGCCACAAACTATCAAAAATAGAATCACCCGCGCCGCGCCAAGGTGCGGAGATATCTTTTCATACAGAACCGAGAAAAACACAACGACCAATACCGCTACGCCCGTGCTTAATGGGTTCTCGTACCGACCGCATATTATCAACATCAGAAGGGCCGGTACGTAACATATAACCCGCCAGGGACTGTCCGCTGCGATGGTGGTCAGCGAGGCTGTAAGCCGGTAAATCGCCCAGGCGAGCAGGGTGATACACAGGGCACCTAACCAGGAAAAATAGCACAATTGTGTGAGAAATGCCGCCAGGTACTGGCTTGGCCCGCCGGGATAGCTGAGGCAATCCTGCAGAAACAGCCAGCCGGTTTTGAAAAACGGGCTCTTTTGGGTAACCTCGAAACGATGATAGACAAGCTGAGGCTCAATGTATAACCACAGGAAAAGATAAAACACTCCAAAAAATACTACGCAGACCACAGGTAAGCTGCGCCATCGCCCTGATAGATTGTTCGTCAACGACCGCATTCAGCTCACCCTTATATATCAGTCCAAAAATACAAATTATTACGCCGCTAAACCTCATCTCCAATATAACATCAAATCCATAAAAATCCATAAGCTTTTTGGCTGCCTGATACCGAAAGCCCTTATATAGAACTGTCAAATTTCGTTCTAAGTGCACGACTTTACATGGGAAATCCGAGCGGCTGAATAGATGTCCTGGTCTGACTCTTAAAGAATTTATAGTCGAAAGCGGGCAGTCTGTCTAATCGATAATATAGTTGTATTCTTCTACTGCTTGTCTTTTGATATAATACATAAGTCTGGCAAAATGCTTTTCCGGTTCAACTACCTCCCCTTTTCCACCCGGATAAACAGCCCTCAAAATCTCGTTTCTCTCCCACTCATACGGATATATTTCATGTTTCATCGAAAAACCGTATCTTGATAGTATTTCTATAGAAGGAACAGCAAGCGATTCAGGCTTCGCACCGTAACAAATACCAGGAACAATAACCGGTGTAACGAAACCATCATCTAAACCAATATCCATATTTCTTCTTATCATATCGACATGTAAAAAACCTGTGTACCAGTCTCCCCTCATTCTTTCAGATGCATATATCGCGGTACTTTTTGGTTTGGCACCCAGCTTTTTGAGCTTTCGTTCAATAGCCAATGTCATCGCTCTGTCATATGAGTGCTTGGTGTCTTTTAGGGCCTCAACGCCAAGTTTTGTACCCAGAAGATTTGAATATACATCCTCCCATGAAAACGCTGAGTTAAACTCCTGCTCAAATCCGACAAAGTGGACACCAAACCATGTAAGAATTTCATGCCATAATGTTGCGTTATATGCCAAATATGGACCAACTTCAAAAGCAATTATTTCCGCAATTTTTTCTTTCTTCCCGAGGGATAATCTATCCCAGTATTTCGGATAACCAAACTTAACCTTATGCCGTGAATGTTCCAATGACACACTAAATGTAAATTCCTCGTCTTTTTTCATTAAAGCTTTGAAGGTCTTATTTCTAAGATATCTTGTATGGTCGGCACCACATCTTACGTGAATAATATCTATATGGCCGGCTTTACAAGTATACACGATGCCGTTCCTTTCAAAAGGATTTTGGCCATAAGAATGCTCACCAAGCTCTTGCGGTTCACAAAATCTTGGGCCGGGTGGCGGAGTGGGTAAAGTGCCCCAGCGAGTTCTTGGAGCATGGAGATTGCATCCACTTGCAAGAATTATTAAGCAAAATATAGACAAACAGTATTGTATTTTTTCTAACATGATTCCTGCCATCTTTTTATCGGCAGATTTCCCTTGTCAGAAAATCTACAATTCAAGAAAATTATATTATTGGATGGTTTATAAGATGTTCTGTTTTTGGCAGGTCGCCTACCAGAGGCATTGCATATTCAATAAAGGCATCGGTCACACCATTACCTTCGGTGTTAATAAATTCATCCGGCATAGGTTTGCTTTTCTCGGCCACATTGCGAAGCTCTGTGCGGAATAACTCCACCTTGTAATCTTTACCATTACCAACCCTTTTTATCGCAACTGAGCCGTTGTCTTCTTCCATAGCATACTGAACCGCATGACGCCCGCACCACCGTGCTTCTCTGACATCAACAGGAGATTGCAAACCTGCAAAACTTCTCTGTAAATAGCCAAAGGTATCTGCACGAACGCGTTTTGCACCGAGTTTGCTCTTTACCTGCTGGGCCAGAAAGTCAGCCAAAGCGCCCGTACCGGATAGTTGTATATTGCCGTGGGCGTCTGCTTCCACTCCCTCCGCAATTTTTTTGGCCCACATTGCACCGTCAGTGTCACAGATTCCCTCACTAACCGTGACTATACATCGGCCGAGCTTTTTATAGACCTTTTCTACATCGCTAATGAATTTATCCATCAAAACAAGTCTTTCAGGAAAATATACCAGATGTGGCCCATCATCGTCTCTTTGTTTGCCTAATGCAGTTGCGGCCGCCAAAAAGCCGGCATGTCTACCCATAATTACATCGATTTTTACTCCCGGCAAAGCCCTGTTATCCATATCGTCACCCATTAAAGCACAGGCCTCAAATTTAGCTGCGCTTCCGTAGCCGGGACAATGGTCGGTTACAAGCAAATCGTTGTCTATAGTTTTGGGAATGTGGAAGGACCGTATATCAAAGTTAACTTCATCGGCTACTGTATTAATGATATGCGCGGTATTGGCTGAGTCGTTGCCTCCAATGTAAAAAAAGTATCTGATATTTCGCTTTTTGAATACTTCGAGAATTCTTTTGCAATACTCCTCATCTGGTTTGTCTCTGCTTGAGCCAAGTGCTGAACACGGTGAGGCCACCAGCTTCTCCAAAGTCTCGGATGTTAGCTTTGTCAAATCAATAAACTGGTCATTGGCCATTCCTACTACAGCGTGAAGTGCTCCATAGATACTTTCAATCTCCGGGTGTTTATTTGCTTCTTCAATTACGCCGACAAGAGAGGCGTTTATCACGGCCGTAGGCCCGCCTGATTGCCCCACTACCGCATTTGCTTTCGGTGCATTCGCCATTTTATAAAATCTCCATTAAATTCCTGCTATTCATTGGATTTTACGAGGGGGTTATTATATAAACATAACCTCGCAGGGCAAGTATAAATTTATCTTATTTCAAGTAGAGGAGGATTAGACAGAAATTATAGCATTTTATAGATGACTTTATATTTGTTTATCGCTGAATATAAATTATTTGGGTGCCTGAATCAGCATATCGATTATCCCCTGAACAACAATTGTTTCGCCACTGATCCACTGTCCCTCATCCATCGTGCCACCAAACTCGGGTTCATGTAAACCAAAGAAAAATAGTCATTCGAACCAAACTTTATTTTCAACATCAATTGCCGGCTTGTATCTTGTATAAAGATTGTTTTGCCCCCCCTGAATTGCTGTGGAAATACTCTATTTTCTCGCCGTCCCCCAAATTGACATAGGCAGCAACTTCGCAGTTGCCCGTTTTATCAAGGATGCACCTAAAAAAGCCAGATTCTAATTACTACAGAATCTGGCTTCGGAGGAGGGTGATGAAAAGCTAAATAATTGCGTCCCGACGCTCCGTTTATCAAACCTTACTATATAATATAATATCGAAAAAAAAGCAAAAATTTCTTTAACGAAAACAAAGTAATACTAAGAAAAACCCTACTCTTTTCTTCCAAACTGTCAAGTATTAATTCATAAAAAACAAAATATTTTTTTGTTTTTTCCAAAATAGGCACATTTAGCCCGTAATCCATAATAAATTACGCTTGATAAAATAAGTTTGTTCTCATATTTTAACTAATAGCCTGTTATTTATTTCAGCATTATTTTTAAGGAAAACCGACTGTGGAGGCCAAAATTACGATTACAGACCTGGTTACAGTCAAAAGCAAAAATCGCAAAATTGCTGCTGTTAGATGCTATGACTATACTATTGCTAAACTTATATCTTAAACCGACGTGGAGATAATATTGGTAGGTGACTCTGCCGCGCAAATTTTGCTTGGTTTTGATTCGACACTGCCGGCCACAATGGATTTTATGGTTGCCATAACTGCTGCCGTCCGCAGAGAGGCACCAAATCTATGCCTCGTTGCAGATATGCCCTTTTTATCTTATCAGATTGGAATCGCTGAGGCCGTGAGAAATGCCGGTCGATTTGTCACCGAAGCCGGTGCCCAAATAGTAAAAATCGAGGCAACCAGAGCATATCTCCATGCAATTAAAGCAGTTAGCGACGCCGGCATAACTGTTATGGCCCATATTAGCATCAGGCCGCAGAGCATCGGCTGTGGCTCAGGGCCGGGCTGCGATAGGCAAATACTTATTGCACCTGGCATCCTGGGGCTGACACAAGGACAGGGACCAAAGTTTTCAAAAAGCTCCGCTAATTTAGCTGACGCCACAATCAACGCATTCAACACCTACAACAAAGAAATTAAGGCCGGCCAATTCCCCGAAGACCAGCATAGTTACCATATGAAATCCGGCGAGCTTGAAAGGCTGCAGGAATTATTAAAAAACAAATATTAGAAGAGAAAAAACAAAATTTCGTTCTGCTAAAAGAACCACAAATGGAAACCATTTGCCACGTAATTTTTTTTGCTTTGATGGGTAGCACCATCGGTTTTTCCTTCGCCGGCAGCTCCACTAAAAAACCTCTCATCTACCAGGGAACAAGTGACGCATCAGCAGCAGCGGCTATCAGCAAAGATATGTTCATTGTAGCTGACGATGAGAACAACACACTCAGGGTTTATAAAATAGAAAAAGGTGGATTACCTATTTGTTCTTGCAACCTGACGGACTTTCTTGATGTTAAGTCGCAGCACCCAGAAACCGACATCGAAGGGGCGGCTTCGATAGCAGACCGCATTTACTGGATTACTTCGCACGGAAGAGCTAAAGATGGACAGCTCAGGCCAAACCGCTATCGTTTCTTCGCCACCACAATTAAAGTTCAAAATGGTAATGTTACTATCACACCTATTGGCAGACCCTGCAAAACCCTCATCCACCAGCTCATCAAGACCAAGAATATGCATCGTTTGGAATTAGATAAAGCAACCCGATTCAATAAAATTCTTACAAAAAAAGAGCGTAAAAAGCTGGCTCCGAAAGAAAAGGGGCTGAATACCGAGGCGCTTTGCGCATCAGCCGATGGCAAAACACTCTACATTGGATTTAGAAATCCCCTGCCCGTCAACAGTGATACTCACAAGCCAAATGCGCTTATTGTACCTTTGAATAATGCCGCTGAAGTAATTGAAAAGCAGGATGAACCAATTTTTGGTAAGCCGATATTGTGGAATTTGAAAGGTCTTGGGATAAGAAGTATGGAGCACTCTCCTTTTCATAAGGCATATTTTATTATCGCAGGGTCTTATGACGAAGAACCAAAATTTGCCCTATATCGCTGGTCAGAAGACGAAAACACTCAGCCGGTATTAGTACGTCAATTAAGTTTTGAGAAAAGCGATTTCACTCCTGAGGCACTAATCCCCTTTGAGAACTCAGCAAGTTTATTGCTGCTCAGTGATGACGGCAGCTTGGCTGTCAAGGTAGCTGGCCCGCATGAATGTATGAAGGGGCAATTTAATAAAGACGGGACCTGCCTGAACAAATTCCTGCTCGAGGCAAACAAGAAAACCTTTCGAGCAATCTGGCTAACCCCGTAAGACTAACGGTTAATTTACCCCCTGTCAACAAGCCAAAATAAGTTACTGGGGTATAGAAAAAAATAATCTCTAAGGGGCTTGACTATCAAAGAATTTTGGTTAAATTTATAGCTCCTAAACGGCACACAACATCGGAATTAAAGCTTTTTTGGGCTGTCCTACGGTACAAAATAATTATAAGAGTTTTTAGTTCTTCGTTTTATGGAGACGGATATGATAGAAGTTAAGGAGTTTAGGCGCTCATTCGGGCCAATTGTGGCGGTTGACGGCATATCATTCAACGTCGAAAAGGGGCAGGTCCTCGGCCTTCTCGGGCCTAACGGGGCCGGCAAAACCACAGCTATGAGAATGCTGGCGTGCTTTTTAATCCCTGACAGCGGAACGGCTACAGTATGTGGGCATGATATCCTGCAAAATCCTATTGGGGTCAGGCGGTCACTTGGATACCTGCCTGAGAACTCACCCGCATATAGCGAGATGACAGTAGGAAGCTTTCTGGACTTTGTCTGTGACGTAAGACAGATTAAAGGCAATGACCGAAAGCGAACACTTGACCGGATTGTCCCTATGTGCTCTATCGAATCTGTTTATCATCAAACGATTGAAACACTGTCAAAGGGATATATGCGGCGTGTGGGCCTGGCCCAGGCACTAATACATGACCCGCAGGTGCTTATCCTCGACGAACCCACTGACGGCCTTGACCCTAATCAAAAATACGAGGTAAGACAGCTCATAAATAAAATGTCGAGGGACAAGTGCATCATTGTATCGACCCACATACTTGAAGAAGTGGAAGCAGTATGCTCAAGAACGATAATTATTTCCAAAGGCAGAATCCTCGTTGATTCAACACCGCAGCAGCTCAAGGAAAAACACAATTGCAGTCTTGATGAAGTCTTTCGCAAAATCACAAGGACCAAAGTCGCTTAGCTTTGGTTCCGGATATAAATGTATATAACAATTGAACAGGAGTACCAAATGCAGAGCTTTTTGGCAGTGTTCAAGAGAGAGCTAAAGAGTTACTTTACGACTCCCATTGCTTATGTTTTTCTTGTTATCTTTCTGTTTTTCTCCGGATACCTGACATTCAAGCAGGGTTTTTTCGAGATGCGGCAGGCGGATATGCGGGTGTTTTTTATGAATATGCCGTTACTATTTATCTTTATGGTGCCCTCGGCAACAATGCGCCTATGGGCCGAAGAACGGAGGTCCGGCTCCATTGAGCTGCTGTTTACTCTGCCGATTACCATAACACAGGCCGTTTTAGGGAAGTTCTTTGCAGCGTGGCTTTTCCTTACAATCGCATTGGCTTTGACTTTTCCGATGGTAATCACGGTTAGTTACCTCGGAGAGCCCGACATCGGCTTAATCATTACAGGCTACATAGGCTGTGTGTTAATGGCGGGAGGTTTTCTCGCTATAGGATGTTTCTTCTCAGCAGTCAGTAGGAACCAGGTTATAAGTTTTGTTTTGTCGGTGGTTGCCTGTGCAGTACTCGTTTTTGCCGGTATGCCGACAACACTGAGTTATCTTTCTTCTTTTTTACCGGCTGGCCTGGTCTCAGCAATTGAAAATATGAGTTTTCAAACACACTTCGAGTCTATCCAGGATGGACTGCTGCAGTTTAAGGACCTGTCTTATTTCGTGCTGCTGATTGTCGGATGGCTCGTTGCAGGCAGTATTGTTTTAGACCAAACCAAGGCCGGTTAATTTACCCCGCCGGAAATTGTACGACGAGGTATGTAAGGAGATTTATAAAAGTATGGCACAAAAGCAACAAAATTCTCACAGAGCCAGCAGAGTGATACGAGCGATTATAGCTGCGCTGCTTATTCTGGTAATTACTTTCAGTGCAATAAGCATCTGTCAAAACATCGGCAAACGCCTTAAGGTCGATGTCACCGACCAGAAGCTCTATACGCTTTCGGATGGGACAAAGGCAATTTTAGCCAGGCTTCATCAGCCAATAACAATGAAGCTATACTATGCAAAAACGGCTACACTGAAAGCGCCGGACCAGATTAAGTATTTCAACAATTATTACGAGTTCGTTAAAGCATTGCTTCAGGAATATGTAGCGGCGTCCAAAGGAATGGTTAAACTGCAAATTATCGACCCGAGGCCTTTTTCCGACAACGAAGTACAGGCAATGCGATACGGCCTGAACCGATACCCTATAACTCAGGAGGAGAACTTTTTCTTTGGCCTGGTACTACAAACGCCTTTTGGAGTTGAAAAGGTTATAAAATTCTTTTCACCGGACCGGCAAAATTTCGTCGAGTATGATATAAGTTACCTGATAGACACCGCAATCACACGCGAAAAAAAGAAAATCGGAATACTAAGCTCGCTTGCGGTAATGGGCGAAGACGTCAGCGATTATATGGCTCAGCTAAGGCGAATGCAGGGACAACCAACCCAGCCGCCCTGGACCTTCGTTCAGCATTTACGCAGAAAGTACGAAGTAACGCAGATTCCAACAGATGTTAATGATATAAATGATATTGATATCCTGCTGGTCATTCATCCCAAGGAGCTGCCGGAAAAAACCATCTTTGCAATAGACCAGTTTGTCCTTAAAGGCGGCAGAACAATTGTATGCGTTGACCCCCATTGCCTTAAGGATATCCCCAATCAAATGGCAAGGCAAATGGGGGCATCAGCTTCGCGGGGTTCGAATCTAAACGTACTGTTACGAACCTGGGGTCTTGAAATGTCGGAGAATACACTTGTCGGCGATAGAAATTTGATGCAGTCTGCACCTGTTGGTCCCAATGGCCGATTCGAAGATGTCATTACCTATCTCGGTCTCGGGCCCGGATGTTTTAACAACAACAATGTTATTACCGCTGAGCTTAACGAGGTACGATTCCTGTTCGCTGGTGCACTGAAGGAAATTGAAGACTCAAACGAGACAGAATCGGCGAATATTGAACAAACTGTGCTTCTCACGACAACCAATCAGGGCAATAGCATTACAGTAAGCGGCCCATACGAAATGATGCTCCTGGACCCACCGAAACTTAAAAGTAGATTCACTATGGGATTTGAGCCTGTGCCGTTGGCCTGCCTGGTTACGGGTCGTTTTAAGAGCAGCTTTCCTGACGGAATTGAAATCGAGGTTGAGCAAAAAACAGAAGACCCGAACGAAACCAAGAAAGTCAAAAAACAAATCAATGGTTTAACACAAGCAGAAACGGACTGTGCCGTGGTAGTGTTTGCGGATGTCGATTTTATAAGCGATGCATTGGCGTATCAGGATTTTTCTATCTTTGGAAAGGTCCCCCGTGGTGATAACAGCACTTTAATGCTCAATGCAATTGATGATTTAACCGGCTCGACCGATTTGATTTCCATCAGGTCACGAGGCAATTTTAAGCGACCGTTCACTGTTGTTGACGAAATTGAAAAACAGGCAGAGGCAGAAACCGCTCAGGAGGTTGCCAAACTAAACGTACAAATTGCCGGCTTCACAAAAGAATTACAATCTATCCTGTCCTCGACGGAAGCTGAAAAAGCAGATATCATCGGCAGTACCATCCTGCAAAAACAGCGGGATATCGAATTGAAAAAACACGAGGCAGAACGCCAGCTAAATGAAATAAAATTGAAAAGACGAGAACGAACCGAACATTTAAGCAATGTTCTTCGCAATTTTAATATGCTGACGGCTCCAGCCGTTATCCTAATAATTGCTATAATCCTTGGCATCCGACGAAGTGCAAGAAAAAGACATTATATCAGTCACGCAAGCGATGCCTAAGTGAAAGTACGAAGCACGAAATTCGAATTTCGAATTTAAATCATAAAATGGGAGTTTTATAGATGAGTGACAAAAAACTTGCAATACTTGCTGCTGTTGCCGTTGTTATGGTGCTCCTGGCCGTAACTATACCACACATCTCTGGTGAGTCAGTAAAGCCGGAAACACCCGGCTATCTGATGCCGGGGCTTAATACGGCTCGCATCGGCAGTATCGTTATTGGGAAAGGCGATAATATTGTAACCTTAAAGCGAATAGCAGGTCGCTTCGTTGTTGCAAACAAGGACAATTATCCCGCAAAGGTTAGTGAAATAAACAATTTGCTCTCAAAGTGCCAGGAAATCCGCTGGTCGCAATTTATTACCGACGACCCGGCTAATCACGAAGACCTTTGGGTAACAGAGGAAAACGCCCTAAATGTCGTCAAATTTTTGACGCCGGAGCCAAACTCAACCATTCTGGCTGGGGTCGTCGTGGGAAAAACAAAAGAGACAGGAGCCGGTACCTATGTAAGGCTGCTTTCAAGCGACAAGAAATCGAGCGATAAGGTGTACCTTACAGAAAGTACGCCGCGGCTCAACAATCAGGTGATGAATTATATCGAACAAACCCTATCCTCAATCAAGCGCGAGGATATCGAATCGGTAACAGTAAGCTCACCAGGTGGCGAATATACACTAAAAGTCAAAGATGATAGCAAAGACATACTGCTGGAAAACCCTCCACAGGGCAAGAAGTTAAAAATCAGCGAGAGCCGGAGTGTCTTCAATGCTTTGGCGAGTTTGAGACTCGAAGATGTCAGCAAAAAAACACCCGGCCTGCTATTTGACAGAAAATATGTGTGTCAGCTGAAAAACTCGGCAGTTTACACCATAGAAATTGCACAAAAGGATGATAAAACGTATGCAATCTGCCAGGCCGACTTCACAGAAAGAGTTGAAAAACCAAAACAGGATGAGTCACAAGAGCAGTTGAAGGAAAAAGAAGCAAAACTGCTTGCCTGGGACAATGCGAAAGAATTTTCTCTGAAACATCAGGGATGGATTTACCAAATTGCCGACTGGAAAGCAAAGAATCTGACAAAGCAGCTTCCGGACTTGCTTGAGGATGAGCCAAAACCGCAGGAACCCAATGAAATAAAAGCTGAAGAGCCTAACACGATAAACATCGAACAGTAAAATACTCAAATAAAAACCACCGCAACTCAGAAGTTTTCCAGTATAGCCGCCGTATGGATTGCAACCAGCATCAGGTAGTCCAAATCACTAAGACTATAGCACTGCTGGTTCATAGCATTATCGACATACACTACACCAAAACAGCCCGTGGCATCGATGATAGGTGCTATCATCGCAGAGCGAATTTCGTCCTGGTTTGTTTGAGTAGTAACTTGCGGAAAAAGTAAAAACTGACCTTTTTCAACCGCCTGAGTAATTCTTTCACCAAGCTTTATCTGCCTCAGCTCAACTTCTTTGCCGTCACTTCTTCTGCCGGCATGATAGGTCAATGCCCCTTCCGTCTCGTCCCTTAAAGCGCACCAGCTATGGAATGCTGCAAACTGATTTAATGTAGTATTCAATATAACATTGAGCAGCTCTTCAGGGTTGTTGGCTTTGCAAATTGCCTCGGTGGCCTGTAAAAAATCGTTTGCCCTTCGAGCCGGCAGTTTAATATCGGGGGCGTGTTCGACATCCGCTTTTCTTACTATAATCTGCGGCTGGCGAACAGTGGTGATAAGCGTATCTTCCATATGGATGTCCATGTCTGCTTTGGCACTGTCTTTGAGGTCAATTTCCATGGTAAAATTTGCGATTTTCAGAACGTCCCCTGTTTTAATTTCAACCTTGCGGATTTGCTTATCGTTTAGATACGTCTTGTTCGCTGAATCGAGGTCCTCGACTATCCATTTACCATCCTGCGTTGTAAAAATTACAGCATGCTGCCTTGATACCGCTCTGTCAGGCAGAAAAACCTGGCTGTCCGCACCTCTGCCGATATAAACAGGGCCTGCAGTGAACCGGAGCTCACTAACTTTTCGGCCGTCTTGTTTTACCACCAAACGCATAGCTTCCCTACCCTGAATACTGCCTGTTGTGCTTTATACCTATTATCTAAGATTTATCATATCTTGTCAAACAAACGATTTTAGAATGTTGAGGTTTTTGCCGCTGAAAAATAGAGTCATGCCCAACTGCTAAGGAAATTTGGGAACAAGAATCCCACGAGATTGAAAATACATAAATAGTATCAAGAGCCCCATTGCGACCATGCAAAGAACTATCATCGTTATCTTCCGCAATTTGCTATGAAGGGCTTGAAAAATTAAAAACAATGGCAGACCGACTATTAAAAATACAGGTACAAACATCGCAATCATAAACAGATAAAACAACCTGCCAATTATGGACGTTCTTTTGTCGTACCAGACTTTCCGCCACATTGTAAAAAAAATGCCATAGTTAAACCAAATATTTACATATCCCATATATGGCGTAAGTGGATTGATAGCCTGGCTAGAGTGACAATTGTGACAATAATACTGCAACGGGTGGCAGGCAGTTAAGCAGTTCGGACAAAGCGGCCACGCATCATCAGGAATAAAGTCATTATCAGATTTATCAATCTGCTTGCACTCCTTTGCAGGTAAATTATCACGTTCTTTCTCGCTCATACCGGAATCAATTATACAAAATTCACGTTAAGTCTTCAATAGTTATTACTTTTCCCGCGCCGACGTTTATGTAATTACCGCCGAAATGCTTTTCGAATAAGGCCCTCGCCTTTTCGCCGGTGCAATGACTGGGACCCACATTTTGCACGCCCATTTGCTTAAAAGTTGAAATTATTTTTTCAATTTTACCTTTTGTCATCCATTCCAGATGGAATCCGCCCATTACCACCTGCGGTGCAGGCAAAAGAATATCATCCTTCATTATACTCTTTGCTGTATCTACAATTTTCACAATACCCGGATGCGCACAGCCGGTTATTATTACCAGGCCCTTACTTGTTCGGATTATTAAAGACTGCTCTTTTATCCATCCTCTAACCTGGCCGGTAGAATAAACATCTTCACAAATCTTCAATGGTTGTTCGACATCCACTATCTTTGCTCCATGGCCTTCCACATTATCTTTGAACTTCTGTGGAAATGATTCCGGTAGATACACCGTAACATTAGAATTCTTCTGAAGAAAACTGTTTAATCCACCGGTATGGTCGCTGTGAATATGAGAGAGAACAACTATTTCTATTGTTTTCGGCTCTATTGCCAATTTTTCCATATTACTAATTAAAGACCCATCCGGGCCGGTATCGAAGAGTATGCTTTTTTCGATACCGGTCACAAGGCACGAAAATCCCCAGTTTGTCTTCAGACCTTGCTTATAAGGATTATTGTCGTAAATAATGGTAATGGTCATATTGTATATCATATAGCCTCTTACGCTTCGCTTCACGAGATATAATAATTATAATCGATAAAACCCAATAATAGAGTAACTTGTGGAATGAAAAATAAAATTGCCGTAATTTCCTTGACATTTTTCATCTGATTAGATAAACTACATTTTTCAAGAATGAGTGTGAGAAAGCTGTTGTTTGTCTCAATTAAGCTTTTCAATATAAAAACGGATTTTGCAAATCGGCTGTTACTTTTTGAACGGCTGAAATCTTTTTAGTTGGATGGGGCGTGGGTTCTGATTTATCAGGCCTACGCCTTTTTTATTAGCATTGTCTTGTTCTTTGAGTATAATTATGCCTTTGTTCTATGGTTTGCGAACCATCACAAAGGATAATTAGATGGCAAAGAGCAAAATTACTATAGTCGGAGCCGGCAACGTCGGCGCAACAACCGCACACATCGCCGCCACAAGACAGTTCGGCGATATCGTTTTAATCGATATCGTCAAGGGCCTGGCAGAGGGAAAGGCCCTTGACATCACTGAATCTGCTCCCTTGCAGCTCTTCGATTCCAACATCATCGGCACTACCGACTGGCAAAAGACCGCAGACAGCAATCTCGTCATCGTAACAAGCGGCCTGCCGCGTAAGCCGGGTATGAGCCGCGATGACCTGCTTGCAAAGAATGTTCAAATCGTCAAAGATGTCAGCCAAAAAATCGCAAGATACTCTCCCGACAGTATTGTCATTGTCGTTTGCAACCCGCTCGATGCAATGGTTTACACCGCCGCCAAAATTACCGGCTTTGCCAAAAACAGGGTTATGGGAATGGCCGGCGCTTTGGACTCTGCCAGATTCAGCTACTTTCTCGCAACAGAGCTTAGTGTAAGTGCAAAGGATATAAAGTGCATCTTAATGGGCGGCCATGGTGATGATATGGTACCTTTGCCACGCTTCACTACCGTTAGCGAAAAACCAATAACAAAGCTGCTTGACGAAGCTAAAATCGCTGAGCTAATTGAAAGGACCCGCAAAGGCGGCATCGAGCTCGTAAATCTGCTCGGCTATAGCGCATATTACGCCCCCGCCGCCGGGGTGGCCAAAATGGCTGAGGCAATTCTGAAAAATACGAATGAGCTTATTTGCTGCTGTGCTTATTGTGATAGCGAATATAACGCCGGCGGATTTTTTGTTGGCGTCCCCGCCGTTCTCGGCAAAAACGGCATCGAGAAAATCGTTGAGCTTGACTTGAACGATTCGGAATTAGCCCAGTTCCAAAAATCCCTCGACCACCTAAAACAGCTCACCTCGCAAGTTGACACCCTTTTATAACCTACATTTCCTAATTAACCACAGATTTCACTGTTTTTTTACTTCTTTGCGCCTTTGTGTCTTCGTGGCTAACAATTCAGATTTACAGATTAAAAACCGCTAAAGATTTCTTGATTTTTAACGAATAATAATATATATACCAATGTTTCATAAGTGCGCTCTTAAATATCAGGGATTGATATGGAATTAATCAAGAAAATCAAGCAGACCGAGGCCCAGGCCCAGCAGCTCATCGACCAGGCCAAAGCCGACGCCGCCAAATCGGCTGAAAAAGGTCAAAAGCACCGTCAGCAGCTCACAGAACAAGCCGCCCAACAAAGGAAAAAAGAAATTGAAGCCGCCATTGCCGAAGCTAAATCACATGCTGAGGCCGAAGTGCAAAAGCTAAAAGCCCACGCCGAAAAACAGCAGCAGCAGCTTCGAGACAAGACCGCCGGTAAAACAGACGCTGCCGTGCAAAAAGTAATGGACTACTTAAAAGGGTAACTATGGCCATTGTTCAGATGGCAAAAGTTATGATTGTGAGCCATCGCTCGCAGGCCTCCGAGTTACTTGAAGCCCTGCAGGCAGAAGGTATTTGCCAGTTCCTAAACGCAGAACAGGCGATGGTCACCAAAGATATGCCTGAGCTTACTACCGCCGCAGAAAGGCCGAAGGATATCGAAGGGCTCCTTAATCGCCTTCAAAAGTCTATTCTCTCTCTTAAAAATTACACCCAAGCCCAAAAAGGCCTTGCCAGTGTTTTTTCACCAAGAACAGTCATTGACAATCAATCATACAACGAGGTTGTTCGTCAAAGCGAACAAATCCAAAAGATTATCGACCAGGCCGAGCAGACAGAAACAGCAATAGAAAAGGCAAAAACCGAAATTGAAAATCTCAATACCACTTTACAGATGCTCGAACCCTGGCAAGCTCTTAAAACTCCGGTAGAAGAGATTGTACCTTCGAAAAATACAAACTGCCTTGCCGGCCTGCTTCCGGTCCAGCACTACGAATACGCTCTCACTGGTCTAAGTGAGCTTGCCGCTGCTGTACAACAAATAGGCACTACTGCTAATAAACACGCCTGTCTTATAGTCTGCCTGAAAGACCAAACTGACGAAGTCCAGAAGCTCCTCCGCTCAGCCGAGTTTGAACAGGTTGCCTTCGAACCAATGACAGGAACGGTAGCAGATTTAATAAAGCAGCATGCCGACAAATTGCACTACGCCGAGGACCAATTGCAGACACACTACAAGCATGCTGCCTTAATCTCTGAAAATTTGCTCAAGCTGCAGATTCTATACGACCACTATCAAAATCTCTTAAACAGAGAGCAGGCCAAAGATACTGCACCAGCCACTGAGCATACTGTTATTCTGGAGGGCTGGGTCAAAAAGCACAACTACAAACGTCTTAAAAAGATTGTATCAGGTTTTGAGGCGTCCAGCTTAACAAATATCGAGCCCGCCGAAGATGAAGAAATACCCGTCGAAATTGAGAACAAGAGCATCATTAAGCCATTCGAGGTAATAACCCGTCTTTACGGTATGCCCCAGCATTTTGAGGTTGACCCAACTGTCTTTCTTGCGCCATTTTTTGCAATTTTCTTTGCCCTGTGTCTGACCGACGCCGGCTATGGCCTTGTTATTATCGCACTGATGATTTTCTTCATAAAGAAAATACAGGGCGACAAAAAGCTGATGTGGATGCTGGGAATTTGCTCAGCCGCCACAGTCGTAGTAGGAGCTCTGACCGGCGGCTGGTTTGGCGATGCCATCCAGCAGTTTGCTCCTGCCTTAGAGCCTGTGCGGGAGAAGCTGATGTGGTTCGACCCATTTGAGAAACCGATGACATTCTTTGTTTTAGCTCTGGCGATGGGTTATGTGCAGATTATGACAGGACTGATGATTGCTTTTGTGCATAACCTCAAACGAAAGCAATATATAGCCGGACTGTGTGACCAATTGACACTGTTGGTGATGCTCAATTCGATTGCAGTATTTGCAGCGAGCAAGGCTGGGGCGCTCCCAATTAAAAACGGAAACTTCTTCGGAATGATGGCAATTATTCCAGCGGCTGTAATCTTATTGTTCAGCCAGCGCGAAGGCGGCTGGCCCAGCCGCATCGGCATGGGTGCATATAATCTCTTTAGCACAATATTCTATGTCGGGGATGTGCTCAGTTACATAAGATTGATGGCCCTGGGTATGGTTACAGCCGGCCTGGCTATGGCAATAAACGTTATGGCCGGGCTTGCGCTCGAAATACCTTACGGCATAGGTATTGTCGCGATGTTATTGGTACTTATTGGCGGACACGGATTTAACATAGCTATTAACGCATTAGGGGCGTTTGTTCATACTTTGAGGTTGCAATACGCGGAGTTTTTCCCGAAGTTCTTCATCGGTGGTGGTAGAGCGTTTGAGCCGTTAAGCAAAGAATATAAACATATTTATATAAGCAAAAAGTAATAAGATAAAAGTAAAAACTTAGAAGGGCAGGTTGGAAATGGATTATGGAATGACATTGGCTTTAGTTGGTGTAGGATTGGCGGCTTTATTAGCTGGTATCGGCTCGGCTATCGGAATCGGTATTGCTGCAAGAAGTGCCACGGGTGTATTGAGCGAAAAACCGGAAAGGTACGGGCAGGTATTTATTATGGTTCTACTGCCTGGTACACAGGGTTTGTACGGTTTTTTGGCAGCTTTTATGGCTATGCGCAAACTAAACTTCTTCGGCGGAGCCGGCGTGCCAGAGTTGACTCTAACGCTCGGGTTGGAAGTGCTTGTAGCTTGTTTGCCTATTGCCTTTGCCGGTCTGGTAAGTGCCATTTTTCAGGGTAAGGTCTGTGCGGGTGGTATCTTGATGGCTGCTAAAAGACCCGAAATGGCATTCAAGGCAGGCGTTATATACGCAGTTATGGTGGAACTTTACGCAATGCTTGGCCTGGTAATAACATTGTTTATCCTGCTGTTCGGTATCACCTGGCCAACAGTATAAAACATTCAGAGCGTGGAGCGTAAGCGACACGAATACGAGATACGAATTATGGAAGCTGAAAAAGTAACGGAAAAAATCCTGGCCGATGCAAAAGCCGAGACAGAAAAAATCAAAAACCAGGCCGAGCAAAATCAAGCTGCTGAGCAGAAAAAACTCGATGAGCAATTGGCCGAATTCAAAAAACAAACAAAGGCCCTTACCAAAAAGGCCGCAAAAGACGAAAAATCCCATATCCTCGCAGCAGCAAGAATGGCCATGGCAAAGCAGCTCCTCACCGAGAAAAGCAAAATCCTTGACGAAGTTTTTGAAAAAGCTCTCAAGCAATTACAAAATTTGCCGGATGACCAGTACCAAAACCTCATCACAAAACTAATGCTCGAAGCAGTCGAAACCGGCGAAGAAGAAGTCATCATTGACAAAAATGAAAGGCGAATTGACCAACAGCTAATAAACAAAGTCAATGAGCAGCTAAGTCACGACAAAAAAGCTGATTTAAAACTGTCAGATGAAAAACACGAAACCAGGGGCGGTTTTATCTTGAGACGTGACAAGATAAAAACCAACGTCACCTTTGATGTGTTGCTCAATAACGCTCGCAAAGAACTGGAAATTGAATTAGCAAAAGAACTTTTTTGAATTTTTTCACCCCGTTAGATACGGAATTATCTAACGGGGTCAATTTGAATCTTGACTGTCGTCAGACAAGTTTGTTTAGGATTTGAGTTTTTGATACTTGTTCTCGTAAAAACGGGAATTCAAATTTTGTTGAAATAAAATGGCTCAAGCATTCAGGCAACCTGTTATTGATTTTTACACCTACCCTCCTGTTGGCGGTGACGACTGGCGATATACGTTCCAGACAGCCCGGGTACGTGCCCTTGAGATGCAGATGCTCACCAGGGCAACGCTTCTCGATATGGCCAACACCGAAAATTTTGCACAGGCCGCCGACCTGTTATCAGCCACCGAATACACCTTGCCGTCAGGTGGCAAAAGTTCCACCGAAATAGAGGACATCCTGCTCGCTCGACGAAAGGCCCTGCGCCAACTGTTCGCAGATTTAATGCTCGATAAACCGCTCGTGCATCTTTTCAAAACGCGGGATGATTTCGCCAATCTCCGGCTGGCGCTTCGCAGGGTTCTGACTGAAAAACTTGTGCGAACGGACTACAGTGATGATGGTAACGCTCCACCGGAACTTTTTGAAAAGCTCTTCTCGGAAGAAGCTGATGAATCTGTACAACTACCTGATTATATGCAGCAGGCCGCCGACCAGGCCACTCTTGCCTTTTATCAAAATAAAGATATTCGTCGAATAGATCACGCAATCGACGGTTTCCAGTCTCAATATAATCTCAAAAAAGCGCGTCGGTTAAAAAGCATTTTTTTGCTCGGACTTTTCAGAATCCAGATTGATTTAACCAACATTCGTACAATGTTCCGCCTCAAATTCACCGAGTCTGAACAGCGTAACGTCTTTTTTAATGGCGGTTTCATTGCGACCGAGCGCCTCTTACAGGCCATCGACCTCGGCTACGAATCGATGGCACCGTTATTTTTCGTAACTCCATACTACCGCTTAGTTGAGGCCGGCGCCACCTATTTAAGCTCGGAAAAATCTTTCTTAAAGGTTGAGCAGCAGTGCGATGAATTCATGACCGGTTTTTTGAAATCAACGCTCCAGATTACCGCCGGCCCCCAGCCGCTCATCGCTTATTTACTAACGAAGGAAAATGAAATCCGAAACGTACGACTAATACTAACAGCAAAAAAGAATTTCCTGGACACAAAACTTATCTTGGACCGCATCTCATGAACCAAAATATGGAAAATAAAATTTGTCATCCCGAGCGGCTTTTTGTCATTTTGCTATTAATGCTTATCACTGTCGGATGCGGGCAGAAACCAACTATGTCTCTGCACCAGGCTGCCGCCGAAGGCAATATTGCGCAAGTAAAATTAAACATTGCAAACGGCGCTAATGTCAATAAAAGACTGACAATGCGGCTCTCTACACCGCTGCACAACGCCGTTGAGAGGGGCCAAAAGACGGTCATAAAACTGCTTATTGCCAATGGTGCCGACGTCAATGCAAAAGACAGGGTTGGCCAGACACCACTTTATTACGCGGCTATGCACGGCCAAAAAGATATTGCTGAACTGCTTATCTCCAATGGTGCTGATGTCAACGCAAGGGCCAAGTACGGCTCTATAGCCCTGCACCCCGCGGCAGCAGAGGGCCACAAGGATGTGGTGGAACTGCTTATTGCCCACGGCGCAGATATCAACGCAAGGAATGTCCTCGGTGAGAATCCTTTGCATTCGGCAGCCGCCCATGGCCACACAGCCACAGCAAAAATACTTATTGCTAATGGTGTCGACATCAACGCAAAGGACAACATGACCGGCGGGACGCCGTTACACCATACGGCTTCTGCCAACTGGAAAGAATTGGCGGAGCTGCTCATCGCCAATGGTGCCGACGTAAATGCCGAAGACGCTCAAAACCGGACTCCACTGATGCTGGCAAAAGAAAAAGGACACAAAGAAACCGTCGAGCTACTACTCAAGCACGGAGCAAAAGAATAACAAACGCAATACGAGATACGAAAATTATGGAAGGCAAAATTGCAGTTTTAGGCGCTTCTGATTTTGTAATGCCGTTCTCGGCCCTCGGAGTGGACACGTTTGCAACTGGCCGGGCTTCTGACGAAATCGCCGAGAACGCCAGGAAACTCATAGAGGGCAAATACGCCCTTGTCATCGTTGCCGAAAATATTGCCCCTGACGTCGAACAATTCTTTTCAGATTACGAGAATTTGCCGACCCCCTGCATTGTCGTGGTTCCCTTCACCACCGAACCGACGGGCGTCGCAACAAAAACTCTCGGAGAAGCCCTTAAAATAGCTACAGGTATTAATATATTAAAAAATAGTTAGGAAAAAAGATGAGCGAAACAAAACAAGGCAGAATTGTCAAAGTCGCCGGCCCCGTCGTCGTTGCCGAAAACATGGCTGGTGCCCGAATGTATGACGTCGTTCGCGTCGGCCAGCTCGCCATTATTGGTGAAATCGTGGAGCTGCACAAAGATTTGGCCTCGATTCAGGTTTACGAGGAGACCACCGGCTTAGGCCCGGGCGAACCAGTCGTCGATACACAAGCACCTCTGAGTGTCGAATTAGGGCCGGGTCTCATTGAAAGCATCTATGACGGCATACAACGGCCGCTGGATTTGCTCGTAAAAGCCGAAGGCGAATATATGAGCCGAGGCAGCTCTCTACCCGGCTTGAGCAGAGAAAAGAAATGGCACTTCAAACCAACCGTAGAAAATGGAAAAAAGGTCGCCTCCGGTGACATCATCGGCGAGGTCCAGGAAACCACACAATTCGTGCACAAAATTATGGTCCCATTCGGCGTAGAAGGAACTGTTCAAAAAATATCCGAAGGCGATTTCACAGTCGACGATACTATTGGCCTCTGCGTTTCTGATGACGGCACCGAAACCAGGCTGAAACTTATGCAGGTTGGGCCGGTCCGCATTGCAAGGCAGTTAAAAAGACGCCTCGCTCCGGACAAAGTCCTCGTCACAGGCCAGCGCGTCATTGACACATTCTTTCCCGTCGCCAAGGGCGGCACCGCTTGCGTCCCCGGCCCGTTCGGCACAGGCAAAACCGTTGTTCAGCACCAGTTAGCCAAATGGGTCGATGCTGATATCGTTGTTTACGTCGGCTGTGGCGAACGCGGAAACGAAATGACCGACGTACTGATGGAATTTCCAAAGTTGAAAGACCCGCGCAGCGGCGAGCCCTTAATGAAACGCTCCGTTCTGATTGCCAACACATCCAATATGCCCGTCGCCGCAAGAGAGGCCTCCGTTTATACCGGCATCACTATCGCCGAGTATTTCCGCGATATGGGCTACGACGTGGCCCTGATGGCCGATAGCACCAGCCGATGGGCCGAAGCTATGAGGGAGATTTCCACCCGTCTGGAGGAAATGCCCGCTGAAGAGGGCTATCCTGCTTATTTGGCTGCTCGTATCGCCTCTTTTTACGAACGGGCTGGCCGGGTCGAATGTGTCGGTTCTCCTGAACGCGAAGGCGCTTTATCGATTATCGGCGCAGTAAGCCCGCCCGGCGGCGATTTGTCCGATTCCGTCGTCCAGGCTACTCTGCACGTCGTTAAGGTCTTCTGGTCGCTAAAAGGCGAGCTTGCCTATCAGCGCCACTTCCCTGCGATTGACTGGCTGACCTCGTACAGCTTCTACAAGCAATATCTAAAGAGCTGCTTCAAAGATAAGGACATGGGTGTGGAAATGGAGCAGCTGGCCGCTGAGGCGATGGGGCTGTTGGAAGAAGAATCTGAACTGCTTGAGATTGTTCGGCTGGTTGGCGCCGAGGCATTATCACCGAGAGACAGATTAGCCCTTGCGACTGCAAGGTCTATTCGTGAAGACTTTTTGCATCAAAATGCTTTCCATGAGGTCGACACCTTTACCCCGATGGAGAAGCAGTATGAGATGTTAAAGATGGTCCTTCACTTCCACAAGCAGGCCCTTGCCGCCGTCGACGCCGGCGCCGAGACCTCCGATATATTTAAACTCACTGTCCGTGAAGAAATCGCAAGGGCCAAATATATCCCAACGGAAAACATAGACCAGATTGCAAAAATAAGGGAAACAATTGATAACCAGATGAAGCAGTTGCAGGTACCAAAAACCGTTTAGTTTGGCCAATATAGGAGCTATAAATGCTTGGAATAAAAGAATATCAAACGGTAACGAACATAGCAGGCCCATTGATGATGGTCGAGATGGTTGATGAGGCCAAGTACGGCCACATCGTCGATATTGAGCTTGGTGACGGCTCAATCCGTCACGGCCAAATCCTGCAGGTCGAAAACGACAAAGCCCTCGTGCAGGTCTTCGAGGGCACTCGCGGCATCGACGTCAATAAGAGCACGGTTCGGTTCCTGGCAAGGCCGTTGGAGCTGGGCGTCTCGCCGGACATATTAGGCCGGGTCTTTAGCGGCCTTGGCGAGCCGAAGGACGATGGCCCTGCTATCATCCCAGACAAGCGTTTGGATATCAATGGCAGCCCTATCAACCCGTACGCCCGTGATTATCCGAACGAATTCATTCAAACGGGCATATCGTCAATTGACGGCCTAAACCCACTCGTTCGCGGCCAGAAGCTGCCCATATTTTCCGGCTCAGGCCTGCCGCACGACCAGTTGACCGCCCAGCTCGCCCGTCAGGCGACCGTTTTAGGCAAAGCCGAGCAGTTCGCCGTCGTCTTCGCCGCAATGGGCATCACCTTCGAAGCCGCACAATTTTTCATCGACGACCTCCACCAAACCGGTGCCATAGAACGCAGCGTCATGTTTGTGAACCTTGCAAACGACCCGGCGATTGAGCGAATCGCGACCCCAAGATTCGCGCTTACGGCGGCGGAATATCTGGCGTTCGAGCTGGATATGCACGTTCTGGTAATCATGAACGATATGACAAACTACTGCGAGGCGCTTCGCGAAATTAGCGCAGCCCGAAAAGAGGTACCCGGTCGGCGTGGGTATCCCGGCTATCTATATACAGACCTGGCGACCGTCTATGAAAGGGCCGGCAGAATCAAAGGCAAAAAAGGCTCAATCACCTCCGTGCCCGTACTGACAATGCCCGAAGATGACAAGACCCACCCGGTGCCGGATTTGACCGGATATATCACCGAAGGCCAAATTATCCTCTCCCGGCCGTTGCACAGAAAGGGCATCGCCCCGCCGGTCGATGTCCTGCCTTCCCTGTCGCGGCTGAAAGATAAAGGCATCGGCGAAGGAAAGACCCGCGAAGACCACGCAGACCTTTACAACCAGCTTTACGCTGCATACGCCCGCGGAAAAGAATGTCAGGAATTAGCTACCATAATGGGTGAAGCGGCACTTTCGGAAGAAGATAAAAAGTATATGGAGTTCGCCAATCAATTCGAGGGAAAATACGTCTCGCAGGACTACTACGAGAACCGCACCGTCGAACAAACGCTGGATTTGGGCTGGGAGCTGCTGAGCATGTTCGAAAACGCCGAGCTGAAACGAATAGATATCAAACTCATTAAGAAATATATGCCGAGATTTAGAAAGAAAGTAAATGAGTAAATGAGAATAAGAAGATTAATCATATGAAAACACACAAGGATTTAGACATTTGGAAGCGTGGTATTGGATTTGTAGAACAAATTTACAAAGATACGAATAGATTTCCAAAAGAAGAACTTTATGGTTTGACATCACAAATGAGAAGGTCATCGGTATCCTACCCAAGCAATATTGCTGAAGGTGCTGCCAGAGCTTCCAAAAAAGAGTTTATTCACTTTCTGTACATTTCGTTAGGTTCGCTGTCTGAGATGGAAACACAATTGATAATCGCCGAAAAACTAAAATTTCTAAACGCCAATAAGCTTCTTGAGGAAGTCGAAGCTCTAAGAAGAATGACCCTAAACTTTATAAAATACCTTAAATCTAAAAAGTTAACGAGTGAACGAGTAAAAGAGTGAACGAGTAAATGAGTTACGCATATACTCATCTACGCATCAACGCATATACGAATTATGTTAACAACAGTAAATGCAACACGAATGGAGCTATTACGGCTGAGGAAGCGCGTAGCGCTTGCCAGCAGGGGTCATCGTCTACTCAGTGAGAAGCGCGATGAGCTTTCCCGCCAGCTAATTATAATCGCCAAACATATTCGGCCTTTGCGCGAAAAAGTCGAAAAAGAGCTATTAGAGACCTGCCGGCGGTTTATGCTGGCCCATGCGTCGGCTGAGCCGGAAGATGTAAAGGCGGCACTGGAAGTGCCTACCAAGAAATTTTCGTTGGCCATAGATTTTGCCCGCATAATGAATGTAAGGGTCCCGAAATTATCCAAGCAGATGGAAGGCGAGATTATCTGTTACGGCTACGCAACGACCTCCGGCGAGATGGATGTTGCATTATTGGCCTTGGAGCGGGCATTTGATGGTTTGATTGAACTTGCAGAGAAACAAAAGCAGGCCCGCCTATTGGCTACCGAGCTTCTTATGACACGAAGGAGGGTAAATGTCCTGGAGCACGTCGTTATTCCTGAACTGCAGCAGACAATAAGATTTATCTACGACAAATTAGCTGAAGCAGAACGTGATAATACATCTCGACTAATGAAAATAACAGACATCATTCGGGCATAGCTTAATTTATTACACCACCTGCCAAGGTTCACAATCCAGGCACTAATCCTCCCCAAGGGCTTCCAGATCGGCGAGGTCTTTTTTTCTGGCTACGGCACGCTTGTTGGAAATAAACTGTTTTCGCCCGATATAGTAAACCGGGATATCTCCGTATTTGCCTTGTATCCGCCCTGCACACGCATCTTCCCACGAAACACCTGTAATCGACGTTATGATATCTACGCGCACCGGCGGTACGCCAAGCTGGATAACATTCTCCGTCTTCTCGAAATCTCCTGCCATTAAGTCAACAGTCCCAAAGCCAAACTCATCAAGTGCTGAGAGGATTCGATGTGCATTGGCAGTATCAGGATGGATGAGGATATCTATATCGCCGGTATAACGCGGCGCTCCATGAAAGGCCAGCGCATAGCCGCCCACTATCACGTACTCAACTTTGTGTTCGTTGAATAACGCGAGCAGTTCTTTGAAGTCTTTCTGAGCTTCCATGCTCCTGCCTTCGCAAGTATTCTACCGCCTCGATTCGCTCCTCGGCGGTTTTAGTTAACCAGTAGTCCAGTTCCCTCTTCACACTGGATGAATCTTTCAAGTTAAGTTTGTTTATTACTTTGCGTATCATCCCCTTATTATATATCATCCGGCTACAGAATACAACCTATATTGACCGACGTAACCATCATTTTATATTCGGCTTTAGACGAAATTAGGCCCCGTGCCACCATCCACTCATTTACGCATATACGCATTCACGCATCGACTCACGGGGCACGGAACGTGACTCGTCAGGGCGTAGCCCTGCCGTAGCAAGTAATACCAGCCGATTGATGAAAATAACGGATATAATTCGTGCCTAAGGCACGAATTAGACTCAAGACCACAGACCTAAGACACATTAAACCACGGATTTCACAGATACCTATTACCTAAGGCACAGGGGCACAAGTTTGCACTGATTTTATGCTAACATTATGTCATACAGTACCCTTCATGGCTCACCCGAGGATTACTTATATGTATAGCGTATAACGGTAGGCATAAGTAGTGCGACGATAGGAGCATCAATTTAATACTATCGTTAGGCGTTACTTTTATATCTGTCGGGCATTGGATTGTTCTTAATGTCGTTTATTGCTCCCAAAAGCCTTATTGTTGCATCTCCGTCAAGTGAGTCTCCTTTGTATCTTACTTCATAAAGTCCCTGAAGGTTAGAAGGTAACTCTACTTCTTCTCGTACTAAAAGAATATACCGTCTACCATAAAGTGCCATGGCTGCGCCAATTTCTATAAGCACATTTGGATTTATAATTATGTGCTCTTTTGCTTCTTGATCCATTAATCTATTCTCTGCCTCTACATGGATAATTGCTGCACTGCAACTTCTCATATCATCCATGACTTTATCCGGTACTGGTTTAGATACAGATTGTTTTTCAATTGAAACCACCGGGATAAGTTCCCCGAAACCAAGTAATTTCTCAATTGGATCAATAAAAGTTTTATTTTTACCATGTGTGATGAATACTCTCCGATTAGTTTGTGTTACAGTTGTAGGTAAACTAGTAACGCTCGGTGTTTCCTCTGTAGTTGTTTCTCCCTGTTCTTCCTCAAACTCATCAACTCCTTCCTCAGCTTTCTCTTCTTTTGCAACATTTACTCCTGTGAGATCCACATACTGTTTGTTTTTTATTTCTCGAATCAAACCTACTGCTCTGGCACTGTCAATTATAAGATTATAAACTGATTCAG